>Ga0209749_1002047_pt1 | contig 14855 bp, 9 predicted proteins | sample EPASupsiteSAE347_FD_187267 | JGI IMG/M metagenome (GOLD analysis project Ga0209749, IMG submission 187267) | Bioremediated contaminated groundwater from EPA Superfund site, New Mexico - Sample SAE3-47 (SPAdes) (version 2) | ecosystem: Environmental > Aquatic > Deep subsurface > Groundwater >... | reverse complement strand
CCCCAAGCCTCTCGTTCCGGTCTGCAACAAGCCGGTCATGCAGTACATCGTGGAGCTTCTCAAGCGCCACGGGGTCAAAACCGTGGTGAACACTCTCTATTACCTGGCGGATGAAATCGTGAGCTTCTTCGGCGACGGCTCCGACTTCGGGTTGCATTTCATCTACTCGGTCGAAGACGAGCCCCTGGGGACAGCCGGCAGCGTTAAAAAAGTGGAACGCTACCTGAATGAGACCTTCATCATCATCAGCGGGGATTCCCTCACCGATTTCGATTTGTCGGCGGCGGTGGCTTTTCACCGGGAGAAAGGCTCCATGGCGACCATCGTGCTCACCCGGGTGGAAAATCCCCTTGAATACGGAGTGGTAATCACCGAGGAGGACGGAAAGATCCGCCGCTTCCTGGAAAAGCCGAGCTGGGCCGAAGTTTTCAGCGACACCATCAACACCGGCATTTACATACTCGAACCAGAGATCTTCAACTACATGGAGCCTAACAAGGTTTATGATTTCAGCAAGGATCTCTTCCCTCTCCTCCTGAAGAAAGAACAGCCCCTCTACGGCTATATATCCGGCGGCTACTGGTGCGACATCGGAAACTTACAGGCCTATCGGCAGGCTCATTACGACATGCTCTCCGGCAAGGTGAACCACCAGCTCCCCGGGATGCAGCTCTCCAAGGGAGTCTGGATCGGAGAGGGGACGGAAATCCACCCGGAGGCCACTATCCGCGGGCCGGCCGTGATCGGCAGGAATTGCCGCATCAAGGAAGGCTGTCTGGTTGATGAATACACCATCCTTGGAGACAGCTGCATCCTGGAGGAAGGCACCGCCGTCAACCGTGCCATCCTCTGGTCGAATGTCTACGTCGGCAAGAAGTCCCGCCTCACCGGCTGCACGGTCTGCCGTCAAAATACCATCAAGTCTCATGTCGTCCTTTCCGAGGGCGTCGTTATCGGAGAAAAGTGCTTTATCGGCCAGGGAGCCGTCATCCAGCCCCAGGTCAAAATATGGCCGGACAAGAGCGTGGAGGCCGGGGCCAATGTCAGCATGAGCCTGATCTGGGGCGCCAAGTGGCCGGGTGCCCTTTTCGGCACCGATGGGATACAGGGAGTGGCCAACATCGAGATCTCCCCCGAGTTCGCCATGAAACTCGGCGCCGCCTACGGAGCTTACCATGAGAAGAGCGCCGCGGTCATCACGGGGCGGGATTCACATCCGGCCTCCCGGATGATCAACCGCTCCATTATATGCGGTCTGACCTCGGTCGGGGTGAACGCCCTTGATATGCGGGTTGCCCCGGTGCCGGTCTGCCGCTATACGGTGCGGAATTCAGGAGCCAAGGGAGGCATATTCGCCCGCGTTTCCCCCAATGATCCCGCTCAGATTCTCATCGAGTTTTTCGACGGGCGCGGGGTGAATATAGATAAACCCACGGAGCGAAAAATCGAGAACATATTCTTCCGCGAAGATTTCCGGCGGACGGCCATGGATGAAGTCGGAAGCATCGAATTTCCCGCCAGGGCCATGGACGGATACATGGAGGGCTTCTTCAACCACCTTGACGCCGATCTGGTGGCCAAGTCAGGCTACAAGGTGATCATAGATTACGGCTACGGAAATGCCTCCATGGTCCTGCCGCACCTCCTGGGGAAGCTCGGCTGCGAGACGGTCGCCATCAACGCCTATCTGGATGTTTTCAAGGCCAGGGACTATCAGACCGAGCAGGCGAAATCCTTAAGTCAGCTCTCCAATATCGTGGTCACCCTCAATGCCAATATGGGCATCCTTATTGACTGGGACGCCGAAAAGATGGTTCTGGTGGACGAGGCGGGAGAGATCATCTCGGGCAACCTGCTCCTGCTCCTTCTGGCCAGGATGGTCATGAGCGACACTAAGGATCCCATTGTGGCCGTGCCGGTGAGCGTTCCATCCGTCATCGAGAGACTCGCGGAGGGCCATCAAGGGAAGGTCATCCGAACCAAGACCGATGGTCGCTCGCTCATGCACACCGCCTCACTCGGTGAGAAGAAGATTCACTTTGCCGGACATGAAAACGGCGGCTTTATATTCCCGCAATTTCAGCCGGCTTTTGACGCCATGTTCACCTTCGCCAAGACGCTCGAGATGATGGCCCGCGAGAAGGTTCCCCTATCCAGGCAGGTCAGTGAAATTCCGCCCTTTTACATCAGCCGGAAAAAAATGGAGTGCGCCTGGCAGCAGAAGGGCAAGGTGATGCGCCGCCTCATCGAGGAGTCCAAGAACCAGAACGTGGAGATGACGGAGGGAATCAAGACTTTCTTTGATGATTCCTGGGTCCTGGCCATTCCGGATCCGGCCGAACCGGTTATGCAACTGGTGGCCGAAGGTCCCTCCCAGGAGAAAGCGGATAAACTCATCTCCGATTATCTGCAGAAGATCGAGAATATCAAGGGAGGAGGGAGCCTCATGGCCGCCAGAATGGCCCACAAGAGCGCGGCCTCTCCCCCAAAAACCTCTGCCGTGAAAGGCAAAAAAGAGAGGGATAAGTCTAGAGAGGAGAACTCCGAAGAATTTCTCCCTGATGACCGCGCCTTTTATTTCTGGGCTGAAGGCCGCTTCCTGGGGATTCGGGCCAACCGCTTGAAGGAATTCATAGACGCCATCCATTACGTCGAACCGGCTTCCCTGGAATTTCACATGAAGAGGGATGACTTTGCCAATTGGCTCGAGAGCGAATTGGAGAACCGCAAGAAGGCCGAGAAAATAAGAGATCTGAAAAAGCTTCAACTCACGGGGGAGGAGTTAAGAGCGGAGATCCTGAAGATAGTGAAATAACAAAATCTGACAGGAGGAATTAAGCATGAGTTTTTGGGAAGAAATCAGGAGCAAGGTGCGCGAGCACACCACGGCCAGCGATATTTCGGAGAGTCTCTACAAAAAACTGGCGACCAGCGGAATCAACCAGATGCCGCTTATCAAGCCCTCGTTTTATCTGGGGCGCCTCTCGGCTGAGACTTTCGATTATATGGAAATCGTCGAGAAGTTTCTTGAAGCGCCGGAAAACGACCTGGGAGCCTGCCTGCGGCATATCATAAATCTTCGGGAGTGCGCCAAGGCTCTCCAGGCCGACATCAAGGAGGCTGACGTTCCCCTGGAACTCCTCATTGAAGAGCTGGAAGAGCTCTCCTGGGATGAGTTCGAGGAGGAAGAGGAAGAATTAGAGGAAGGCGAGGAGCTTAAGGGAGAAGTGGCTGAGGAAGAGGCCGACGAGCTGGAGGAGGAGGAGGAGGAAGAGGACAGCCGCCTCTCCTCACGAGACGATCTGGCCGACAAGAAAGATGAAATGGAGAGCGCCCTGAGAAGCAAGCTGCTCAACATGGGGATCTCGGAGCTGGTCTCCCAGAAAATGGCCATGCGGATGGCCGAAGTTTACCTGGAGTGCGTTCAGTACACCCGGGAACTTAAGCGGCTCGCCGAGGCTGGGGATGAGGATATCGAGACCATGCTCAGCATCCTGGTTGACCTGCAGTACGGCCTCCATTCAAGGATCAGATATCTCCTCTTTGAGGACGTCTCCTTTGATGACGAGAGCAATCTGTACCCGGGCCTGGTGGCCTGGAGCGCCTTCTTCCTCGCGGAAGTGGCCGACAAGATGAACGAGGAAAAGTAGGGGCTGATTAAAATCCGCCCTGTTGCAGGCCGGGTCACCCGACCCGGCGCTGTAACCCATCTTTGTAATTAAGAACACCCTGCGGCAATCCCGCGGGGTGTTCTGTTATTCCGTTTAATTTATTGTTCTCTGCGCTCTCAGCGCCTCTGCGTTTAAAATTCCCTTGTTCCCATGATTTTCAGAAGGGAAAAAGCCTTATCTCTTGAAGTATTTTACCGGCCTGTCTTGCGGGATATTTTTCTTTCAGGACCGAAAGGTGTGGTCTTATTGAAATGCCCTCAATGCGGAAATTTATTGTCGGGGATTCATGACTTCTGCTATCATTGCGGCGCAACGCTTCCCCGGGAAGAACTTCTGGAGGCAAGCCACCTGGAGTTCTTTCTCTCTGAGCTGGAAAGTCTCTCGGATGTTCTGCCCGGGCCTATTCTTTTGGAACTTAAGCTTCGATACGAAACGCGGCTTAAGATTCTGAATGAGCGGCTTAAACCGTCCCCATCTCCAGTGACGCCTGCTCCGGTTGCGGCCCCGGAGGAAACCTCCGCTTCGTCCGCGCGGGAAGAGGCGGCGCCCCTCTCCCCTCCTGAAGCGGCGGAGTCCCGGAAGGTTTCCTTCTACGAGTGGCTCTTCAGCGAGAGGAACATCAAGTTCGCCCTCTACACGGGGGCCTTCCTGCTGCTCATGGCGGGCGTCATCTTCGTCCGGAGCCGCTGGGGGGAAATGGCGGGGGAGGCCAAGTTTGCCGTTCTCTTCCTCATCACGGGCCTCCTCTACCTGTGCGGGTACCTGCTCTTTCAGAACCAGCGGGTGAGAGTGGGCGGCATCGCCATACTGGGGCTGGCGTCGGGGTTTGCTCCACTTGATTTTGCGATCCTCCAGATTTACGTTCTGGGGCCCCACGGCTTCAACAACGAAATCATGTTTCTGACGGCCTCTCTCGCCTGCCTTATCATCTATTTTCTGACCGCTTTCTGGACTAGGGCGGACCTTTTCGCCTACCTGGGCGTCGTCGCCCTTGCCGCCTCTCTGACAGGCATCCTGGAGTTACTGGACGCGGCGGAGAATTTCTACCTCCCGTGCTTTCTCCTTCTGGCGCTGCTCCTGCTTCTCATCGGAAGAGCCCTCGGGAAAACGCCGCCGGCCGCTTTCGCGGGCCGCCCCCTCATGGTTTCAGCCCAGGTGGCGGCCCCCTTACTCCTGGCCGGACAGATTGGGGAGCTCCTGTGGTCGGGAGGCTCCTGGGCGCCTCTGGCCGGCCTTTTCCTGGGGATCGTCTTTTACGCCGCCACGGATTTTTATTACCGGGCGCAGGCGGCCCGCTGGTGCACGGCCATCCTCATTCCCCTCCTGGCCGTCTTCACCCTGGACCACCTCCGGGTCCCTTTCTCGCTTGCCGGCCTCTGTCTCATGCTCCTTTCCGTAGCCTACCTGGGCATCGGGTCTTACCTGGAGCGGTTGGAGAACAGGAGGAGCGCGGGCCTGCCCTTTTATGTCGTCGCCTACCTCATGGCCTTCTGGATCACCCGCCGGTCGGCCGGGGACCCCCTTCACTTACTTAAGGCTCTCGCCGGGGACGTCCTCATCCTGGCGGTCTCCGCATACATCCACCGGAGCCGCCTCTGGATGTACGCGGCCGCCTGGTTGCTCCTCCTCCCTTTCTACATCGCCCTCACCATTTTTGTTCCGGAGGCCTCCTACCGGGGGCTACTGATGGGGCTCCTGGCGGTCAACTACCTCCTGGCCGGAGTCTTCCTGGGCCGTGACGAAGTGCGCTCCAGCGCACCGCCCCGGAGGGGCGGGCCGTTCTTATCCGCCGCCGCCGCCGCCGGCATCTTCATGGTTATCCTGAGCTGGGATTATCCCGTCATCGCCACTCCACTGGCCGCGCTGGCCGCGGTGTGCCTCCTCTTCGCAGCTCTCTGGCTTAAGGCTCCGGACTTACTGATCCCCGCCCTTCTGGCCCTGGACGTCGCCGCTTATACCCTCCTTAAAATTTTTCTCGGGCAGGGAGTGCCTCCGCTCCCCATTTTAGGCGAAGTTTACGCCGCGATGACCTTCGGCCTCCTGATCGCCGCAATATATCTCCGCCGAAGTCCGCTTTCGGAGTGGTCCCCTCCTTTCTTCATCGTCGGATTCATCAACCTCGCCGGCTCCTACCTCCTTTGTTTTTCCGAAGAGGTTCCGGCCGCCATCCTCTCGGTTGTCTATGCCCTGCTCCTCCTCCGTCTGGCCTGGCTCGAAAGGCCCGAACGCTCTTCCATGCTGAGCTACGCTTCTTTCTGCCTCCTGGGGCTGGGGGCGCTCTTTTTTCTCAAAATTCTCAATCTTGTACAATTCTGGCCGCCGCTTTTTGCCCTCTTCGGCGGAGCGTTCGTCGTGACTTCCGGAAGGTTGGGCGAGGGCCCCCTTTCCCGCACCTACGGGGCACCCCTCCACAACGCCGGACTCATCTTTCTGGTGCTCCCGGCCGCGGGCTCTTTGCTCAGCCTGAATTTCATCAATGTTTCCGCGACCTACAGCCTGATCGGCCTCGCCGGCATCCTGGAGGCCGGAAGAAGAAAAAGCCTGACTCTCTCTTACCTGGCGGCCGGGGCTTTTTTAATCGTGTACTGGTCCGTTCTCATCCACGGCAGAGTCAGGGAACTTCAGGCCTACGTGCTCCCCCTCGGACTTCTTCTCCTCATTTCTGGCTGGCAGGAGCGCCGGCGCGGCCGCGAGAAAAATCACCTGGCCTTCACGCGCCTGGGCCTCCTGGCCCTCCTGGGGAGTTCCTTCCTGCAGTGCCTGGAGAAGGGAGATTCCGCCTACAATCTCTGGATGGCCGTGGAGAGTCTGGCGGCGGCGGCCCTGGGATTTAAGATCCGCTCGCGCCTCTACCTGGGCTGGGGCGTAACGGCCCTCATCTTAAATGCCCTGGCGCTTGTGGGGCCGGAACTATCCCGGCTGGACCGCTGGATTCAGCTGGCGCTCACGGGGGTCATTCTACTCGGCGGCGGCCTGGCCGTACTTTTCAAGCGGGACGAAATAGCGAAGAATTACGAGAAAATCCATAACGAATGGAAGAGGTGGGACACATGAACATTTTCAGCGCCCTGTTCGGCATTTTTCGTCAGCGCGGGCTGGTGGAGGCCATCAGGGAGAACCGGCCCCAGGGCCGCTTCATCTTCTGGGCGCTCCTTTTTTCGATCGCCGGCGGAGCCCTGTACGGCCTGGCCATGGGAATAGGAATCACCCCGGAGACGGCCGTGAAAGACGGCCTCAAGGTCGCCCTCCTGGTCCTCCTCGGCTTCGCCCTCTCCGTTCCCTTCTTCTTTCTTTCTTATCGCCTCATGGGGCGGGAGGAAAGCTCGGGGAAGGTGCTCCTCGTCCCCCTGACGCTCGTTTTGAGCGTCACCCTTATCCTGGCCGTCACGGCCCCCCTGGTCTTTCTCCTGAGCCTCCTCGCCGGATTCAGCCACGAGGCGGTGTACCTTCATATCGTCATCGTGGACGTCGCACTCCTGGTCGGGCTCTACCTGGCCGGGACCCTCGTCTTTCACGCCTTCCCCGAGGATCGGGGGCGGCTGGTGGTTCCCAACGTGGCCGGCTTTCTCATGATGCTGGTCGTGCTGGTGGTTCTCATTCTCTTCTTCCGGCCGTTTCTGGATTCTACCTCCACCTTCAGTTACGGCACGGACCTCCTCAAGGACCGCCTGGGAATCGGCGTCCAGGATAAGGTCCTCCGGGCCTTGAAATCCGCCGCCACGGCCGAGCGCCTCTCCTACCGATTCCAGGATACTAATGATAACGGCGACCTGCTGAGGGATGCCACCATCCACCGCGCGGGCGACGACTATTATCTTGAAATTCACCTGTATGCCGAGCCCGGCTCTCCCGTGCTGAAGGAGCGCCACGCCTGGATCCTCCGCCAGGCAGCCTATGAAGACTTTGAGGATGGGCTCATCGCCCGGACCACCCCGGAGAAGGTTAAGGCCATCCTTAAGCCGGCCCTGCCCCCGGAGCCGTTCGTCCCGGGGGTACAATGGGGCGGGGCGCGCTGGAGGGCTTTTGAAAGAGGGGGACTTTTCACCGCCACGTGCCTGACCGCGGATCGCCAGGAGGTGAGCGTGGGCCTGGAGGACACCTCTCTTCGACTAAAAGAGATGACCCGCGGGGAAGCGGGGCCGGGGATCCACCGGGAAAGCCGCCTCCTGGAAGTCTCCCCGGGGACGCTGGACCGGGAGAGCATGGAGGCGGAATTGGATCGGGCGATCTTAAGGAGCAGCGTGGACGTTTCCGACGCATCCCTTGAGAGCTACTTTCAGGATCAGGCGTTCTTTTCGGTTTCCTACCCGAGGACCTGGCACCCCGGATCGTGGGATGGCACCCGGCGCCAAGTCCGCTTCTCCGCCGACGCCCTGGACACCCCCGGGAGCGCCTCCCTGGAAGTGCAGGTTTATGACCCGGTGAAGGCGAGGGACCTTAAGCGGCAGGCCGGGGAATTGGCGGGCCGCTTAAGGCTGCAGCCGGCATACCGGCAGGTCTCCTTCAGTCTTATAAACCTGAAGGGGCAGCCGGCCGCCCGGCTGGAATACCTCCTGGACCGTACGGCCAAGGGTAAGATGGAGACGAGCCGGCACTGGGAATATATGTTTCCGGGAAAGAGGGGACGCTACCACCTCAACTTCTCCGCCCCTTCCGGAGATTTCGATTCCTACAAGCCGCTTTTCGAATCCCTGTCCGCGAATTTCAAATATGTCTGAATTTCGGCGTTTTGATCCGGCTCACCCGGCCCTGCATCATCATCGCAGTGTGCCGACAATAACAAACGATAAAGCCCGTTGTCTTCTGATCCATGGATTCGCCGGGAGCGTCCGGGAGGTATCTCCCCTCTCCGATTACCTTTCCGGGAGGGGCTACGCGACTTCCTGCGTCCGGCTGAGCGGCCACACCGGGAAGAAGAGCGACCTGGCCGGAAGCGATAATGAGAGCTGGATCCGCTCCGCTGAAGAGGCCCTCCTCGATCGCGGATGCTCCAGTGAGCGTCTTTTTCTCATCGGATTCTCCATGGGAGGCCTGATCGCCATTCACCTGGCACAAAAATACCGGTTGGACGGAATTGTCACCCTTAACATGCCTATTTATTACTGGGACGTCCGGAAGTTTCTCAACTATCTCGGCAAGGATTTCAGGACGGGACGGTTCGATACGCTGAAACGTTATTTCCGCTCCTCGATCGACATGCCTTTCGAGGCCGTCTTCAACTTCAGGGCCCTCCTGGAGAAGACAAAGCCCCTGCTGAAAAAAACAACCTGCCCCCTCTCCATCCACCAGTCCCTCGAAGACGATGTCGTGCACTCCAGAAGTGCCGAGTTCATTTATCAGAACGCGGGTTCAACGAAAAAGGAAGTGAAATACTACTCCGGCGCCGGTCACATGATTTGCCACAGCCCCGCCTCCGGCGAGGTCTTCAGGGACGTCGAGACGTTCCTCCGATCCGCGGGTTAAGAAAATCCGGGATCTTCCGGCTCCGCCGATATTCCGCTCCTGGTGCGCGATAAAATCAGCATCGAACACAGAAATTACTGATCGCCGGCGGCTTTTCTCCCGATGTGAAACCAGTAGAAAAACGGCAGGCCTATCAGGATGAGGGCCAACCCCTTGAGGGAATTGACAGGGTCCCCCTGGAGAATGAAGGCGACGAAGGCCAGGGAGATCAAAATGTAGATGGCGGGGATCCAGGGGTAGCCGTGCGTTTTATAGGGACGGGGGAGGTCGGGCCGCTTCTTCCTCAGGATAAAGAGCCCCAGCACGGTGAGGGCGTTGAAGAGGACGGAGGCAAAGGTCACGTAGGTGAGAAGGTCGCTGTAGGTGCCGGTGAGGGTGAGCAGGCACGCCCACACCCCCTGCCAGAGAAGGGCGTTGATCGGCGTCCGGAAAGTCGGGTGCAGGCGGGCGAGGGCCTTGAAGAAAAGCCCGTCCTTGGCCATGGCGAAATAGACCCGCGGGCCGCCCAGTATGAGGCCGTTGTTGCATCCGAAGGTGGAGATGAGGATGGCGGCGGCGATGAAGATCAGGCCCGGCTCACCGAAAATGATTTTGGCGGCGGCGGCCGCTATGCGGTTGTCCGGCACGGCGGCGGCATCGGAGACGGGGATGAGGTAAAAATAGACGGCGGTCGCCAGCGTATAAATAAGCGTCGTGATGAGCGTGCCCAGGATGAGCGCCCGGGGCAGGTTCCTGGGGGCGTCCTTCACTTCTTCGGCGGTGAAGGTTACGGTGTTCCAGGCGTCATAGGCGAAGAGGGCCTTGGAGATGGCCACCGCCATCGCGGCAAAAAGGCCCATCTTGAGGCCGGCCGGAAGAACGGGGTGGAAAAAATTGGCAAAGTTGGCGAAACTCCCCTTGCCAAGGGCAAACCCCAGAACAATCAGAAGGACGACTGCGAACACCTTGAGGAAGGTGAAAACGTTCTGCACCACCGCGCCGGTGTGGATGCCGAAGCAGTTTATGACGGTGAGGATGACGATGCTGGCGATTCCGACCAGCTGGGCTGAATTGAGGGTGAACAGATAGGTCCCGAAGTGGAGGGTCAGGAGGATGGTTTTTTCCGAGAGAGAGGGAATGAAGACCCCGAGGTACTTGGCGAAGGCTACCGCCACGGCTGCGATGAAGCCCGTCTGAATGACGAAGAAGAGCGTCCACCCGTAGAGGAAGCCCAACTGGGACGAGTAGGCCTCCCGGAGGAAGACATACTGTCCCCCGGCCTTGGGCAGCATGGCGGAAAGTTCCCCGTAGCTCACGGCGGCAAAGAGAGTGAAGAGGCCGCCCAGTATCCACAGCAATAGAATAATCCCGGGGCTCTGGATGATGCCCGCCATGATGGAGGGAGCTATAAAGATACCGGAGCCGATCATCGAGCCGACTACAATGGTGGTGGCACTGGTGAGAGTCAGGCCCCGAAGAAGTCCGCTCTCGGAAGTATCATGCTTCATCGTGTTTCCTCCGCTTAAATCGCCCGGTTCCCCTACTGCAGCCAAACGCTTATAACTCTGGAAGAGTATTAGACCGGTGCCATTGAAATCCCTGTCTGATCGCCCGCGATCATCAAAGCATCTTTGGATGGCAAACGATTCAGGACCTAAAGGGATGCCCCTTGTCAATGAAAAGGAAATACGCTATACTTTATTTCGCTATGAAATGCGCACGATGTCATGGAACCTTGTTTCGAGACAGGATTTTCGACCTGCCTCGCCTTATTGATGAGTATTTCTGCCTCAACTGCGGGGAGCGTTTCTGGATTCATCATTCAGGCCTGGCGGAGTTTTTTTCACTTAATTAACTGGAGGGAATGTCATGGCAGCAAGAAAGGAACAGGGAACGGAAACGGTCAAGCGGGGCATGGCCCGGATGCAAAAAGGCGGGGTGATCATGGACGTGACCACTCCGGAGCAGGCCATCATCGCTCAAACGGCCGGAGCGGTGGCCGTGATGGCCCTTGAGCGGGTCCCGGCCGATATCCGCGCCGAAGGCGGCGTGGCCCGCATGGCCGATCCCGAAAAAATAAGAAGAATCATGGACGCGGTCACCATTCCGGTCATGGCCAAGTGCCGGATCGGGCACTTCGTGGAAGCCCAAATTATCGAAGCGCTGGGTGTGGATTACATTGACGAGAGCGAAGTGCTCACCCCGGCGGATGAGGAAAACCACGTCTGGAAGCACGCCTTCAAGGTCCCCTTCGTCTGCGGGGCCCGCGACCTGGGAGAGGCCCTGCGCCGCATCGGGGAAGGCGCCTCCATGATCCGCACCAAGGGGGAGGCCGGAACCGGCAACGTCGTCGAGGCGGTGCGCCACATGCGCAAGATCATGGGACAGATCCGCCATCTTGTAAACCTGGGCGAAGATGAAGTTATGGCTTTCGCCCGCGATCTCAAGGCGCCGATGGAGCTCGTTCTTGAGGTAAAAAAACTGGGCCGCCTCCCGGTGGTCAATTTCGCCGCCGGCGGCATCGCCACCCCGGCGGACGCCGCTCTCATGATGCAGCTCGGAGCCGACGGCATCTTCGTGGGTTCGGGCGTCTTCAAGTCCGATGACGCGCCCCGGCGGGCCAAAGCCATTGTGGACGCGACCACTTACTACGACAAGCCCGAAATGCTGGCCGAGATATCCGCCGGCATCGGGGAGCCGATGAAAGGACTCGACATTCGCTCACTCGACGAAAAACAGCTTCTACAGGTGCGGGGCTGGTAGCATGCTAATCGGGGTCCTGGCCCTCCAGGGAGCCGTCAGCGAACACCTGGAAATGCTGCGCCGCCTGGGATGCGAAGCTCTTCCCGTGCGAGACACGGAGACCCTGTCTTCCGTATCCGGCCTCATCCTACCCGGCGGTGAATCCACCACCGTGGGGATACTCCTCAACCGCTGGGAACTTCTCGATGCTTTAAGAGCCCGGGCACAGGAAGGCCTGCCCCTCTTCGGCACCTGCACCGGGATGATTATTCTGGCCCGCGAGATCCTGGACGGCCTTTCATCCCAGCCGGTGCTGGGCCTCATGGACGTCTCCGTTCGCAGAAACGCCTTCGGCCGCCAGCGGGAAAGCTTTGAGGCTCCCATTCGGATGGACGCACTCGGCAAAGCCCCCTTCCCAGGGGTCTTCATCCGGGCTCCCTACATAGAAAAGGCGGGAAAAAAAGTTGAAATCCTGGCCGCTTACGAGGAGAAGATCGTCGCCGCCAGGGAGAAAAACTTTTTGGTCTCCGCCTTCCACCCTGAATTGACGACGGATTGCCGACTCCACGAATATTTCATAAGTATGTGCGCTCAAGAGCCGGCAGAAAAAAGGGAGATGAGCAGATGCCGGTCGTGAGTTTGAGGCTTGATTTTTCCACCCAGGGCCGCAGTGAAGTCATAGACATCACCGAGCAGGTGGCCGAGGGTGTTATGCAATCCGGTATCGCCAACGGTGTCGTCACGATCTTTGTCCCGGGCTCAACCGCCGCTTTGACGACGGTCGAGTTTGAAGGAGGGCTGATAGAAGATTTCCAGGTGCTCTGGGAACTTCTCATCCCCCAGGATCGGGAATACGGGCACAATGAAAAGTGGCACGACGGAAACGCCCACTCCCACCTCAGGGCTTCCCTTCTGGGCCCATCCCTCTCAGTCCCGTTCATCGACCGGCGGCTCAACCTGGGCACCTGGCAGCAGATCGTCCTCGTGGACTTCGACAACCGCCCCCGCTCAAGAAAGGTGATCTGTCAGATCATCGGCGAATAATCACCCTGACCACCGAGTTGGGAAAGCCAGCGCAGGAAGGAACATCAGATTGAAGAGGGACCAAGACAGGACTCCCTACCTGGATGCCATTTTAAAATACGTGAAGGACGGGACGCTCTCTTTTCACTGTCCGGGCCACCAACAGGGAAAGGGGGCCCATAAGCGCCTCCGAGACCTCATTGGGAAGAGCGCCCTTCAGGCCGATATAACCCAGGTACTCGGGCTGGATGACATCCACCAGCCATTCGGCCCGGTGCTGGAGGCCCAGGAACTGGCGGCCAGGGCCTACGGATCCGATTACACACACTTTCTCATCAACGGCTCATCCTCGGGAAACCAGGCCATGGTCATGGCGGCCTGCAACCCGGGCGAAGAGATTATCGTTCCCAGGAACGCCCATAAATCAACGATCTCGGCCCTGATCTTAAGCGGCGCCATCCCCGCGTACGTCATGCCTGAATTCGATTTTCTCATGCACGTGGATCACGCCGTCACCATGGAGAGCGTTAAAAAAGCCCTGCAGGATCATCCCGCCGCCAAGGCGGTCCTGCTTGTCAGCCCCACCTACTACGGTTTTTCAGCCGATCTTTCGCGCATCTCGAAACTGGTTCACGGTCTCGGCAAGGTACTCCTGGTGGATGAGGCCTGGGGACCGCACCTTCACTTTCATCCCGACCTCCCGCTTTCCGCCACGGCGGCCGGCGCCGACCTATGCATCAACTCCACCCACAAGATCATCGGGGGCCTCTCCCAGACCTCCATGCTGCATCAGATTGGAAACCGCGTTGACCGGGGCCGCCTCCAGAGCGTGCTTCGCATCTTCCTCAGCACCAGCCCCAACTCGCTCCTCATCGCCTCCATGGACGTGGCCCGGATGCAGATGGCGACGGAGGGGAAAAAAATTCTCAGCCGGGCCATCCGCCTGGGGAATTATCTGCGAGAGAGGATCAATACCATCCCCGGATTCCGCTGCTACGGGGAGGAGATAGTGGGAAAGCCCGGCGCCTTCGATATGGATCCGACGAGAATCACCTTCACGGCGAGGGAGCTGGGCCTGACCGGCTATGAAATCGAGCGCCACCTCCGCTACCGGCACAATATTCAGATTGAGATGGCCGAACTTTTCAATATCGTCGTCCTGATCACGATCGGGCACTCCCGGAAGGACGTGGACGCCTTGGTGGCGGCTCTCCGCTCCATCTCCCGGGAATACCAAAAACAGGCTCCACTCCCCTCCCCATCCATTTTCTTCGATCGCCGCCGGGGAAGACCCGTGGAACTTCCCGACTGGCCCCCCCAGCGCCTGGCCCCGCGCGAGGCCTTCACGGCCGGCTTTGCGACTGTCCCGCTTAAAAGCTCCGCCGGACGGATCTGCACGGAGCTGGTTACCCCTTATCCTCCGGGTATTCCGATTCTATGCCCTGGAGAAGAGATCACGCAGGATATCATAGATTACCTCGACGTCGAGATGGCGGCGGGAGTCCACATCCAGGGTCCGGTCGATCCGCTCCTGGAAACAATACGGGTGGTGAAATAAAAAAATCATGACAGAGTTAAAGGATAAAAGCATCCAGATCACAGACGATCTGGACTCCCTGATACACATTCTTCCCCCGGGCATCAAGGGCCGCCTCGAAAGCCTGCCGTCCCTGGAGAACCTTCTTGAGATAGTGATGGACCTGGGCAGAAAACCCGAAGCCCGCTTCCCCGAGCAGATCCACCTCCTCGGAGAGGAAACGGTCACACGGGATGAGCTGGATTATGCGGTCTCAAGGGTCAGCGTCTTCGGAAAGGACAACCGGGCCGGAATCGAGCGGACCCTCCACCGCATCTCGGCCATCCGCAACCGGACAGGCCTGATAGTGGGACTCACCTGCCGGGTGGGCCGCGCCGTGTACGGCACCATCGCCATCATCCGCGACATCATCGAAAGCGGAAAAAGCATCCTCCTGCTGG
>Ga0209749_1002045_pt1 | contig 14874 bp, 13 predicted proteins | sample EPASupsiteSAE347_FD_187267 | JGI IMG/M metagenome (GOLD analysis project Ga0209749, IMG submission 187267) | Bioremediated contaminated groundwater from EPA Superfund site, New Mexico - Sample SAE3-47 (SPAdes) (version 2) | ecosystem: Environmental > Aquatic > Deep subsurface > Groundwater >... | reverse complement strand
ATATTTACTATCAAAGCAGCCAGTGCTCAGGTAGTATGGGAAGACCATGGAGAAGTTACATTGTATCTTGGAGATAAATTTAATATCGACCCGTATACTATTGTAGCATCTGATTTTGATAGAGATAGTTTTTTAATCAACATTTATAAGTATGACAAAATTATAGATTCCTCGATATTGAAAACCAGCGAAGATTTTAATTACAATGATGAGATTAAAATAAACAAAAGCATGGTATTTCCCGGTGCAAATGGATTTTCAAAATTTCATCTATGGAAGCGTGCAGCCCCTGATTTTGTAATAAGTTTTACAACTGAAAAGGATACGTATTCTCCCGGTTCATACATCCCTGTTACGATTAACATAAATAACAATGGGAATTTAACCGCAAGAAATATATCAACAAATTTAGATATTGGCGAGATGGAGCTGATAACTGGGGTGAGTGAAAAATATTATGACACCATAGCTGCAAAGACCACGGTTTCTTTCTCTGTTACGGTTGCAACCCCCCGATATCCAAAAAAGAGTACGTTTACGTTAATAGCAATGGCATCCGGGTATGATGAAAATAATACTAATTTTAAGGGATACGGCTCCAAATCCTTGACGATCTTAAGCAGCATATATCTCGAGAAAACTATAGACGGTAGAAAAATAGATAATGTTCCATATGTTTATTGGGATGCTCCAGGCAACGTTAGCATCAAGGTCATAAATACAGGTAATTCTGATGTAAAAGGATTAAAGTTAGAAGATGGGATAACTGAAGACTTCGAACCTGTAGCATTATCTTTTCCCGATTTTGACCTGCAAAAAGGAGAACAGAAGATCATAAAATACCCCCTCACTCCAAAAAAGCCGGGACGATATACCCTTCCAAAAGCCAATGTCAGTTTTATCTTAAACAATGAAAAAGTAAAACTGGAATCAGAAAAACAGGACTTAATTGTTGGCGGTGCCTATATTCAATTGACAAAAAGTCATGAAATTCTTGATGATAAGGGGCTTATTCAGGTTATCGTAACTGCTCAAAATATAGGTGATGTAAGAGCATCTACATTAATATCTGATTCTATTGATCCGAACATAAAACCTCTGGGAAATGTATCGCTGGTAAGGAACATAACCCTTGAACCGGGTGAAAAAGAAATCATCAGTTATATAGCATCTATACCTGCCAAAGTAGATTTACCTCCCGCAAAAGCCAGCTTTAATAAATTAAATATTGAAACTAATAAAATATCGATCGCTTTGCCTGGATCTAATACTGATACAAAAGTAAATGAAGAAAAGAAACAGGAATTGCCTGTAGAACTGAGCTATTTTCCCACGGCAGCCGTCTCTGCTTTATTTGGATGGGCTTTAATTGCTACTTTAAAAAACGGACGATATAATGTATCACTCACAATAGAACGCACAGGTGAGAGAAAAATAATATCCACATCGCTTGGAATGGTTGTTGTGATTTTATCTCTATCATTATTGGTCATATCCACGATGTTTATAACTCAAAATATGATCAAAGATAAATACATGATTTTTATTATGTATCTCCTTATTTTTGGTTCTATTTTACGTTATATCGAATCAAAAAAGACGATTTAATTATTCCACTTCAGTCTCAGGATTTCTAATGTACTCGATTAATTGTAGCATCACACCTGCGACAAGGAAATAATATGCGTATATTGCAATTTGATTTGCAGCATTTTCCAGCCCCTGCACTAAGGTAGTTGCAGTTAATAAAAGAAGAAGAAGGGCAAAAGCTATTGGGATTCTCGAATCAAGTTTCAGGATCAAGGATATAAATAAGTAAATCAAAATAAAATACGGGATTAAATCTCCTAATTGAAATAAGAACTTTGAGGAAAAGAATATTAAAACGAAAGAAACTGCAAGTATAAGCAGAAAATAAACAACATACGATATTTGAGTCTTAGCGATGCTTGGAATTAAAATTTCTGAGGAAAATTTTATACTTTTTAAAGAATGAACATATGTAAGAATTTCTTTTATATGAAAAATAATACTTAAGAATCCAAATAATAGTAACGCTGTTGCTAAAAATCGTTCATCCAGTCCTGTAAAAGAATAAGGATTTGTTCTTTTATAGATATAGAGGAATACTGTAACGGCGCCTAAAATCAAAAATACATTTAATGATATTTTTTTTATTTCGTCTGAAAAGTTCATACCAATTCCTGAATATAAATTGTTATCAATTAAACTGCTTGTAAATAAATATTTCTTTCTTACCCTGAGGTGACTATAGTTTGACAAACCCTTCGAGAGATACTTTGCTGATGCTGCTGGTCTTTGTTATCGGCGCAGTACTTAACTATGCATATAATATTGCCATGGGATGGATGTTGTCTCCTGCACAGTACGGCATCCTGGGCGTGGCAATATCTTTCCTTACCATTCTTTCTTTATTTGTCAATGCGGCTTTTCCATTAACTGTAGCAAAATTTTTATCAGAGGAAAAGGATGACAGCATAAAGCATAGAGTTTTTAAGAGCTCATTGGTCGGAAGTCTCTGTATCGCATTGATAATATCCCTTCTTTTCTACGCCGTATATGCTTCTGGAATAATACGCCTTGACAGCATATATAGACCATTTGTTCTATTCATCATACTTACACTGATTCTTTCCTCGATAGGGGGAATATACGCCAGTGCTCTGCAGGGTAAGTTCAGGTTCAAGAGGTACGGATTAGTTAGCATCATCACAACTTCTACCAAACTGATATCTGCTGTACTTCTTGTTTCATTCGGTTTTGGAGCAGTCGGGGCGTTCTTCGGGCTCATCGCAGGAACAATCGCAGGGTTGCTACTGGCAGTTGCCTTAACTTTGGATTTTAAGTACTGGAAGACAGGAGGATGGGTAAACAAGAAAATTTTTTCATTTGCACTTCCGATGTTCTTCGGTACCTTTTTCATGACTTTGCTCATGAACCTTGATATACTTGGGGTGAAATTCCTAAGCCAAAATGTCCTCTCAGACACCCTTACTGGCTATTACCGCAGCGCGCTCATCCTTGCCGAGCTTCCGGTTTTTATCGTCGGCGCACTGATGGGTGCTATGTTCCCTTACATTTCAAAATATTCATCTACTAATAACAACTATTCCAATAAGACCCTGAAATATACAATTTTAATGGTATGCCCTGTCAGTATAGCCCTGCTTGTAATACCTTCATCCATGATTGCACTGGTTTTCCCCCCATCATATGCAGCTGCATCCGGTGCTCTTGGTGTTCTTGCACTGGGGATGGGGTTTTTCGTGATTATAACTGCACTGGTAGGCATCTTTCAAGCCTTGCGCCTTCCGGGAATACCTGCGATTATACTTATGTTCGCCATAGTGATAGATGTGATCGCACTGATATTTCTGGTGCCAAGATACGGTATTCTGGGTGCTGCCGCCTCTACTACGATCGCCTGCACTGCTGGCTTGATCGGACTGGTAGTAGAATACTTAAAACATGGATTTCTTAAATCTGATTATATAAAAGCTTTAAAAATACTCATGTCATTTATTTTATTTGGATTCATTATTTTTATGTTCCCTCACGAGACAAAGTTATTGACGCTTTTTGACCTGGTATTTAGTTCAGTTCTGTATATGGTGTTTTTATTTGTATCTGGATTGATAACCGACGAAGACATAAAAATGATCCTGTCTGGCTTCAATTTTGAAGATAAGGAAATAATTGAGGAAATAAGTACCTATGTGAAAAATCTGAACCTGCTTTTCAGAAGCTGACCTTACGTTGATAGGGTTAGTTGCATGGTATGCAGGAATATTTTTATACCGCCTCATAGCTGAAAGACTGAAGTAAGAATCCATATAGTATTCAGGCTATCAGTCACTGGTGAAATGAATTGATCATCATCCGAAAATTCCAACCTGCAGATTTTCCATGGGTCATTGATATAGAGAGAAAGGTTTTCAATGAGCACGATCCCTATTTCTATATGCAGTTCTACGAGACCTGCTCTGAAGGTTTTATCGTGGCTGAGATAAACGGGATCGTAATCGGTTACATAGTGGGGTTCCAGGCAGAAGAAGGGATGGGGCGCATATTTTCTTTTGCAGTGCACCCGGCATACCAGGCCAGGGGGGTGGGAAGCGCACTTTTAAAGGAGATAATCGACATATTTTCAAGGTCCGGGGTTTCGGCGATTATACTTGAGGTGCGCGCAGGCAATATCAGGGCGAGAAGGTTCTATGAGAAGCACGGGCTACATCAGACCGGGATAGCGAAACAATACTACAATGACGGTGAGGATGCCTATTTAATGAGGCTGAAAATAAGCTACTGATGACCGTTAATCTTAAGTAGAATCGTAAATAAAACTTAATCTGGTGGGAGGTTATTAGTAAGGATGCCCAAGACAGAGGTCACGAAAAAAACACCCCTGAGGATCGAGTAAATATCAGGATTTATCAAATTCCAGGTGGCAGCGGCATAGAAAGGAATCTATGCCGTACTTTTTATGCAAAGAAAGACCAGCAGCACAGGGGAAAATTCCGCATTACCTTTATATATTTTCAGGTTGTATTATTACTCAATCAATTTACTTATTGGGTAACTTATTGAGATGGGGATTAACCACCTCCAGTGAGGTCCTTTTGGGTTTGATTGATTTAGATAAACAGAGGGAATAGATTGCCTAAAGAACAAGATAAAGAAACTCCTGTCTCAGAAGGCGATACCTACGATGTCACAATCGAAGGCATTGCCAGGGAGGGGGATGGAATCGCTCGTGTCCAAGGCTTTGTCATTTTTGTGCCCGGCACTAAGGTCGGGGATAAGGTCAAGATTAAGATCGAGCGTGTCATGCGAAAATTCGCGATTGGCGCCATTGCTGAGAAGAGCTGAGAAGAACAGAGCTGAGGAGATAACATATGAACAACGATAGAAGAGGTAGCTTCGGCGGCGGAAGAGGCGGTTTCAGACCAAGCGGTCCAAGAGAGATGCACAAAGCAACATGTGCTGACTGCGGTCAGGAGACCGAAGTACCATTCCAGCCATCCGGTGACAGACCTGTATATTGCAGGGAATGCTACCAGAAACATAGGCCGAAGAGATACTGAACTGATATAAAAATTTAGTTCACTTGATTATATGATTTAATTGAGGGATGATTATTTTGCCCCTTTTGATTTATGCTTAGTAATTTTCGGGAGAACGGTTATAATAAGTATTATTTGAAGGAGGTTGGTGATACGTGGATGTATTTGATGTATTGAAAGCTGTCTCACAGCATAAAACCGGGCGTAAACCGAACCACCTGATATCCGAAAAAAGCCCGTACCTGCTCCAGCATGCATATAACCCCGTGGACTGGTACCCGTGGGGGAAAGAAGCGTTTGAGAAGGCAAAAAAAGAGGATAAGCCTGTTTTTTTATCCATAGGGCACTCTACATGCCATTTATGCCACATGATGAGGCTTGAATCTTTTGAGGACAATGAAGTAGCAAAGCTGATGAACGAGACTTTTGTGGCTGTGAAGGTTGACATGAGGGAAAGACCTGATATAGAGAGCATCTATATGAGGATATGCCGGGAAATGACGGGAAGGGGAGAGCTGCCTCTTAACATGATAATGACGCCTGATAAAAGACCGTTCCTGGCTACTACCTATGTACCAAAGGAGAGCAGATCAAGCAGTGTGGGAATGCTTGAGATGGTATCCAGGATAAAGGAAATCTGGAAAAATAACAGGAGCGGGGCGGAAAGTCTTGCTGCACAGGTCATTTCGTCACTTAAGAAAGAGCGCAAAGAGCCCGGAAAAGAGTTAGGCGGGGATGTGCCGGGTACGGCTTACGAGCAGCTTTTGAACGGTTTCGACGAGCATTATGGCGGTTTTGGCGAAGCCCCAAAGTACCCTGCACCGCACAACCTCATGTTCCTCCTCCGCTACTGGAAGCGAACAGGAGATATCATTGCCATCCGCATGGTAGAGCGGACTCTTACAGGCATGCGCATGGGCGGTATATACGACCATGTTGGTTTTGGCTTCCATCACTATTCCACAGATAACAGGTGGTATCTGCCGCGGTTTGAGAAAACGCTCCAGGACCAGGCAATGCTTGCAATGGCTTATACAGAGGCATTCCAGGCTACCGGAAGCGAGGAGTACGGGAGGACAGCACGTGAGATATTTACCTTCGTGTTGCGCGATATGACCTCGCCTGAGGGCGGATTTTACTCAGGCGTAGACGGCGACAGCGAAGGAGTGGAGGGAAAATTCTACGTCTGGACGATGGATGAGATAAGGTCGTTATTCGGTGAGGAGAGCGAGGAGATAAAAAAAATATTTAATATCAAAACCGCAGGGGAGAGCATACTTTACTTAACAAGAACAATCCCTGAGCTTGCTTCATCTTTAAAGCTCCCTGAAGATAAGGTCAAGGGTCGGCTGGAGGATATACGGACAAAGCTGTTTGCAGCCCGCGAAAAGCGCGCCCATCCGGTTAAAGATGATATGGTCTTAACCGACCTGAACGGACTGATGATCGCAGCCCTGGCAAAGGGCGCCTCTGTCTTTAACGAGCCTGCATACGCAGAGGCTGCGCAGCGCGCGGCTGGTTTTATCCTGGGACATATGAGGGCTCCAGCAGGATGGCTTTACCACCGCTACAGGGAGGGGGAGGCAGCAGTACCTGCTTTTTTGAATGATTATGCGTTCCTCACCTGGGGATTGATAGAACTTTACGAAATGACATTCAAGGTATCATACCTGCAGACTGCGCTTGACCTTGCGGGTATGCAGATCGAACATTTCTGGGACCGGGAGAGCCTTGGTTTTTACTCTGCTGCAGATGATGCTGAAGAACTACTTTTGCGCATCAAGGAGATCAACGATGGCAAAACCCCATCAGGCAATTCGGTATCGATGTTGAACCTGCTCCGCCTGGGGAGGATGACCGCGAACCTGGAATTTGAAAACAGGGCAGTGCAGATAGGACAGGCTTTTTCCCGGGAAATCTCAAAGGTGCCAGCCTCATATACTATGTTGATGTCGGCGCTGGATTTTGCGCTCGGACCTGCAAGCGAGGTGGTCATAGCAGGCGAACTTCAGGCAGACGACACAAAAGCCATGTTAGCTGCTCTCAGAAAGGAGTTCCTGCCTGATACGGTGGTGCTTTTCCGCCCTGCTAAAGAGGAGCAGCCTGAAATAGCGCGCCTGGCTGAGTATACAGGAGACCTGTCAGGCACAGAAGGCAGGGCCTGTGCCTATGTTTGCCGGGACTATAACTGCGGCTCCCCGGTGACAGACAGCGGAAAAATGCTGGAGCTGCTGAGGGCGCACTGAACAGGCAGACTGATTTTTTTCGTGTGAACGCAGAACCTTTTTTAAATCTACCCGGGTGCCTTTCTGTTTTTAATCTTTTCTTTGAGTTCATCGGCATTATAAAGGAAGATTTCAGCAGCGATATCGATGAGTTCTTTTGAGCACTCAGCCTGAGAAAAAACCTGCCCACCGACTAACTCAATCCAGAATTCAGGCAAGTAGTTCATTTTGTGAACCATTCCACCCTCCATATCAGATGCAGCGTGCAGGACTCTTTTGATTCCAGAAGTTATCATTCGTGTCAGGCACATAGGGCAGGATTCAAGGGATGTGTACAATGTGAAGTCCTCAAGCTCGGTAATATTTTGGTGAGTATCTTCAAACTCGTCCATGACCACCATTTCACCATGCCGGTCGCTGCGGAAGTAGGGATTGAACACTTCGTTATGACCATGAGAAACTACATTGCCATTAACGTCCGTCAAAATACACCCAACGCCAAAATTACCGGAATCTACAGCCCTCAATGCCAGTATATCCGCGAGCCAAATATAGCCATCATCAAGGTATTCGTTGTTGAATTTATACTCTGTGAGCCGAGCTTTTAATTTACTGGTGCCCCTGTCCTTTGGATACATCTTTACAAGTTCACGTAGTCCTAATTCCCTGATCTGTTCATTTGCCATTGTTATATACTTTTAGTAATTATAAGCAATTAGCTTCTGGAACCATAAATTGAAGCTGAGTGAAGATGTACCCATAAGTTGAAAACAGTGAACTTTACCAAGTATTCTGATGAACTGACTGAGGACTGGTAAAAGAAGCGGGTTTATAGCTATATCTACAATTAAAACAGCGAGTTCGCTTTCAGAGCTCGTTTTTCTTGCATACATGTATGCACTCTTTAAAATGAGAGTAGTCGCATCAGATTTATATAATAATTAGTTCTAGCATTATATAATAAGTAGTTTTAGCATGACACAAACAACAATGGGATACCGGGAAAGCAATTAATGAAATTGTATCCAGGCAAAAAATTGAACTTATTAGATGGAATTGCTGATATTTCAAGAGGTAAACTAAGTGAAAGATAAAGGCAAAACTAAAGAACAACTCATAAATGAATTGGCAGAATTGCGCCAACACGTTCTTGAATTGGAAAAGTCAAAAGCCGAGCGCAAGCGGGCTGAGCAAGAAGCTCATGAGGCTCGTGAATATGCCGAGAGCATTATAGAGACTGTACGGGAACCCCTTATTGTTCTCGATGCCCACCTCCGGGTAAAGACCGCAAGTCGGGCGTTTTACAAAGTATTCAAGACCTCGCCAAAAGAGATTAAAGGTAAATTCATCTACGATCTTGGGAACCGCCAGTGGGATATTCCAAACCTGCGAAAGTTGCTTGAGGAAATTATTCCCATGAATAATCAGTTCCAGGACTTCGAGATTGACAACGAGTTCCCCATAATTGGGCGCAGGATAATGCTGCTAAATGCTCGCAGAATATATCGAGAGGATATCGGTACACAGACAATTCTCCTCGCTATTGAGGATATCACAGAACGCAAACGGACTGAGGAGACGTTGAAAAATTACGCAGCAAATCTCGAAGAGGCAAACCGCCTCAAAGACCTCTTTACAGACATAATGCGTCATGACCTGTTGAATCCACTTGGTGTTATAAAATTAGCGACAGAACAAATACAGCTTATGGAAACTAAGGACGAAAGGATGCGCAATACGCTGCAGATGATAAAGCGCAATGCAGATAAACTGATCGATATGATTAAAAGCGTAAGCATGTACACCATACTGGAGAGCGCTGAAAAATTGGAGCGCAAGCCGCTCGATTTGAACGAGATTTTTATAGCAGTCGCAGACAACTTCAAGCTTCAACTGGAAGAGAAAAACATGAAGCTGGAATACATATCAAAGGGCGAATGCTATATAATGGCGAATCCAATGATTGATGCAATTTTTTCAAACCTTCTCAGCAATGCGATAAAGTACTCACCTTCTGGAAGAAAAATCCAAGTAAACATTATAGGTGAGAGAGCGCACTGCAAGATTTATGTCAAGGACTGGGGCTATGGAATAACAGATGAGGATAAAGCGAAGCTTTTTACCCGCTTTCAGAGATTGGAAAAGAAGGGAGTGAAGGGTGCCGGACTTGGGCTGGCTATCGTTAAGCGTGTTGTGGATTTGCATGGAGGCAAGATATGGATTGAGGATAATCCAGAAGGTGGGAGCGTGTTTTGTGTGGAGATCCCAAAAGCTTGAGGTCTATGAAAGAGTTTTGCAGAGCAGGCAATCTTCGGGATATACTTGTCAAATGCAATAGCGCCGGCAAGGCTCACCTACGGGCGCCCTGTATAGTGCCCTCCCTGGCGCTTGATGCACTCTCCATACCATCCCCGCGGGCAAATCCCTATGCATCTCGGATTTTAACCACAGGTCAAAAAATTCCTGGATGGATTCAAAACCAGTTTTTTTCCATACTTAAACCGCGTCTTTAGAGGTGTGATACGATTTTACCCAGATACTTGACATGCTGGTAAATGTATCTGTGTATATCTTTGCCGCATTCTTCACAGGCTCCATAATCTCCTTAAACGGGCTGAATGTGGGTGTGTTCTCAAAGAAGTTATCAAATGCCTTTCCATACATTTTTGCCCAGAGATTATAAAGTTCTTTATATGCCTCCGGATTAGCGCTCTGCTTTGATAGCTCCTCAGCCTTCTGTGACAGTTTTCCAAGGGTTGCTATCCAGGACTTGTAGAGGTTCAGGTTAACGTTTTCGCTCTGCACGAAATACTCTAATACTTCCTTTGAAGGCCGCATGGACTGGGTATCAAACAACCTGCCATAGGTCTCCTGATATGTATTCATCCATAAGGTATAGAATTCCTTATAGGCTTCAGGGCTCGCATTCCCCCGGGAGATCTCCGCTGATTTCATAGAAAGCTTCAGCAGGGAGTTAGTATACGGCACGTATAGCTTCGCATATGAATCTTTCCATAGTTTTGATATCTGCTCAAATGCCTCTGAATATATATCAGGTGTGCCTGTGATGTTCTCAAAGATATCTTTCATATTTTGCCGCAATGGCAGTGTAAGAAGCTCGTTAAGCATTTTTCCATACGACTTGATCCACATATCATAGACTTCTTTATATTTTGCAGGATCTGGTTCGCCCTGGAGCACTTCGCGGGTCGCCCTGGAATTCCCCTCTAATTCGGCAATCCATGAACTGTAGATTTTATTCGATTCCTCTGCGCTAACTAAGAGTTTCTCAAATGTTTCCTTATTAGATTCCAGGGTCGGGATTTGATAAAATTTACCAGAGCTGTTCTGGGATGTTTTCACCCATTCACCATAAAATTCCTTATATGTTTCTGGTGCAGCATCCTTTGAGAGTTCAAACGCCTTCCCGAAAAGCGCTTCTGTGGATTCGAACCAGGGCTTGTATAGCTTTAAGTAGGAATCTTCCCACATTTTTGAAACTGCTGTGTAGCTACCGGACATTATCTGAGAGATATCTTCCTTTTCTTCACCCTCTACTCTCATCTGTTTCTCCGGTTCTTCGTATCTCTCTTGATATTCCTGTCCTGGTCTCACCGTTTCTTGTATCGGTCTATAATATCCTGCCCTCTGTCTTTCTTGTTCGTACCTTTCCTGCTCTTCCCTATAACGCCTCTCCTGATCTTCCGTACTTGGTTGCTCTATCCTTTTTCTTTCTTCCCACCATGAAGATGGAGTTGTTGAGACAGTTCTACGAGCCCCTGTCTGAGAAACACCTTTCCTTTCTTCATTTATATTTCCTCTCTCTTCAATTTTTTTTATATTTTCTCTCTCTTCAATTTTTTTAACCATATTATTCTCTCCTTTTAATTAATCCCCGTGTTTAAATACGGGGTCTTTATCCTGAACCCGGCAGTCCAGAACGATTGAATCTCTGTTTTACGGTTCTACCAAGTGTTCTACCAAGTTTTTTGATCTCAAGCAGCAGTATGTGATATTCTTTAGATACCTCAAATTCAGCCTTAATCAAGGCTTCATTCTCTTTCATACCTGCGTGCATGAATTCCATCTTTTTTTTTGAGATCTTTCTTTTTGAGATAGTTGTTAATACATCAAAAATATCCATGTTTCACCAATCTACCCCTGTGTTCCGCTCAGTATTTCTTCTAACATTTCGTCGGTATTTAGCAGGTATCTCGCTCTTTCCATGTTTATTTCATCAACACTCTTCCATGAAGACCAGTTATGGACAAGTACTTCTCTGGGAAGAAACTTCATGAAACCAGGAACTGATCCCAATGTCTTCTCTATATCTTCAAGCGTATCTTCATATGACACATCAAGGTTGATCTTGGAATAGATACGATCCGCATTTCCCATATCAACTGTAATATCAGCTAACGACTCTTCATGATCAATTTGCTGGATGATACCCTCCGGTATATTTATTTCTGTAAATTCCATTTAATTCACCTCTTATTTAATTCGCCCCTTGAAGTAATTCAAGGGTCTTATTCTGAACCCAGTAGTCCCTATTGCTGCTAGGCTCTCATCACAACCCCACAACCTTAACATATCGGGCTTTGTACTAATGGTCACTCTTACATATATAGTTGTACATTCATATATAATTTTTTTTGAATATTAATGATTGTATTTATTATTAATAATTAAATAGTGTATTCTTATGCAATGCGCTATTAATTAGACCCACATACTCTTCTTTTAAGGAATACACAATAGGTGTTTTATAAGATTCTTTGACCGCATGTAGGATACCGAGCTTTGAATGGATATAACCCAGAGTTGAAGCAACTGCTCTATAGGAAAAAATTGCAGAGGGAGTTAAGATTCTAAGGAATTCGCTAAAAAAATAGAAGCGGGAAATCTCCGCTTAATCCATTCCTTCCATTCCGCCCATTCCACCACCCATGCCTCCGGGTGGCATGCCTCCTGCAGGAGCGGATTTGCTTGAAAGCACATCATCTATCCTCAGTATCATGGTGGCTGCTTCCGTAGCAGAACTGATAGCCTGTGTCTTTACTCTGAGGGGCTCAACCACGCCTTCTTTCCACATGTCAATAACCTTTCCTGTGAACACATTGAGACCTGCGGTATTGTTGCCCTTCTCATGCTGACTTCGCATCTCCACAAGCATATCAATGGGGTCAAGACCAGCATTTTCAGCCAGGGTTCTGGGGATGATTTCAAGCGCCTCGGCAAATTTTGCGACAGCCAGCTGTTCCCTGCCTATTAATGTGGCTGAGTATTCTCGCAGGCGCAGTGCCAGTTCAACCTCCGGCGAACCGCCTCCGGCTACAAGTGTCTCATCCTCGATTGCAACTCCAACAACACGCAATGCGTCATGAAGCGCACGCTCGGCTTCATCCACAACGTGCTCGGTCCCTCCGCGAAGGATAATGGATACTGCCTTGGGGTTGTCGCATCCGGTAACATATGTCATTGCCTCCTCACCGATCTTTTTCTCTTCTACAATATCCGCTTTTCCAAGATCAGATTCGCTGATTTCCTTCAAGCCTGTCAGTATCTTTGCACCGGTTGCGCGTGCCAGTTTTTCCATGTCGCTTTTCTTTACGCGCCGTACTGCATAAACCCCTGCTTTTGCAAGATAATGCTGTGCAATGTCATCTATTCCCTTCTCGACAAAGACCACATTTGCGCCGCTACCGATCACTTTGTTGACCATGTCCTGGAGCATCTGCTCTTCCTGGTCAAGGAAGGACTGTAACTGGTCGGGTGATTTTATTGAGATCTCGGCTTTCACTTCTGTCTTTTTGATCTCAAGCGCCTCGTTGAGCAGAAGTATTCTGGCATCATGGACCTTCTTTGGCATATTGGTATGGACTCTTTCCTTATCGATTACCATGCCTTCGATCAGCTCTGATGCTTCTACACTGCCACCCACTTTCTTCTCAACTTTGATATCTTCAACATCTACTGTATATTTACCATTCTCTTCATCAACCACCGCTAATATGGCATTTACCGCAAGGTTGGCGAAAACATCCTTGGACGCTTCAGCTCCTTTTCCGGTAATCGCTGTCACAGCGATATTCAATAATAAATCCTTATCTTCCAGGGTCACTGGTTTTGCAAGGGTTTTAAGGATCTCTTTTGCTTTTGCCGATGCAAGCCTGTATCCGCTGGCGATGACTGTGGGATGCACACCCTGCTCTAAGAGTTCTTCAGCATTCTTCAGGAATTCACCTGCTAGCACTGCTGCCGTTGTTGTGCCATCTCCGACCTCATCATCCAGGGTCTTTGCGACTTCCACGATCATCTTGGCTGCCGGATGCTCAATGTCCATTGCCTGGAGAATGGTCGCACCGTCATTCGTGATTACGATATCTCCCATCGAGTCCACGAGCATTTTATCCATACCCTTTGGTCCCAGGGTCGTCCTGACCGCTGCGGCTACAGCCCTGGCAGCCATGATATTGTTATTCTGCGCTTCTCTTCCTTTTGTTCTCTGACTGCCTTCTCTTAGAATAAAGATTTGCTGTCCTGCTAATTGTCCTGCCATAAATAACCTCCCTTATAAAGTATCATCTGCTTATTAGTAGGTATAAATTCACGCATGTGTGCTTTCTGATTGTTTGCGGTTCTATATAAACTTAACTCCAAGGAAGTCTATTGGTGTGTATCGGCGGAACCCATCCAATAATTCCAACTTCTCAAATTACATCCCACCTTCCGCACTTTACGCGATTCAATTTCCATTAATTTTAAGACACTAACTGGTTTACAAACTACGGCTAAGTATGATGATCATACCCGAATAAGTATTTGTTAGCTCATCCTATCAATGCAGATTTGATTAACAACAACGAACTCATACGAACTGGTACGAACCTTATGGTAAGCTGGCTCAAGTTTGTTTAAATCTGTTACAAAATTTAACAGTGAGTTCGTATTGAGTTCGTACGAGTTCGTTGTTTATATCCCATCTTTGAGAACTCTTTTTTTTAAGAAAAATCACTAACTACACCATCATTTTCTTAAAATCGCTCCTGATTTTCCCCACATCTAAAACCCATTTTCTTCTAAATTGCAACCTCTACCGATACTGTTTATCTAATTGATATTTTTATAATATATTGAAAATGTATGTATACACTTTTTTAATAAAATCAATATCAATCAACATAATGCTTAAATATAATTACATACATACTATATATAATAAGAATTTGCCTCAAACTTGGGGAAATATTCAGAAAACTGACGTCAAAATACCAAATTTTGATGTATACCTACAGTTTCTTAGCTGTTTTTTGGGTTCATTAGCTCTAAGCATAGTGATTTTGAAAATTTTTTCAGTGAAATTTACTCAAAGTTGGGTTATATTATTAGATTGTAAACTACTTTAATCGCCCACAGCAAGCTTTTTTTATAAGTATCAAATTTGTCAATACATCTGCGGGATATGGGTTACATATTGTCATAATAGGTTAAAATTCAGCTATGGACAGGATTAACAGGATTGACAGGATAGATTTTTGCATTTCATCCTGTCAATCCTGTTA
>Ga0209749_1002044_pt1 | contig 14875 bp, 12 predicted proteins | sample EPASupsiteSAE347_FD_187267 | JGI IMG/M metagenome (GOLD analysis project Ga0209749, IMG submission 187267) | Bioremediated contaminated groundwater from EPA Superfund site, New Mexico - Sample SAE3-47 (SPAdes) (version 2) | ecosystem: Environmental > Aquatic > Deep subsurface > Groundwater >... | reverse complement strand
TCTTGCTTGGACTTCATCTGCTCCAGACATGGCTTTTGGCCACCATATATACTGCTTGCTTGTATCCATGCTACTATATATGGTGGCCTACATAATATATTTTGCTAATTTATTTTTCGTTAAACCCTAAAGGAAAATATGATCAATGTTTTATGTGTGGAGCATCTGCAAAAGTAGAATACAAACCTGGAAGACATTTTATTTCAAAGGAGGGCTTTACTAAACGAGCCACTTTAACAGACCACTCAAAAAGATTTTGTGATTTTTGTCAGATTGAGTTTCAGCTTATAAATAATCTTATCAATAGCAGTGGATTCCAATTAACTGATGACCTATTATTCTTCTATTTTTACTTTGACTCCGTATTTTTCAACGTGGATATGTTTTCAGATCAGATGAATAAGGTTGACATAACGGTACAAGAAACTACAACTGGAAAACTTGGTTTGAATTTTAGGTTGAGCGAATTTAAAACACCCTTTCATATAAAACCTCTTGCCATCAAAGTTAAACAAAATGTGCCTGCCAGTAAATCAACAAGACGCGCAAGAGCAATCATTACAGCAATTAAAGCATGTCTTGAAGGGGGATGTAAGTGTGTGATGACGAGTCCATATACTCTTATACGAACCTATAGTGAAGTTTTCAGAAACGAGAGGCCCACCACACTCGAAAAAAGATTGAATCTTGGGAAAATCGAAAATTTCAAAGATGCAAAAAGAATAGTGGAATGTTTAAAAATAATAAATGAACTTGATGGTCAAAAAGGGCTATACCGTGTACAATCATTTGAACCGATTACTGTAATACCGTTTATAAAAAATAACACCGATAATTTTGAAATGTGGGTTTATAAAAAAGGTAAAAAATTAAATGAACTATTTGGTGATGAAATTATGGAAATGAAGAAAATAGCTGAAAAAGGACTCGTTCTTTATGGACGGCAACCTGTGAATAGCGGAACTTACAAACGTGTAAAAATATTCAGAACTACCCTCGACGCACTAATTGCAGCTAAAGCGCAGGGTTTTCAGGATAACGAAACTATACGAATTGCTGCAGCAGAAGTCTTTAAAGATGTAGACCGTGAAAAAAAACACGATAAATATAGTAGCAATGAAGGGAGAGACTTTCCAAAAGAAAGCCTTGATTTTGTTGAATCCATTGTTGAATATTTAAAGAAAAATAATCTGTGGGATGTGAAAAAAATATCACATTGGAGTAACTCTTTGACGGATGTGTACGAATTTGAATATCTTCAAGTTCCTAAAATTAACGGAGATGATAAATAATGGACTGGAATACATTGAAAACAACTATACCGATTGACGGTTTAGTAGAGAAATATGAAATTTACAGGAGAGCAAGACCCACATTAACATTAGTGGTTCTAAGAACCGTAACAGAGCCAACACTTTTTAGAAATACTGATCCTGAAAGAGCTGAAACAATAAAACTTAATGGGAATCTTCATGCACAGGTAAACGGAGAGAAATTTGTAAGTAAAGAACGTCTTACAGGTTTGAATCTTTGTAGGGAATTGGATAAAGACGGAGATATAATTTCGCCTGAATATACTTACAACGAACCAACAAGCCTACCTAAATCACAAACATCCGACATGCTTACTTATGGTCTTGCAGGTACAGTCACTGGTAAAACATTTTCACAAAAAAGCCGTGTTATTGAAGGATATACTTATGGGCTGGAGTCTTATGACATAATGAATAAAGAAACGCATAACGCCCTTTATGAAAGTGGTACAATGACAGATGAAGAGAGAGTCCAATCTGAAAGTTTATTTAATCCTGTGAAAGTTCAACCTGGGACACACTTTGTTCATTTCATAACACTTGAAGCAGGAACAAAAGAAATGCTTCTTTATGTTGCATATAATATCCTCAATACAGGCCGTTATGGAGCACGCGAGACTAGAACAGGTCGTAATATAAAAAATGAACTCGTTGGTCTAATTACCTCTTCATGCGACAGTTGTCTTAGCAGCGGAGAACTATTGCGGGATTATCTCAAAGAGATTAAAACCGAGTACGATCGAGATGATATTTCTTCTATGATTTCTAAATATATTGCTAACCATAAAAAAACGGATTGGATGATTTATCATAGTTCGGATTTTAATTTGGGCGGACAAGAATTTCCAGATTGGTTTAAGAATGTTCTCGGCATTGCAATGCGTACAAAAAAAGAAGATTTGGCGATTTTAAGAGAAGCATTGGTTACTTTGCGAAAAAATGGAATTGATGAAGTAACTGACAAAAAAGCAAAACAGACCAACGAATTGGAAAATGAAAGTGACACAGACGCAGATAAATGAGTAGGTGATTATCTTTGATTGCCGCAAGTTATTTGGCAACTTTGCATTCACCTCTTTTTTATTCAAGTGTAGAGGGTGTGCAGATAAGTGCCGATTCTATACTCGGAAGTACAGCATTTACGTATTCAATTGCCTACAACTTAGGATTTTTGAAGAAAAAGTATTTTACTTTCGGTGATGAAGCGATTGAGTATGAATATAAGGAGCTTGCAGATGTTGATTTGTTCGTGAGTGATGGAAAACCCTTGACAGTTGAATTTATGGATGAAACTTTTAAAAGTACTGAGTATTTGTCTGAAAGAAGTTTAACCGTCACAATACCTAGCAAATCAACAGGGGATATGGGCCGTTTCAAACGTTCGGATCCAAAGATGGGTAGTGATGCTCCCGTCTCCATTAGTAAAGTGAGAAGATACATAGGACTGGCGCCAGGCAGTACTTTTGAGCTAACAGTGTGGTCGAATGAGATATTACCAGATGATTTATTTTTGACACTTGGAATAAGAAGGAGCGGTGAACTTCGATTAAAAAAGATTAAACCTGCAAATAGAAATCATTTGAATTTATTCATGCTAAAAGAAGTATATAACATCAGAGAAAAACCCACAGACAAGCTTCAGGTTTCACTTTTCGATGTTTATAACAATTCAACGGGATTTTCAAGAGGAAGTGATTTTAGAAAACAACATTTTTTAAATGTGGATTTTAAATTCACGAATGAAAAATTAGTACCTGCTATTTTCAGGAAGTTAAGGCAATGATTGTAAAAAGTGTTTCCCTTCCAATTGTTGATGATCCTTTTAAAATTAGCAAAGAAGGTAAACTCAGATCATTTCAAAAAGACTTTATTGATTGCATTGAGAACAGAGAAATGGATATAATTCAACTGGTTGCACCAACAGGCGCAGGTAAAACACTTTGTTTTGAGTATCTTTTTAATAAAGGATACAAGGTTCTTCTTTTATATCCTACAAATGCATTGATAAAAAATCAAATTGACCGTTTTGAAAACCTTGGATTCACTGTAGCACACATTTCTGGAAAAATATTAGAGAAAAAGGGATATGAAAGATCAAGAGAACTTATGGGTTTGATAACCAGATATGATATTATTCTTACTAATCCAGATATTTTTCAGGCAATCATAGGACACATGTATAAGAATCCTGAAGAGGATTTGATAAGAACTTTTTCTTTTTTCCAATATGTCGTATATGATGAATTCCATGCATATAGAGAGTTTGAGCTCAGCGGCATTTTAACCCAGATAGCATTATTTCAGAATATGAGTAGGTGCAGGATTATTTTAAGCAGTGCAACACCAAAATCTGAGATTTTGAAACTTCTTGAATCGATAAGGATAGGGAAAAATAGAACAGCACCGCTTATAGAAATCAGCGAAGCAAAGAAGTGCATTTCTGGTGAAGGCGCTATTATTCGACATGATACACAGGTCGAATTTAAACAAGGTAAAATTTTGGATTATTTTGATGATATAATTGGGATTTTAAAGGATAGTATAACAAAACTTCAAACAGGAGAACCGCAGATATTAGTAATATTTGATTCGGTTAAAGATTGTAATGAATTTTTTTGGCGATTGCATGATGAAAATAGGCAATTGTATGATTTTGTTGAAAAAGATAACGGGTACGATACAAATCAGGTCGGTGATACGCCAGATTTTACAAAACCTATTTTGATATCCACGAATAAGAGTGAGATAGGGCTGGATTATCCAATTGAGTTACTTATTATGGAAGATGGGTTTAATTTCGATTCTTTTGTTCAGCGTTTTGGTCGTGCTGGGCGGCATGGGCATGCTGAATGCTACATCTTTACAAAAAAAGAAGTGAATCCACGTTTTACAAGCGATGCAATAGAATATGAGGATTTCATTAGTGAGATAAAAAATATCACAGACGAATATAGCATAAAAATTGATAAAGTAAAAATACTTTTTACTTTTCGCCAAGCTTTGGCAATACAAGAATATTCTTATTATAAACAAGATTTAAAAGAATACTTTTCAGTCGATTCGGGTTTAAGTTACAAAGCTTGGTGTTACTTCCTATCAATAATGGCTGAACGAAAGAAAAATGGTTTAGTCGATAATGATTTTAATTGTTTGTGCCTGTTGATAGACGATTTCAAAGCCGCTTGTAAGAGCTTGCGGGGTCGTTCTTTGCGACGTCGTATAAAATATCAAAGAGGACATGAATTGCGCCAGACTATATATGATGTTTTGACAGTAATTAATCAAAATCCTGTTAATGTAAAAATAATGGAAGAAGAAATTATCATTGAAGAAATTAAGTGCAGTGATAGAGGTCCTTATATACAGGCGATAAAACTTCCTTACATCAAAGGTCCAATAAACTACCAAAAAAGAAGAGAACAAATTCGGGATCAAATTTTAGAAATCACTTATAGGACAAAATCCGGTTTTCCGAGTAAAAATAGAGATTTTTTTGTTGAATGTATAAAAAAATTAATTTATTCAGTTGATATGAATATAGATAAAATAGTGTTGCCGGATGAAATATTTTTGTGGAATAATAAGATTATTCCATTATCAAAGGACGCTATGGAATTTCATGACGACTGATAACGACCTCCTCCTCGTCAATGTCTCCGACCTCAACCAGTACCTCTACTGCGCGCGCCGCCTATACTACCTGATGTTCTACCATACCCAGGGGTTGAACTACTACCTCGCAGACGGGCGCTCAAAGCACAAGAACCAGAGCAGGAGGGGAGGCTGGTATAAGGAAATATACATGAAATCTGAAAAACTGCATATGCACGGCAAGATCGACATTATTGAGGGTAAGGCAGACATGGTGCCAATCGAACGAAAACATGGTGATTCTTATTTTGACAACGACGAAATCCAGCTCGCTGCCTACTGTATGCTCCTTGAAGACTATCTCGAAGAACCCGTGCGCCTGGGCTACATCTACCTTTTCGGCACGAATGAGCGCTACGCCATCACTATAACCGACTGGCACCGCGAAAAGGTCATCGAGACCGTGGAAAAAATAAGGAACATGTCCCTTGATTCCATTCCCGATTTCACCGACAATCCGAAAAAATGTACAAAATGCAGTACATCGCAGTACTGCCTGCCTGTTGAATCAAAGTTATTGGAGAGTGTATGAAATGAAAGAAAGTGAAGGCATATTCGACGACAGCGTGATATTCGTCACGACGCAGGGAAGCGTCATTGGCATCGACGGCGGGAGAATCAGGGTAACAAAAAAAGGCGAGGGGGAACTTGCTTCTTTCCCCATAGGCAAAGTTGACACTATCAACGTATTCGGAGGCGTTAACTTCACCACGCCGTTTGTCGCAAGCGCAAATGAACACGGCATCGTGCTCAACTACTTCACAGAGAACGGCGCCTACCGCGGCAGTTTTGTGCCTGAGATGAACACCATCGCTGAGATCAGGAGGCACCAGTATGCACAGACAGATGCTGAAAAGCTTGTGATCGCAAAAAGGATCATTCGGGCGAAGATCCACAATTCAAGGATACTCCTTTCAAGAAAAGGCGTGAAATCCACGGATAAGCTGCAGGATATTGAGGTGAGAGTAATCGAAGATAAGAATATCAAAAACATCGATGACCTGATGGGTTTTGAAGGGCAGGCTTCTGATATCTATTTCAGCCTGCTCAACGATTGCCTCGTGGGTGACTGGACTTTTGAAAAGCGCACCAGGCGCCCGCCTGAAGACCATATCAACGCGCTTATGTCCCTGACCTATACGATGATTAAGAACGAAGTTCAGAGCGGTTTGCGCCAGTACAACCTTGACCCGTTCCTCGGGATAATGCATGCCGACAGGCACGGAAGACCGGCGCTGGCGCTTGATCTGATGGAGGAGTTCAGGGCGATATTCGCCGACGCGTTCGTGCTCAGGCTTGTGAACCGCGGCGAGATAACACATGATGATTTTGGAGTGGATAATCGGCTGATCAAGGATGCTTTTAAGAAATATCTTGAAAAGTACGATGAGTATATGAAGGAAGAGTTCAGCCACCCCAGGTTCGAATATACGGTCAATCGCAGGAAAGCCATCAGGATGCAGGCTATACTTTTGCGAAAAGCCATTACCGGCGAATTGAAAGAGTATTATCCTCTGGAGTATCCCAAATGAGGCTTGTGATCACCTACGATATCAGCGATGACGGCATCCGAAGGCATGTATTCAGGACGCTTCAGGAATTCGGCGCTTGGAAACAGTACAGTGTTTTTGAGCTTGAAATCGATAGTGTCGAAAGGATCGAATTGGAAGATAGACTGAAGAGCGTTATTGAGAGCAGTGATAAGATCCGGATTTATTCCTTATGCGAAAGGTGCATTAATAACATAACCGAACTTGGCGAACAGACGCAAGTGAAAAAATCAAATGTTATATAGAGTCCGGTTTCGTGAACGTATATAAACAACGGGTACGCATAAGGTCTCTGAAATGACCACATAATTCTGAGGATTTGGAAAGGATTATACGGCAAAAGAAGCATTTTTAGTATGCCGTCGCAGCGCCTTGGAAAACCCATAAGGGATTGAAACCTACTTGTTCAAGAACGTGGTAGCCTCCGAATGGCAGGGTCGCAGCGCCTTGGAAAACCCATAAGGGATTGAAACGTGTTCCTGTCAGCCCCCTTTAGCACTATGTTGCTTTTGTCGCAGCGCCTTGGAAAACCCATAAGGGATTGAAACTTTCAATCTCCTTATAGAAACAATCGTATGCCTGCCAGTCGCAGCGCCTTGGAAAACCCATAAGGGATTGAAACTCAACTCTCCAAAAATGGGGAGTTTCCCCGGAGATCGGTCGCAGCGCCTTGGAAAACCCATAAGGGATTGAAACCATCATGATATTGAAGATATATTGTTCCTTCTGTGACGTCGCAGCGCCTTGGAAAACCCATAAGGGATTGAAACACGGCACGAATATCACTATCTCAAGTCCGGTCAGTCGCAGCGCCTTGGAAAACCCATAAGGGATTGAAACGCGATTACTGGGTGGAGTATACACAAGGTATTATATGTCGCAGCGCCTTGGAAAACCCATAAGGGATTGAAACCCAGAGGACGCTCTGGTGGCGAAGTCGGGGACGCGTCGCAGCGCCTTGGAAAACCCATAAGGGATTGAAACCTACCGCGACATTGCAAAGCTGGACGCACACGCCGTCAGTCGCAGCGCCTTGGAAAACCCATAAGGGATTGAAACAGATGCGACACATCGTACATCGCGCCGTCCACTTCGTCGCAGCGCCTTGGAAAACCCATAAGGGATTGAAACAATGATTTTGAAGTAGTATCATCTGAGAAATATTCTAGTCGCAGCGCCTTGGAAAACCCATAAGGGATTGAAACAGTTGGATTGAACCGCCCATAACCAATATACCCGGCGTCGCAGCGCCTTGGAAAACCCATAAGGGATTGAAACATGATATGGAGGACAAATGCAAAGGCACACAGGAGTCGCAGCGCCTTGGAAAACCCATAAGGGATTGAAACCAGGACATACTTAAAATGGTGCAATGCGATTGGGAGGTCGCAGCGCCTTGGAAAACCCATAAGGGATTGAAACTCTTTTTCGTGGGCGCATGGTCTAAGGATACAGTTCGTCGCAGCGCCTTGGAAAACCCATAAGGGATTGAAACCGATATTATTGTGAACGGGTGAAAATATGTTCGAAGCGTCGCAGCGCCTTGGAAAACCCATAAGGGATTGAAACATCTTCCTGTCGCCCATCGTGAACAGGCCAGGCTCAGTCGCAGCGCCTTGGAAAACCCATAAGGGATTGAAACGCGGCTGGTTTTTTCGTCACAACTGACGCCGCTTCCGGTCGCAGCGCCTTGGAAAACCCATAAGGGATTGAAACATTTTCAGAGGCTCGTCGGGGAGTTCAGCGATCCAATGGTCGCAGCGCCTTGGAAAACCCATAAGGGATTGAAACATTTGTTCTGCCTGATAGCAGCTCTGAGCCTGCTCAGTCGCAGCGCCTTGGAAAACCCATAAGGGATTGAAACAAGTACAAGGTTCAACGGAATGTTTACTGGCACATCGTCGCAGCGCCTTGGAAAACCCATAAGGGATTGAAACAACCTACTCATGTAGTCCTGTTGTCCCTGCAATGACGTCGCAGCGCCTTGGAAAACCCATAAGGGATTGAAACATTCAGCAGGGGAGCCGGGAAGACCAGAAACCGGCTGTCGCAGCGCCTTGGAAAACCCATAAGGGATTGAAACCCTGCGGAGCAGGTGAAGGAAGACACAATCGTTTCGTCGCAGCGCCTTGGAAAACCCATAAGGGATTGAAACATATTGGGGTTCCTCTGGCTCCTGTCGATATAGGATTGTCGCAGCGCCTTGGAAAACCCATAAGGGATTGAAACCTCCAGCATTCACCTGACCGGCTGAACTGCCACCGTCGCAGCGCCTTGGAAAACCCATAAGGGATTGAAACATCTCTCAAAATGCTTTCTGAAACTATAGAAGGTTGTCGCAGCGCCTTGGAAAACCCATAAGGGATTGAAACTCCGAGTATATAAGCTGACTCGAATTCTATATGTTGAGTCGCAGCGCCTTGGAAAACCCATAAGGGATTGAAACACTTCCTTGAACAGCAAAAGAATTGAATGCACCGGTCGCAGCGCCTTGGAAAACCCATAAGGGATTGAAACATCATGCCCCCCTCCTTTAGCGAACAGCCGTCAGGTCGCAGCGCCTTGGAAAACCCATAAGGGATTGAAACTAAAGAATACAAGTGGGAATTATATACGAACTACCGTCGCAGCGCCTTGGAAAACCCATAAGGGATTGAAACCCGTAGATGGTCTGGCTGATTGAACCCACGAACAACGGTCGCAGCGCCTTGGAAAACCCATAAGGGATTGAAACTTTGCGGTCAGAAGACGTTGAAAGCTTGGCTACACCGTCGCAGCGCCTTGGAAAACCCATAAGGGATTGAAACTTGGGGCTGATAAGGGAAAGCCTCGGCTTCCTGAAGAGTGTCGCAGCGCCTTGGAAAACCCATAAGGGATTGAAACACGGGCTAAAGAAGGAGATAGAGACACAGGCACAGGCGGTCGCAGCGCCTTGGAAAACCCATAAGGGATTGAAACATATAGTAGATAGCGGAACTTCAACATGGAAGGAGTGTCGCAGCGCCTTGGAAAACCCATAAGGGATTGAAACCAAGCTAGCCGGTTCGCCGTACACCCGTACCCCGTCTGTCGCAGCGCCTTGGAAAACCCATAAGGGATTGAAACGCAAATGATGCCGTTTTCGAGGGAGATAATTCGAATGGTCGCAGCGCCTTGGAAAACCCATAAGGGATTGAAACAAGCTGGATATACATTCCCTTCTGGCATTGAGATCAAGTCGCAGCGCCTTGGAAAACCCATAAGGGATTGAAACATATAACAGGTGATATGACCACAATCCGAGTGCCTGGTCGCAGCGCCTTGGAAAACCCATAAGGGATTGAAACCTTGCTCATGCTACCACCTTGAACCCGTCGCCCACCGTCGCAGCGCCTTGGAAAACCCATAAGGGATTGAAACCTTTTGTTCCTCTTCTATCCTGGCAAGCTCTTCCTCTGTCGCAGCGCCTTGGAAAACCCATAAGGGATTGAAACCTAAGTCCTGCATGTTACGCCTCCTCGAAACCAAACGGTCGCAGCGCCTTGGAAAACTCATAAGGGATTGAAACAGAACCTGGCTGCTGTTCTGAACCCGATAGTAAACAAGTCGCAGCGCCTTGGAAAACCCATAAGGGATTGAAACTTGGTTACGGGCGGAATAGCCGCGTTCGGTGTGGGGTCGCAGCGCCTTGGAAAACCCATAAGGGATTGAAACCAGGGGCTTCATGCTGAGGTGAACCTGTGCCCAATTGGTCGCAGCGCCTTGGAAAACCCATAAGGGATTGAAACTTCGCTGCATTGCCCTGAGTCGAAGCCTTCATATAGGTCGCAGCGCCTTGGAAAACCCATAAGGGATTGAAACCCAAGAGACTGAACGTGAGCGAGAAATGGGTGGTTGAGTCGCAGCGCCTTGGAAAACCCATAAGGGATTGAAACCGGTACATTGCGCTTGAATGTATCGACTACCTTCTTTGTCGCAGCGCCTTGGAAAACCCATAAGGGATTGAAACCGCTTTGTCCAGGTCACCATTGACGTCCTTAGCGGTGTCGCAGCGCCTTGGAAAACCCATAAGGGATTGAAACAAAGCCAGGGTCTCCCAGCTCTGGGAGTCAAGGCATGTCGCAGCGCCTTGGAAAACCCATAAGGGATTGAAACGCTGATGGAAAAGACGACAGAGGCCGAAGAGGATATGTCGCAGCGCCTTGGAAAACCCATAAGGGATTGAAACCATTCTGTCGCAAAGTGCCCGACGGCGAGCTCCCCGCGTCGCAGCGCCTTGGAAAACCCATAAGGGATTGAAACAAACCCATCATATCACTGCGAGCCAAAAATGCCTTGAGTCGCAGCGCCTTGGAAAACCCATAAGGGATTGAAACTATTCTGATGATTGCACAGGCACGGATATTCAAGGATAGTCGCAGCGCCTTGGAAAACCCATAAGGGATTGAAACCAAGCAGGACCGAGATGATACCGCCAGCGCCGCCAAGTCGCAGCGCCTTGGAAAACCCATAAGGGATTGAAACCCATAGCGACAGGGACAAGAGTTAACGTTGCGTTGTGGTCGCAGCGCCTTGGAAAACCCATAAGGGATTGAAACATCGTGACTTTGTTCCCCGGAAGAAGCACTCCGGCAAGTCGCAGCGCCTTGGAAAACCCATAAGGGATTGAAACCGACCTGTTCGTCGGCCATTATGCCCTCCTTTTGAAGTCGCAGCGCCTTGGAAAACCCATAAGGGATTGAAACCAATCTACATGGCGGGGAAGGACAAGGAAGCCGACGAGTCGCAGCGCCTTGGAAAACCCATAAGGGATTGAAACGATATGTATGGATATACACCACGTTCTTAAAAATAATGTCGCAGCGCCTTGGAAAACCCATAAGGGATTGAAACCTGTTTCTGGTGATGTTTCTGTTTAAGAAAAGAGAGAGTCGCAGCGCCTTGGAAAACCCATAAGGGATTGAAACCTCTTTCTGCAAATGACTGGACAGCCAGCTTAGATATGTCGCAGCGCCTTGGAAAACCCATAAGGGATTGAAACATACGTTCCTGGGGCGTTGAGGGCTGCCTGTGCGGGGTCGCAGCGCCTTGGAAAACCCATAAGGGATTGAAACGATTCTATGCTCATCCGTTAGCCTCCTGTTGAGCCTATGGTCGCAGCGCCTTGGAAAACCCATAAGGGATTGAAACCGATCGTACCAAAACGTGACTGAACCCGAGCTGTACCGTCGCAGCGCCTTGGAAAACCCATAAGGGATTGAAACGTCGATATGGGATGGTACTTATGCTTATGACAGGAGTCGCAGCGCCTTGGAAAACCCATAAGGGATTGAAACTCTTTTCGCTGTCTCAATCAGCACATAGTTATGTGGTCGCAGCGCCTTGGAAAACCCATAAGGGATTGAAACGAATTAAAAACACATGATTACATCTGATGCATTGAAGTCGCAGCGCCTTGGAAAACCCATAAGGGATTGAAACTCCACTTAACCACTCTGATTTCCAAAAGCAACTTCATGTCGCAGCGCCTTGGAAAACCCATAAGGGATTGAAACATGTATCTATATTTGATGAGTTCGATGCCCACCTGAGAGTCGCAGCGCCTTGGAAAACCCATAAGGGATTGAAACAGGACGACAGCAGGATTCGTACAGGCAAGCGACCATGTCGCAGCGCCTTGGAAAACCCATAAGGGATTGAAACCTGGCGTTCAAGGTCGCGCATCTCGACCACGTAGTCAAGTCGCAGCGCCTTGGAAAACCCATAAGGGATTGAAACGCGCCGCCGGTGATCGCAGTACCTATCTGCGTATTGAGTCGCAGCGCCTTGGAAAACCCATAAGGGATTGAAACGAAACATATGGTGGCGCATCAGGACACGGCTTTATGTCGCAGCGCCTTGGAAAACCCATAAGGGATTGAAACAGTTCTTGGTAGCTGTTGAACCGTAGCCATCTGAGAGTCGCAGCGCCTTGGAAAACCCATAAGGGATTGAAACAATATTGGTGATACCTTATCCCTTACATCGCTCAAGTCGCAGCGCCTTGGAAAACCCATAAGGGATTGAAACATACCGGCACATTTGCAAGGAATTTCTCACAGGGAAGTCGCAGCGCCTTGGAAAACCCATAAGGGATTGAAACATGTCTGTTGGCTTTGGTAGTCCCATGTCGCCAAAGTCGCAGCGCCTTGGAAAACCCATAAGGGATTGAAACGATGAGTCTACTGTTCAGGAACAAGGCAATTTTATGGTCGCAGCGCCTTGGAAAACCCATAAGGGATTGAAACGGTATGCTGCGCCGACAGTCCCTTCTGTTCCCTTGAGTCGCAGCGCCTTGGAAAACCCATAAGGGATTGAAACTCATCAAGCGTACTCCGCACCCGCGCGATAAAGCCAGTCGCAGCGCCTTGGAAAACCCATAAGGGATTGAAACTTCGATGATGCCTGCGTTGAGGAGAAGCGGTCGTTCGTCGCAGCGCCTTGGAAAACCCATAAGGGATTGAAACGATATCTTATCCCGACATCCCGGAGCTCATCAACGAGTCGCAGCGCCTTGGAAAACCCATAAGGGATTGAAACAAAATATGAAAATTGGAAAGCAAGAACAGAAACAAGTCGCAGCGCCTTGGAAAACCCATAAGGGATTGAAACTGTGATCCCAGGGTGGTGACCGCCCCGGCTGTGGTTTGTCGCAGCGCCTTGGAAAACCCATAAGGGATTGAAACTTTTTGTTTACGGGGCGGGTATGAGCCGCGCCGTAAGTCGCAGCGCCTTGGAAAACCCATAAGGGATTGAAACATAGAAAACAGAGTATCGAGGTATTAGGGTACGCTAGTCGCAGCGCCTTGGAAAACCCATAAGGGATTGAAACCTGTTGGTTGATACCATCGACAGATTCTTGAATGGGTCGCAGCGCCTTGGAAAACCCATAAGGGATTGAAACGGGATAGTATAGCAGGATGGGCGCTAACTTTAACTAAGTCGCAGCGCCTTGGAAAACCCATAAGGGATTGAAACTCAGATGAAGACCCACTCGAAAAGCTCATTCTGAAAGAGTCGCAGCGCCTTGGAAAACCCATAAGGGATCGAAACTTTCAGAAGCGAACGGGTACATGAACGAGCGATAGAGTCGCAGCGCCTTGGAAAACCCATAAGGGATTGAAACGTCGCTCCACCGTAGCCGTACGGGTCAGGGAGAGGGTCGCAGCGCCTTGGAAAACCCATAAGGGATTGAAACACCTCACAAGATACCGGGCAGAGGGTGGCGCCATAGTCGCAGCGCATTGGAAAACCCATAAGGGATTGAAACTATTCAAAGAAGTTGCGATACGAGGGGATAAGCTTTTGTCGCAGCGCATTGGAAAACCCATAAGGGATTGAAACGGTACATGACCGAGCAGCAGGAGCTTACTGAGCAATTCGTCGCAGCGCATTGGAAAACCCATAAGGGATTGAAACGCAACGCCTATTGCAGTTCCTGCGGTCACTGTAGCCGGTCGCAGCGCATTGGAAAACCCATAAGGGATTGAAACATGGCTAAGGACGGCGACAAATATACAGTGGCGTGATGTCGCAGCGCATTGGAAAACCCATAAGGGATTGAAACATTACTATTTTGTATAGATGAAATATCAAAGTGAAAAGTCGCAGCGCATTGGAAAACCCATAAGGGATTGAAACTGTAATAGAATTCCAGGCCAGCCCTGAAAATGGATAGTCGCAGCGCATTGGAAAACCCATAAGGGATTGAAACAGGTTGAGAACTCATCATCCAATACGTCGTGTAATAAGTCGCAGCGCATTGGAAAACCCATAAGGGATTGGTATTTGAATAGCTCACCCAACATATAATTCCTTTTTGAGTAAAGTACCTAATTCTTGAAAAATATCCTTCACCTGCAGTCTCCAGGTGGCAAACATGGACGCAATATACTGATAGTTTTCTGCACCTTTTTGTGATCTGAACATACCAATAATCTTTCGCGTAACACATGTTCTCTCATAGCCTGCTCACCAAGATTATTGGTCGGTTCCATTCCAGAAAAAAGCAAGCAAGTATACCAGTTGCCCAACCCATTTTCGATACACTTTACTGGCTTTTTCAAATCTTTAAAGTTGGCGAATTTCAAGACAAGCTCTTAGATCAAATCTCCATATGGTCCTTCTTCACCGCAATGTCGGCAGGGTAATGTTACTCCATATGTACATTTATTACAATTTTCGCAGTGCCATTCTCTCCAGTCTCTGCATTCTTTGGGTTTAACGAAAAATAAATTAGCAAAATATATTATGTAGGCCACCATATATAGTAGCATGGATACAAGCAAGCAGTATATATGGTGGCCAAAAGCCATGTCTGGAGCAGATGAAGTCCAAGCAAGA
>Ga0209749_1002039_pt1 | contig 14922 bp, 8 predicted proteins | sample EPASupsiteSAE347_FD_187267 | JGI IMG/M metagenome (GOLD analysis project Ga0209749, IMG submission 187267) | Bioremediated contaminated groundwater from EPA Superfund site, New Mexico - Sample SAE3-47 (SPAdes) (version 2) | ecosystem: Environmental > Aquatic > Deep subsurface > Groundwater >... | reverse complement strand
CGGATCTGCCTATGGCACGAGATTTTTCTGGATTCCCGACCCAGGCTTCGCCAAAGCGCTTCGCCGAGGCGAGTCAGGTCGGGAATGACAATCAGCCCTCATAATTGAGGCATTACCCGAATTACGTCTTTTGGTTTGTATTGTCCATATATTTGTGCAACATTGCGGACAAAACCACGGTTGGGTAGGGGATTGATACGGCTTATCTCAGCAATACAGGAGTAATTCATGTCGCTAAAATCAATATCCGTTGCGATTATCACTGTTTGGATGCTTGGCAGTTTGCCGGTCATGGCGGCTACGCTGTCCAGTTCAGACTCCCGCGATACGATGTTTACCCAGCAAAGCCTCGATAACCTCAGCATTGGCGGCGTATTCGAGGCGCTGAAACGCGACATGCAATACGATAATGGCGAAAAAACCAAATTGGAGGCTTATAATTATTACGGGTATGTCGGGTACGACTTTTTACATTGGCTGACGCTTTTTGGCACACTGGGTGCTTGTCAGGCAAAAACGACCGAATATGACACCCTTGGGAACGCCAAGGTCAAATGGTCGGCAGGCCTGAATCTTAAAATCTGGCACTTTGACATCACTGACCCATCGTGGATAGCGGGGCGATGCAGTATTCGCGCCATGGGGGAATATTCTCAATATCAATCAGGCAATGCGGATCCAGTCAAGTTAAAATGGCAGGATATATATGCCTCCGTAACGGTCAATTACGAGGTTTTTGTGAAGCGCATGGACGATACCGACACATATCCATATAGTTTATTGTTATATGTCGGTCCGGCCTTTTCCAAGGTGGATGGCAAGCGTGAAACAGAGACGCAAAGCTCTGATTTCAGCGAAGTACACAATATTGGCCTTGCGGCTGGAGCGGATTTATTTGCCTCGCATAATCTATCAATCGGCGGCCAGCTCCAATATTTCTTCGATGAGCCTACGATAAGCGCCAGCGTAATGTATAACTTCTGATACCTGCGATAAAGGGCAGTGCCACCAGCCGCAGGATAGAAACAAGCGACTAATCTTTGCTCCCAAGCCTGCACAAAGGCATCCACGCAACGTCGCATAATATATCTTATGTCTACTAATATATACGGGCAAGCACTATCTATTGGTTCTTTTCGGCTTTGGAAGTGCTTGCCGCCACAACCGGCCCTACCCGATGTTGGCAAAGCCCCGATCAAGCATTGGGGTTCGGACTTGGTTGGACTTACCGGATCAAGTAGATCATTTTTTCGGGCTTCGTTTCACGTTCAACGTCTATGACAAAGCCGTTGACCCGATCCTTGACAAACTCGTTAATAAAGTACTCCGCCCGCGCCTGGCTGATCATGGGCATGGAATTGACCTGCCGGATAATATCGCCTTGCTTTAGGCCAAATGCGCGAAAGACATCCCCTTCGCCCTCGACATCCAGCGTATACCCGGCGATCTTGCCGGTCCGATAAACCGGCTTTAACGATTCAAAAACCTTGGCCAACCGGTCGGGATTATTCAGCAGTTCCTGGTAATACCGAAGCACTTCATTACGTTGAAGCACCCAGCGACGTTCCCCGGTTCGTTTGCCGAACCGGCCGAGCGTCGCGTCCGCCCGGTCTTGGGTAACAGCGGTTTCCTGGCCGGTTGCGGATGTTGCCGGTTTATTGCCTTCGGCAAAGCTGAGCCATAATTGTTCATCCCGACTCTCTGCGAGGTCGGGATTTCCGTCACGCAAAACAACGCGGTCCCTGAATATGGAAACAACCGTAATATTCTGGTCCAGCGTATCGCCCTCGGCTACCAAACTCTGGGTCTTTTTCTGGATGTCGTCGAGAATGGCCTTGCGGGACTGCTGGTAACTGCTGGCGGCAAAAAAAGTGCCTGCCAGGCGAAATCGCCTGGCCAGCGGGCCGAGATTGACCGCCAGCTGTTCGCCAGCCTGCTTTTTAAACGTTTGGCCGTCAAAACGGAGTGACTGCGCCTCAATCTCAGGCCACATGGGCGACGGGACGGCATGCGCTGGTTTCTTTGGTCCCGATGCGCTTCGCGGTCGGGACGGAAGCTGAAGATTCTGGTAGACAAACAAAGCCCCCACCGCCAGGGCCGTGGCAAGTAACGCCGGGCTTAAACGCAACAATAGCGGATTTATGACCGTGATGTTCTCCATACACCTTATCTGATATTGAACATCGCGAATGGATCTCAGGAAGCCAGGCTATAAGCCGGATTTTGTGTGCCGGCAGGTCCGCATGAACGGGCCGAACCGGCGCGATGGTCATTTATCTTGCCAGGTCAAAAGCTGACCAGGACTTATTGCGATCAACCCGATACTGATCCCGATCCCCTCCACGAGGTATCGGGATAAAGGCGGGTCGCCTTGCCAGCATCATATTTGATCTTGCTCCAGGTGGGGTTTGCCTTGCCTTCGAACCTTGCGGTCCAAAGCGGTGGTCTCTTACACCGCCGTTTCACCCTTATCCCGACTCTCCCTTTCAGGAGAGGTCGGGACGGTTTGTTTCTGTGGCACTATCCGTTTCTTTCGATTAATCGAAAGACCTCCCAGCATTACACCGGGACACCCTACCCTACGGAGTCCGGACTTTCCTCCCCGCACACGCCGTCCTTTGAGGGACAGCGAGCACAGAGCGACCATCCGCCTGACTACCCAAGATCCAAAGAAGAGGATACACGATTACGAGTGCCAATACAAGAGGCGACCGCAGAACGAGCAGGTAATGATGGCATTGGCCCGCTTAATGTCCTGGAGGACTTGCGGGGGCAGTTTCATGTGGCATCCGCCGCAGGCATTGCTGCTGTCCACACTCACCAGCGCCACATCTTTGCGGTTTTCCATAACGCGGTTATAGCGGGATAACCAGTCTTCGGAAATACCGACAACCAGGCCTTGGCGATCCAGTTGGAGTTGGCGCACTTCGGCTTCCAGGTTTTTCCGGCGCTCATCCAACTGCTGAAATTCGCCCTGCACGGTCCCTTCCGCCTTGGCCGATTCTACTTTCAGGCCGTCCTCTTCCTGCTGGGCCTGTTCGACCGTTTCCATGAGCTCGATTTCACGATCTTCCAAATCACGGATCTTTTCCTGCAAGACGGCGATCTCTCTGTTCAGGACCTTGAATTCCTCGTTCGATTTTATTTGAAACTGCTGTTCGCGGAGTTTGGCAATCTGCTGACGGATCGTCTCAATTTCGACTTCCCGCTGCTTGACGGCCACCAGTCGCGTTTTGATGGTTGCTTTGGCATTTGCCAACGCCGTCTTGTGCTGATTGAGCTTGGTTTCGATGTTCTGTTTCAGATTCGGAATATCGTCCAATTCCCGCTGACACCTTGCCATACGACAATCGCGTTCCTGGATAATAAGCAACTTGTCAATAATCCCGAGCACCGTTTGTTTGTCCATTATTATTCCAATCAGTTTCCGATCGGCCGATAGCCGGAACCGCCCCAAGAACTAGCCCAAGCCAGAATTCTACGGTCCAAGGAAGCAATATACCACAATCCGGTCGCCTCCTGATATAATCCAAGGTCCCATTTGCCATCCCCGTCGTAATCCCCCATTACCGGCTCAAACCCCGGGCCACCGAACTCAAGTCCCCATGCCAAGATCAGGCCATCCAATGACATGATATACCATTTTCCGGTTGACGGTTGGTAGAGCGCCGCATCCCAATGCCCATCGCCATCATAATCCCCGGGCACCGGCCGATGGCCCGGCCCACCCAACATCGCCCCCGATACCAGCAATTGTCCGTTCAGCGTTCGAATGTACCATAAACCCGTTGACTCCTGATACACTGCCAAATCCCAGCACCCGTCACCGTCATAATCCCCCAGCACCGGCTCATACCCGGCCGCACCCCAGTTCCATTCTATCAATTGATTCTTCGTTGTTAACACATACCAATGGCCATAACCCGATGCATGGAATATCGATGCATCCCCATGCCCTACCCCTTCATAATCTGCCACAAGTCCCTGATACCCGACCCCGCCGAATTCACCGCTCGCCCGTATGTAGCCACTACCGGAATATAAGACCTGCCATACCCCGCTCCCGCTGTCATACACAATGGGATCCGATCGCCGGTCGCCATCCAAATCGCCCAACACCGGCCGGCCGGCGCCACTAAAGACAGTTATTCTTTCGATCAGCACGCGTTCATCCACCGACCTTATACTCCATTCCATGCCCCGATAGACCCCCAAGTCCGATATCCCATCGCCATCATAATCGTTCAAGGCCTGATAATTCAGGCTCCCGCTTGAACGTACCCGTAAATATCCATTGCGCATAGCCACGTTATTATTAGGGTTTGTATCCGTCAGCAACGACGGGGATTCCGGCAACACCTGTACAAAAACGTAATAATCCTTCTCCACGCCCGGCAATACCACCTGACCCCCATCTACCTTCATCACCATATCCTGCCCAATCCCGAGCGTTACCTGCCCCACTACCTTACCGATTGAAATTTCGCCCCCGGCCCCAAACACCTGGTTAGTGGACGCAAAAAACTCCATGCCCACGGTCCCGTTCGCACCCGTCATGTTCGTTCCACCCCCATTGCCCATCCGGAACGATACGATCGCCGGCGAACCTCCCACCCCCACCTGCACCGGCAATACCACCAAATTTGTAACCCACAGGTCCACGCCGGCCGCCGCCCCATACCCGCTATCCATCGCCGACCAACCCCCAATACCGGCCAGCAAGTCCTTCCCTCGCACCCAATAATAATAAATCATTCCGGCCGTCACACTGGTATCATCATAGGTGGGGGTAACTACCGAGCCAATCATCTTGAACGCATTCGTTATGGCTTGCGTCCCTCGCCAAACCTCATATTCCGAAGCCGATTCCACTGCGGACCACGTCAGCCGTACCTTCCCGACGTATGTTCCATCGCTTGCACACAGGTTCTCCGGCACCCCGAATGCATAGCCAACATCGCTCACGCTCAGTGCGCTCCCGAACATGCCGTTGGTCGCTCCCACCCGATACTCGTAATGCACGCCGGCCACTACAGCCAGATCTTCATACTCCCCGGCCGTCGTAAAATAAATCTGAGACAGCGTGCCCCCCTCAACCCCGCGATACAACTGGTACCCGGTTGCGCCATCCACCGATGGCCAGGTTACACGCACCTTGTTTGCGTAGGCTCCATCCGTCGCAAAGATACCACCCGGCGCCGCCAACCCGTAATAGCCTGTTTCCCGGTCCGTGCTCATCGCCCCCTCGCCCATATAGCCGTTGACCGAACTGGCCCAGTAGTAATACAATTTTCCCGCTTCCCCGGACAGATCATTAAAGCTTGTTGCAACCGTTTCTCCAATCGGCACAACTTGTGTTATGTCGAAAGTAACAGAACGATATACCTTGTATTTCACTGCATTCGTCACAGGATTCCAACTCACCACCACCCTGTCGGCGTAAGTTCCGTCGCTGGCCGTTATCCCCGATGGCGCAGCCAGTGCCGTCACGGTCACACGCACCACCAGCGTTGTGCTCACAGACACCGTTCCCGTCGGCCAGTAGGTGTCCCCGACATCCCAGGCCACTACCTGTACCATCGCCGTATAGACCCCCGCCCCCATCGCGGACACGTCCATGAAATTGACCGTCACTGAATTCGCCTGCCCCGTGCTCGTCCCGCCCACTGCACTCAGACTTTGGATAAGACTCGGCGACCCGTTCGAAATCGCCAACGTATATTGCATCGGCGCCACCGGCGCCACGCTTCCGTTCCGGACCGTAAACACCTGGTTCGTCAGATACGCTCCCTTGTCCACCGCTTGGGTCATGATGGAGGGATTCAGCTCTATCACCGGATGCGCCACGATGTTCATGGCCACGGCCACCGTTTGCGTCGCCCCGCCGCCATCCGCTGAGGCGATTTTGATCGTCGTATTGCTGATGCCCCCCAGCCAGTTCGTTATTGAATTGGAGTATGCCACCGTAATCAAGTTGCTGGTAAATGCCCCCAGCGTGCCGTTGCTCGGCGTACAAGATTGGATCCAATTGTTGGTGACAGTCACGCTGTAATTGAACGTTCCCCCGCCCGCATTGGTTACGATAAAATACTGGTTCGACGGCATATAGCCCGCCAACACGCTGCTCGTCAAATTCGTCGGCGTCACCTGCAGGTCCATGACGTCCAGGGATACCGCCACGGTCTCCGTCCGCGGCACCCCTCCGACCACACTCGTGGCGCTGATGGTCACGGTCCCCGTATAACTGCCGTTCGGCATGGTTCCATAGCTCACCACCACGTTCGTCCTGCCCGTGGCCAAATCCAAGACGCCCGTAACCGGACTCGCGGCAAACCAGGCGGCCGAGCTCGTGTTGGAAAAATTCCACGCCCCCGTTTGCGCTGCAAGCAAGAAGCTCTGATTCGAAGCGGCAAGACCTTGCATCACCCGGCAGGGCACGCTGCTCGGATTCACCAGGATCGTTCCCGGCGCCCTCACTTGGACGTTGTCCATGTACGATGTGCTGTAATATCCAGCGCTTGTATGATAGCCGCCGTTATAAACACTAAACTTGGAAAAACTCGTGAGGTTTGAATTAATAAACCTGATGCCGTTCGTCACCAGGATGCCGTTTGCATACAAATCCCAATTTGTTTTGGTAAAATCTTCATAGATGCCGATCTGCACCCAGTTCGTCCCGTTCGTTCCCACCCCGCCATTCGTTGTCACGACCCAGCTTGTCGAGTTGGAGGGATCGGCTGTCGGCCCATCATGCACCACGAAATTACCGTTGCTGTTCACATAGAACATCACGGCCTCGCCCGTTTTCACCGCCGGGGTATTCGTCCCATCATAGAGACTTGGCCACATATCCATCTGCAGCCAGATATTCGTTTTCGCCATGTTCTGGAAACGATTGGAGAGCGTGCAGTCGATTGGGACCATGGCGGCATTTGTTCCCGTGCGGACCTTATTGGTTTGCACAATGATACTGCTGGCATCCCCGTACCATCCGTTCGTGCCGCTAATCAGGGGGGTGAGATTGGTGTAGGTTTCGAACGTGTCAACAAAAGGAAGATTGGTATTGGCCCCGGCAAAGGCGCCGCTGGCCGAGGCAATCATGGCGACCACCATCAGGCTTCGCCTAAGGGCTACGCCTTGGCATGCCAGGATCGGAGTCGCGAACCGACCGATAAATCTTAATGCTTGCCGCATGATCGAATTCCATCTGTTTTATGGCAGGACGGGCTGATACCCAATGCCGCCCAAGGGGTAACCCCAAGCGATCAACACGCCACCCATCGTGCTGATGTACCAACATCCCGTGGTTGGATCATACAACCCAAGATCGGCGCCCCCCACCCCGTCATAATCCCCCGGCGCCGGCACCAATGTCGCCGATATCGCCGGTCCCCCGAACTGATACATTGAGGTGCTGTAGCCTTGGCTCGTTAAAGTGGTGGACGGCAATATATACCAGCGGCCGCTACCGGTTTCGTATATGGCCGGATCCGTTATGCCATCGCCATCATAGTCCGTCGGCACGGAGATAAATCCACTGCCCCCAAATGTCCCCGATACATCCGAATAAGATGTGCCCGATAAGCGCAACATCCATAATCCCGATACGCGGTGATACACGCTTGGATCGACTTTCCCGTCGCCATCATAATCTCCCGCCCGCAATGCCGCATAGCCCAAGCCGCCAAAAAGCCAGGATAGTTGCTGGTAGCCGCTGCCGCTCATCAGCATCATCCATAATCCGTTCGTTTCCAGATATACGCACGGATCCACCTTGCCGTCCCCATCATAATCGCCCGGTACGCCCGTATATCCGGTTCCGATCCAAGTCTTCATTTCCAACGTTTGCAAGCTTTCGGCTCCCACCTGCCACGCATACCAACTTCCACTGGCCTGGCGATAGACACCCATTTCCGTTATTCCGTCGCCGGAGTAATCCCCGGGCACCGCTTGGTATCCTACGCCCCCGAAAACCAGATTTGTCGCATACGCACTCAGCAAGTTTTTGATCGCCCAGTTCCCGCTTGCTTCCTGATATACCACCAGGTCCGATGCCCCCGAACCACCCCCCTGGAAATCAAATCCCTTAAACTCATGAACAACGATTTCTATCGTAAACGTCTTCGGCGATCCATAGGCCGTCTGACCTGACCCCGCATCGGTTGCATTAATCTGCACCGTGCCGCTATAAACCACGCCGGGATTCATCCCGGTGATATCCGCCTGCACCTCGATCGGGACCTTGTCACCCGTACTCGTTCCCGATGACGGCGCTACCTTCAACCAACTCACCGAAGGACTTACCGTGAAATACATGGCGTTCACAGGATTCCCGCCGCTCCATACATTCCAAACCGTGTCCCAATTCGCCCCTTTGCGCACTACACAATTTGTCGTCTGAGCATCGGTTGTCAGCGTCGCAAAAGGCGTCACCGACAGCGTAACTGCGATCTGCTGGGGCGTGCTCAGCGCGCTGTCCTCGTTCACTCCGTCCCAAGCCCGTCCGGCGACCGTGATCACGGCATACGTGCTTCCCGTAGACAGGTTCGCCGTGCTGTATTGCACCTCGATGCGCACATGCTGTCCCGTGCTGCTCCCGCTTGTCGGCGTCAGCACCAGCCACGGCGTAACGCCCTTTGAAACCGTATAGTTCAGCGTGTAAAATCCATTTGAATTCCAAATCTCGAACCACTGGCTGCCCGCATCATGGCCCTGCAACACCGTTTGGGACATATTGGTCAAATTCAAGGCCAGGCGCGGTCTGGGGTTTACTTGTACTTTGACCGGAATGGTGACCGGCGAGCCGCTGGCCTGTGAGCCGCTGGCGTTTGTCGCCGTTATAACAATCTCACCGGTATAATTGGACGGCGCATCCCCGGCCGGTGTCAATAAATTGACGTTAGTATACTGTACCGTCAAGGTGTTCGTCGTCAGCGGCGCCAAATAGTTGTTTGTTACCTGCACGGCCAGCCACGTTACGTTCGTCGTAACCCGATATCCGATCCCATAATCCGCGCTGCCGTTCCAAGCCAATAATGTCTGCGTCAGCGGCGCCGGATTTTGCCCTTGCATCACCGTGTTGGTCATCAGCATGGGGCTGACATTCAACATCGGCACCGCCTGCACCGTGAGAGTCACGGGCAGCGTATTAGTGGACCCGGCAACGTTGGGAGAGGAGATCGTGATCGTTCCGTGATGCGTGCCTATCGTCAGCCCCGATGTATTCGTGTAGGTGACCACGATCGTGTTTGTCGCCGTATCCATTTGACCTGTCAGGCTGCCTCCCGATGGGCTTAACACCAGCCAGGGCTGGTTCGTGGTCATGGTGTAACTCACAACCCCCATCCCATCATACGATACCCGGTAGGTCTCGCTGGTCCACTCCCCCTGAATTACCGTCGGCGTCAAGACCAGCGGTTCGAACCTGATGGTGGCCGGCGACACAACCGACACGTTATCCATATACGACGTGGATAGGCCGTTAAAGACATCCAGCCCGCCAAAATTCGTCAGGTTCGTATTGACAAATCCGATGCTGTTGGTCACCAGGCTACTATTCACGTACAAGGACCAGTTTTTGGCCGCAAAATTAAACCGCATCTGTATCTTCGTCCAGTTTGTCTCGGCCACTGTGACGTTCGTCAGCGCCACCCAGCTTGTTGAGTTGGAGGGATCGGCGGTCGGTCCATTGTGCACCACGAAATTACCGTTGCTGTTCACGTAAAACAATGCGGCCAAATTTGTGTCCGCGACCGGATTGTTCGTACCATCAAACAGGATTGGCTGCAGGTCCATCTGCACCCAGATATTCGAGGAGATCGCCATGTTCTGGAAACGATTGGAGAGGGTGCAAGTTTCCGGGATCATGGCGGCCTTTGTTCCCGTGCAGACCGTATTGGTTTGCACAATGTTACTGCCGGAATCCCCGTACCACCCGTTCGTGCCGTCAATCAGGGGAGTGCCGTTGGTGTATTGCTCAAAATCGTCATTCCATGGAATGACATTGGTCGTGGGATTTGCGAACACGCCGCTGGTCAAGGCAATCATGGCGATCACCATCAGGCTTCGCCTAAGGGCTACGCCTTGACATGCCAGAATCGGAGTCGCGAACCGACCAATAAATCTTAATGTTTGCCGCATGATCAACTGGACCTTTGGTAATAACGCCAGCCGGCCATTTGTTCGGTCCCCCTGGCCCCCATATGGGCGGTAAAACACAATTCAGAATGATAATTTTTGCATTAAAATGCTATTTCTTTTCAGATTATCAAATAAGCTTAGATCGTCAATGCTATTTTCTTTCGTTTAATACAGTCTTTGGTGTTGAATATTAGTTTCATATGCGATAATTTAAAAAGCATGAAAACGCCCCATATTCCCCGGTCAGGGCAAAGGTCGCATGCCGGGCTGACACTCCTGCGGCGTCCCGACTCTCCGCGAGGTCGGGGCACACCCATCCCCCGCTCGCCCAACAAGGCCCGCCTGGAGACATTTCGCAACGCCTATCCAAAACGGGATTACTGGATTCATTTCGAGTGCCCGGAATTCACCGCACTTTGCCCCGTCACCGGTCAACCCGATTTCGGCGCCATCGCCATTGATTACATTCCCGACCGCGCCTGCCTGGAAAGCAAGTCGCTGAAGCTTTATCTTTTTTCTTTCCGGAACCACGGCACTTTTCACGAGGCGGCGGTCAATCGCATCCTGGACGACATTGTTTTCATCTGCCGGCCACGGCGCCTGCGTGTCACGGGCCGCTTCAATTCGCGTGGCGGGATCGCAATTACCGTGACAGCGGAGCATCCCGCGGCAATGGTCAACTAAGAAATGGCCATTTTTCTTCAGTGCTTATCCAGCTCGCGACGGACGGCGCGGCCCAAGTCTTCGAAATCGTAGGGCTTCTGAATATATTGCCCTACCCCCAGTTTCAGGGCCTCCTTAATCCGGTCGGTCGCAGTGAAACCGCTGACCATGATCGCTTTTTGGCGCGGATTTATTTCCAGCATTTTCTTATAAGTGTCCAGCCCGTCGAAATCGTCCGCCATAATCATGTCCAACAGGACCAGATCGATGGCCGGCCCCTGCGCGCGGATCACGGAATCGAGCAGTTCGATGGCGGTTTGGCCGTTGTGGGCGGTCAGGACCTTATAGCCACTTGTGCGTAACCAGCGGGCGACGATGCGGCGTTGTCCTTCGTCGTCGTCCACGACCAGAACGGTTTCGTTGCCGCGAAAATCAAGATGGTCAAGTTGTTCACGGACTTCCGGCAGGGCGCTTGAAACGGGGAAATAAACGATGAAGTCCGATCCCTTGCCGGGCGACGAGCGCACGTCAATGAATCCCTTGTGTTCCTTGACAACCGCATACACGATGGCAAGCTCCAGGCCACTGCGCTTATGCGACCTAACTTTATCGCTGGTATAAAACGGCTCAAACATCCGGTTTAATTCCTGCTCCTCGATGCCTGGGCCCGTGTCAAGAACATGCAAAACCACGTAAGTATCCGGGTAAATCAATTCGTAGCCTGCCAACGGTTCCCGCACTTGTTCCACGGAGGTTGTCAGGGTCAGTCGGCCGCCCTGTGGCATGGCATCAAATGCATGGATCAGCAGGTTTATAACCATTTCCTGTAAAAGGCCCTCGGATCCCTGGATTGCAGGCAGGTCAGAGGCCCATTTCAGGTCCGCCACCACCAGCGGTGCGCTATGTTGTAGTCCGAGATAAGCGGGCGACCGCACGACCATCTCGAGAATCCGGTTCAGGACGAGGGGCTCCCTGGGGAAATGCCCGATCCGGCCCAGGGTGAGCAGGTCGCGGATGATATCCACCGCCTTGCGCGCCGAATTCTTGATGATTTCCAAGTCCTGGCGCAAGGCACTGTCGGGGGGCAGATTCTTGACGATCAGATCGGGATAATTGACCATCGGTCCCAGGATGTTGTTCAAATTGTGCGCAACGCCACCGGCCAGACTCCCCAGCGATTCTATGCGTTGGGAACGGAACAGGCGATCCTGAAGCTGGCGTTCGCGGGCCTGGGCATCTTTCTGTTCGGTAATGTCCCGGAAAATGGCCACCGCACCGAGAATGGTGCCATGGTCGTCGCGAATTGGCGCCGCGCTGTGAGCGACGGGTGCCTGCCGGCCATCCTTGGAAGTCAGGATGGCATCCGAATCCGTATGCATTACGGCGCCCTTTTCCAGGATTGCGGCCAACCCCTTTTCAACGAGGGCCGGCGCGTTGGTCTTCATAAGACAAAACACGTCGGTTAGTTTGCGGCCAATGGCTTCCGCCACATTCCATCCGGTAATGGTTTCGGCCTTTGTGTTCATGAATTGGATGCACCCGGCGGCATCGGTGGCGATGACGGCGTCGCTGATACAACGCAGCGTGGTTTCGAGCCATTCCCGGCTTTCGCGCAGCTTGCGCTCCATGATGTGCTTGTAGAGCGCCATTTCGATCGTTGTGCGCAATTCGCGGTCTTCAAAGGGCTTCAACAGGTACCCGAAAGCCTCGGTCACCTTGGCGCGCCGCAGGGTGTCGTCATCCGCATAGGCGGTGAGATAGATGACGGGCACGGAGTGTTCGCGCCGGATACGCTCGGCCGCTTCAATGCCGTCCATGGCGCCCTTGAGCATGACGTCCATGAGAATCAGATCGGGCTTCAGCGTACCGACCCGCTCCACGGCTTCCTCGCCGAAGGCCACGACTCCCGCCACGGTATACCCCAGGCCGGTCAAGCTGTGCTGGATGTCCTTTGCCACGATGCTTTCGTCTTCCACAATCAGGATGCGCGCGCTGGACATAATATTCGTCCTTTTTATCTAATGCGGGCGTTACCCGCAACCCAAGCATGTTCTCTCACAGCCTTCGAACGGTTAATACATCTACCGCTTTTCTTTTCTCCTGTCTGGCACTGCCGTCTGACTTCTCCAGTCCGTCATCAGCCCTCGCAATCCTTGCCCGGATCTTCTTCGGGAAACAACATGGCTGAACTGAATGCTTCCTGAAACTCGGGCGAAAGCGACAAATCCACATGGCGCACGGCACGGGCTATGGCGGAAGCCGTCTGCTTTTCGGCCACGGATAGAAGCGCCCGCTTGGCGCCCATCGAAGAGGCGTTGCCGATGAATCGGATGCGGTCGCAAGGAATGGGCGGCAGGAGGCCGATACGACGGGCATGATTGCGCCGGATAAAATTACCAAAAGCTCCCGCCAGCAGCACCCGGCTTAAGTCCATGGGTTTCAGCCCTTCCATCTCCAGAAGAATGGAAATTCCCGCGCGGATTGCGGCGCTTGCCAACTGCAGTTCGCGCACATCCCGCTGGGTCAGGATCAGGGACTTACCGGAGACCGTTTCCGTCTTGCCGGCCAACATAAAATCCACACGCCCGTCCTGCTCGATCAGGCGCTTGCGCAGGGCCGGAGCCACAGCCGCAGGGACTTCGTCCGGCGTCCGCAATCGGCCGGTGGGATCCAGCAGACCGGTCCGCAGGAGTTCGGCCACAGTGTCAATCAGGCCGGAGCCGCACAGGCCGGACGGACGGGTGTTGCCGATTACGTTCATGCGAAGGTCGCCATCCATAACCACTTTTTCAATGGCGCCGCTTGTAGCGCGCATGCCGCAGGAAATGCGGGCGCCTTCAAAAGCCGGCCCGGCCGCCACGGAAGTGGCCATCATACGCCCCTTATGCGCCAGCACAATTTCTCCGTTGGTGCCGATATCCACAAATAACACGGTTTCGGTTTCAAGATCCAGACGGCTGGCCACAATTCCAGCCACGGTATCGCCGCCCACAAACCCGCCGATCTGCGGAAAGATGTAGACCTTCCCGCACGGGTTGATTTCCAGACCCAGATCCGAGGCGTCCAAGTCAGGCGCATCGGTAAAAACCGGTACAAACGGCAATTCGCCCAGGGCCGATGGATCGATCCCGCATACAATCTGCTGCATGGTGGTGTTCCCTGCCATGACAATCTCGTAAATATGCGCCCGGTCAATGCCGGCGGCACGCACCAGCGCATCCACGATGTCATTGACGGCGCCGATAATAACGCGCTGGAGTTGCCCCAAGCCCTTGGCATCTTCCCGGCACATGCGGATGCGGGAAATAACATCGTCACCATAAGACGTTTGGGGATTGATTCTTGCTTCCACACCCATGTCCAAGCCGGTCTTCAGGTTGACGAGCGTCCCCACGAGCGTCGTTGTGCCGATATCCACGGCGACGCCATAGCACTGGCTGGTGGTGTCGCCCGGCTCGACATCAACCAGCTCGCCATCCACAATGACCGCCGTGCCACTGAAATTTTGCCTGCGAAAGATTCCGGGCAGGAGGCGCAGCATGCGGATGCCGACCGGATTGAAGATAAGCGGTGGAACGACCGCGCGCAAACGTTCGACATCCGAACGGGCGTCCGCCTGACTGGGCCTGTCCAGTTCCACAAAACGCTTGTTGATGGCCGGGCTCAGTTCCGTCTCGCCAGGGCGACCAGGCTCCGCCGAAGTGCTGCGCCCAGGCGAGAGCGCTTGGGCGGAGCCTAGTGGCGCGCCGGCAGCCTGAACCAGGATCTGCTGCTGCGATTCGAAGAGCGAGGTGACCGGAACTTCCACAACGAGGTCGCTCTGGATTCTGGCCTGACAGGCCAGGCGATAACCCTGGTCCACATCAGGCCCGCCCAAGGCCGTTCGGCAGTTGGCGGATGGCGGGCACGTGCCGCTGACGACTTTCAGCCGGCATTTGCCGCAACGGCCGGCGCCGCCGCACGGGGTCTGGAGAATCAAGCCCGCCTGGGCGGCCGCCTCCAGCAGGATGGTGCCCGGCAGGGCATATACCTGACGGCCGGTGGGCTCGAAAATAATTTTATATTCTTGACGCTTCATGATCAATTTTATGCAAAGCTGCCGAACCTAATTCGATTTTG
>Ga0209749_1002038_pt1 | contig 14926 bp, 12 predicted proteins | sample EPASupsiteSAE347_FD_187267 | JGI IMG/M metagenome (GOLD analysis project Ga0209749, IMG submission 187267) | Bioremediated contaminated groundwater from EPA Superfund site, New Mexico - Sample SAE3-47 (SPAdes) (version 2) | ecosystem: Environmental > Aquatic > Deep subsurface > Groundwater >... | reverse complement strand
AGCGGCCGCTCGCCCCTATATTTCTTGACTTGTATTAATATAAGTATTAATATGTATGGGCATGCTATAGCATGCCCATACATATTAAAGATTAGGTAAATATATCATGAAAAGTGACGAAATAAGAGAAAATTTTCTTAAATTCTTTGAATCTAAAGAGCATCTTCGCTGGCCGAGCGCGTCCATTGTACCGCTGGGCGACCCTACGCTTCTTCTTATGACTGCCGGTATGGCGCCTTTTAAGCCGTATTTTAGCGGCACGGCCACCCCCCCGAGCAAAAGAATGACCACCTGCCAGAAGTGCGTAAGGGCCGACGATGTTGACAGAGTAGGGAAAACCGTGCGGCATCACACCTTTTTTGAGATGCTCGGCAATTTTTCATTCGGCGATTATTTTAAAAAGGAAACAGCCCAATGGGCTTGGGAATATTTTACGGAAGTGTTAAAGCTTGATAAAAACAAGCTTTATATAACTATTCACACAGATGACGATGAAGCGTTTAAAATATGGAGAGAAATAGGGATACCGGCTGACAGGATAACGCGCCTTCCGGATAACTTTTGGGGTCCTGTCGGCGACAGCGGGCCGTGCGGGCCTTGCTCTGAAATTTGTTATGATTTAGGCAAGGAGTTAGGGTGCGGCAAAGATGATTGCAAGCCGGGATGCGACTGCGATAGATATCTTGAAGTCTGGAATCTTGTATTTACCGGCTTAAATAAAACAAAAGACGGCAAGTTTGAAAATCTTCCCGCGCCGTGTATAGATACCGGTATGGGGCTTGAGCGCCTTGCAATGGTACTCCAGAATAAACCAACGCCTTTTCATACAGATTTATTCCAGAACCTTATTAAAGAAATAGAAAAAATATCAGGTAAAAAATTTGATAAAGATCCGGATGTTGACCTTGCGGTTAAAGTAGTAGCCGACCACATACGGGCGGCTGTATTTATGATATCCGACGGCATAACCCCGGGAAATCAAGGCAGGGGCTATGTTTTAAGAAGGTTCTTGCGCCGCGCCGCGACAATGGGGCAGATGTATTTAAATATTAGAACAGGCTTCTTGAATAAGCTTGTTGACAGCGTTGTTGAGATAAACAAAAAAGTATATCCTGAACTTTTGGATAAAAAAGAATTAATAAAAAATCTTATTCTGCAGGAAGAAGAAACATTCAGAAAAACGCTAAACAATGGCCTGGAGATAATAAATAATCAGATTGAAGTTTTTAAAAAAGAAAATAAAGATACGCTTGGCGGCGACATGGTATTTAAGCTTTATGACACATACGGATTTCCACCGGAGCTTACGCTCGAGATAGCCGCTGAACATAAGTTTAAAGCTGACATGGATGAGTATAATAAACTTCTTGATTCTCAGCGCGAACGCGGCAGGCGCGATTTGGATGAAAAATTAAAAGATAAGACTCTTGATAATGTTAAGCTGGATGTCTCATTTGTCCAGGAATTTATCGGCGCGAAAGCTTTCAGCAGCGAGGCGGTGTTAGAAGATTTTTACATAATTTCTGATACAGAGGCTGATCTTTTCATAAACCCCACGCCTTTTTACGCGGAGAGTGGCGGACAAATTCATGATACCGGAATAATAGAATGTGAAGATTTTAAATTTCGCGTTCAAAAAGTTTTAAAGCATGAAAGCGGCGCGTTTATTCATAAGGGAACCGTAACAAGAGGAAATATAAATAAAAAAGACATAATGGTGAACGCGTTAATCGATATAGAACGCCGTCTTGATATTATGCGGAACCACACGGCAACGCACCTTCTTCATTCCGCTTTAAGGCAGGTGCTAGGCAAACATGTGTCGCAGACAGGCTCTTTTGTGGGTGATGCCGGTTTGAGGTTTGATTTTTCTCACGGCAAGCATTTATCAGAAGAAGAGCTTAGAGAAGTGGAACAGATAGTAAATAACAAAATTCTTGAAAACATAAAAATAGATAAAGAGTTAAAAGACCTTGACGAAGCCATAAAAAGCGGCGCTACGGCGTTATTTCAGGAAAAATATGATCAAAAAGTAAATGTTGTAAAGATAGGCGGTTTCAGCGCGGAGCTTTGCGGCGGCACGCACATTGATTATACCGGACAGATAGGGTTTTTTAAAATTTTGAAAGAGACCTCTGTCGGCACCGGCATAAGAAGAATAGAAGCTATTACCGGGCGCCTTTCTCTTAAAACGGTTCAAAATATGTACAGAGAATTTGAACTTATAAAAGGCAAGCTTAATTTAACGGAAGAAGAAGTTGCCGGCAAGGTTTTCGCTCTTTACGAAGAAAATTTAAGCAGAATGAAAGAGATAGAAAGTTTAAAAAATAAAGAAGTACTTGGGCAGTCCGATGATTTCATTAAAGATGCCGAAACAATTAACGGAGTAAATGTAATAAGAAAATTCGTAAAAGGCGTGCCTGTTGAAAACTTAAGGCAATTGAGCGATAAGTTAAAAGCGCAGTTAAAATCGGGCATAGTAATACTTGTTACGGATTTTAACGATAAAGGCGCGGTACTTACTTCCGTAACGGAAGACCTTGTTAAAAACGGTTGTCACGCGGGCAAGATCGCGGGTAAGCTCGCTGAATTTGCCGGCGGCAAAGGCGGCGGAAGGCCGGATTTCGCGCAGGCCGGCGCCAAAGACGCTTCTAAATTACAGGAAGCATTAGATAGAGTTAACGAAATCATAGGGAATGGGGAATAGGTGATAGGGAATAGGGAACGGAGATTATTATGATAACTACACCGCGGGGAGTGCATGATGTGCTTCCTCAGGACGCATATAAATGGCAGCATGTATTTGATAACGCGCAGAATACGGCGCGCGTTTTTGGGTATAAACAGATACGGTTTCCCGTGTTTGAAGACACGGCGCTATTTACCCGTTCAATAGGCGAGACAACCGATATAGTAGAAAAAGAGATGTACACTTTTAAAGACAAAGGCGGCCGCCTTTTAACGCTCACTCCGGAAGGCACCGCGTCTGTTGCCCGGGCATACATTCAGCACAATGTTCAGGGGATGTGGAAAGTATTTTATACGGCTCCCGTATTCAGATATGAAAGGCCTCAGTCCGGCAGATACCGCCAGCATTACCAGTTTGGCATTGAAGCAATCGGCTCGCTTGATCCGGCGCTTGATGTTGAAGTTATGTCTTTAGCGATAAATTTTTATAAATCGCTCGGGCTTAAAAATTTATATTTAAGTTTAAATTCCATAGGGTGTCCTGATTGCAGAAAAAAATATAAGGAATACCTTGTAACTACATTTGAAGCTCAAAAAGAAAATATATGCCCGGAATGTCAATCCAGATTATATAAAAATCCGATGCGCCTTCTTGACTGCAAAAGCCAAAAATGCAAGGAAATAGTTAAAGGCGTTGATAAAATATCGGATTACATATGCGACGGATGCAAAGAACATTTCAATAAGGTAAAGTTTTATCTTGAAAAAATGAACATCCCTTATAAAATGGATCCGTTTATAGTAAGAGGCCTTGATTATTACACAAAGACAGTTTTTGAGGTAATATCGGAGTCGCTTGGCGCGCAGAATACGCTCTGCGGCGGCGGCAGATACGATGGCCTCATAAAAGAGCTTGGCGGCAAGGAGATCCCCGCGGTGGGTTTCGGCGCCGGCATTGAAAGAGTGATTTTGGTAATGGAAGAAGAAAAGGTTGAGATACTCAAAAAAGACATGACTGACATTTTTATTGTTACAATAGGCGAGAATGTATATGAAAATGCTGTTGAAGCTTTATACGAATTGCGTTCTGCCGGTATTTCTGCCGAGATGGCGTATGATAAAAAAAGCGTAAAAACGCAGTTCAAGGCGGCGGATAATCTTAACGCGAAGTACTGTCTTGTCATCGGCGAAGATGAGATAAAAAAAGGCGTGTATATTTTAAAGAATATGACCGACGGCACGCAAGAAGAAGTGAATAAAAATAATATCCTCTCTCAACTATCATAATTGCAGTATACTCTAATAAAGAGGTGCACATGGATAAGAAACTTATTCAGGAAATGATTGATATCATAGACAAAAATAACATCGGTGAACTTGAAGTGGGTACCGATAAATTAAAGATAAGCATAAAGAAGATGTCTGAGAAATTAGAATACGCGCCGGCCGCGAATCTAGAGGTAAAAGAAAAATCCCAAAAAAATCAAACTAAAGAAGAAAATAAATTCAAGAACTGTTTTACGGTTATGTCTCCGTTAGCCGGCATATTTTACAGAAGCCCGAATCCGACTGCGCCGCCGTTTGTTGAGGTTGGCGACAAGATAGATGTGGGTCAGGCGCTCTGCATTGTTGAAGCCATGAAACTTATGAACGAGATATCATCCGATAAAAGCGGAATCATAAAATCAATAGAAGTTAAAAACGAAGAAGCGGTAGAATCCGGACAGATACTATTTTATATTGAGCAGGGGACTGGCTTCGCAAAAATTTGAGGAGGGACTGGGGGCTGGGGACTAGGGACTGGTGAATGGTAGAAAAAATTGTGAAGCAATTTTTTCATCATTGTAACCAGCGACTAGCAACTAGCGACTAGCAACTGATAAGATGTATAAAAAGTTATATCAATATATAAAACCATATATGAGCCATATGATATGGGCGTTTATTTTTACGCTCGTGCTTGTTGGACTTCCGCTTATTCAGCCGCTCTTGATTAAATTTTTCGGCGACTATGTGCTTGTAGATAATCAGCTTTCAAAAGCCGTTAGGACTAATTATCTTATATTAACGGCGGTAAGTTTTCTTCTCTTGATAATTGTGAAAGGGTATTTTACATATAATCAGGGTTATTTAATGAGTTACGGAGGCCAGCGCGCTTTACAAAAAATGCGCGATGACTTTTTCGCGAAATTGCAGGAAATGCCGATGAAGTTTTTTTCAAAATGGCATGTGGGAGAAATATATTCCAGGGGAAATAACGATATTACCCTTATTATAAATTACTACACTAATATAGTTTTTCTTGCGCAGGATGTACTCACAATAATAGCCTGTCTCGGCATAATGTTTTATTTTGACTGGCGTATGACTTTAATGATACTTCTTGTAAGCCCGCTTGTGGGGCTTACAATCGGGAGGTTTTCTAAATATGTCGAAAGAGCTACCCATAAATTGCAGAGCAAAGTGGCCGATTTGTCGACAATTATTTATGATAATCTTACAAATATAAAAGTGGTAAAATCTTTTACTCGTGAAAAATATGAGGAAGAAAAGTTCCACAATAAAAATGAAGAGGCTTTTACTTCCCAGATGAAGCTTGTTCAGTTTTCCGTTACGCAGTCGCCTATTGTTGAATTTTTGGCAGGATTAGGGTTTGTGGTGGTCATTGTTATGGGCGGGTTAAGGGTAATTAACGGCATGTCTGTCGGCAATATTATGGCTTACTGGACGTTTATGGTGTTAATGAGTAACCCCATAAACCGCTCCGCAGGGCTATATACAATGTTCAAAACAGCAAAAGCGGCGGCATCGAGGGTTTTTGAGATTATGGATACGCCTACGGAAGCAATTGGAGAAGCTGAAAAGCCGGATATGCCGCGGATAAAAGGTGATGTAAAGTTTGAAGGTGTTTATTTTGAGTATGATGAAGGAAGACCCATACTAAACAACATAAATTTTGCAATAAAAGAGGGCCAGGTTGTGGCTCTTGTAGGCAAAAATGGTTCCGGCAAATCAACATCGGTAAATCTTATTCCAAGATTTTATAATCCGACCTCAGGTAGTATTAAAATTGACGGCATAGATATAAATGAAGTTAATTTAAAAAGCCTTCGCAGCCAGATTGGCCTCGTGCCTCAGGAAACTTTTCTTTTCTCGGGCACGGTTTTAGAAAATATAAGATACGGTAAACTGGACGCGACGCAGGAAGAAATAATTGATGCCGCGAACCGCGCGTCCGCGCATGAGTTTATTATGAAGCTTGAAAACGGCTATGAATCTGAAGTCGGCGATCGGGGCATGAAGCTTTCCGGGGGACAAAGGCAGAGAGTAGTTATTGCCAGGGCACTGCTAAAAAATCCGAAGATTCTCATTCTGGACGAATTTACTTCGGGAATAGATTCGGAAAGCGAAAATATCATTAACGCGGCGATAGAAGAGCTTATGGCCGGCCGCACCAGTATTGTAATAGCGCATCGGCTGTCAACAATAAAAAAAGCCGACAAGATAATAGTTCTTGAGGCCGGAAAAATAGTGGAACAGGGAAATTATAATGAACTTATCGCGAATAGAGCGCAGTTTTTCAAGATGAGCGAAGCTCAGATATTTAACTTATAAGGGGACTGGCTTTACAAGTTTAATGGGGACAGTCCACAGGTTGACTACCTGATCGGGACAGTCCCCATATAAACTTGTTATGTGCCTGTCCCTTAAGCGAGCTTTAGCTCGCTCTCTCAACGAGCAACAGGCGTTCGACGAACGAATAAAACGAATAATAGGAGTAACAAAATGAAAGCAGCATTTATAATAGGCGCGAGGCCCCAGTTTGTAAAATTCAGCCCGTTAATTAAAAAGGTAGGCAAAAAATTTAAACATATTATCATACATACAGGTCAGCATTATGATAAGAACATGTCCCCCGTGTTTTTTAAAGAACTCGGGATACCCCAGCCGACATATAATCTCGGCATAGGCTCAAGAAGCGAACTAAACCAGCTTGGGGACATGATTGTAAAGATAGGCGAGGTTCTCGAAAAAGAAAAATGCACGGTTGTCGTAGTATTCGGCGATACCACATCCACACTCGCGGGCGCGCTTGCCGCCGTTAAGCTTAAAATAGCCGTTGCTCATATAGAAGCGGGCATGAGATCTTATACTGAGATGCCGGAAGAAACAAACAGGGTTTTAACGGATCATATAAGCGAATATTTATTTTGTTCAACACAGAATTCCGCGGATAACCTTAAAAAAGAAAACATAAAAAAGAATATTTATGTCGTTGGCGATCTTATGTGCGATAATCTTCTCGAATTTTTGAAAAACGGCCATAAATCAAAAATAATGGAACTTTTGAGATTGCAAAAAGAAGAATATTATTTACTTACCGTTCACAGAGCGGACAATACGGATAACTTAAAAAACCTTAATAATATTTTGACAGCGTGCAATTCCGTGAAAAATAAAGTTGTTTTTCCGATACACCCCAGGACCAGAAAAATTTTAACTGCCAACGGCAGGGATCTGCGTGAATATGAAAACATAGAATTCATAGATCCTATCGGATATATAGATATGGTCGAACTTTTAAAAAATGCGAAAAAAGTCTTAACGGATTCCGGAGGACTTCAGAAAGAGGCGTACATGCTTGGAATACCGTGTATAACTTTAAGAGATGAAACTGAATGGACGGAACTCGTTGATTCCGGCTGGAATATACTGGTTGGCGCTAAGTGTGAAAAAATTAAAAAAGCGGCGTTAAGTTTTAACCCAAAAACAAAAAGAAAAAATTTTTACGGTTCCGGCAGGGCTTCGGAAGAGATAAGTAGAATACTCGAAGCGATTGTGAAAAAAAGAACTAAGTAACAGGGACTAGTAGCTAGTGGCTGGGGGCTGGTACAATGTAGAATTTTTTGTCCACTGTTTGATTATAGACAAAAAATTCTCCCATTCACCAGTAACTAGTCCCCAGTCCCTAATTTAGGAGATTATTATGACACAGACAAAAACACAAACAAATTTAGAAGACAAAATAAAACAAAAAACGGCGCGCCTCGCGGTGGTGGGTTTGGGCTACGTGGGGCTTCCTCTTGCGATTGAGTTCGCGAAAGCCGGATTTTCCGTTACCGGAATTGAAGAAAACAAAAACAAAGTTGATATGGTAAATAAGGGAGAAAACTATATTATAAAGGAAGAACAAGCACTTTTAAAAGAACTTGTGGATAATAAAAAATTAAAAGCAGTGAATGATTTTGCCGTATTGAGCGGTATGGATGTCATATTTATCTGCGTGCCGACCCCTTTAACAAAACACAGAGAACCTGATATATCTTATGTAGAATCAGTTACCCGCGAAGCTGCCAAATATCTTAAAAAAGGCCATCTTATAGTGCTTGAAAGCACAACTTATCCGGGCACTACCGAGGAAGTTATGCTTCCGTTATTAACCGCAAACGGTTTTAAAGTCGGCGAAGATTTCTATCTGGCATTTTCCCCTGAAAGAGTAGATCCGGGCAATAAAACTTATACAACCAAGAACACGGCGAAAATAATAGGCGGCATGACGCAAAAGTGCAGGGATCTAACGCAGCTTCTTTATTCGCAGGCGCTTTCTGAAGTGCATGTGGCATCAAGCCCGAGGGCGGCAGAGATGGTTAAGCTGCTTGAAAATATATTCAGATGCGTAAATATTGCCCTTGTGAATGAACTTGCCCTTTTATGCAAAAAAATGAACATAGACATATGGGAAGTTATAGACCTGGCCTCAACAAAGCCGTACGGCTTTATGCCGTTTTATCCCGGCCCGGGGCTTGGCGGGCACTGCATACCCATTGACCCGTTTTATCTCACATGGAAGGCGAGAGAATACGATTTTCAGACAAAGTTTATTGAGCTTGCCGGTGAAATAAACATGCAGATGCCTTATTATGTGGTAAATATGACAATGGAAGCGTTAAACAGCCATAATAAGACGCTGAAAAACGCCAAGATAATGCTTTTGGGCGCGGCATATAAAAAAGACATAGATGATCCCAGAGAATCTCCGTCTTTAAAAATTATTGAAATACTTGAGGCAAAAGGCGCGAGAGTCGAATATAACGATGATTACATAAAACAAATTAAGGTAAACGGCAAACAATATAAATCGGCGGAGTTATCAAACATTTCCGATTATGATTGTGTCGTAATATCCACGGATCATTCTTATTATGATTATGAAAAAATAGCAAAAGAAGCGAAACTTGTGGTTGACGCGAGAAACGCGCTTAAAAAACACAGAAACGATAAAATCTGGAAATTATAAAAGCCAGGGGACTGGCATCGCGCTGCAAAATCGCCTTAAGGGTCAGACACCGCACTTCGGCAAAGCTCAGTGCGGTATCAGACCCGACGGGAGCCGGGCGATTTTGCAACGCGTGTGCCTGTCCCTCAGGCGAGCGCAGCTCGCCCTCTCAATAAGCATATAAGCTAGTACATGATATGGAGCACTAAACATGAACAACATAGCAGTCATCGGTTCCGGCGGATGGGGTTTAAACATCATAAAAAACATGGCAGCGCTGGGAGCGCTTGGCATGGTATGCGATATAAATAAAACAAATTTTGACAGGATTGAAAAAGAGATTGTTTCTGTGAGGGCGAAGGGCCCTTCGCCCTTACTAACTACAAATTTAAAGCATATTTTAAAAAATAAAGACATAAACGGCGTGGTAGTAGCTACTCCGCCCATCACCCATTTTAAGCTTGCTAAAAAAGTTTTACAGGCGGATAAAAATGTTTGGGTGGAAAAACCCGTTACTTTAAAGTCCAAAGCCGCAAAAGCTCTTTCTGAACTTTCGGATAAAAAAAATAAAATAATTCTGGTCGGGCACATTCTGCTTTATCATCCGGCGTACGGAAAATTAAAGGAACTTATTAAAGAAAATTATCTCGGCGGAATATATCATATAATTTCAAAGCGGCTCGGTTTCGGCAAAGTAAGAAAAAATGAGAATGTGCTGTGGAGCTTGGGCGTGCACGATGTTGCGGCGGCGCTTTACCTTACTGGTAAAAAAACTCAAAGCGTAAGCTGCTTTGGCCTTTGCCGCATTCAAAAAAATGTGGAAGACATTGTTTATGTAAACATAGAATTTGAAGACGGAGTAACGGCGAGTATAAATTCAAGCTGGCTTCATCCATACAGGGAAAGAAAGACCATTATAATAGGAAGTGAAAGGTCCGCTGTTATAGATGAACTTGATAAGGAAGCTCCTCTGAAAATTTATAACCAGAAAGTCGTAAAAATACCGATTCAGGATTTAAAGGAAGAATATTTTCCGATGAATAAGGAAGACACCGAAGTTATTAAATTTGAAAGCGTGGATATGCTTAAAGAAGAATGCCTGCATTTTATTGAATGTATTTCATCAGGTAAAAAACCTAAAACTGACATAAAAAACGGTGAAGAAGTAATAAAAATTTTAGAAAAATGCGAACAATCCATGAAAAAAAACGGAAAACAAATTAAATAAAAGCCAGGGGTCAGGCATCGCAAAACCCCGTTGTGGTTTTATTAAAAAAATAAAAAACAAATCAAGTAAAAGTCATGGGACTGGCTTCAAAGTTGCAAGTTGCTGAAACAAATTGCAACTTTGGTGCCTGTCCCTTAAACTAGGTTTATTGCGCAATCTATATTATAGAATAATACAAACTTATAGGAGGCAAACATGCAAACCAGTTTAATTCACAAAAGCGTGAAAATGGGAACGGACTCGAAAATCGGAAACTTTTCCACAATAATGGAAAATGTGAAGTTTGGGGATAATGTTACCGTGGGAAACTGCGTAACAATTTATCCGGACACGGTTATAGGCAATAATGTTATTATCGGTGATAACTGCATTATCGGCAGAAGCCCGGTTGTGGCAAAGACCAGCACTCTTAAAAAGAATCCCGGCATGAGCGGTAACGCTCTGCCGCCGCTTGTAATGGGAAATTTCATAACGGTAGGCTCATCCGCGGTTCTTTACTGCGGCACCACCATAGGCGACAATACATTTATCGCTGACCTCGCGTCCATAAGGGAAAAATGCGTAATAGCGAATAATGTCATTGTAGGCAAAGGCGTAACGATAGAAAACGAATGTAAAGTCGGCCCGTACACAAAACTTCAGGCCGAGGCCTATCTTACGGCTCTTTCGGAAGTTGAAGACCATGTATTCATAGCCCCGACTGTATCAACGACAAATGATAATTTTATGGGCAGGACTGAGGAACGCTTCAAACACAGGAAAGGCGTAACAATTAAAAAAGGCGCGAGAATCGGCGGCAATTCGGTAATGCTTCCGGGCGTTACAATAGGCGCGGATGCCACGGTCGGCGCGGGTTCTGTCGTGACAAAAGATGTTGCTGAACATAAGGTGGTTTACGGAAACCCCGCGAGAGTTCAGCGCGAAACACCAAAAGAACAATTATTAATTAATCAATAATAAAAACAAAACGGGGGTCTGGCATTGCGCTGAGTCCGCCGGCGGCGGGTCGAAGTGCATGTGCCTGACCCCATAGGCGAGCGTAGCTCGCCCTCTCAATTTGCCTTAGTGCTCAAATAACTTATATAAAGGAGAAACAACGATGCAAAAGACCATGAAAAATATCCCGATACTGGACTTAACAAGGCAGTATAAACAAATTAAGAGTGAAGTCGAACCGGCTGTTTTAAAAGTTTTGGAAAGCGGCGGTTTTATACTCGGCAAAACGGTTGAAGATTTTGAAAAAGCGTGCGCCGATTATCTTGGCGTAAAACACGCGATAGGCGTAAATTCAGGGACTGACGCCCTTCAGCTGGGCCTTATGGCTTATGACATAGGCCAGGGAGACGAAGTAATAACAACTTGTTTCTCGTTTTACGCGACAAGTGAAGTCGTGAACATCCTCGGCGCGAAACCGGTATTTGTGGATATTGACCCTAAAACATTCAACATTGACACAACCAAAATAGAAGAAGCCATAACCTCAAAAACAAAGGCCATTATCCCTGTTCATCTTTACGGCCAGCCGGCTGACATGGATGAAGTCATGAAGATTGCCAAAAAACATAATCTGGCTGTCATTGAAGATTGCGCGCAGAGTTTTGGCTCAAAGTATAAAGGTAAATATACCGGAACAATAGGCGATGTAGGCGCGTTCAGCTTCTTCCCCACAAAAAATCTAGGAGCTGCCGGCGATGGCGGTTTGGTTACTACAAACGATGATGGTCTTGCCGAAAAAATTAAAATCTTAAGGGTGCACGGCTCAAAAGTAAAATATTTCCACGATTATATAGGAATGAATTCGCGCCTTGACGCTCTTCAGGCCGCGATACTTCACATTAAGTTAAAACATATAAATAAATGGAATGAAGGCAGAAGGCAGGTTGCCAAGAAATATACCGAAAAATTTAAGGGAACAAATGTGGCAGCGCCTTATGTTAAAGAAGGCGGCGACCATATTTTTCATCAGTTTACAATAAGAGTGCCGGAGAGGGATAAATTGCACGAATATCTTAAAACAAAAGGGGTAAGCACATTTATATATTACCCTCTCTCACTGCACCTTCAGCCGGTTTATAAGAATCTCGGCTATACCGAAGATTCTTTCCCCGCGGCATTTGACGCTCAGCAGGAAGTTTTATCCCTGCCGTCCTTCCCCGAACTTACGGATGAAGAAATAAGTTATGTCGCGGATTGCATCAAAGAATTTTATACCAGCAATTAATTAGTAGGGGCGGACCCATGTGTCCGCCCTAATTAAAAGGAATAGTTTTATATAAGCAGAAATTTAATAAGCGGCGGATTAATCCGCCGCTTATTTGATTTTATTTATCGGAGGTTAAAAATGAAATTTTTTAAAGTTGTCTCTTTGCTTCTTGCCGTATGTTTTGCTTTAACCTGCTGTGTTTTTGCGTCTTCAAGCAAAAGCAAGGTTAAGGATTATGATTTCGGCGTTGGCGTAGGAATACCTTACGGAGGCATAGGCGCGAATGTTGAAGTCGGCAAAGACAATGGCACGGTTTTTACGGCCGGCCTGGGGTTTATGCCGTTTAACGACGCTACAACGGGAGGAAATACCCAGATCGGATGGTCAACGGGCTTAAGATATTATTTTAAACAACCGGTAACTACGGGCATTAAGTGGAGAGTAAGTTTATTATACGGCACGGTGGCTTATACCGAAAATGTTTACACAAATCAGGTAACCGGCGGCACTGAGCGCCAATATCAATTACTAACAGGTTTTGCCCCCATGGTTGGCATAAAAGGGCAGAACTGGGATTTGGATGTGGCGTATCCTTTAGGATATACAATTCCGAATGGAGTAATGGAACGCGGCGGAAAAATAAAAGTTTCTTTCGGGTTTAGATTCTAAGAGGCATAAATGAAAAACATACCGATAACAAAGCCGTTTTTTAATAAAGAAGAAATAAAAGCCGTGGAAGAAACTATTGTCTCAGGATGGCTGGTTCAGGGCAGAAAAGTTAAAGAATTCGAAAATCTTATCTGTAAATTCACTCTTGCTAAATTTGCCGCCGCTACCACATCTTGCACAACGGCTCTTCATCTGGCTTTAATAGCGTGCAATGTAAAAGCGGGCGATGAAGTTATACTTCCTGCGCTTACTTTTATAGCTTCCGCGAATTCCGTAGAATATATCGGCGCTAAACCGGTTTTTGTTGATATTGATTTGAAAACCTTTAATATTGACCCTGATAAAATAGAAAAAAAAATTACAAAAAAAACAAAAGCGATAATGCCGGTTCATTTATTCGGATTAAGCGCGGATATGCCGCGCATTATGAGCATTGCGCGCAAATATAATCTTAAGGTAATAGAAGACGCGGCATGTGCGGTGGGCGCTTTTTATAAAGGAAAACATGTTGGCACCTTCGGCGACGCTGGATGTTTTAGTTTTCATCCCAGAAAACTTATAACCTGCGGCGAAGGCGGGATGATTACGGCAAACGATAAAAAGTTAGACGGACTGATAAGATCTTTGAGAGATCACGGGGCGGCTATTGATGATTTATCGCGTCACAAACAAAATATATCAAATCTTCCGGATTACAAGATTTTGGGATATAATTACAGATTAACCGATATCCAGGCCTCTATAGCTGTTGAGCAAATGAAAAAACTCAAGTTTTTGCTTAAAGACAGAATCCAAAAAGCAAGCTATTATTACAAATTTCTTAAAAACATAAAATTTATAACAACGCCTTTTAATCACAAAGATTATGTTCACGGCTATCAGGCGTATGTGTGTCTTGTTGACAATAAAAATTTAAAAACTTTAAAAGAAAAACACGATTATAGAGATGCTTTAATGGTTCATCTTATTAAAAATGGCATATCCACAAGAATAGGCACCCATTGCGTGCCAAATCTTACTTATTATAAGAAAAAATATAAACTTAAAGACAGTGATTTTCCAAATGCCCTAAAAGCGGAATATTTGTCTTTGGCGCTTCCTCTTTATTATGGTCTTTCAAAAGAAGACGTGCGCCATATAGTAAAACAAATATCCGAATTCATAAATAAAAACTAAAAGAGGGACATATGAATGAAGATTTAAAACCGGCTCTTCTTGAGCTTCATGATAAACTGCGTCTTGAAATAAAAGAAAAGTATAACCGCTGTCTTCCTTTTAACGAGGAAATTACGGATAGATGGGAAAAGGCGCGTTTTCTAGGCTTTGGAAAAGGCACGAGTATTTACGATTCAAGCATTGTTATGGGTGACGTGCTAGTCGGAGAAAATACATGGATAGGCCCTTTTACTCTGCTTGAAGGGTCGGGGCATCTGGAAATAGGATCGTGGTGCAGTATCTCAACCGGCGTGCAGATTGTAACTCATGATTCGGTTAAATGGGCGCTTTTAAAAGGCGCGGCGGAATACGAAAAAGCTCCCGTTAAAATAGGAGATTGCTGCCATATAGGTTCTAATGCCGTTATTCTTAAAGGGGTAACAATAGGTGATCACTGTGTCATAGGCGCGGGAAGTCTGGTTAATAAGGATATATCTTCATATTCCATAGCTTTTGGGATACCTGCGAAAGTCGTGGGAAAAGTCATAGAAAAAAATGGAAAGGTTGAATTTGAATATTTTCGCGAATAAAAAAGAAAACAACTTAAGAGTTTTATTCGGGCCTGTTCATATAGCTGGTAATTTTTTAGGTTATTCACGGGGATTAAGTAAGCTGGGGATAGAATCTAAAATTGTTCTTACACAGC
>Ga0209749_1002037_pt1 | contig 14933 bp, 13 predicted proteins | sample EPASupsiteSAE347_FD_187267 | JGI IMG/M metagenome (GOLD analysis project Ga0209749, IMG submission 187267) | Bioremediated contaminated groundwater from EPA Superfund site, New Mexico - Sample SAE3-47 (SPAdes) (version 2) | ecosystem: Environmental > Aquatic > Deep subsurface > Groundwater >... | reverse complement strand
ATCATGGCGGTTTCATCCACGCCGAAGTCGCCCATGTCCTGGAAGGGGCTTCCCAACAGGCCGACACGCATTTGCCTGGCAAATTGCACGGCCCTGGCCGCATTCAGCCATTCGGCCAGTTTGGCCAACGCGGCCTGATCGCGATAATGTCCTGATTCCATGCCGAATATTTTCCCGGCGCGCATCAGCACGTTGGTCAAATCCTGCGTGCCTTGCGTGACATGATTCATCAGCAGATCATCATGACTGTAATTGTCCGTTATGGCGGCCGCTTCCTGCGTGTTCCAGACCACGACCGGCAATGAGCTTTGAATCACCGGCCGGATGGTCATAAGGCTGGCCGTATAACTCAGGGGAATCAGGAGTAAGGCATCGGCTCCTTTTTGTTCGGCATCCTTGACCGCATCTTCAACTTCCTTTTGGGTACAGCAGAGATTTGAGCCGCAAAAGTCGGCATAAGGCCTGATTTCGGCCAGGAACCGCTGAAATTGCTTCTCCAGCCGGGGAATATAATCCGGCATTGTCTGCCGGTAATATTCCAGGCTCAGACCCAGGGCTTGAACAACAGGTTTTTTGATTTCTTTTTTCATTTGCGTAAAACAGTGTAAACCGATTTCTCAAGTTTCTCCAGGATTTCGTCGCATTCCGTTTTATTGACGATCAGCGGCGGCTTGATTTTCAACACGTTTTTGCGCACTCCGCCCAGGCCGAAAATGACGCCGTTTTTCATGCCGGCGTCGCGGATGGCCATGGTTTCCTTCTCGAGCGGTTCCTTGCCTTTTGGATCCTTGACGAATTCCACGCCGATGTGCAGTCCGGCTTGGCGCACATCGCCTATTTCCGGATACTTTTCCATCATGGCCTTGAGGTGTTCTCCAAGGTAAAGACCCATCTTGCGGCAGTTTTCAAGTATGCCAACTTCCAGCATGGCAAGCTGTTTTGCGGCCGTCACCATGGAGAGGGTAGGGTTGGCGAAAGTATGCAGCTCCTCTGTGTCCGGATCAAATCCCTTGAGTTTGTCGGATATGATGATTGCGGCCAGGGGCAGTCCGGCGCCCAGGCCCTTGCCCAGCACGATGATGTCCGGTTTGACGGAAAAATAATCGGCCGCAAACATTTCGCCGATGCGGCCAAAGGTTTGAATTTCGTCGAACACCAGCAAAGTTTCGAATTCGTCGCAGAGTTTGCGCAGGCCTTGCAGATAACGCTTGGGTAGAATGATCTGGCCGGCGCTGGCCTGGATGCATTCCACGATCACGCCGGCAGGTTTCCCGGCTATGCCGCGTTCAAAAGTCTCGCGCGTCATGGTGAGACACATGTCAATATAGGTTTCCGCGTCAACATTGAAGGGATTGCGGTAGGTGTAGGCGTTGGGAATGCGTATAAAGGGGCGCGTTAACGGCAGGAAGCGACTCCCTCCAATATATTTTCCGCAACTGTGCGTGGATATCCAGGAGGCGCCCATTGATCCTAGGGTTGTGCCGTGATAACTGTCATACAAACAGACAAAATCACGTGAGGGTGAAACGTTTTTGGCGCATATTTTCATGGCCGCCTCTATGGCCGGCCCGCCGCCGACCGTGAATGAAACGCGGTTCAGTCCTTCCGGCGCCAGTTGGGCGAGCTTGTTAGCCAGGTAAAAACGCGGCTTGTTGTCAAAACCCTGGTGAATATGGGTCATGGATTCAATATGTTCGCGGATGACCTGGTTGATCTCGTCGTTGGCATATCCGAGATATAAGGCCCAGCTTTGGGAGGTGCAGTCTATGTAGTCCCGTCCGTCCGTGTCCCAGACGCGCACGCCCTTGCCGCGCGCCAGCACCGGGCCGCCGCGTGTGCCGCCGCCAAGCATCACGTGCTTGGCGCATTCTTCAATTTGAGTTTTATCCAATGCGTATATTTCCTGCAGGATTTTATCCATATTTTATTTCCTCTATTTTGCCACTATCAATTTATATGGTCCTTTTGCAAGTTGCCTGCGCTGTTCTGTTGAAATGCCGGCATCGGTTATGACCACGTCAATATTTTTGTTTTCCAGGGCAAGTATGAGTCCGCCGGGACCTATTTTGGCGTGATCAACCATTACGATTTTTTTCGCGGCATGTCGGCTCATGGCCTGAAGCATTGAGGCGCTTTCCTGGTCTGCGGCGTATCCGCCTCGTTCCGGGATCAGCCGGTCAACACTTATAAACGCAATGTCCGCGGCAAACTGCGCCATGGCCGCCTGGGCCTGATGGCCGAAGAAATCCAGATTGGCTGGCCGGAACTTGCCGCCGATGCAAAAAATGGTAATGCCGTCCTGTCCACCCAATTCCTCAATAATGGCAAGTGAAGGGGTTATGATCGTCAGTGGCGTTATATTTCTGATCACCCGTGAAATCGTCCAAATGGTAGTGCCGCTATCCAGCATCAGTTTCATGCCGGGCCTGATCGATTTCAGGGCGGCGCGCGCCATGGCAAGTTTGGCCTCGTTCATGACGGTGCGCTTTTCTCCGAATGTTCGAACGACCATGGAAGGCTCATCCTTGGCGCGCGCTCCGCCGAACGTGCGCAGGAGTTTGCCTTCCTTCTCGAGGATCGCCAGGTCGCGCCGCGCCGTGGCTAGGGAAATCCCGAACCTTTCCGTAAGCTGCCTGATATCGAGTTCGGTTTCCTCTTTCAAAAGCCTCAGAATCTGTTCCTGCCGGTTGTAATCCCTTGCTCTCATAAAAATACTCAAACTTTTATATTGACTGTTTTGATCATTTATAATAACTTAATGCTTGAAAAGCAAGAATTAATTTTGTTTTTTTACGGGCGGCAGGAATGCGAATTGACTTTAATAACAAATCGTATCTGGTCGTGGGAGGCGCGCGCGGGATCGGCGCGGAGGTCTGTCGGCAGATTGCGCTCGCCGGCGGCAACGTGGCCTGGACCCATCTGGGTAATGAGGCCGACCGCGAGGGAACTTCTGTCTTACAGGCCGAGTTAAAGAAATTGGGCGTTGACTGTATGGCAAAAGCGGTTGACTGTGCCGACAACCTCGAAACTGCGCGATTCTGTGCCGAGATCATCGCCAACTGGAAAAACATATCCGGCCTGGTTTTTTGCGCGGGTTTTACAACCCCAAAGCCTTTCCTCGAAATTTCCCCTGATGAATGGCGGAAATTGGTGGAGATAAACCTCAGCGGCGCTTTCTATGCCGCTCAGGAGGTCATCCCGCATTTTAAGGAGTCAAAAAACGGCGCCATTGTGCTGATCGGGTCCGCGGCTGTGGCCACGGGCGGCGGCGGCCGGGCCGACTACGTTTCGGCCAAATCCGGCCTGGAGGGATTGAGCCGCGCCATTACAAAAGAGTTTGCTCCATCCGGAATCCGGTGTAATATAGTTCATCCCTCATTGATTGACACGGATTTGCTGCGGCAGCGGCATCCCGATCCGGATAAGCGCAAATATCTGGCCGCTGAAGTGCCTTTGCGGCGCCTTGGTAGGCCTGAAGATATTGCGCATGCGACTGTCTTTCTGCTTTCGGATTGTGCAAGTTACATCACCGGCCAGTCGCTCTACGTGGACGGCGGCAGAACGTTTTGCAGGTGAGGAGGATAAAACAAATGAATTCAGTGGAGCGTGTCCATCTGGTATTGCGGGGGCAGATTCCGGATGCGGTGCCGTGCGCCTTGTATGACGTGGCGATTGATTGTTACAATGAGTCCACCTTGAAATTATTCCAGCAAAAATGTAAAAAACATCCGTGCGACTGTTTTCGTCAGGATCTGCGCGGGATTGCGTTAAGATGGGATGAGGAAACAAAGGCCCGGCATGAAAGGCAAGGGTCCGCCATCCGTGAAATTCAAAGTGCCAGCCAGGCAAAAGAGATTATGACGCTCTGGCGGCCCGAACCGCCTGAGATGGATGAACTGCGCTTGAAAATCAACACTCTGCATGCCGCTGGATATCCGGCGGTAGTAGTGGGGACTGTGTCGGACTTTGAAACGCCCTTTGCGTTACGGGGACGCGAACAGTTTTATTGCGACCTTGGCTATCAGGAGGATTGGCTGCCTGTGTTTCTTGATGAGGTTACTGCTGCGGCCGAAGACCAGGCGCGCGCCGCGGCCATGGCCGGCGCGGATATTTTCGGCATCGGCGACGATCTTGGCTCACAGCGTGGGCTGCTCATAGCGCCTGATACTTGGCGAACGCTGTTCAAGATCCGCCTGAAACGCATTGTTGATGCAGTTAAAAACACCAACCCGGAAACGGCCTTCTTTCTGCACACGGACGGACAGGTCGGAGAGATTATTCCGGATTTCATTGAAATCGGCGTTGATATTTTGAATCCCATTCAACCGGAGGTCATGGATCCGGCCGAGGTCAAGCGCCTTTATGGTTCCGAGTTGATCTTTTTCGGTGCGATCAGCGTTCAGAATACCCTGCCTTTTGGATCTCCGGAACAAGTGGCGGGCGAAGTGAAACTGCGCATGGAAACAATAGGCGCAGAGGGCGGTTATCTAATGACGCCCTCACACCTTTTGAACGCCGATATTCCCTGGGAAAATATTGTCGCCTTTTTCGAGGCGGCGGAACGTTACGGCAATTATAAATTATTTAAAAGGTTATTTCCTCGCAAATTATCAAGGTCACGCTCGTTATTGAATGTGGGTTATGGTGCGGCAAAAAATCATGTAATATAGAACAGGTCATTATGCATCCGCATCCTTCTTATAATATTAGTCATCAGAATTACACGGATGGATTTTTTAGACCATTGGTTTGGGTAAGCCAGTATGTTCAGGAACTGTCCCGACCAAAAATAAAAGAATTGGAAGCGCGGCATAATATGGCCGTAAAAGACACGTATGCTTTAAAAGAAGTCTTGCGGCGGGAGCTGGATCAGTGGGAAAAAGACGGAGTCATTGCGCTCAAGATATCTTTCGTGAAATTGGCGGAAAAAAACAGTGCTGAAGAGAACAGGATACTGCAAAAGATTATCGAAGATTCGTACGAGGTTAAGAGTTCCGTGACGGACCCGGATGCTTTGCGTTCGGCGCTGACGCGATATTACTGCGAACTGGCCGGAAGTAAAAATTTGGTTATGGCCGTCCATGCTGGTGTGTGGGATGACTTTAGAAAACTTGATCCGACAAATATACTAATCAGCCCTATGGATGGTCGACACAACAGTGATGTTTTATGGCCCATATTGGGCGCATTCACCTCGATATGTGTAGTCCATGCTACGGACTGATTAGTAATTCCATTGATTATGGAATATCCCGGCACCCGTTTCGATCTTTTATCTGAAGATTCGTCAAATCTCTAAGAGCGCAGAAATTATGCTTCATATCGCGATAGATCTTGGTTCCAGCAACGGCCGCGTTTTTTTGGGGCGGTTCCACGGTCAGGAACCGGAACTTGTAGAGGCGCATCGCTTTGCCAACGCGCCCGTATTTCAAGCCGGCCATTGGCGCTGGGACTGGCCGTATTTGCGCTCCGAAATTCGCCTGGGAATGCGCAAAGCGGCTGAAATTGCCGGTAAAGACCGTATCGCTTCCATAGGCTGTTGCAGTTGGGCGCAGGATTTCGTCATGCTGGACGCCAATGGCGCGCCATTGGAAAATCCCGTTTATTACCGCGATGAGTTAACCCGCGGCCTGCCGCAGGCGTTTGCCGACGTCATTTCGTCGAAGGATCTTGTCAAACGCGTTGGCTGCTGCGTCTCGCCCATAACCGCCTTGTGCAAATTAAAGGCCATGCATGACCATTGCCCGGAACTGTTACAAAAAACCAAAACCATTCTCCATCTGGCGGACATGGTCCATTTTGATTTGTGCGGCAGGGCGGTGACGGACTGGAGCCTTGCCACCTCCGGACAGATGTTCAATATTTCTAAGCAGGAATGGGATTTTGATTTGCTTGAACGTTTGGATATTCCGGTCCATATTTTGCCGCCGGTGGTGGCAAAGCCTTCCGTAATCGGAAGCATATCGCCTGCATTGAGCCCGCACCCTGCGCTGAACAATGTGAAAGTAGTTTCAACGGTACATCACGACACGTCCTGCGCCACGGCGGTTCTGCGTCCGCTCGCGGCCGGAACTTTTTTTATCAGCATGGGTTCCTATGCCATGCCCGGCTTGGTTTTAAATTCGGCGCAATGGCCCATTGGCGCCGATCCGGCGGAGTATTCCCTGATCGGCATTGCGGAGCGCCAATGGGCGCTCTTTGCCGGGTGCGCCGGCTTGTGGATAATCCAGGAATGCTGCCGATTATGGCAAAAAGAAGGCAGGCATGCTGATTATGAACACCTTGCGCAGCTTGCAGGAAAGTCAACTTATCAGGGCGTCATCGATTTGAATGCGCCGCATTTTTCCAAGCCGGCAAATATGGTCGCTGAAATAAAGAAAACCTGCCGTGAAGCCGGACTTGCCGAGCCGAAGGAAATAGGGGATATTTCAAAACTTGTCTTTGACAGCCTGGCCGCCGGTTTTGAGAGTAGCATTCATGGCCTTGAAAAGACGGGCCAAACGCCGTGCAAAAAACTTTTTCTGATCGGCGGCGGAAGCCGTAATAAATGCCTTGTCCGGCGAATAGAAGAGCGGATAGGATGTGAAATCGCAGCCGGGCCGGCGGAAGCCGCGGCGATTGGCAATCTGATGCTACAGAAAGAAGTTTTAAAGCGGACCCGGAAACTTTCAACATTCAACGCTCAACTTTGAACTCAAATCTGTATCCATTCAAAGTTGGATGTTGGACGTTGAATGTTCAATGTTTCTATGTTTGAATCAATTTTACATAATTACCGCCGTCAATATCTAGCCGCGCGCGCAACTCTGCCATGGCTGGATGCGGGTTATTATCCGGAAGATCATGCGGCTTTTGAAAACTTTGCCCTGCCGCTGGAACAGAAAACGGTCAAATCAGTTGTTTTGCGTTCCGAGACGGCGGCGCAGATTGAACGATCGGGAATATGCCTCTGGCGCTGGCTGCCTTCGGAAAGCGGCACTCTGTCCGGACTTGAGTCCCTTGTCGGCAAACTCTGCGAATGCAAATTGCCGCTGATTGTCCGGCAGACTGATTTGACTTTTCATGAGCTGGAACAATTTGCGCTGTCCCATCCGCGGCTGGCGGTCATTCTCGAGTCCGGCCCGCGCAAACTGCTTTATCATATTCACCACATTGAAGCAAAAATGCTCAAGTGCGCAAACCTGTATCTATCGACTTATAATTTCTGCAACTGGTTCGGGCTTGAGCGTTTCAAAACCAAAGGACTGCTGGGACGGATGATCTTCGGCTCCCATGCGCCGCGTTTCAGTCCGGATGCCGCCATGGCGCCGATAATAATGGGCGATTTTTCATGGGAGGAAAAATGCGGCCTGGCCGGGAATAATTTGCGCAAATTGTTCGGGCTGCCGCCGGAAATTCCTCCGACCAGGACATGGCAATGCCCGGAGCCGTTTGTTATGGACGCGCATGCCCACAACGTAATGCCCGGCAGCAGAAATCTTTTCGGCTTTCCGACGCCGGACGAGGATTTTACGCCTGCGGACTGGATTACCGCCATGGATCGTTTGGGGATTGAAATGACATTTTTAATTCCGAATAATGCACTGGCTGACAAAAATATCGGCGCAAGGGAGTGCGTTCTGCCCTTATTGAAATATGCTCCGGAACGGATCAGGTATTTGAGCGTTTTTCATCCTTCCATGGATGCATCGCAATGCGCAAGAATTTACTCGGAATTGGCGGAGCCGTCATGCGTAGGCCTCAAGATTCATCCGGCGTTTCATAAACTTGAGGCTGATCATCCTGGTTACGCGAAAGCATTTTCCATGGCCGGGCGGGCAAACAAGCCGCTTGTTACTCATAGCTGGGAAATCTCGGGCTATAATCCCGCGCAGCAATTTGCCCATCCGGACCGTTTCAAAAAACATTTATCGGATAATCCGGGTGTGACGCTGGTGCTGGGACATGCCGGCGGCCGGCCTTCCGCGCTTGACGCGGTCGCGAATCTTTGCCGCGATTTCCCGAAAACCGCGGTGGACGTGTCGGGCGACTATTTCGACAACGGCATGATTGATTGCCTGGCCGACCGGCTGGGCGCTGACAGGATCATGTTCGGCAGCGATGCGGACTGGATTGATCCGCGCTGCAACCTTGGACCATTACTCGCTTCCAGGTTGCCGGACCGGGAACTGCAGAAAATTTTATGCGAAAATGCGCAAAGGATATTTTTGAGGCAGGATGCATGAAAACGAGGAAACGCATGTGCGGCATATGGCAGTTGAAAAAAGGGAAGCTCAGGCAATATCTAAAAGCGCATGCCGCGGTTTGGCCGGAAATGCGCTCCGCCATGCGCAAAGCCGGCATCCGGAATTATTCCATGTTTTACCGTCCGGACGGTATGTTGGTGGGATATTTTGAGGCAAAGGACCCGGTTAAATCATTACGGATCTGCGCCGGGACAGCGGTCAGCAGGCGCTGGCAAAGTTACATGAGACCTTTTTTCGAGGGAAAGCCGTTATTTCTCAAGGAATATTTTTACGTTTCATAAATTAAGGAGAAGGCAGAAAAATGAAAATCGGAGTCACTTATAAAGGTGCAGTTAATGCTGAAATCGGTATGGCCATGGGAGGATTGGGCACTTCCACGTTGGAGATAGGGCGCGACGGTTCCTTCCAGAATATACGCCTGCAAAACGCCTGGTCTGGAGAACTCAAGCCCACGCCGCCGGCAACTTTTCTGGCGGTGTGCGTGAGACGTGCCGGACAATCTTCCGGCGGGCGAGTACTTCAGTTACGTCCGCCATCAGGTCTGGACGGAATCCAAAAATTGACCTATACGGGAAAGTTTCCATTCACGCGAATCGATTATCATGATCCCGCCTTGCCATGTGGCCTGTCACTGGAGGCGTTCTCGCCATTCGTGCCGCGCGATGCCCAATCAAGTTCTGTGCCTGCAGTGTTTTTCAAATTTCGAATACGGAACCAGACCAGGTCTGTTCTGGACGTCTCCGCGGCCTTGTCATGGGCCAATGATATTTCCGCCGAATGTTTCAAGGGTGGGTGGGTCACTGAAGGCAATTATAACACCCTGGTCGAATACCGGGGGTTGCCTGCAGTGCGTATGAATACCAGACAAAAGACCATGGCCGGCTCCGAATATTTATTGGTTTGCCTGCCGGCGGAAGGCGTGAACTACACGGCGGTGTCCGACTGGCTGCCGCATCCTGTCGGTCGTTGGATGGGACCGAATGTCATGGTAGAAGGGAAATTACAAAAAGGCAACAACGAGTATGGATTGCACGCCTGGCGCGCTTTCCTGTCAAAAGGAAAACTTCCTTCTGAGGGAGGTTACAACGATGGTCTTGGCAAATATTCCTGGCATCAGCCGGCAGGCGCTGTGGCCGGTCAGGTGCGGCTGAACCCGGGAGCAAGCACCGAAATCAGGTTTGCGCTGGCATGGTGTTTCCCGCATCATTATGATCGTCCATTGACGCAGGGCCGTCCTTTTCATGGGCACCATTATACAACGCGTTTCTCCGGCGGGACGAGTGATGTGGCGAAGCGAATCTTGCCGCAACTGGATGATCTGCGGTTGCGCAGTGAAAAATTGGAAGAACTGATTGCACAATCCTCGCTGCCGCCAAACTTGAGGACACTCATGAATGAGGTCGTATATCTGTTGCCTCGCATTTCATGGTGGCTGGCGGATAACCGCTTTTGTTTATACGAATCCATAGATTGCCCTCGCATGCATCCGACGATACTTGAGAGATATATGGCGCCGGTGCTGGCGGCGCTTTTTCCTGAATTACACGCGCAGGCATTGCGGTTGATTGCGTCGCATGAGATCGGCACTGGGGAAATTCCGTCCACTCTGGGAATTTACGGAATATGTCATCCGGAATATCGCGTGTTCAGTCCTGGCGATGTCAGTATTTTTCCGCTTTCGGTTGCCTGGCAGGCGTTATGGGACGGGGATCAAGCCTTCATTACCGAGATGTATCCGGTTGTAAAAAGAGTATTGCAATGGGGTAAAAGGGAACTGGACGCCGATGGCGACAACATCCCGGACGTGCACGGTGTGGACCAAGGGTGGGACACGTTTCCAATGTTCGGTGGAGCGGCATATATTGCCGACCAATGGATGGCCGGCTTGCTGGCCGGGGAAAGACTGGCCCAAATGAAGGGCGACGCGGAATTTGCAAGCTGGTGCCGCAACTTATTCAACAAGGCGTCCCGCTTTGTGGAAGGGAAACTCTGGAATGGCGACTATTACAACCTGAGCCATGACGTTAAGACCGGCAGGTCGTCGGACATTTGTTTTATAGACCAGTTTACCTACGGCACGGTGGCGGCCAATATGCTTGGTCTGGGGGAGGTGCATCCTGATGCGCGGGTGAAAAAGGCGCTCTCAGCGATATGGCGTCTCAATGTCAAGCCTTGTGCCTTTGTGGCGCGGGCAGGCAGCAATCGGGATGGTTCGCCTGCCGACTGTACGGATCATCATCGCGAAGATGGCGCTTCGCAGTCCAATGCCTTCAGTCCTGCAACCTGCGCACCGCTGGCTGCCGCTGCCATTCAATATGGGATGGTCAAAGAGGGACTGGCTTTGGCGGAGGCCATGGCGGATTTGATAATCCACCGTCTGAAGACGCCCTGGAGCGGACAATTGCTTTTCAACAGCAACAATGGGCAATGGTTTTATGGTCTGCATTATTCGGACGTCATGATTTTATGGGACATTCTGCACGCCATGAGCGGAATGCGCGTGAACGCATTGGCTGGCGAACTTGAGCTGGCGCCGCCGCAGATTCCGGTGAAAATGCCTGTCTTCAGCAAGTTTTTCTGCGGTTTGGCCGAATTTGAGGTTGAGCGCAAATGTGTACGACTGATTCTGCGGGATGCGCTTTCTCCGGCCTTGATCCCGAAATTGATCGTCACCCTGCCGGAAGGCTGCAACGGCAGGCAGGTCCGTGTAAAGTCTGGCAACTGCAGCCGTGTTGAAGCTTCGGGGAGGTGCTTGTTTGCGAGGGATGTTTCCGTTCACGTCGATGGAAATCTTGAGATAATATGGGCATGAGTTAATTTAGAGCGAATTCATCTACCATCGCGGAAGGCAATAGAATATTGGTTGAAACCGTGATTTATGTTATCGACTGACGCTGGCGGAGGGCTTCGAAGAGAAGAAGGGTTGTGGCCGCGGAAACGTTCAGGGAGTCAATTTTGCCGCGCATGGGAATGCGCACCTGGCTGTCGGCGGACTTCATCCATAATTCGCTCAGGCCCTCCTGTTCCCTGCCCACCACGATGGCGGTGCCGCGCGTCAAATCGGCCTGAGTGTATTCCAGGTCGGCATGGGGGGTGGCGGCCAGTATCTGAATTTTATTTTCACGCAGCCATTTGATGGCTTTTTCCGAGTACGCCCCGGCAACCTGTACGGTGAAAACGGCGCCCACGCTGGCGCGCACCACGTTTGGATTATTGATGTCAGCGCCGCGGTCGCAGAGAATCACGGCGTCCACGCCGGCCGCGTCGGCCGAGCGCAGGATGGTGCCGAGATTGCCCGGTTTCTCAACCGCCTCCGCGACGACGATGAGCGGTTCTTGCGAAAGTTTCAAATCGGCCAGGCCGATTTCGAGCTGGGGAACAAGCGCCAAAAGTCCCTCAGGATGTTCGCGATAGGCCATCTTGGCAAAGACCTGCGGAGAGCAGGATATTGTTTCAGCGCCGGCCAGGGAACATTTTTCGATAAGTTGCCGCTCGTTCTTGCCGGAGAAAAAATCGCGGCAGTAAAATACGCTTTGCGGAATACGGTTGTTTGCAAGGGCCGTTTCAAGCTCGCGGATATCCTCCACGATCAGCAGTTTCATGCGGTCCCGGAAGGAGCGTTCGCGTAATTTGACGACGTTTTTTATTCTTTCGTTCTGCAGGCTCTCGATATGCAGTTCCCCTCTGGAGGAATGGGCGCCTGCCTTTGGTTGTGTATCTCCGGACATGAGGAAAGGATATTTGAAATGGTTTTGCCAGGCAATATGTTTTTTTGGATATTGACAATCACGCCGTTTTTTTCAATTATTACCCGCAATGGTAAACGTTCTAACAATAAATGAGGGGGGCAAATAATCATGCGAAAAACCTTTGTTTCGGCCGGAGCGGCGCTTGCGCTGGCTTCTCTGTTGGCCTACGGATCGGGTGATGCGGGCGGAAACTTGCGCTACACGATCAGCGTCTCGAAATTTCAGAACAAGTCCGGCTGGTCCGGCCGCTGGGACGTTGGCGACGGGTTCGGCTCCATCATGACAGACGCCTTGATGGCCTCCAAGAAATTCGTCGTGCTCGGCGAAAAGGACATGCGCAAGGAGGCGATGGATGAACAGGATCTTGCCGCCAGCGGCCGCACGGCCGGCGGCAAAAAGGCGCCCAAGACCGGCCAGATGACTCCGGCCCAGTTGCTGGTCAAGGGCGAAATCACCCACGTGCAGGACAGCACCACCGGCGGAGGCGGCGGGGTCAGTCTCTATGGCTTCCGGGTAGGCGGCTCAAAGGACACCGCTGAAATCAACGCCACCATTTACATCATAGACACCACCACCGGACAGGTCAAGGCTTCGACCAAGGTGGTCGGCAAAGCCGGACGCAAGGGGCTCAATCTCGGCTACAGCGGCTCGCATTTCGGCGGAGATTTGGGGGGATTCATGAAGGACAACGTGGGCAAGGCCTGCGAAGACGCCGTGGGCCAGGCGGTTGAATTCCTCGAAAAGCAGCTTGAAAAAATTCCCTGGGAGGGATCGGTCGTTAAAGCCGGAGACAAAATCATGATCAACCGCGGCACGCGCGAGGGCGTGGAGGAAGGCAACGTGTTCGTGGTCGGCACGGCGGAAACCATCACCGACAAGGACACAGGCGAAGTGCTTGATACGGAAGTCAAACAAGTCGGCAAGATCAAGGCGGCGAAGGTAAAGGAAAAAATCAGTTATTGCGACGCCCTGGAGGGCGGGGATAAAATCAAGGCCGATATGACCGTCATGCCGGAAAAATAATCAGATTATCCGTAAATTAATTTGAACCATGATTACCGTATCGAAATCCATGATGTCATGGTCAAAGTAATTTGCTGATAAGTTCTAAGAAAATTTTCCACAATGGACATTCCACGAATCTTCAACATCTCCGAAAGCGCTCACCGCATCCATAACCCGTTCACACCCGAAAAGCTAGCCGCTCTCGGCGCGGCGCTGCGTCTGGAATCGGGGGCCCGGGTGCTCGACCTCGGCAGCGGTTCGGGGGAAATGTTGTGCACCTGGGCCCGCGATTACGGTATCATCGGCACCGGCATCGACATGAGCCGGTTGTTCACCGAGCAGGCTAAACTCCGCGCTGAAGAACTCGGCGTGGCCGATCAAGTCAAGTTCATCCATGGCGATGCTGCGGGCTACGTCTCTGACGAGAAGGCCGATGTGGCAGCCTGTGTCGGCGCCACTTGGATTGCCGGAGGCGTCAGCGGCACCATCGAGCTTCTGGCGCGGAGTCTTCGCAACGGAGGGATCATCCTCATCGGCGAGCCCTACTGGCGGCAGTTACCGCCCACGGAGGATGTTGCCAAGGGCTGCCTTGCCGGCTCCATCTCCGACTTTCTCATGCTTCCGGAACTTCTCGCGTCTTTCGGCCGCCTCGGCTACGACGTCGTGGAAATGGTTTTGGCAGACCAAGACAGCTGGGACAGATACGAGGCGGCCAAATGGCTCACCATGCGCCGATGGCTTGAGGCCAATCCCGACGACGAGTCCGCGAAAGATGTTCGAGTCAAACTGACCTCGGACCCCGGGCGCTACGCCACTTACACGCGTGAATACTTAGGCTGGGGTGTGTTCGCGCTGATGAGGCGGTGATTGGTCAACGACAATTACCAGTTTGTCATCATGGAGGGGGATTTCTGATCCCTTTCTCCCACCGGGGAGAAAGCGGCAAGTTTCAATCCACGCGCCCGCGTGGGGCGCGACTAATGTCCTTGAAAACATCATTGCAGCCGGAGCAAGAAAGGTCGCGGCGTTTGACGAGCGATTCGGCGGTGGCGTTGACGTTGTGTGCCGCGGCGTCTCCCAACGACAACGCGGCATGGCACTGCCGTGAACCCCCGCCAATCGCCAGGCACACCGCTTAGGGCCTGTTAAAAAATAAACTTTACAATGATTGCATCGGTTTTCACTCTGGGCAAGGCGTCGCAAGCGGAGGCGTGCCTGAAAGGCACGTGCCGCTTGCGACAACGCCGCCCCGAGCGAAAAACCGACGCAACCCCTGGGGCATCGTCTGTTTTGCAGTTTCACGGCGTTCCATGCGAAGGTGATGGCCAACTTCTTGTTGCCGAACCAAGGCATGGGTGTTGGAGTGTTTGCGAGCCCTGAGGCAATAAGATACGGATTATGAGCATGCTTATCGAGCATTACGATGACTTGGTTTTCCGTGATGGTAACGGTAGCGGAATACTGCAATTTATCGGTAACAACTAACGACATGTGCGCGCTCCTTCAGACCCAACCACTGCTTGACAGATTCTTTTGTGGCAGCGCCATTTTGCCCTGACAGCTTGCCATTGAGCATTTGATCGGTCAAATTAACGACGTCGCTATCAAGTCATTTGATGATATGGTAGACTTGCGTTATGCAAAGTCAACGAGGAAAATCAACGGACAATGGGCACCGACATGTGTTTTTACGGATTTTTTGGGGGCAGATGCAGGCAAAGTCAGCAATCCAGCAGTGCAGCCCCTTTCCCGTTCATGATGTAGGGGTAGAAACCTCCCGTAGATGCGAGATAATCCCGTAGCCGCCTCTTTCTTGCCGTCCATTCCCCGCGAAACGCTTCGCCGCAGTCAACGTGCGACAGCCCCTTGATCATGGTGGCGTAGAGAATTTGACCAAGCATTTTCACTTTATAGGCTGGCATGAGATCGTAAT
>Ga0209749_1002036_pt1 | contig 14948 bp, 15 predicted proteins | sample EPASupsiteSAE347_FD_187267 | JGI IMG/M metagenome (GOLD analysis project Ga0209749, IMG submission 187267) | Bioremediated contaminated groundwater from EPA Superfund site, New Mexico - Sample SAE3-47 (SPAdes) (version 2) | ecosystem: Environmental > Aquatic > Deep subsurface > Groundwater >... | reverse complement strand
TTGAAGGCGAGTTCCGCGGTCAACTCTCTGTTGGCGACTCCCCTGACTCCATCCGTTCCAAATAATTCACTCATGTAATCCTCCGGGAATCAAGGTTTTACAGGGGTTATCTGAATCATAATTCTGACGCTCTTGCCCTGGACGATGGAAACATCCTTTGGTTTAAGGACTTGCACTTCCCGGCTAAGCGGGCGGTCGGCTCCTTCGATGTTGAAGACTTCCGTCGAGAGGGAGGAGGGCGGTATTTCCGTTTTACCGGAGATAATGACGGTCGCCGTGGCGGGATTAAGCGTTACCGATTTCATCTGATAACCCTGGCGGGGAGTTCCGGAAATGTTCGGCGAGATGGGAAGAACGCGGCTTTCCAGCTCCGAGCGGATTGGAACAGTCACCCGCAGCACTCCCGGGAAGAGGCTCAGCTCACGAACCTGGTTGCCGTCGGCATCGAGAACCGCGGGGGTCACTTTCTGGACGATGTCGGAGTCAGCGGCCGTGACGTCGACTTCGGCCACGACCGAGCGCACCTTTTTGAAGAGGCTATCGGTCCCGAGCGCCTTAAGGCGCTGCGATTTGAACGGCCCCACGGCATAACCGCTCGCCGGGCGACCCCGGGTGAGTATGGTCACATCCAGGAAGCGGCTCTCGGATGACTCCAGCGTTACCGAAATCGAGTCGGGTTCTTTGTCAACAATTTCAACGCCGGGCGGGCTCTTTATTTCAACTGGAAGAGAGTAAGTCCCAATGTTTTTATCCTTAAAATCAACCGCAGCTTTCAAATGAACGGGCTTGACTCCCTTGATGACCTCCGGGCCTCCCCGTATGGTCACCATGACTGTCTTCGGCAGGCCCAGGGGAATGACCGAAGCGGAAAGGTTGATTGCCTGAAGCGGCAGGGCCATATTGAGCTCCATCAGCGGCCCGGCCAGAGGCGTCTGGGTATATTTCACATAGCCCCAGAGGCATATGGCCAGGAAGGCGCAGAACAGCTTGAGCCTAAGATTTTTTCTTAAGAATCCCAAAGTTGCCCTTCCTTTCCATCAGGTCTTTCCAGAGTGGTATTTGCGGCCCGTTTGGAGAAATCAGTAGGGCCAGAAGCACTTTTTTCAATTTTTCCGGATCCAGATTTCGGGTCAACTTGCCATTTCTGGCCAGGGAGATACTGCCCGTCTCCTCGGAAATCACCACCACCAGGGCGTCTGTCTGCTCCGAGAGCCCGATGGCGCAGCGGTGGCGGGAGCCGAGGCTTTTGTCCGCCGGAAAGTCCACGTTTTCCGAGAGCGGCAAATAACAGCCGGCCGCCATGATTTTGTCGCCTTTCACTACGACGGCCCCGTCGTGAAGGGGCGTGTTCTGCTGGAAGATGGAGAGCAGCAGCTTCCCTGAAACATTGCTCCCCAGGAGGGTCCCGGTCTCAATATATTCTTCCAGTCCGGTCTCCCGCTCGATGACGATGAGGGCCCCGACCTTCGTCTGAGAGAGGATGGAGCTGGCCCAGGTGATCTCGTCTACAACTTGAGTGATGGCCTCCCGGGCCATTCTTTCATAGGGGGCGGCGAAAAGGCCGCGCCTTCCCAGGTGGCCCAGGGCCCGCCTGAGCTCAGGCTGGAAGACGATGGGGATAGCCACGGCGATCGCGGTCAGGAGATAGCGAAGAATCCAGTGGATGGTCGTCAGTTTGAGGTAGTAGGTGAGCAGCATCAGGAAAAGCAGAATGCCCACGCCCTGGATGATCTGGACCGCCCTGGTATCCTTGATCAAAAGGAAGAAATAGTAAAAGAAGAGGGCCACGATAAGGATGTCCATCATGTCCAGAAAGGTGAACTTCGAGAGGTAGGGGATGGGGAGGCGTCTTATTTGTTCGAGCATATTTCGCGTTTCCTCACAGTTAAGCTGCCCCTATGATAATAAACTTTTCTCTTTTTGTAAAGTGGAAATCGCAGGCGGAGCCTCTTCGCTTTTCACTGCCTTGAGAAAGGGAGAGAGCCGTTTGTATAAAAAAAGCACCAGCAGCGAATTGAGGAGCCCCTTGAAAAGGTTAAACGGGACCACCGAGCAGAGGATAAATGTGGTCAAAGCCGTCTTCGGACCGATGAACAGCGGCAAAACCAGGTAGTTTGCCGGAATCATCAGGGCGGTTGTTCCGAGGATGCCGACGACGAGAGCCAGCGCCGCCATCGCCCTTGTTTTTCGGATGCGGTAAATGCTGCCGCACAAAAGAGCCATGGAGGCCCCTGCGATAAAGTCCATTAAGGCTCCCAAACCTCCGCCCTCTCCGCCTTTTACAAGGAGAAATATCAGATCCTTCACGAAAGCCAGGGCTACGCCTTCCAGGGGGCCGAGCGCCAGCGCGCCGATGATGGTAGCCATATCGCTCGGATCGTATTTGATGACAGGCGCCGGAGGAAAGGGCACCTGCAGGAAAATCATAAGAAGAGCGGCTAAAGAGGCCAGGAGAGCGATTTTCACAAATCCGGCCAGTTTCATGAGATTCGTCCCGGCTTTTTCTCCCGAATCACTTTAATGAAGAAAGGATGGGTTCGAGGCACTTTTCCAGGTCAAGCTTGCCGACTTCCTCCAGCTCGTAGGTGACCCGCACCGCCGGCTTGGAAAACTTTGTGATCAGGCGGAGATCCACTGGAGTTCCGATGACCACCAGATCGGCCGGAGTGGCGTCAATAGTTTCCTTGAGTTCCCGGATCTGCTTTTTGGAATAGCCCATCGCCGGGAGTACCTTTTGCAGGTGAGGAAATTTCTTATAGGTCTCCTGGATCGAGCCGACGGCATAGGGCCTGGGATCCGCGATTTCCAGAGCGCCGAACTTTTTAGCCGCCAGTATTCCGGCTCCGAATCCCATGTCTCCATGAGTCAGAGTCGGTCCGTCTTCCACCACCAGCACAGTTTTGCCCTTCAGAATTTCGGAATCATCCACGGAGATGGGTGAAATCGCCTCGATGACCAGGGCTTCAGGATTGTTTTTCCGGATGCTGTCTTTGACCCGGGCTATTCCCTCGGGATTGGCGGAATCCATCTTGTTGATAATAATGACGTCAGCCATTTTCAGGTTTGTCTCGCCGGGAAAATAGGAGACCTCGTGGCCGGCCCTGAGCGGATCCACCAGTACGATCTGGAGATCGGATTTATAAAACGGGAAATCGTTATTCCCTCCATCCCAGACTATGACATCGGCCTCCTTCTCGGCCTGGCGCAGAATTTTCTCGTAATCAACTCCGGCATATACGATAATGCCCAGCTCGATGTGGGGTGCATATTCCTCCCGCTCCTCGATGGTGCATTTGTGTTCATCCAGGTCCTTCAGGGTTGCAAAGCGCTGTGAAATCTGCTCCCGCAGATCGCCATAAGGCATGGGATGGCGGACGGCCACCACCCGTACGCCTCTTCTTTTAAGGATGTTACAAACTTTGCGGGTTGTCTGACTTTTTCCCACGCCGGTGCGCACGGCGCACACCGAGACGACCGGGACCTTGGATTTGAGCTGGGTGTGTTCCGGTCCCATAATTCTGAAGTCGGCGCCGGCGGCAGTGACGGTTGAGGCCTTATGCATGACGTCCATGTGCGCGGTGTCGCTATAGGCAAAAACCACTTGGTCCACACCGTGTTCCCTGATAAGGCGGGTCAGCTCCGTCTCGGAGTATATGAGAATTCCTTCAGGGTAGAGCTTGCCGGAGAGTTCCGGAGGATAGCGCCGTCCCTCGATGTCCGGAATCTGGGTTGCAGTGAAGGCGATGACTTCGTAAGAGTTGTTGTCTCTGAAGTAAACGTTGAAATTATGAAAATCCCTTCCGGCCGCTCCCATTATAATGACTTTTTCCCGCTTCATTTGCCACCTCTGTTAAGATTGAAATTTCGAACGCATATTCTATCATACTTATAGAATATCCTTTGTCACTTCGAGCTGATGACACTCCATGCGTCCGGCTGAGGGGGATTGCGATCAATCAGTTGTTATGCCGCAGCAGTGTCTCGGATATCCAGCGAAGGTAGTCTTCGTTTCCCTCGAGTATGGGGCAGAAGACGATCTCCGGGACGGAGTATGAGTGAAGCTTTTTGATGGTCTCGGTAAGTTCCGCGGCCATGCTCCGTGTTGTCTTTATAAGGAGCAGGTATTCCCTGCTCTTTTCAATCGCTCCCTGCCACCAGTAGTAGGATTCCAATCCGGGCAGGATGGAGACGCAGGCGGCCAGCTTTTTTTCCAGCAGGGCCAGGGCGATCTTCCTCCCCTCTTCCATGTCCGGCACAGTGACAAAGACAACCCGATAATCGGACACCTCATCCTCCTCCTTGTTTACAAGCACCTATTATTTTTCATTATATCAGCTGCCCGGCCCTGGAGCAAATCCCGTCTTGGAGGAATTCGTCTTTTTCCATCGAAAAGCTAGGGATGAGGGGGAGTAAGAACATGCTTAAAAGACCCGGCAGAACCTTGCTGTCTTACGTGTGGTTTTTTCTTGCATTCGCCGCTATTCTTCTGGTTCTCCTGTATTTCATGGGGAGAAGCGCTTATCTGGAATACCGCTACCAGCCTGGCGATATTTTCAGATACCGGACGAGCCTTCTTTTGACAGGCTCGATTCTTCAAAGGCAGAAGGTTATGCCTCTCAATTCCTCGGTCACCTGCGAGCTGGTACAGAGGGTGAGCAGCGTCGCCGAGGACGGGACTATGAATATCGAGGTTGCCACCGAAAAGGCCTCCGGCACTTTGAGCGACAATTCACTGACTTTCTCCCAGATGCCTCCGAAATACACCTACAGGATGTCTCCAAATGGAAAGTACCTCGAAACCTCGGCGGCGATAAATCCCAATGACGTCTCCAACCTGGAGTTTATTCTGCCCAAGAGGAAGCTTAAACCCGGGGACTCCTGGCAGGGAGAGAGAAAGCTTCTCCTGCCGGGGCAGGCGGCGCCGGTGTTCATCCCCTGTAAGTACCGGTTCGATCAATGGCAAAAAGTCAAAGGCTATATGAGCGCCGTTATTCGGTCCTCGATTGCCAAGACTGAGATTCCCCTTTCCCGGGGCGGGGCCGCGACGGTTTTGATCTGGGGCGATGGGACCTGTTATTTTGCCTACCCGGAGGGAGTCATGGTTCTCAACGATTTTAACCTTTATTTGTCTTTTGTCCGCGGAGGACGGACTGAACTCCTTATGAAATTAAGAAACACAACGGAAATTTTATAGACTCTTTTATAACTTATTTTTTATCCGGCATCGTTACTTTGAGATCTCGGTTCGTTTTTAATAAAATTACGGGAGTTCATCTGCATCCCCATTGGATTTTTTTAAAATTTTTTTTTCAGATCCCCGGAAAACCAGAAGGAATTTGATAAGAGGTATCGAATAACGGCTCAGGGACTAGGGTCTCAAACATTTCATAAAGGAGGAATAAAGGTGAACAAAGAGGAACTCATCGAGCGGGTTGCAAAAAAGACGGGTCTTAAAAAGGTGGAGGTCAGAGAGACGATCGAGATGACCTTCGGGGCGGTTACGGATGCTCTGTCCAAGGGTGAGAAGTTCCAGCTGGTCGGCTTCGGCTCCTTCGGCGTGAAGAAGCGGGCTGCCAGAAATGGCGTCAACCCCAGAACCAAAGAGAAAATCAAGATCAAAGCCAAAAAGGTCGCCTATTTCACCCCCGGCAAGAAACTGGCCGACAAAGTGAAATAGTTCCGGACATTCAATCCGGCTTTTTAACCCCGGGCGTAAGCTCGGGGTTTTATTTTTTTACGCTAAATTTAACATTCTGTTAACATCCTCTTGTTGCGGCCTTCCGGGCGATATGCTAGAATAAGGATGAATCGGAGCAACAAGGAGGACTGAATGATGGATATCAGCAAGGCGGGAAAGCCCACTGAATATACTTTTGTAGACGGGAAGCAGACAGAGAAGGTGGATCCGAGCCGCAAAGACGTGGCCAAAAAAATTGACGCCAACGAGGACGGGCGCCTGGATACGCGGGAAATCCGCGATTACATGGTCAAGGAGCGCATCCTGCGGGAAGACAAAGCCGTAAGGGTAAACGAGTCGCGGGTCAATAAGGAATTCAAGGCCTTCCTTAAAAACGAGAAACTGGAAGATACCAAGGGCTACCATACCTACGATCAGATCGCCTCGGAACTTAAGTCTCTGGAGAAAAAATATCCGGAGCTGGCCCAGGTCGTCTCCCTGGGAAAGACCCATGAGGGGCGGGATATCTGGGCCATCAAGCTGAGCGAGGGGATAAAGCAGGACACGACTTCCAAGCCCGGCGTGGTTTTCACCGGCGCCACTCATGCCCGGGAATGGGCCTCCATGGAAGTTCCGCTGGCCCTGGCCGGAAAACTTCTGGATGGTTACGGCAAGGACGAGGCCATGACCGGCCGCCTCAAGGGGGCCGAAGTCTGGATCGTGCCGGTGGCAAACCCGGACGGCTACGAATACTCCCGAACCAAGTACAGCATGTGGAGAAAAAACCGCAATCCAATCACCAACACGGGCTGCCCCAGAAATGCAGAAGGGAACATCGCCTGCAAGACCTCGGCCGAGACATCTGCCAGCACGCCTGTCGGAGTCGATCTCAACAGAAACTACTGGGACGGTGACCCCAAGCACATCGAGCTCTATCGCCCCGCCGGAGACAAGCCCTGCGACACCTCCGATGATTTTTCCGCCACCAGCGACGACCCGGACGACGACACCTACCGCGGTCCATCCGGAGCCTCCGAGTCGGAAGTCAAGGCGGTCATCAACCTGGAGAAACATCCAAATATAAAAGGAGTAATCGATCACCACGGCTACGGAGGTTTGATACTCTATCCCCCGGGTTACACCTACGACGAGGCACCCAACGCCGCTCTGTACAAGGAAATCGGAAAGGGGATGGCCAAGGCCATGTCCAATCCCTACACCGTCGAGCAGAGTTCCGAACTCTACCCGACCTCGGGAAGTTCCGACGACTGCGCCGACGCCATGGGCCGCCTGGCTTTCACCATCGAGCTCGGCCGAAGCTTCCAGCCCTCCGAAAGCCAGCTCCCGAATATCATCAAGGACGTGAATGCGGCGGATCTGTACTTCCTCGACTGGATAGCGGGACACAAGGATACCCAGGCCTGAATTTTTTCCGGCCCTGTTTAATAAAAGGCTCCTACGGGAGCCTTTAGAATTTCGGGGCAACCCACGTGGTTGCCCCGATAGATACACAGGAATCAATGAACAGGAGAACATCTCTGGCATGAAAATTCTAGTGGTCGGGGCCGGGGCCATCGGCTGCCTCATCGGGGGTAAGCTGGCTCTGGGCGGACATTCGGTGACATTCATGGAGAAGGCCGATCATGGGGCGTTCCTCGCCTCGGAAGGGATCATCCTCCGGGAGAACGGCCTCGTACGCAACATAAAGGGCTTGTCCCGGGTGCGCTCCGTCGATGAATTGACGGGGGAGCCCTTCGACCTCCTGATTGTGGCGGTCAAGGCCTATGACACGGTTGAGGCGGCATCGCCGTTCAAAAAAATTTCCGGGAAGTTTTCCCGGGTTCTTACCTTCCAGAACGGAATCGGAAACGAGGAGGCCCTGGCCGGCATCTTCGGCACGGAAAAGATCCTGGCCGGGATTCTCACGCTTCCGGTTACGGTCGGGAAACCCGCCGATATCGAGGTGGCGGACCAAAAGGGCGGACTGGGCCTGGCGCCGATGGCGCCGGTAAAAGATTTTGCACCCGTTACGAAAGCGCTTCGCGAGGCTGGTTTTGTGACGAAAACTATTTCCGATTACCGGAGCCTCAAGTGGTCAAAGCTGCTTCTCAACATTATATGCAACGCATCCTGCGCCATTCTGAATACGCTTCCCTCGGAAGTCTTCGATGATCTGCGCATGGTTGAGATCGAGAAGGCGGCCGTCTGCGAGGCCCTGAGGGTCATGAGGAAAATAAGGATTCCGACGTCCGATCTGCCGGGGTATCCACTCAATATAATGGCCATTCTTTTTCAGGCCTTGTCGCCATCGCTGCTCAGGTCTGTTCTCGGCAAAAAAATCGGCGGGGGGAGGGGATCCAAGATGCCTTCCCTGTACCTTGACCTGGCAGCGGGCCGCAAGAAGCTGGAGGTCACCTTCCTCAATGGAGCCGTCGTGGAACAGGCGGCCCGCCTCGGGCTGAAAGCTCCCGCCAATGAGCTTCTATTAACAGTGATCCTGGATATATCCGGGAATCGAACTCCCTGGGAAGCGTACCGGAAGCACCCCGAGAAGCTCTACGACTATTACCTGAAGATGAAGGCCCGCTCGTAAAAGGGAAAAGAATTCCTCTCCTCGAAAACGTCATTAATGAAACAGGCAGTGATTTCGGCCATAAGCCCGCAGGCGGCCTTTCTGTGCGCTTCGGCTTGTCTGGCGCTGGGGGCGGCGGCCCTTCTCTTTCTTGGCAAAAAGCGCTCCATAAGCGCCCTTATCTCCATGCTCTCTCACCTGGCATCCCTGATCTTCATCACATATGCGGCGGTCTTCGTCAGGGAACTTGGCATCCTTCCGGCCCGTCCGCTTTTTTCTCTGCCGCCTCTTAAGGCTTCTTTCTTACTGCGGATCGATGGCACCGCAATTTTTTTCCTGCTGCTCTTTTCTATTCTGGGCCTGGTCATCACCTGGTTTTCCAGGGGATTTGGCCGCGGATTTTCCGATAACGTTTTTCGCCGGTATTATCCCTCCATCCACCTTCTTATGATCTCCCTGTTTTTCTGCGTCTCCCTGAGGGATATGCTGTTTTTTCTTATTTTCTGGGAAACGGCGACTCTGGCTTCCTGCCTGCTTCTTTTTCCCTCTTTACCTAAAATGAGCATTTTCTCCCGGCGATTCCTCCTGATCGAGCATGCCGCGCTTATTCTGATTCTGACTCCCCTCCTCTCCCTGGCGCTCTTTTCCGGCGGCTGGAGCTTTGAGCTCATCCAGGGTGCGATGGGGAAGATGGCGGTCAGAATGCCGGTTGTGTTGTTTCTCCTTCTGGCCCTCTTCTTTATCGGCTTCGGAGCGAGAGCCGGAGCGCTTTCTGTTATTCGTTTAGAAAAGGAGAGAGAGCTTTCCTGTTCGCCCCCCGTCCTGGCGCTCGTCTTCTGCGGCTTATCCCCCCTGGGCCTTTACGGCCTCCTCCGGATTTTCCCGGGGATGCTCCTCTTTCTTCGGCCCGCATTTTTCTGGGGGTGGGCGCTGGCTTTCATGGGGCTGTTCTTTCTTGTCGGAGGGTGCCTCAAGGCTCTTAAAGAGCCGGAAGACTGCGGCCTCCTGGCTTTTCTCAGCCGCGCCCAGGTGGGTTACGTCCTGGTGGGCCTGGGAACAGCGGTCTCCTTTCTGCGGATCGATCCGGCCGTCTCCGCGCTGAGTCTGGCCTCGGCATTCCTTCTTCTGTTCGTCCACGTGCTGAGCGCCGCGATACTTTTTCTTTCAATGAATTCCGCTTCTTCCACGGCGGAGGGCAGGCTGGGCGCTTCAGAGGTCATTCTTCTTTCGACGGCACTTCTTTCGGCCGCCGGGCTTCCACTTTTCGGAGGTTTCGCCGGCCGCTGGCTTCTTCTTCAGGCCGGATTTTTCGGGGGGATAGAACTTACGCTCTGCCTGGCCCTGGGCCTGGGAGCCCTTTTTGCCGCCGTCCTGGTGCCGGCCTGCCTTCTCAAGTTCGTCTCCTTTCTCATCTTTCGGCAGGCGGAGCCTGACAGCCCACCGAAGGCCTGCGGGGCCATGGATTTATCCCGGGCGACTCTGGCCCTCCTCTGCCTGGCTCTTTTTCTTTTCCCGGTTTTAACTCTTAAGCTGGTCTCCCTGGGGATGAGCGGACTTTTCCCGTCCGACTATCTTCCCCCCTTCGCTTCTCTCTTCGGAAATTCTCCGTGGCAGATGACACTCACCGGCGGCGGGGAGTGGTCTCCTCTTCTAATCGGGCTTCTATGGATTATTCTTACCGGCCTGGCCTGCTCACTCTACCGCATTGGGGACGGAATCTTTCTTAAGGCGCCACTTTGGCGGGGGCAGGACAAATAAATGCAGATACTTGATGAACTTAAAAATATTCTTGGAAACGCCCTTCTGGATGAAAGGGAGGCCGCTTCCGGCCAGCATTATTTCCAGGTCTTCAGCGAGAAGCTGCCTGATGTGGTTGAGAAAGTTTCCCGGAGCGAAAATTGGCGCTTCCTTTTCTTAACGGCGGTCCGCCGGAAGGATTCTCTTCGCCTTCTCTATGGCTTTTCCGCCGGGTCCGTTATGATGGTTCTGGAGTGCTCCCTCGAAGGAGGATGCGCCTCTTTCCCCTCCATCACGCCTGTCATTCCCTCGGCCTCACTTTTCGAGGAAGAGATCGCGGCTACCCTGGGCCTTTCTTTTTCCGGCCATCTGTGGCTTTCTACCAAGGCGTCCGTGGAAGGCGGAGAGGAGATCTCCCTTTCGCCGCAGGCTATCCTCCCTTCCCTGCTGGAGCCGGCGGGTTTTTCCGTAGTTATTGCAAATGAGAGAGTACGGCACTTCCGCTGGGAGGGTTTCTTCATACGGCGGGGCATCGAGCGACTGGGAGAGGAAGTCCTCGATTACGGGGCGCTTCCCTTTGCGGCGGAGCGGATCTGCGCCCTGTCGGGTTTCAGCCACAGCACCGCTTTCTGCCGGGCGGTGGAGACGGCGATTGGGATTGAAGCGCCGCCGAGGGCCCGCGCCATTCGTTCCATTCTCCTGGAGTTGGAGCGAATCAAGAGCCATCTGCTCTGGCTGGGGCTGGCCGGGCGGATTGCGGGATTTGAAAACTTTTTCATGCAGGCCTTCCGGATGCGGGAGCCCCTGATGTGGCTGGGCGAATCCCTGTGCGGAAACCGCATGAACTGCGGGCTGAACCGGGTGGGCGGCCTTGGAAGCGACATCCGCCCCGAGGGCCTCTCGGAACTTTTAATCACTCTTGAGGAGCTTGAGCATGACCTGGAGCGCTTCACCCGGGCGTTCCCGCGGGATTTGCTCTTAAGAAAAAAGTTTAAAAATTGCGGGACTCTCTCCCGGGAAGACGCCATGCGCCTGGGGGCGGTGGGGGCCGTGGCCCGCGCCTCAGGAATGGAATTTGCCGGGGACGTTCCGGCCCGCTTTTTGGTGCGTCTCGCAGAAATTTCGGAATCCATCAGCCTGATCCGCTCCGGTCTTGCTTCCATGCCGGAAGGTTCCATATTTTCCCCGGCGGGCGCGATCCCGCCCGGGCGCGAGGCGTTCGGCCTGGCGGAGGGAGCGGAGGGAGAGGTCATTCATTACGTGCGAACCGGCGAAAAAAACCGCCCGGCCTGCTGGCGGGTGCGCTCGCCGGAGATCATGAACCTGCAGGCGGCGGCGGCGGCGCTTCCGGGGACTTCCCGGGAGGATCTGCCCACGGCCCTCTGGAGCTTTAATCCATGTTTTTCCTGCGTGGAGAGGTGAGAAGATGATTGAGAGGAGTATGGTTAATTGACGCCCCTCATCTGGCCCGGAATATATAACCTGGCGGCGGCCCTCCTGGCGCCTCTTCTCATCGAAGGGTTTCTTCTTAAATTTGTGCTGGCCAGGGCTCAATCCAGGAGAGGGGCCAGCCTCTATCAGCCCTTTTTCGATCAGCTCAAACTGCTTTCCAGGGAGAATCACCTCTCCGGAATAAGTTCCGCCTGGAATCTGGTGCCCGCAGTCTCCATGGCGGCGGTGGGCCTTTCGGCGCTGGCGGTCCCCATGGGATTCGGACTTCCCCTCAAAGACGGAGCCGACCTGGCTTTCCTCTTCTCCCTCTTTCTCATGGTGCCCGTCGCCCGTTCCCTGGAGCGGATTTTATCATCTCCCGGCCGGCCTGACAATTGCATCCCGGGGTTCTTCACGGCCTTTCTGCTGGAGGAGACGACCTTCTTCCTGGCTCTTTTTGCGGTCGCAGTCAGGGCTCATTCCCTGCAGATTTTTCGCATCGTCCCCTGGGTGGGAACCAATGGATTTTCCCTCTCTGTCGGGGTTGCCTCTCTTGCGGCCTTCCTGGCTCTTCAGATCCAGCTGGCCCGCTTTTTCCGCGGCGATCCGGAGCGGGAGGAGCACCTGGCCTGCCTGAGCGGCCCCCGGCTGGCTGTTTTTCGCTGGCTCTTTCCGGCCATGAAATTTGTCCAGGTCTCGCTCTTTGTTCAGGTGTTTTTTCCCTGGCCGCTCCTGTCTTCTTCTGCGGGAAACATGGCGTTGCACCTGCTCAAGGTTCTGGCGCTCTTTGTCCCCGCAGCTTTTCTGGCCTCTTTCCGGCCATCTTCAGGAAGAGAAACAGAGCAGACGATTTTCAAAGTCCTCATCCTGTGCGCGGCGGCGGCCCTGGCACTGGCCTTGAAAGGAGGGTGACGGGAATCATGAGTTTGTTCAGAGAAGCTTTTTATTGCCTTAAGGCCGGGGTGGTCAGCTTAGGTTACCCGCGAGGAAAGGATTTTATCGAGCCGATCCTCCCTCCTGTTAATTTTCGCGGAAGGCTCAAGGTTGATTTGAGCCGTTGTTCCGCCTGCGGAAGGTGTGCTGATGCCTGTCCCGCCCGCCTAATCCGGATCTCAAGCGAGGGGGAAGAAACGGCATTTAGGATGGAATGGAGGCGTTGTTTTTTCTGCGGGAGCTGCATGTACGCCTGTCCCGAAGGCGCGGTCTCCTTCAGCCGGGAGTTTGAGAACGCCGCCGGGACCGCGCAGGAGCTTGAGGCGGAGGGAAGATTCAAGCCGGTGACGGGCTCTTCAGCCAGTCAGGAGGAGAAGTGAACACGAGGGAATTTCTGAAAATCCTGTGTAAAAGGAGCCTGAGGCAATCACTGTGGATCCATCCCTGGCTCTCCGGCGGGTGCCGTGGGTGTCATATGGAAATTCTGGATGCGATGACCCCCTATTATGATGCCGCCCGCCTTGGAATCCGCCTGGTTTCCTCTCCCCGCCATGCCGATGCGTTTCTCGTCTCGGGGGCTTTAACCAGGGGAACGGCCTCCGGACTTCTTGAAGTAGCTTCGTCCCTTCCCGGCGCCAGAAAGGTGCTGGCGGTGGGGGCCTGCGCCTGCGGCGGCGGGCTCTGCTTCGACCGGAAAGAGTCCGCCGGGCCGCTCGACGAACTGCTGCCGGTTGATTTTTATGTTCCCGGCTGTCCTCCCAGGCCGGAGGCGATTCTTCATGCCCTGGCAGTCTCTTTGGGCCTGCTTCCTGTTAAGGTCTCAAGGGAGAGCCTTATTATAAACAGAAACGCGGAGGAAGCACCTGCACGATGAAAAAAATTCTCTTTATTTTATTCGGGTTACTCCTGCTTATAATTTCAACCGGCGATCTTAAGGCGGCGCCTGCTAAAAAAGTCCGGATATACAGGATTGTATTTCAGGCACGGGAGGGCCTTAAACCCTCAAGAATTTTATATCAGCCCCTGATTGAGTATCTTTCAAAGGCCACCGGTTGCCGATTCGAAGCGGTCGTTTCGAATCGGCCGCAGGACTTTCTGCCAGCCATCGAAAGAGCCGGGGCGGATTTTTCCTTCCAGGACGGCCTTTCTTTTCTCACTATCGCAAGAACCAGGAAGGCTCGGATCCTGGTCCGGGCGCTCTCGCCTGATAAAAAAAATGGGAGGCGGGGCCTGATCCTCGCACGGAGGGATAGCCACATCGCCTTTCCCGAGGAGCTTCGGGGGAAGAGGGTCGGAGTCTCTTCGATGCAATCGGTGCCCGGCTATCTGGCGCAGGCGGCGTACTGCCATAAATTCGGGGTTGAGCCGGAGATGATGCATCTCATCATGGTTTCAGGGGGAGCCGAAAAACTTGCGGAAAAACTCTTCAACGGGAAGCTGGATGCGGCCTTTATCGAAGAGGGGGCCTGGCTTGCCCTGAGGCCCCGTTATCCCAGGTCCGAGGTCGTGCAGGTGGTCCGCACGGAACCATACCCCGAAGGATGTTTTGCGGCTTTCAGGCAAGTGGAAGTGCGCCTGGCCGGCAAGGTCAGAAAGGCCTTGCTTCATCTATCCCTTAAGACTCCGCGGGGGAAGCTGCTTCTAGTCGCCCTCGGAGCGGGGGGGTTTACAGCGGCCTCATTTCTCGATTACGAAAAAATCCGGAAGGCCGCCGACTCGATCCGCCTGCCCTACTAGGACGATCCGCTTCTCCTCCGGCAATTAAGAATCCCCGGAAAAAACTTGACAAATCGCCTCTTCTAGATATAATTTTAGTGGACGTTATAACCGGCTGGGTAGCTCAGGTGGCAGAGCAGGGGACTCATAAGCCCTTGGTCGGGGGTTCGAATCCCTCCCCAGCCACCAATTCACCAGGTTGAAAACATCATCGAAAACGAATCTTAACCCTCTGCCCATGCGATGGAAGAGGGTGTTTTTTTGCCTTAAAACCGAGTTGCAGCGGTCACCCTTTTACCCGGCGCTGGCGGACGGCCTCAAAGAGGAGAAGCGAGGCCGCCACGGAGGCGTTTAATGATTCGACTCCGCCTGAGAGCGGGATGCTCACGGCGGCATCGGCTTTTCTTAAAATTTCCGGCGAAAGCCCCCGGGCCTCGTTTCCGATGAGGAAGGCCAGGGGAAAGCGCAGGTTTTCCTCAAAGTAAGCCTTCCCGGCCCGGGTGCTGGCCGCGACGAGACGGATTTTTCTTAAAGCCAGCTCTGAAAAAAGTTCGCCAGGCTCTTTTATTTCCACCACCGGAAGGCGGAAGATGGCTCCCATCGAGGCGCGCACCGCCTTGTCGTTCCAGGACTCGACACAGCCGGGAAGGAGAAAGATTGCATCCGCGCCGGCCCCGGCGGCCGATCTGATTATTGTTCCCAGGTTTCCTGGATCTGAAATTTCATCCAGGACGAGGAGAAGGGATGAGGGGCCGCTCAGAGATGATTTAAGGTCGTAGTGCGGCACTTTGACGATGGCCGAGAGGCCCTGGGAAGTTTTTGTATGAGAGAGAAATAAAATCAGTTCCTCCGGGATTTCATAGACCTCCGAAGATTTTTCCA
>Ga0209749_1002031_pt1 | contig 15012 bp, 13 predicted proteins | sample EPASupsiteSAE347_FD_187267 | JGI IMG/M metagenome (GOLD analysis project Ga0209749, IMG submission 187267) | Bioremediated contaminated groundwater from EPA Superfund site, New Mexico - Sample SAE3-47 (SPAdes) (version 2) | ecosystem: Environmental > Aquatic > Deep subsurface > Groundwater >... | reverse complement strand
AAGTCGCTGTTTATCTTGATTCCGGCCAGCCTTTCCAGGGAGATGGCCTTCTGGCGCATGTGGGTAAGATCCGTGACTATCATCTGGGCGCTGTTCTGTACGGCCAGGCGGTTTTGATAGCTCGCGTACATGGGAATTATAAGAGACATCAGCAGGGCCACGATCATGACGACTATAATAAGTTCCAGCAGGGTAAAGCCTCTCATTTTGCGGCACATGGTTCCATATCCTCCTTCCAGGTTTCATTATATCACATTCTGGCAACGGTAAGCAATTCTGATTTGAGCGGTAAAACTATTGAAAGAGACTTTCCATCTATGGTATAATGAAGCAGGAAGTCCGCTAAAGAAGGATTTTTCAAGATCTTTGAGAAGTTAACATCCATCTTTCTGCGCAGGGCGCAAAAAGAACTATTTTATTTTAGTTCTGATGGTGCTTGCCGATGGCAGTTTATGTCTATAAAGCGATAGACAGGCAGGGGAACATTGTCTTCAGCGAGGTCACGGCTGAAAACGTGGCTTTTGCTGTTCGGAAGATCCAGAGGGGCGACCGGCGGATCATCTCCATTACGGAGAAAAAGACTCCCGTTCTGGAGTGGCTCCAGGACAGGTTGAGCAGCGGTAGAATCGACGATCAGAGCCTTGCCGTCTTTACCCGACAGCTCGCGACGATGATCAAGGTGGGCATCCCTTTCTCCAGGGCGTTGAAGACCCTCTACGCTGACAACCCGAACAAGCGTCTTCAGGATGTCGTCAAGCACATTGACTTTGACATTCAGCAGGGGCTAACGGTGGCCAACGCTTTCGCCAAGCACAATAAGGTTTTTTCCGAGGTATATATATCAATGCTCAGGGTCGGCCAGTCCACCGGAATGCTCCCCGATGTTCTGGCCAGGTTAGCCACCTATCTTGAGAAGGACGTCGAGACCCAGCACCACGTGAAGTCGGCCCTGACATACCCTATCTTTATCTTCATCATGGCGATTGGCGCGGTGGTGGCCATGATGGTCTTCTTCGTGCCCCAGTTTCTCAGCGTTTACACCCAGATGGGAATGGCCCTGCCCCTTCCGACCAAAATTCTCATCGGAATTACCAAGATGTGGACCAATCCCCTGCTTTTGATGGGCATGATTTCCTCGCTGGTCTTTCTCTTCTTTCTGATAACGTCGTATATAAAGACCCCGGCCGGCAAATACCAGTTTGACGAGTTGATGCTCATGATTCCGGTGGTGGGTCAACTCAACATCTGCGTCATAGTGGCCCGCTTCTGCCGCAGCCTTGAAACAATGTACATTACGGGCCTTCCCATGGTGCAGTCCCTGGAGATTGCCGAAGGGATCGTGGGCAACGAAGTGTTCAAGGAAGTGATTAAATCGGCCCGGGACGCCGTCAAGGAGGGATCTTATCTCTCGACTTATTTCAAGGGGCAGAAATATATTCCCAGAATTGTGGGGGACATGATCTACATCGGAGAGCACACGGGGGAACTAAATATCCTGCTCAACAAGCTGGCCAACATGTATGAAGTGGAGGTCCAGTATGCGATGGAGTCGGTGCTGTCCATGTTTGAACCGCTCCTGATCGCTTTTCTGTCCGTTGCCATCGGCTTCATTGTGATTTCAATCTTTCTTCCCTTATACGGAATTATCGGCAGCCTGACTGCGTAAGGGAGAAGGTAAACATATCTGCAGGGTTTCGCAGGAAAGGGGGGCGACATGCTGAAAAAGGGGAAGCGGCAGGGATTTCTGGTTGTTGTTCTGATCATGAGCCTGCTCTTCTTTATCATCGCCGTCGCTGTCTGCAGTTATCTGGGCGTGCAATACAGCATGATGGGGGAGAGCGAGCAGTCCCTGAGGGCCCTCTACGCCGCCGACTCCGGGGTGCAGTATGCGCTGGGGCTTATAGCTCTCTCAGGCGGTGCAAATAGTTCAACAGGCCGTTATTTCGGATACTTAAACGGCTCGTCCTTCCGCTCCTACAGCAGCAGTATAGTCACTCTCTATGAACCATTATCAGGAGTCCCTCAGGATTATCCAAACCCTGATAATACTGTCAACGTCATCCCCTTTCGGCCGATGCCGCAGGAAGTCAGTGGATGGAGTGCCATGGAGTATCTCTATTCTACCAGAAACGTCTTCAATGAGGATTTCGCCTATTGGAAAAATTTGGAAGTATACGGCGACTTTGCCTGGAAGCTGCTCTGGGACGACGGAGTAGGCACGGCCGTCTATTTCACGGTAGTAAGGGCCACCCAGTTCCCCAATGGGGTTCCCATAATTACTCCACCGCCCAACACCGCACAAGTGGGTTTTACCGCAAATACGGCACCCAGCTACAACGAACAGATCAGCAAGGCTAAGCTGGCAACTTCTCGCTACAACCCGGGCAGTCCATGTATGGCTCAATACATCTACGGACCTTTGGGAGGGAGTAATTGTGACGAAACAAACCCTCCCAGAGCAACTAATTCGCATATTCACTGCCGCTACACTATAAAATCCATCGGTGAAGTCTGGGCCTATCATTTGGAAGGCGCAAGCAGGAAGATGGACCGGGCGCTGGCCCGCCGGACCGTCATGGCGGAAATCGGGACCATAATGCCGGTTGATAGACAGTTCTTTGACACAGCGGGCCATAAGGAAGTGCCAATTAATATTGCGGGTAAAATTTTGCGCTGGTATGAGGTGTTCCGCTGATGACCGGCAGGATGCAAAAGGCTTTTACTCTGATAGAGGTGCTGATTTCCCTCCTCATCCTGGGGTGGTCCATGCTGACAACCATAGATATGGTGGATTCGCGCCTGCGCGCCTTTTACAAGACCAAGACGCGGGCCATAGTCATCAAGCTGGCCCAGGCCAAGGCGGATGAGCTCATGGGAATAACCGTAAGACAGGTAAATGTGGACTGGACGCCTTTCACCGCCAGCGGCTATGAGAGGTACCAGTATTGCCTGGAGGCGAGAACCCTGCCGCTACGCTCCGGGGCGGTAGCCCCTTATGCCAACTATATCCTCTCGGGTTCGCCGCCGAGTGACAATTTTGACAATTTCCAGTGGATTTTGGTGAGGGTTCGCGGGCCGTTACGGGTGGACGGCTCCCTGGACGGGGTGCGAACAGTAGAGACGCAGTTGCCGATAATCGTCGTGGTCAAATCCAGTATATAGCCTTAAATCGAAAAATATGCTATAATATATCTGAGAGAGAGGGAAGGGGGAACAAGAGTTGAAAAGGTTTAGGAAAAGAGGGTTCTCCCTGCTGGAGCTTATGGTCGTCGTGGCCCTTTTTGCTACGTGTTCCCTGGTGGTCGCTCAGATCTTCAGCGGGACAGTGAGGGCCGTCACCCTCCAGAAAGGGAACTCAACCGCCGAGGAGGACGTCCGAATGGCTATGGATGTGATTTCGGCGGATATCAGGGAGGCTTACCCGGATGGCACCGAGACTCTCGCCCAGCCGTTCGGCACTTCGTATACAAGTTCAGCCGCCCTGAGTTCGGGCACACATGCGATTAATTTCAGGAAGAGGAATCCTCGCAATTCGTCGGGAGATTCTATCGTGAGGTATAGCGTCGTGGGCAGCCGGATCGTGCGCGAGGAGTCTTTGGGATCTACCCCTGTTTTCTTCTATGTGGGCTCCAATATCAAGAGCTCCGATGATCTTACATTCAGGTGGGCCAAAAAACAGGGTGGCACAACGGACGACACGACCACGATCAGCGTCGCCCTGTCGGAAGGAAGCTCAACCTACAGGGGTAAGGATACCGCTTTCGTTACCGAGGCCAATATGCGATCCATGAACCCCATGTCCGTGGATGAGCCCAGATATCTCCCCCGCTCCGAGGCGGTCTCTCCCGGTTTTTAGCGGGTAGGGGCGGTGCGAGGAATAAGGCAGTTTGTCTCCATCTTCATTTTTCTATCTATGCTGGGGCCGTTCTCCGCGAGCGGCGCCAGCTTTGTTCTTTCCGAGCCGGCCGGTTACGACCTTACCTACGGCGGGGAAGTTACCAACCAGGGGAAGAGCCAGGTTTCAAGGGCGGTCCTTCTAATCCCGCTCATTCAGGATGAGAAACCCTATTTTTTTGTCTCGGATGTCAATATTTCTCCCGCAGGTTACAAAATAGAGCGGGACAAGTGGGGCAACAGTCTTATCCGCCTGGTCCTGCCCCCCCTTCTTCCGGGGGAAAAATTCAAGGCCTCCGTCCGCTGCCGCATCCAAAATTATCAGGTTATCTATCCCGTGGATTTTGAGACTCTTGGGCAGGCGGAAGCCTTCCCCGCCTCCATCCGCTCATATCTTAAGGAGGATGAGTTTAATCCGATCCGGGATGCCCTGATACGGAAGACGGCCCGGGAGGTCGCCGCCGGGGAGGATAATTCCTACCTTCGCGCTTTGCGCGTCTATGATTATCTCTCAAAAGAGTTCCACTTCGATCAGGATATCGAGCCGTCCGGGCCGATCGAGGCCCTGAAGTCCAGGCAGGCGCAGTGCTGCGACACGGCTCTTATGTACACCTCTTTATGCCGGGTACTGGGAATTCCCACCCGCTATACGGCCGGGCTTTTCCTTGGGAGGATTTCGACCCTGGCCCGGGGGGGGGGCGCCACCCGGGAGACGCACGCCTGGGCGGAAAACTACTTTCCTTCGTACGGCTGGGTGCCGGTGGATCCTTCCCTGGGTAGATTTGACTCCCAGAGCCGCTATTATTGTTTCGCCCAGCAGAGAAATATCTATATTCCTCTGTGGAGGGGAATGCGCGACGCCCCCCACCTCACTTTCAAAGGCGACGATGAAGCCTTGAAGATAGATTTTTTTGCCCGGGTCAAAATTCTGAAGGACTCCCTCAGCACCCCGATGATGGACCATCAGGCTTATTGGAAAGACGGCCCCGGGCTGGTCAGGCGCGGCTTTTACCGGATGCGGCCCCTTTTGCCGAAGGCTAAGGCGAAATATTCCGAGGCGGAGAGGCTCATGGAAGGGGGAGATTACGATCAGGCCGCCGCCGTTTTCCGCGACACGCTTTTCTTGAATCCCACCTGGCTTCCCGCCCTCCAGGGTCTGGTAAAGGCCGCCTACCGGATGGGGCGACTGGATGAGATGGAAAAGGAGCTTTCTGATTCGCTGAAAAACAAAGGGGAAAATCCCCTGGCGTACTATGGCCTGGGGCTTTGCTACACCTATCTCGGTCGTTACGGCAGGGCCGTGCTGGAGTTCAGGAAGGCCCAGAAGACGGGCCTGGAGTCCAGCGACCTTCATAATACGCTCGGCTACATTTTTCTTGAGACCAAGCAGGTGCCAAAGGCCTATGGGGAGCTTCTCAGGGCGCAGGAGCTCAACAGCCGGAGCCGGCTGTCTTTTTCAAACCTTCTTTCGCTGTTTCACCGCCTGGGAGAGCCCGATGAACTTCTTACCTGGGGGAGGAAGGCGCTCCTTAAGTTCCCGGCTGACCCGGAATTTCTGGCGGAGACGGGATATGGGTATCTGATGAAAAATGACGCCGCCCGGGCGGCGAACTACTTTGAGAAAGCGGCGTCAAAAGTTCCTTCCAGCGGCTACTTTCGCTGCCTCCTCGGCGCCGCTCATTTGAGGAGCAGCCTGAAGAAGCAGGGGATTGAAGAGATCCGCAAGGGTCTTGAGCTCGGTGTCCCCGATGCGGAAAAGTTCTATTTTACCAACCTGCTTAAGAATAATTAAAGTCAGGAGTCAGGATCAGAAGGGACTCATTCATTTATTCTGCCTCCTGCATTCTGGCTTCTATGGCAGGAGCCGGGCCTCTTCCGGGAGGGTGGGGGAGACCAGATAGGTTTTTCCCCTCTCAAAGGTGACCAGCCCGGGGCGGTGGGGTCGGGCCCGGCGGACATATCGGGCTTTCGTGCAGGCCACCTCCAGACGAGTCGAATTTCGGCCCCGGCTGAAATGGGCCGCCAGTTGCGCCGCCGCTAAAACGGCCTTCTCCTGGGGTGTTCCCGGTTTTTTCAGGCGAAGAATAACATGGGCACCGGGGGTCGATCTGGAGTGAAACCAGAGGTCGTCGGGGGAGGCCAAACTGAAGGTAAGGTATTCATTCTGAACGTTGCTCTTCCCCACGAAAATTTCGCTCCCGTCGGGGAGGCGGTAGCGCCGGAAACCCTGGAGGGCCGGCTCTTCCTTCGGTTTCCTAAGCGTGCTCTCCGGGGGAGTGAACCCAAGAGGCCCAAGTTCGGCGGCGAAATCATCAAGTTCCGGGGACGAGGAGGATTCCCCGATTTTTTTTCTGAGGCTCTCCAGCCGCTTAATTTCCTTCTCCGTCTGTGCCAGGCGCTCCCTGAGTATGCGCCGCCCCTCTTTCTTCTTTTTATATTTTGAGAAATATTCCTGCGCGTTCTCCGGGGGGGAGAGGCGGGGATTAAGCTCCACGCTCTCTCCTTCGACCTGAAGCAAAGTGCTATGGGGCGGAATTTCGGCGATAAAAGAGAGGATGAGGTTCCCCTTCCCAAGAAGGCTCTCCGCCTCCAGGGCCTCTTTCAGGCACTCCTCCTGCTTGCTCTTTTTTCTCGCGGTTTTTTTGAGCAATCTTTCCACAAATAAGAGGAGGCGTTTTTGGGCTTTCGAAATATGGTTCTCCCTGCTAGATGCCTGGAAAGAGGCCTCCAGGGCGAGACTGGGCGATGGTTCTTTCACTCCCTCTCCTTCAGGAAGGTCATTTTGAGGCATTCCCGTATGCTCCGCCGGAATTTCCGGCCAGCTTCCGGAGGCGCTTTTTCTGTAATTACCCAGGGGACGGCCTTCGGCAGTCAAAAGGTAGAGAGAGGCGTGCCGGGTCGCCAGGTCCCAGAGTAAGACGGCGTTTTCGAAGTATAGGGCGATTTTACGCTCCCCGGGGGGCTGGCGGAGGTCAAGGAGGCGTTTCCCCTGAATGTATTTCCTAAGAAGCATTAAGAATGGGGAAGGAAGATGGCCGCTTCCCTCATGCCGGCTGACGAGGTGGATACGGGAGAGGTCCTCTTCAGTGGAAAGAAGCAGGATTTTTCCCTCTCCTCTCCCATAAAAACGGAATATAAAGAGATTATCCTCCGGCTGCGAAATTTTATTAAGTCTTTTTGCGGGAAGAACCCGGCGAAGCTCTTCGGCGACGGTGGTTAAATCCGTAAGAGTGATGTTCATGCCGTACTTTTCAAGTAAAAGAGGAAAATCCCTCCAATACTTGAATTTACCATAAGAAGGGTGGTTGGGAATGGCAGGGATTGTAAATGTAGGCTTCAGTAATTTCGTGGCCGCGGAGAAAATAGTGGCCATTGTAGGTACTGAGTCGGCTCCCATCAGGAGAATGATGGTGGATGCCCGGAAAGCGGATAAGCTGGTAAACGCCACTCAGGGGCACAAGGCCCGATCCGTAATCCTGACGGATAACTCCCACGTCATCCTTTCAGCCCTTCAGCCGGATAAGGTGGCCCGGCGCCTGGAAAGCGGGGTTCAGGAGGAATGACGAGACGGGGCCTGCTTTTCGTGATCTCGGGGCCATCCGGCGCCGGGAAGGGCACGATTCTAGATCAAGTGTTCAGGAAAAATTCCAACGTTCGCTTCTCGGTTTCGGCGACCACCCGCACTCCGAGGCCGGGGGAGAAGGACGGGGAACACTATTTTTTCACTTCCGCTGAAAAGTTTCAGGACATGATTAAGGATGGTGCTTTTCTGGAGTGGGCCCGGGTACACAATGCCTTCTACGGGACGCCCGCGGATTTCGTGGACCGGACATTGGCCTCAGGTTTTGACTGTCTTCTCGACATTGATGTCCAGGGCGCTCTTCAGGTAATGAAGAAGCGCTCCGAGGCCGCCTATGTGTTTATCGCCCCTCCTGATCTTAAGGAGCTGAGGAGTCGGCTTCTGAAGCGGGGCACTGAAAACGAGGCGCAAATAGAGGAGAGAGTGGAGACGGCCAAATGGGAATTGACAAAAATAGCCGAATATGATTATCTGGTTATAAACGATCAACTCGATGAAGCGGTCAAACAGGTCGAGGCCATACTTCAAGCGGAAAACTGCACTGTCCCCAATATGGGCGAGGAGATTAAACGCCTGGCAGGCGTATCCCTTTCCCTCGGAAAGGAGTGAAAAATATGCCAATGATCGATCCCCCTCTGGAAGATACTCTGGAGCACGTCGGAAGTAAGTTTGCTCTTGTTACCATGGTCACCAAGCGGTCGCGACAGCTCAACAGCGGTGCTCCCAGGCTGGTTGATGCCAATTCCAACAAGCCGGTGACGCTGGCCCTGCAGGAAATCGCCGAAATGAAAATCCTTTTGAAAGATCCCGAAGAGTCCGAAGAAACCGGAGAAAGCGAAACAGCGTCATAGATTTCGGAGGCAAGGTCTTGTTCTGGATTCGTCCGGTTTTGAGGGGCCTGGTCTTCTTTTTTATTTTCGGGCTCCTCAGCCATTCCTGGGCTATTTCACAGGAAAGCCGTCCCCCCGGCCGGGGCGGCACTTTATCCGTCGGCATGGCAGCGGATCCACTCAGCCTCGAACCTTCAAATGCGGAGGATGCCGAATCAGCTCTCATATGCTCCCAGATTTTTGAGACCCTGGTCCGTTTCAGGGAGGAATCTCTGCGGCTTTCGCCCGGTCTGGCCCTTTCCTGGAAGTCTTCTTCCGACGGCCTGACCTGGGTCTTTCATCTGAAGAAGAATGTCTATTTCCAGGACGGAACTCCCTTCACGGCGGAATCGGTTCGTTTCAATTTCAAGCGCATGATGGAGACGGAGCATCCATACCACCTGGCGAAAAACTGGAATTTTTCCTGCTGGAAGAGGCTATGGGGAGGTTTTCCGGGGATCGTCCGGGAAGTGACGGTGATTGATGAACACACTCTCAGGATTCGTCTTTCCCGCCCCACGACGGCTTTTCTGGCTAACCTGGCCTCGGGGGGGATGGCCATTCAGAGCCCCGCAGCCATCATGCGCTGGAAGGAAAATCTCTACCGGCACCCGGTCGGCACCGGGCCTTTCCGTTTCGTCTACTGGACCCGGGGTGAGCGCTGCGTGCTGGAGGCTAACCGCGATTACCGGGAAGGGAAGCCCCTTCTGGACCGCCTGATCTTCTATCCGATTTCCTCCAACCGGGATCGGGCGGAGCGCCTGTCGAGGGGGATCATAGACCTTATGGAGGTCATCTCACCCCCGGTAGCCGGGGAACTCAAGTCCCGCAGGGAGATTTCCATCCTTCAGGCGCGGGGATTGAATGTGGGCTACGTCGCGATCAACTGCCAGCAATATCCGTTTGAGGAGCGGAAAGTCCGGCAGGCCTTAAACTTCGCGATCGATCGGGAGTCAATTATAAGAAATTTTTATTCCGGACGTCCCCTGGCGGCACGCTCCGTAATTCCGGAGGGGATTCTGAGGGGAAAGGTTGAATCCAAAGCGTACGATTACAGCCGGGGCGAGGCGCTCCGTCTCCTGGAGGAGGCCGGGTATCCGCAGGGCTTTGAGACGACCCTGTATTACGCCGATGTGCCCCGCCTCTACCTCCCGGAGCCTGAAAAGATTGCCATGACCGTCCAGCGGAACTTGGCGGATATAGGAGTGAGGGCAAACCTGGTACGCTGTTCCCAGGAAGAATTCACCCGGGTCACCCGGCAGGGGGAGCACGGCCTGGCGCTCTACGGGTTTATGGCTGACAACGGGGACCCCGGCGATTTTGTATCTATCCTCCTGGGGCCCGGGGTCAGCCGAATGGAGGGCCCGGAGCCCTGTTTTTACTGGGATGACGATCTAAGGGGGCTCGCCGTCAAGGCCCAGATGAGCCTTGATCCTCTGGAGCGGGATAAACTTTTCCGGAGGATCCAGGATCTTCTTTATGAGGAAGCGCCCTGGATGCCGCTGGTAAACGCATCCCAGATGATCGCCTATCATGAAAAAGTGAAGGGCCTCAGACTGCATCCGTTGCGCCCTATGGATCTGTCCCGCGTGTGGATCAAGCATTGAGGATGACTGGAGGAAAAAAATGAGCAATAGAAATGTCATCATCTGGTTACTGACGTTAGTCGCCCTGATCTTCCTTGGATATATTATCTACAATGCGATTGTCAATGTCGAATCACCGCCTGATTTCGTCTGCATGATGGGAGGGGCCGGCGCATCTCCGGGGAAGTTGAGCAATCCCATCGGGGTCGGGGCGGGCGTCAAGGGGAGTGTGTATGTTGCCGACACGGGAAACAACCGCGTACAGAAATTTACTTCCGACGGCCGCCTGGTCAAAATGTGGGGGGAGGGCGGTTCGGAGAACGGTAAATTCAACGCCCCCATGAGAGTAGCCGTGGATCCGAACGGCTACGTGTATGTGACGGACAATGGGAACAGCCGCATACAGAAGTTTTCTTCCATCGGCGAATTCATCCAGGAGATCTCCTCCTCCGGCACCGCCCCAGGCCAGCTGCACCAGCCGGTGGGAATCGCGGTGGACGTTTCAGGGAACGTCCTGGTGGCCGACACCATGAATCACCGCATCCAGAAGTTCACCTCCGACGGACGGCTCATCGCCTGCTGGGGGAATGAAGGCCCGGGGACGGGGCAGTTCGAATCACCCTGGGACGTGGCCACGGACAGCAAGGGAAATATCTTCGTGGCGGATACGGGCAACAACCGGGTGCAGAAATTCGACTTTGACGGAAAATACATCTGCGACTGGGGCACCGGCGGAAGCGAGCGGGGGCAGTTTAATAAGCCGACCGGCATCGCCGTGGACATAGACGACAACGTAGTAGTCGTGGATTCCGGAAACAACCGGGTACAGAAGTTCTACTCCGACGGCCGCATCATGTCGGCCTGGGGTGGGGCGGGAGTTGGGGCCAGAGAATTTTCTTTTCCCTCGGGCATCGCCATCGGAGATGACGGCAGTCTTTATATCGCTGATTCGCAAAATAACCGGGTGCAGGCATACCGTCGTCACCGGAGTTTGATGGATATGCCGTTTGCTCCTCCGGTTGCCACCCGCCGGCCAAGAGGGCCTGTTATCAGGGATATTCCCATCGGCCGCCCAACGCCTCCTGCGGCTGCTCCCTTGGTCGCACCTACGCCGATACCCGTTCAGACAGGGCCTCCGGGAGAGCAACCGGAGCCTAAGCCGGGGGAGTCGCAGGATTTTTAAAGACATGATGAAGACGATTTTTTACAGCGAGGAAATTACGAAGAAAAGTTGAATTTTAAACAGATAGATGAAAGCAGAGGGTTCACAATTTTGCGAGGAGGCATAATATGAAAAAAATACTCAAACGGGAAGTTCCCAAATACGATGTCAAGGATTTGAAACTGGCACACGATGGGCAGCTTAGAATCGAGTGGGCGGCCCAGCAGATGCCGGTTTTGAAATTGATAAAAGAACGCTTTTCCAAGGAGAACGTATTCAAGGGGGTCAGGATAGCGGCCTGTCTCCACGTCACCACGGAGACGGCCAATCTGATCACGGCGCTCAAGGCCGGCGGGGCCAATGTGGTGCTCTGCGCATCCAATCCCCTCTCCACCCAGGATGACGTGGCCGCCTCCCTCGTCGTCAACGACGGCATCTCCGTATATGCGGCCAAGGGAGAGGATTCCAAGACCTACTACCAGCACATCCAGTGGGCGCTTGACAGCAGGCCGCGGGTCACGATGGATGACGGCGCCGACCTGATTTCCATTATTCACACCCAGCGCGCCGAGCTTATCGCCGACATAATCGGGGGGACGGAAGAAACCACGACCGGGGTGATGCGCCTGAGAAGCATGGAGAAGGAGGGGGCGCTCCGCTACCCGGTCATCGCGGTCAACGACGCCAAGACCAAGCAGTTTTTTGACAACCGCTATGGTACCGGTCAATCGACTATTGATGGAATAATGAGAGCCACCAACATCCTCCTGGCCGGAAAGATTTTCGTCATAGCGGGCTATGGCTGGTGCGGACGGGGCCTGGCCATGCGGGCCCGGGGCATGGGAGCCCGGGTTGTTATCACTGAAGTGGACCATCTCAAGGCCCTGGAGGCCATCATGGACGGTTACGAAGTCATGCCGATGAAGGATGCCGCCAGGATTGGCGAAGTTTTCGTGACGGCCACCGGCGATATCAACGTCATCCGGAAAGAACATTTCAAGGCGATGAAGGACGGCGCCATCCTGGCCAATACCGGACACTTCAACGTGGAAATAGACCTCCCTTCGCTCGGCGAGCTCGCCAGCAGTAAAAGGAAAATAAGGGAGTTCGTGGAAGAGTACACCCTGGAAAGCGGAAAGCTCTACCTCCTGGGGGAGGGTCGCCTGATCAACCTGACGGCGGCTGAGGGCCACCCGGCTCAGGTAATGGACATGAGCTTCGCCAATCAGGCCCTCGCGGTGGAATTTCTGGTGGGTCTGGGAAAGAAGCTGGATACCAAGGTATACCGCGTCCCCGACGTCATTGACCGCGAGATTGCCAGACTGAAGCTCCGATCCATGAATATCGCCATCGATCAGCTTACCAAGGAGCAGAGACAGTACCTGGCCGGCTGGGAGATGGGGACTTAAACGGCGCCGCCTTCCCCAGGATTTTAAGGAGGAATAATCGTGACCAAGAAAAACGCCTATTTTTTTACTTCCGAGTCGGTGACTGAGGGCCACCCGGACAAGGTAGCCGATCAGATCTCCGATGCGGTCTTAGACGAAGTCCTGAGACAGGATCCGGACGGCCGGGTCGCCTGCGAAGTCCTGGTGCATACCGGGGCGGTGCATATAGCCGGGCAGATCACCACGGATTGCTATGTGGATATTCCCAGGATTGTCCGGAGCACCCTGACCGAGATCGGCTACACCCGGGCCAAGTACGGCATGGATGCCGAGACCTGCGCCGTCCTGGTCTCCATTGATGAGCAGTCACCCGATATCGCCATGGGGGTGGATAAATCGCTGGAAGCCAAGCACGGGGAGATGGAGGCCAAAAACGGAACGGATATGCTTGGAGCCGGAGATCAGGGCATGATGATGGGCTTTGCCTGCAACGAGACCCGGGAAATGATGCCCCTTCCGATCACCGTGGCCCACAACCTGGTCAAGATGCTGGCGGCCCTGCGGAAGAACTGTGACCTGTCGTACCTCAGGCCTGACGGAAAGAGCCAGGTCACCGTGGAGTATGAAAACGGCCGTCCGATCCGGCTGGAAAATATCGTGATTTCGGCCCACCACAAGCCCGATATTCCCCTGGAAATCATCAGGGAGGATATCATCGAGAAAGTGATCCGCCGGGTAGTGCCCGCCGGGCTGATAGATAAGAATACCAAGATCTACGTCAATCCCACCGGGAGATTTGTCATCGGGGGACCCATGGGTGACACCGGCCTCACCGGGCGCAAAATAATAGTGGATACCTACGGGGGAATGGCCCGCCACGGCGGCGGCGCTTTTTCCGGCAAAGACCCCACCAAGGTTGACCGTTCAGCCTCCTACGCGGCCCGCTATGTGGCCAAGAATGTCGTGGCCTCAGGGCTGGCGGACCGCTGCGAAGTGGAGCTGGCCTATGCCATCGGAGTGGCCCAGCCTCTTAATATCGCCGCTCATACATTCGGCACAGAGAAGGTGGATCCGGCCCTTATCGTGAAGCTGATCCGGGAGTATTTTGACCTGCGCCCCGGCGCCATAATCAAGACCCTGGATTTGCGTCGTCCCATTTACCGGCCGCTGGCCGCTTATGGACACTTTGGCCGGCCGGAGCTGGATTTGCCCTGGGAGCGAATAGACAAGGCGCCGCTTTTAAGGAAGGCCGCCGGTCTTAGTCCCGTGGAAAATGTAAAGAAAAGTGAATACGGCGAATGTGCTCCGCCCGCCCGAAAAAAAGAAAAACCGGCTCCCGGGGACCTGCGGTGAAATCCGGCCCGTTCCGGCATCTGCCGGGGGTGGGTCTTCTTCTCGTTCTATTGTTCTGGGGCTGTCCGTCCTTCAGTCAGGAAGAGACGTCGTCGTCAGCGTTTTTCCCCGGCAAAGACTCGACGGTACTTGTCTTTGCACCCCATTGCGACGATGAGACGATCGCCTGCGGCGGTCTTTTCAATGTCCTGGCCGCCGAGGGGGATGAGCCCATCGTGATCATGATGACGAATGGTGATGCGTACACCTTTTCGGCGGAACGTGAATATAATAAGTTCACCCTGACCCCAACCCAGTACATACGCTTCGCCTACGAGCGTCAGCTCGAGAGCATCTCCGCCATGGAAACACTGGGCCTTCCGGCCGACTCCATCTTTTTTCTCGGCTATCCCGACCGGGGTCTGGAAAAGATGTGGGAGAAGTACTGGAGCGAAAAGAACCTCTACACCTCGCCTTACACGCGCGCGAAACATTCCCCCTATACCAACAGCTACGTAATGAACGCTCCCTACTGCGGAGCCGGTGCCCTTAAGACCATTGAAAAGATTCTGATTGAGGTCAAACCTTCCCATGTCATCCTGCCTGACCCAATGGACTGGCATCCGGATCACCGGGCCGTCTTTGACCTGGTGACACTGGCTCTCAGGGATCTTTCCGCGAAAAAGGAGACCTTCGCGGAGCGGGTGATCGTTCTTACCTACCTCGTTCATTTCGGGAAGTGGCCGAAAACGCGGGCGCTCAGGATGGAGCAACCGCTTGAAGCGCCTGGCCTTTCGGATGAGCGGGCCCGTGGATGGATCAGCTATCCCCTGGACTTTGGAGTGAGACAGAAAAAGTACGAAGCGATGCTTAAATACGAGAGCCAGCTAAAGACCGCCAGAGGGCATCTCTTCAGCTTTGTCCGGGCCAACGAGCTTTTTCGTCACTTTCGGCCGGCTGAGGTCACCCGGGTCGCCCCGGGTAAGATCGTGGTGGACGGCCTGGACGATGAGTGGGAAAATGCAGCCGGCCTGCCGGTGCATTTTGTCGGAAAGATGCCGTTTTCGGCTCTTGAGAAGCGCGCCGATGTGACCTCTATTGACATTTGCGCCGATGAAAAGTCGCTCTATCTCAGGCTGTCGACAAGGAGGACACCGTCTTCCTCGGTTGTATACAGATTGATTCTGCACGCGGTCTACGG
>Ga0209749_1002029_pt1 | contig 15039 bp, 10 predicted proteins | sample EPASupsiteSAE347_FD_187267 | JGI IMG/M metagenome (GOLD analysis project Ga0209749, IMG submission 187267) | Bioremediated contaminated groundwater from EPA Superfund site, New Mexico - Sample SAE3-47 (SPAdes) (version 2) | ecosystem: Environmental > Aquatic > Deep subsurface > Groundwater >... | reverse complement strand
ATAAGCTATCATTCTGCTGGCAATCTTTTTTGTTATTTTTAGTTTCACCAATCTCCCATCCTTATATCCCAATGAAGATAGGTCAATAAATTTTCCGTCTATCTTCAAAACAAAATCTTTGACATCATCCACTGAATAATATTTACTCAAATCTTTGTATTCTTTTTTTAAAAACGATTGCGTAAATATTATTCTCATATCTTGCTAAGAGCAGCGCCTAGTTCGTTTGCTTTTTTCACAACGTCTTTGTCTGTAAACACCTCGTCATAATATTCATCGCGCACATTCAAACCGATGGATAAATCATTGTTCACATAAGACTTCATTGCCATCGTAAATAAGGCCTTCAAGGTGATTCCATCTTCTTTCGCCTTTGCCATTGCCTTTTCTTTTAAATCCTGAGTGGAGACGAAAGTAATTTGCGTTTTTGTTGTTGTTTTATTATTCATATAGTTTATATATAGTTTATAACTATATAATATCATATCTATATAAAATGTCAAATACACCAATATTGGCTATATTTTTTTATTGAATCAAACTCCAATCAACGCTTACTTCAGCATTGCCAGTATTCTCATAATACTCCACCTTTACATCGTGATACCCCTCCGTGACCGGTCTGTCACGATAAATCGTTCTTACTCGTGCATTATCAATCCAGGATTGGAGGAAATTTTCATCATCTAAATAAACTTTAATAGCGTCATCAAAGGAGGCTTTGAAGGTGTAGTCTCCGCCGACGAAATAGCATCTGCCTGTGTATCTGACTGAAAATCTGTCAACCTTGGTCAACCCATCTGGTGCTAAGGTGCTCCAGTCTTCATTGATAATGTTGGCTGTTGTCGTTGAAAAGGGAGCGCCGAAGAGAGTTTTATTATCAAAGTATTCAACTAGGAATTGACAGTCGGTTGAAGTGGCTACCGTTTCAGTTGTTGTGGCGATTTCATCGGTGCTTGTAGCGACATCATCAGTGCTGGTCGCGACGTTGTCAGTAGTTGTGGCGCTGGTCTCTGGCGTTGTTACCACTGGTTGCTCTACCGGCTTAACAATAATAACCGGAGCTGTGATCGCTGCCGATTTTCCATCAACTGCAATCTTGCCCAAATTGGCATTAGTTATTCCCAAGCCAAATCTTTTCATCACATCATATGCATCCGTCGGTTTTCCTAGGTAATACATTTTTAAATCAACCGGATTAACATAATAAGCCTTGCCGCTGTCTTCTACTTTTATCAAAAATCTGCCTCCCAAATTCTTTTGTGCCAGCCCATTGAAAGAATCGAAGTTTTTATTCGAAATCCCAAGCCCTTGGCTTCTCATCAGCGCAAAAGCATCGGCCGGGCGACCGAGATAAAAACGATTGCCTGATATAGGATTGACATACCAAGCCTCACCGTGAGACTCAACCTGCAACAAGATTCTGCCTTTTAGTTGGCTGGGTGTTGTGTCTGCTTTTGCAAAAAATATTGGCAGCAAAAGTAAAATAGCAAAGATTAAATACTTTTTCATATAAACGTAATTAAATTATTAAATGCACCTTAATTATAGCACAAAATTAGTTAATGCAAAATTAAAAAGAATTAAGGCTCATGCGCAATATATGGTTTTAAATAAGTACAACAAAAATTTACTACGCATATATAAAATCAAAACTCCCCCCGGGCGAACCCGGGAGGAGTTTTTTAAACTTAGCTTTGCTAATTTAAACCGTTAGGTTAGAACTAGTTAGACAAAGTTGCGCCGATAACTTCGGAGATAGGTAACAATGAGTTAGCAACTCCAACTGGAGTACCATTACCGTCACCATCATATGTGAAGTCACCAGTAGCACCCAAGTTAGCTATAGATGTTTGAACGTAAGCGTTACTTCCAACACCTGAAACAGTACCTGTGATTACTAATGTGATTTCACCGTCAACTTGAGAACTATCAGCTAGTCCAGAAGACAAATCGATAGTAGCAACACCAGTCGCAGCTTCTACAGCAGCGGTCTTGTTTGTTGAGTCACCATCGATGTAAGCTTGCACGCCAGTTACAATAGCTGAAGAAGTAGCAACAGTTAGTTGCAATTCAACTAATTGAGCCTTTAATTCAGCGTTGCTGTATCTGTTTGCACCATTGTCAAATACAAATTTGTATTTACCAATTGTCTTACCTGCACCACCAGTCAATGTGCCATCAGTCATTGTGTTAACCACAGATGTCAAGATAGCGCCAGAGATTGTAGCAACAGAAGATGTAGCGTATCCAGCACTTGCATACTCATCGTTAGCAACTGTTCCGCTTGTAGCTTCTGTCAAAGTGATAGTTTGATTAGAATCAACACCATCAGCTTCTACAGCAACAGCCATATCGATTTCAGATGAAGCCAATTGAGCTGCACTAGCTAATGTATATTCAACTGTTGTGCCATGAGTTGCTGTACCTTCAGCATCACCTTCAGCACCAATTGATTTAGCTTGAACACCAACAAAGTATGAAGCTGATGAATCAGCTGGGATTGTCAATGTCAAGTCAGTGAATACTGCGTGACCACTAGCTGTTACACCAGTAGACGCAACTACAGTTCCGGCAGCGTTATAAAGGTTGATAGCTTTAATATCGTTGCTTGTAGCTGTACCTGAGTTACCCAAGATCAAAGTCTTAACTTTCACAGATTCGTTTAAAGCAGTGAATTTAACTTCACCTACATAAGCGTCACCAGAAGTCTTTGTTGAACCAGCCAATAAGTAAACATCGCTGTTTGCTTTTGAGTCAGTTGTCAACAATTCAGTCTTCAAGTTACCGATTGTAGCCAAAGTAACAGCTCTTGAAGCAACGTTAGCTGTGATACCTGATTCAACAACATTGTTGTTGTCCATGTCTCTAGCTACGATTGCATCAGTTGTGCTGTCCAAACCTAATTCAAACAAACCAGTTGGAGCTGTGAATGTTGAAGCGAATGTTGCTTTCACAACCATTACTACTTTAGCACCAGCAGCGATTCTTCTGTTAGTTGTGTCTAGGTTTGTGAAGTTGATGTAACCTCTTGATGGGGTTGCAGTACCTTCAACGATTTGACCTGATTTTGAACTTACCAATTTACCATCGATGTAAAGATCCAACTTAGTGATGTTGTTGTCAGTAAATGACTTAACACCAGTTGAAGTAGCAGAAATCTTTACAGAAGTAAGATCAACGTATGATGAAGCACCAGCTTCTAAATTAGCTTGGAAGATTTCAACATTTGAAGCGCCAGTTACGATTGTCTTAGCAGCCAATGTTGTTTCAGCAACCTTCAAAGAAGAAGCTTTTACAGTAATTGTAGAACCAGTTACTGAACTTGGTGTAATATCTGTGATTGCAGCGTCTGATTCATCACCAGTAACTGACAAAGCTGTAGATTTCAATGTAACAGCCAATGTGTCGTTAGCGTCAGCAGGGTAAGATTCTGTTGAACCCATCATGTCAACTCTAACTTCAAAAGTCTTAGTTACACCTTTAACTAATGCAACTTCATCAACCATTGCTAATTCACAAGTATTAGCAGTTGCTAATCCAGATGAAGCGATAGTCATGTCGTAAACAACACCAGTATCTTTATCTCTCAATTCTGCATTTTCAAATGTGTTACACATAAGACCTGTGCCAGCGATTACGAAATCGTCAGCGCCATTGTCTCTAATGCTTGCAATTGTTACATTTTCACCAGCAGAGTTAAGTTTGATTGTAGCTAATACCACATTATCAGTACCAATTCTGATATCCTTTGCAGGTGTACCAGTTGTTAATGATTTGTCAGCATCGATAGTGAAATCACCTGTTGACAAAGTAACTGTGATACCATCACCAGAAGCATCGATATTAGCATTGTTAACCAATACTACACCGTATCCATAGTCCTTGCCAGTGAAATCGAAATCACTTACAGCATCAACATAAAGATTCAATGTATCACCAGCTCCAGCAATACCCATATCAGCATAAATTTCAACATTTACGCTATCACCTTTTGCAATTTCAAAATTGTTCAAGTTGAAAGAAACGTATTTGTCCACCATAGCATCAGCTGTAGCTTTTTCGTTGCCATCAATTAACAACTTGAAGTTAGCAGCAATAGCATCGTTGTTTGTTCCGCCGTTCTTTAATCTAGCAGATGACCAAATGATTGGTTCGTTAGCAGCTGTCATTGTGAATTCACCGACTAATACGTTGTCTTCACCGAATTTAGCTGTAGCATCTGTAGTCTTGGTAGCTGCACTCATTGTAGCTGTACCGATTGAAGTACCTGTTACAATAGATTTAGTCTTACCTTGAATTGGGAAAGAACCGCTAACAGTTGCGCCACCAGCAGTTGTGATAGCAGCAGCGTTTGCAACACCAATTGCAAAGTTACCGCTTTGACCAGCTTCGATAGTAGCTTTTACTGTCAAAGACTTTGTAGCACCAGCTGCAACCTCAATAGGTGTAGAGAAGTTGAATGAAGCTACTCTGTCAGATGTCATACCTTTTGATGTGCCAACCTTAACGCCATTGTCGTAGAAAGTTACGTCATCAATGTATGTAGCTGTACCCAAGTCATATGCTGACAAAGTGATAGCTGAAATCTTAACAGCTCCATCGTTAGATGCAGTCAAGTTAAATTTCAAGAATTCACTAGGTGAACCAGCAGGGATGTTACCAGCTTCTGGGCTGTCTGAAGCCAAAGCTACAGTCAATCCGCTTCCACCGACAACTACATCAGCTGTACCGCCAGCAACAACGCTTCCGAATTCAGCAGATGTAACATCAGAACCTGATGCAGTGATTGCGCTAGTTGTTGTTACCAAATTGTCAAAACTGAATCTATTTGCATAGAAAGCAGCTTCGTTAGCAATTTTTCTGTAGTTTGTACCATCAAAATAGTAAACAGCAGCACCACCATCTTTCACCAAAGATCCAGCTGGGAATGCAGTTGTTAATTCAGTTGGGTTCTTGTCGTATGCTGATACAAACACTGTGTCTGAAATATCAACAACTCTTTTTGCCCAATCAGCACCATAGATAGAGATAGCAACTGCTTCGCTAGGAATGTGCTTCATTTTTCCACCTGGTTCAACAGCGTAAACTCTTGGATCAGATTGGATTTTAACTAATTTTGTACCTGGTCTCATCACAACGTTACCACCCCAAGACAAAGCATTGAACTCATCTTGTGAAACAACAGTTACTGATGAAAAATCAGAATACCATGAAAAATATGTTGTAGAATCAGGGAACACATTTTTCTTCATATCAGCACCAACGTAGTAGACAGCAGATGAACTGTTTGTCTTGATCAAATCACCGGCAGCAATAGATGTTGCAGCACCCGCGAAGGACACTGAAAACATGCTAGTTGAAAGCACAGTAACTGACATTACGCTGATAGCCAAAGCTTTACGTAATTTTTGCATAAATTGCAGTAATGACTTATTAAATGTTTGCAAGCGTAATTGCCACAAACTAATTAAATAAGTCGAATAAAATTTTCGTTCTTTTTTAAATCTTTCTTGTTTTGTCTCGAATCTTTTTGAGTTTTCTTTTGAAAATAAGCTGGAATCCCATTTTCAGTCCCGCGCCTCTAATTACAGAAATGCAAGGGCCAATGATGACAGCATGAGGAAATTCACATTCACCCCGCGCCTTCGATAAGCAAAGGTGCGGGAAAGAAAAAACTTGGGCTCATTTTCGCCAGTAGCTCAAATTAATTTTTGACATTACTCGATTAATTTTCGAAGAACTTTGATTTTGTTTTTAGTTTGCAGGAATCGCCGATAAGAATCGGATTCGACCTTTAGTAATCCCTGGACCGTAATAGTACGGATCACCTTTTCAACCACTGGACTTTATGCGTGGTGGTTAACAAAGTGATCAATGCTATCTCGCTTCTTAATCTTCAATTATCAATTACGAATTACGAAATTAGGAATAAATTATATTAATAATATTTTTAACATCAATTATTCGTAATTTGTAATTGAAAATTGATAATTTAAAAAACTTGCAACAAAACACTTAACTCTTATTTTTTCTCAACAGTCGTAGTCGCCACCTCTTCAGAAACCCCCTTTACTTCCCCGCTATCAACCGCTTTATCGATTGCCTCATCAACTTTTTCCAAAACTGACAAAGTGCTCGCTACATCATCACTTTTTAAAGATTCTTTCGCCTGTGTTAACAAAGTTTTGGAATCTTCCTCTTTCTTTATGACAGCCTCTTCTTTTTCAGATGTTGAGATACCAGACTTGTCTTTGCCAAGATTAGCACTAAAAACCTCATCTTCATCATTTTTCACGGCAACATTTTTGACCTCGCCCAAATTGTTGGGCGTTTTTGTGGCCTTTTCCGTTACTTTTGTCTCAATCTTAGCATTTTTATTTATTTTTTGCAAACCATTTTTTGCCGCCCCAACTTCGCTCTTTACATTATTAACCAGATCATTGACTGTTTTTTTAGTTTCAGCATTATTTTCTTTATTATCAGCCAAAACTTGCTCGATTTCCTCAACCCTATTACCGGCAAAATCAATACGTAATTGTGCCTTTTCTTTCTCGCCGAATGTCAAAGCCAATTGCGTCTTTTCACTAATCCGCTTAGCCACATACAAAGAATCGCCCGGCTTTGTGCCCTTAGATGCTGTTGCGCCAAACAAGCCGCCACCTAACAAGGAAACCAAAACGAAACCCACCACCATAGCAGGTTGAGCGATAAAATCAGCAAATTCGCTGACATATTGCTGCAAATAAGTTGTAAAGCCAAACGAAAAATCAGCCGGCTTAGCCTCGGCTGTATTATAGATCTGCGTTAACAAAAGCTCACGATTCTTACTTTTGTAATCGATTCCTGGTTTAATTTTTTTAAGATTATTAAGTTGTGAGTTTAAATTTTTCATTAATGGGGTTATTTCATTAAATCTTTTAAAGCATTTAAAGCTCTATGTATTGTCACCCGGACATTACCGGTTTCTTTTTCCAAAATGTCTGCAATTTCAGAAACTGATAATTCATTCACAAAACGTAAAATTAAAATTTCACGATATTCATCCTTTAATTCGCCTATTTTTTCGATTACCTGCGTGTAATCCATTTTCAAGTCAATCTTGGTTTCTAAATCCTGACCTTCGTCTTTTATGTCAAAATTATAGGTATCGATCGACTCTTCCATTTGGGTGCTTTTCTTGCGGTAATAATCTATAATCGTATTTCTGGCTATTTTATAAAATAGCGCTCTTAGCGTCTTGTAATCTGAAATACTATTGTTCAAGATAAAATCCCAAGTCTTCAAAAAAACCGATGAAGTCAAGTCTTCTGCAGTCTCCTTTTTGCCAACCTTGAAATATACAAACCGATAAATATCATCGAAGTAGTAATCATATGCTTTCACAAAGGCATCCTTGTCTTTCTTTTCGAGTTTGCGAAATAAAATTTTTTCCTTAATGCCTGAATTCATTTTATAAAAAAGCTGCGTTTTTACTTCGCATGCTTATTAATACGAATTAAAATCAAAAGTGTTACAGTTATCCCCCTAAACAAAAAAGAGCCTTTTCACAACTCCATTCTTGAACTAAGAATATCATAATATAAAATAATAATCAAATTTCAAATAGTCTCGTCATCCCCGCGAACGCGGGGATCCAGGCGCCTCGAATAAATGGTCATGTCAGAGTCTCTCCGCGAGGACTCTGACAGTTCGAAGCACTGATTAATGGCGTTAGAGTCCTCATTCGGGAGACTCTGACGATACCAAATTATGGCATGATAACATAAGTTGACTTACAGTCTTGATTTTTTCATAACTATGTGCAAACATATTAAAAATATCATACTTAAGTCCAGGAAACCGTAGACTCTACCCTCTGAAAAACAGTAAAAGACAGACACCTGAAAGACAGTATTTTTGCAAATTAAAAGTGTTAAATATCAGACTTAAGTCCAGAGAACTCTGGACTTAAGTCACAAAATGGCTAGATTATAGCGTCAAAACGTTAGAATTTGACAATTTCACAGACTTAAGTCCAGAGAACTCTGGACTTAAGTCATTAATTTGATGACAAAAAACATCCTTGATACAATTTTGAGTGACGACGAGTTTGTAAAAAAACCTAGTTTTGTCATAGACAAAAAAGTTGAACCGGAAATTAAAAAAGACAACATCGAAGAAATAAAAACTCCGAAGGTAGATTTTGCTTTGCCAAAAATTGAAGAGTTATCAACACTCGAACAAGCTCCCATAACTGCAGTCATGCTGCCAATCAAAAATAATCGAATTGGAAAAACATACAAAAAACACAAACTCACACAAACGGAAAAGGCTCGCATTCTAACCGAAGAAAAAGTTAGCAAAAAGAGAAAGCGCGAAGATGTGGCTAGTGTCGAAATATCGCTCCCACCAGAACCTCTCTGGCTTTCCGTTTCTGAGGCAGCCAAGATTGGCGGTGTCGAGCAAAAAACCATCAGGCGAGCCATACAGTCTGAAAAAGTGAAGTTCAAAATCATTAACGACCGCTACCTAATTGAATTCTCGTCCATGGTTAAATATTTGTATTCCAATACGAAATTGAGGAACAAGTTTCTTAGCTTCGGCGTCGGGCAGTATGTGGAGAGATGGATATAAAGCTGTCAATCTTCAATTATCAATTACGAATTACGAATTACGAGAAATGGAATTAAACATTCTGGTTAAAAATTTTACAATTATTCGTAATTCATAATTGAAGATTGATAATTATTTAAATAATTGAATTTTGATAACAAAAAAAACACTCGCCATATTAAATAGCGAGTGTTTTGAGTATGTCGATTAAAGTACTGCGTCTTTAGCTGCTTTTGCAACTCTGAATTTAACAACAGTTTTTGCAGGAATTTTGATTGTTTCGCCTGTAGCAGGGTTTCGTCCCATTCTAGCAGCGCGTTTCATTTTAACCAATTTACCGATGCCATTAATAGCGAATTCGCCATTCTTTTTAACCTCCTTGTAAGCCAACTCGGTTAAACCTTCAACCACAGCTGTTACATCTTTTTTTGCTAAACCGGTAGATTCTACCAAGCTTGTTAGCATTTGTGACTTTGTCATTTTTGCCATACTTTTTTTAATTTTAGATCCCCTAGAAATAATTTAAATTAAATAGTTGGGGATAAATTAATTAATTTCATTATTATTATACACCTTTTTTAAAATAACGCCAATAAAATCAAGGGATTTTGCATTTCAATATTTTTTACTCTTATTTTTTATTTAATATTAGGAACAATAACACCCATCACCCCAACCCTCTCCCGCGGGGCGAGGGAGATTAAATTGAGGCTACCTATTCCTTTTAAAATAAGTTTTTAACAACTCAATGCGTGGCGCATCATCAGATCTTTCGTATTGATTTGCATCATAATTGGACATTTCCGCATCCCACATCGGTGAAGATCGAAAAACATGATAGGCCCAGCTCCACTTATGCCTCTCTGCCAATTCGATTACATCCCGAATATAGCTATTGCCGCTATCGCCTAAGGAACGGACGGCAGAAAATTCACCCATTATTATTCTAGCTTTATATTTACTAGAAAAATCCACAACCGGCTTCAAATATTTTTCCATCCTAGCCCCATTCCAATATTCGCCCCCAATTACCCCCGGGTAAACCGTCGGCTTATCCCCTATCTGGTGCGTAAAGAAAAATGGTTCATACATATGGACATCATAAAACAAATTGCCGTCAACCGGTCTCTCTAAATAACTGATTCCGTCTATTCGCCGGATTCTCTTTTCTTCATCCGTTTCACCTGCAGGCATTATCTCTGGCGAAGAAACGATAATTGCGTGATTACGGTCAACGCTTCTTATTTCCTTAATAAGGCGCCTTATCAGCGCATTATAATCAGCTGGGGTGCCTACAGCCCCATTATTTGGCAAAAATGGCTCATTCAGAAGGCTGTAGCCGGCAATAACCCCTCCCTTGGAATGATATCGTGCGGCTATTTTTTTCCATAAGCCGACCAATATATTCTGATATTTGTAATCCTGCCAAAAAGGGTCATCGTAGCGCATATGAGTGTCATTAGCCGTGCCCGGATAAGTATGCGGATCTATAATCATTTTTAGGCCATACTTTTCACACCAAAAAACCACCTCGTCTAAATATTTGAAGCTTTCTTCGTTATAATTATACGGCGCTTGTTTGGAAATCAGAGGCGCAAAAGCAAAATTCAGCCTGACCAAACTTGCTCCGGTTCGAGCCAAATCTTGGAAATCGCTTTCATTCAAACGCGCATCAATGTTGAATCCCCTGGAAATATTGGTATCATTTTGCAGACCGGCCATAATATAAGCTATGCTGCCGACCTCGATAAAATCTATATCCCTGTCAGATATTCCCAAACCAAGTCTTTTCATCAACGCAAAAGCGTCAATCGGCGAACCTAAATAATACCGTTTATTATCAAGCGGATTGACGTACCAAGCCTCGCCATGATTTTCAACTTGCAGCAAAATCCTGCCAGCCAGATTTTTGGCAAAATTCGCATCACCGCCACTGGCGCCATTTCTGGCTATTTTATTCAAATCAGCATTCGTTATTCCCAGGCCAAAACCCCTCATAACCGCAAAAGCATCAGCTGGTCGTCCCATATAAAATCTTTTTTGCGACGAAGGATCAAGATACCAAGCTTCTCCGCTTCTCTCAACCTGAATCAAGATGCGCCCGGACAATCTGGCGCCGATTTCGCTAGCCTGCAATCTTAAGATGGGCAAAAAGATGATAATTGCTAAAAGTAGGATAATTTTTTTCTTCATAGCTATATTCTACATCATTTTTAGAAAAAATAAATAGAGCCATAAGGCTCTATTTAAAACGATATACGCGAATAATTAAAATAAGATTAAAGAAATTTACTTGGAATATTTGTCCACTTCGCAAATTTCCATGAAATTGGCTGCGATTTTCTTGTTCGGATCACCAGCAAGATATATGATCAAGTCGTTCTTCTTTAATTTGCCCTTGGCTACCAATTTTTTCAACAGAGCTTTGATGTACTCTTCATGATTCCTGTTTTTAGGCGCATAGTGCGCATTCAAGCCATAAGCCAGTGACATCTCACGAACGATGCGTCGATCAGACGTCTTAACAAAAACCGGAATGCGGGAACGTAATGATGAAATCAATTCCGATGAAAAGCCAGTCTCATCGCCGATGATGATTTCCTTGATATCCAATTGACGCGCTGCCTCCACGGCTGATTTTACCAACTGCCCTGTAATCGTCTTGTCAATCTTAGTCAAGGGCAAAACAGAATATTGATCGGCAAAAGCCTCTGTTTTCTTGATTATTTTAGTCATTATCTTTACGGTTTCAATCGGAAATTCGCCAAAAGCCGTTTCACCGGAAAGCATGACTGCATCCGTGCCGTCCAAAACTGCATTCGCCACATCACTTACCTCAGCGCGAGTCGGACGCGGACTTTTGATCATTGAGTGCATCACCTGTGTCGCTACGATTACCGGCTTGCGAGCCAAAATGCATTTCTTGATGATTTTCTTTTGGATCAAAGGCAATTCCTCAGCCGGCATCTCAATGCCCAAATCGCCGCGCGCCACCATGATACCATGAGAAACTTCAAGGATTTCATCCAGATTATCAACACCCTCTTCATTTTCAATCTTGGAAATGATCTTGGCACGGCATTTGGCTTTATCTAGGACTGCCTGCACATCCAAAACATCCTGCTTGCTGCGCACGAAAGAATGCGCTACGAAATCGATGTCATTCTTAGCCACAAAGTCTAGATAACCACGATCTTTTTCATTCAAAGATGGCAAAGCAAATTTCACGCTCGGCACATTAACCGTTTTGTAAGATTTGATGATTCCTCGATTCAAGGCCTTGCAGATCACCTTATCTTTGACTTTTTTCACGATTTCCAATTCCAATTCGCCATCATCGATCAAAACACGAGTGCCGACACCGACTTTTTTCACAAAATCAGGGTAATTGATATACAAAAGATCCTTCGTCGAAACATCTTCACGCTTGCCGCCTTTCAAAGCCACCTCAGCGCCATTTTCGATTTCAATCGGCCCTTGTGCGAAACTAGTGCGCAATTCCGGTCCTTTCAAGTCAATCATGATCGCAATCCTCTCAGAAACCTTGCGGATATTCTTGATTACGCGCACCGTATCGGCAACATTCTGATGAGCAGTATTAAGGCGAAAAACATTCACGCCTTCGTCATAAAGCTTTTGGATAAAATCCACGTCGCAACGCATATCAGATATCGTTGCCACGATTTTCGTTTGTTTTTTTTTCATAAAATCTTGGGTCATCCTGGAGCGGAGCGATAGAATCTTCGATTATTTAAAAGATTATATCGATCAATAAAAACAGTCTCAAAAATGACTATGATTTAAAATATTTTAGTAAATAAAAACAGAAAAACAGGCAAATGTGGCCTGTTTTTCACTTGGTCATTATGTGAGTATAGCAGATTTTAGGAAAAAATCAAGAGGGATTTATACACTATTAAAAATACTGCCAAAAATAAAAATCGGGCGAACAATCACTTGCTCGCCCGATGAATGCTGATAATTCAGCTAGTTGCACTTTTTTACAACATTGTTTTCGATTCGAACACAGAGATTTGTGTCCGATCCGTTGATGTAAAAAAAGTTTGAATCCGCAATGCCTGCCCAACTGTTTTGGCCATCACGAAAATTGAACTTGAACTGAGTCGGCTGTGAGACAATCTCCTTTCGAAACATTCCCCAGCCGTTCTCATCGACACTGTCAAAGGGCGTAATATCCCAATTGGGATCACCCATCCAAACAGGTAATGAGGTTAGCCCGTTAATCCGTCCTAAATTGGCATAAACAGTCAAAACTCTTGAGGCGGGATCAAATGAAAAGCTGACAACGCCATCCTTGACGATGCCTGGAGGCTCAGAAAAAGGCGCGGTTCCCTTCTTGAAAATAACGCCATCATACATTTCCATGACATTATTTTTGGTTATCCAGTCATAATAACCAGTTGTTCCCCAAGAATTATTAGCATAACTCCCGCCATACGCAAAACGCAATTGTCGATTATACGTCGTTATCTTATACTCATACCAACCATCATGATCATTATCAGCCATAGCAATCCGGCTCCAACCCGTATCTTCTCCCATCCAAAACGGACTAGCTTTGCTTCCGTCGATGGCGGCTGAATTGATGCGCACGTCATATTCCCACAGTCCGCCCGATAAAGGTCGAGAAGAGACAAGCCTGATCGGCTCACTTTCCCAAACATACACAAGCGCTTTTTTGGTAGTAGTTATCTCATTGATCCGAGTCGAAATCTCAAAAACATAGGTTCCTTCTTGTTTGAATTTACTTGACCAGAACGACGTTGGCGACAAATCGCTCACTAGCCAACTAATCCAGTTAACCGGCTCATTGACCGCCCAGGTGTTCGATTGCGTGAAATAAATCTTATCCAAGGGAGCTCGAAAAGGTGCTAACAGGGCAATTGACACCGTCGACTGCTTACCAGCGTCAGCGTTGGCAATCGATGAGACGGTCATGTTGACATTGGTATTCGTGTCACAAATCAAGGCATTGCTACCATTTGCCAATATTTTGATATCGGCATTAGCGGCAAAAGCATTTGATCCAAAAAAAACCGACAACAACAAACACGCTGTCATTATTCTCTTCATAACATTCTCCTTTTTTTAATATTTTAAAGTACGAATAAAACTATCTTAACTAAGTTAAATCAACCTATTCTTAACATTCTTGCTAGAAAATGTCAAGCTTAAAATCAAGATATATAGAAATAAAAAATTCCAGAAGAAAAGCTTCTGGAATTAAGTTAAAATAATTTTTTAATTCTATTCACTCCTCAAGGCATCGACCGGATCAAGGCGACTTGCCTTGAAGGCTGGAACAAAACCGAAGAAAACGCCGACAAAGACAGAAAAGGAAAAACCGATTATCGGCCCTTGTAAAGTGTAAGCAATCGTAATTAGGCCGGAACGATTGATCAGCAACAATGCTCCGGAACCAAGGAGAATGCCGAGCAGGCCGCCAATCATCGATAAGACCACTGATTCCAAGAGAAATTGGCTCAAAATGTCAGATTGCTTGCCGCCAATCGCTTTGGCGATACCGATTTCTTTGGTGCGCTCGGCCACGGTCACGAACATCACATTCATAATGCCGATACCAGAAACCAAGAGCGTAATCGCGGCAATGACCATCAAAAAAGTCGTCATCAGCTTCGCTGACTCTTGCGCGGTCGCCACCATACTGCCAGCATCGCGAATTCGAAAATCATCAGCTTGTCCGCTCTTTAGATCGTGCGCTTCGCGCAAAACCGCTGTCACGCTTTCGATTGCCAGGGCGACATTGTTGATATCATCGACAGTCGCGTTTATCATTACCTGCGCCTTTTCGCCAAGAATATTAGCCTCGGCGGTCGTGTATGGGATAAAAAGAGATTCATCAGGACTTACCGGACCGAAGCTGGAACCGATTTTTGACAGCACGCCGATAATCTCATAATTCTTGCCTTTGATAACTATGCTTTGCCCGAGCGGATTGCCGCCATCGGGGAAAAGCGTCTCGACCGCCGTGCTTCCCAAGACGATTGTCTTCGCGCGATTCAAGACTTCCGCATCGTCAAAGAAACGGCCGGAAGCGATCTTGTAATTGGAGACTTGGAAATAATTGGCACCGACGCCCATCGCGGAAAAATTGCCGGACTCCTTGCCGAATGAAACAGTCGCGCTGCCCCTGGCCAAAACGGTGACGTCCTTGATATGTTCCGCCTTATCCTTGATAACCTGTCCATCGCTAGCCTTAAACTTCGAGCTGGCCGTCGCGCCTCGTTCTTGATTAGAAGTAATCAGTAATGAATTCGCGCTTAAGCCCTGGAATTGCTTATTCACTGTCGCTTCTACACCCTTACCCACGCCAAAAACGGCAATGACCGTGGACACGCCGATAATAATGCCTAACATTGAGAGGACAGTTCGAGTTTTATTAGACAATAAGGACTCGAAAGC
>Ga0209749_1002028_pt1 | contig 15042 bp, 10 predicted proteins | sample EPASupsiteSAE347_FD_187267 | JGI IMG/M metagenome (GOLD analysis project Ga0209749, IMG submission 187267) | Bioremediated contaminated groundwater from EPA Superfund site, New Mexico - Sample SAE3-47 (SPAdes) (version 2) | ecosystem: Environmental > Aquatic > Deep subsurface > Groundwater >... | reverse complement strand
CCCCGCCACGCTCACGGCTCACCAAGCTTGGCGAGTTGCGAGCGTGGCGGGGACGCAACCCCGCCCTACCGTTCAAGGTGTCCCGCCTTATGTGAGTAGCCCTCACGCGGAGCTTGTGTGTTCACCGCGGAGACGCAGAGGGCGCAAAGAAAACGCAGAGAAACTTTGAGATTTCCAAGAGCTTTTCTCTGCGCTTTCTCTGCGTCTCCGCGGTGAAGAAAGCTCAGCCAGTGCCTCTTCAGAGCGAACAAAAATCGCTTGCGGATCTCCCGGAACTCGGGTAGGCTTGATACGCATTAGATAAGTTAGCGACTTCCGATTGCTATTCATCACATGGGAAATTTGTTCCAAGGGTGCTCTGACGGATGGGGCTGTGTATCCCTGAACGCTGATTTTTAACCACCTAACCTCAGATTTTTATCGATTGGACCCGTGAATAGACGTCTTTCGATTAACAGAGGCGTAGTTGCAGGCCTGATTGTTTTTTTGTTCGTGGCTCTCTGGAGTATGCGTGTCTGTGCAACGGAGGCTAATCAGAGGGAATTCCACTACTTTAATCCCGATTCTTCTCAAAGTAATCTCGGACGCTTAAAAAGCGAAATGGACAGTTTCTTTACTCGAGCCGGCTGTACCATAGCCTTCCAACCCTTTGCTCACCAGGTTGACTTCGACGCTAAGCTGAAAGAAAGGCGGCCTGCTTATCTATTTATTCCCCACTGGTATTTCCGGAAATTCGGACGCGACTTGCATCTTCAACCTTTTCTGCTTCCATTACGCAGGGGTGCGGCCTCCTACCGCAAGGTGCTTCTGACTTCCGAGCAGTCGAAGGTAACCCTTGAGAACCTGAAAAATCATTCGCTGGCCATGACTTCCATGGGGCCGGATACAGAGGGGATACTCAACAGTATTCTGTTCAGCCGTTACGGAGTGGACGCTCGAGGGCTGAGCACCGTGATGGTGTCAAAGGACTCCGATGCCTTGTTTGCCCTGGCTCTGGGACATGTGGACATGGCTTTGGCGGTTAAGGAGAACATGGATCAAGTTGCCGGAATCAACCCTAAAATCATGCAGTTCCTGCATCCCCTCGCCGAATCGGAGGCAATTCCGATGCCGGTATTTTGTTATGTGGAAGAAGCTGTGTCACCCTCGGAGGTACAGAAATTGAAAGATGTTTTTCTGAATCCCGACAAGAAGGAAATGCGCACCAGGATCATGGAGTTGTTGCAGATCGATGAATGGCGGACGTATTCTGAATAGCCTGATTTTCGCCCTGCTGGCACTTGGGATTATTTTCTGTCCTAGCTATGCCTTCGGGAGCGGGCCGGTCGTTATCCTCTTGAGTGATGAGGAAAAGGCCTACACGATGCCGGTTGCGACCTTTAAGGGAGAAGTGGATTCTCCGGTGGAGATCGTTAACCTGCGTGGTGACATAAAGAAGGCTCCCGCCATCATGGAACAGATTTTCTCCAGGAAGCCATGCCTGATTTTCGCCCTGGGCGCGAAGGCTTCTTATATCGCCAGGGTCTGGACGGTGGATCGGCCGGAAATCCCGGTTATTTTTGCCATGGTCCTCAACTGGGAGCGCTACGGACTGATGGACGGCCACGACCATATTGCGGGGATTGCTTCTGACGTGGATCCCGGAGCTCAGTTTGCCAATATGACGATGATTTCGCCCCGCGTTCGCCGGATCGGAGTGCTCTACAGCCGGGAGCATTCCTCCCAGATCGTTGCAAAGGCGAAGGAGGCGGCCGGGAAGCTGGGACTCGAGCTGGTAGCGCAGCAGATCGACCACTCCGAGGATTTCCAGAGATCCTACAAGAAAATTGCGGGCCATATCGATGGATTCTGGATTCTCACGGATCCGGTGGTCTATACCCTGGAAAACATGGCGTGGCTGGAGAAGCGCTGTATCGAGGATCGAATGGTGTGTCTCGGCCAGTCCAGAAACATCGCCAAGTTGGGGGTTTTGCTGGCTGTGGATGCGGATATCCCCAATATCGGCTTCCAGGCTGCATCCATGGCAAAAAACATTCTTTTGCGAAATCAGAGTCCCAAGAAGCTCGGAGTCATGCCCCCTCTGGGAACCCGAATCTACCTGAACGCAAAAACCGCAAAAGAAATCGGTCTTGTCCTCAACCCTTCGGCTTTGGATATGGCCAGCGAGATCATAGACAGATGATGCACGTCACGCAGCATTCGGAGCAGGATATGCCGGAGCAGGGAGAAAACGAATGGCGGCCTTCCATTCGGTCCTACCTGATCCTGATGAACCTGATCTTGCTTTGTTTGTTGTTCCCCGCCGTGAGTATCTTTTTCCTTCACGAAACGGCGGAGTTTCGCGATGCTCAGCTCAGCCGCACGGTCAATCAAATGAGGAAAGGCCTCGAGAGCCGAAGCGCCTCCCTGGTCCGCAGCATGGCGCTCAGTGCCAGTCAGGCCATGGCCGGGTACGATTTCACTTTCTTGAACATTCTTGTGGACCAGGTGGTCGGCAATGACCCCGAGATCCTCTACTGCCTTATCATGTCCCCCGGGCAAAAAGCCATGGTGCACAGCGCTCCTGAAAAACTGGGAAGCGTACTGGACGGGAAGATCGATCAGAAGGTCGCCGCCGGGATGGGCGTGGATTTTCCTTCCACACTGCCCGAAGAGCAGCGCGTCGATTTGATTCGGTTCATGGATGGGGAATACGCTTCACAATCAGGGTCCGAGCCCATCATGGAAGCGATCGCTCCCGTCTACAACGGAGCGCAGTTCAGCGGGGTTTTGCGCTGCGGCTATTCCCTCAAGAAACTGAATGGGGAGATCCTTGCCGCTCAGCAGGAATGGGCAGACAAGATGCAGCAGTTCGAAATCTATCTCGCGACCATAACCGCGCTCTTTTTTTCCATCGGTGTGTTGGTGGCGGGACTCTTTACCCGCTCCCTCGTCCGCTCCACCCGTCTTCTCAGCGATGGGGTGTACTGTGTGTCCGAAGGCAACCTGGAACACGAGATCCAGCAGAAAGGCCTGGTTTGCGATGAATTCATGAGGTTGAGCACGGCCTTCAACGCCATGACGGTACAGTTGAGAACATCGTATCAGCAGTTGGATGAATACAGCAGGTCTCTCGAGCAGAAGGTGGCCGAGAGGACCCGTGAGCTGGAGGAAGCTCAGGCGATTTTGATGCAGCAGGCCCATGAAGCCGGCATGGCGGAAATGGCCGTGGGCATTCTTCATAATATCGGCAACGCCATAACTCCCGCCAAGGTCGGTGCCGCGCTGCTCACCAGGCGCATTGCCAGGAGTCCTCTTCGCAGCCATCTCGACGAGATCATGTCCCAGATAAGCCGGGTGGTGGCCGAGGCTTCCACGTCCACGGTATCCGGGCCGGAGAAAGAGCGGCTCCTGAGCATCATTCGGCTCCTCCCCGAGAGTATTCAGGAGGAGTACGACAAGATCGCGGAGGATATCCAGCGAATACGCGAGAAGCATGAGCACATCGAGAGCATCATCCACCTGCAGATGCGCTACGCCCGCCTTTTCGGCGATCACGAGGAAGTCGATATAAACCAGTTGACCCGTGACGCGGTGAGGATGCTGGATGAATCTCTCCGCAAGCGAACGGTGGACGTTGTCATGGACTTTTCCAAGGTGCCTCTGGTCAGGATCGAACAGGCCAAGCTCATTCAAATCGTCGTCAATATGATCAAGAACGCCTACGAAGCCATGGACGAAGCGAAGCCGGAAGAAAGACATCTCATGATCTCGACGAGCTATGAAAAAGGGCCGCTTTCCTATGTGGCTCTATCGATCCGCGATACGGGGACCGGTTTTTCTCCTGAAGAAAAGGAGAAGCTTTTTGTGTTTGGTTACACGACAAAAGTGAAAGGGTCAGGCTTTGGCCTGCACTCCTGCGCCAACTACCTCATCGCCAACAATGGCTCCATTTCCGCCCATAGCGAAGGCAAGGGCAGGGGAGCGGAGTTTGTCGTTCGGCTGGCGGTGGCTGCCGGGAGAGAGGAGACCGAGACATGATGGTGCAAGAGGATAAGTGTCCGGAGCCACAGTCCGTTTTGCCTTGCGGCAACCGGGTGCTGGTCATCGACGACGATCCGGAGATCCTGGACGTCTTCAGATCGATCCTCGGAGGCGCCGTGGATGCAGCCGGCCGAAAAGGCACTGAGCTGGAAGGTCTTCTGGCTGAGATGATGGGCACGAGAGAGCATCGCGATGGAGGAAGGAGGGTCTTCTGGGTGGATACCGCCACTCAGGGTCAGGAGGGATTCGAGAAGGTCAGAAAAGCGGGAGAGGAAGGATACCCTTTTGCGGTGGTGTTTATCGATATGCGGATGCCTCCGGGATGGGACGGAATCAAAACCGCCCGGGAAATTCGCCGTCATGATCCTCATATTCAGATCGTCATCGTTACAGCCTATTCGGACGCGGGCATTTCCGAGATTGTCGAAAAAGTCGGCTTCACCAATCGCCTTCTCTATCTCAAAAAGCCTTTCGACGACGAAGAGATTCTCCAATTGGCGGATTCTTTGTCAATGCGCTGGAATTTGGAGAGAAAAGTCAAGCATTTCATGGATATCCTCGAAAGTATCATCGGAAGCTTCGTCGATCTGAAGCTCCCGATGGGCGATCAGGGAATCAAGATAACCATCAGGAATGTTCTCGGGCAATTGTGTGATTTTATGGGCACCCGTGACGTTTTTCTGGCCAAAGTGTCCAACGGCTCCATCGAATTCAACGTCGGTCTGGGGAGGTTTGCCAATGGCATCACTCATGCGCCGTCTTTCCAGGCGATCCTGCAACGCTTCATAGATGGTGACCAGGCGGAAGGGATCTTTCGAATTGAAGAATACTTCATTATGCCGATTATCCTCAAAAAATGTAAGAACGTGCTGGTCGGCATACGTCCGGACCGGGAAATTGAGGGAGTTGACGCTTTTCTCACGGTGCTTGCGGTGAACGTGGCGAAGATCTTTGATATGGCCGGCCGGATGTCGAAGCTCCAGCAGGAAGTCATCGATCTGAGACGAAGGGAAGAGGAATTATCCGCGAGAATCCGGCAGCTTGAGAAAGGGGCCCATGAGGAGAAGCCATGACCCTGGGGAATTCACGAATCCTTGTGATCGATGATGATCCGGAGATCTGGAAGGTATACCAGGCTGTTTTGGCACCCGAACAGGATGCCGATGGTTCCTCCGGACGGCAGATCGTACGATTATTGAACAGGGATAGGCAATTAGATCCGACCCCCCGGTTTCAGCTTCGTTTTGCCGGGCAGGGGCGGGACGGTTTTGAAGCAATTCAGGGATCTTTGCCAGATCGGCCTTTTGCCGTGGTATTCATCGACGTCAGAATGCCTCCGGGTTGGGACGGAATGGAGACGGCGGCCAGAATCCGCCGGGTTGATCCGCACATCGAGATCGTTATCGTTACGGCCTACTCGGACCGTTCACGGGACGAGATCGTGGAGGCGGTGGGCGCTCCCCATAAGCTGCTTTTCCTCCGCAAGCCCTTCGATCCGGAGGAGCTCACTCAGATGGCGCTCTCCCTTACGGAGAAGTGGGATCTGGCCAAACAGGAGGAAGCCCAGAGGCGCGAGCTTCAAACAGTGCTGATGACCACTCCCGCCGCTATTTTCACGGTGGACGTCAACCGGTGCATCACTTCATGGAATCCCGCCGCGGAGCAAATGATCGGCTATACTTCGGAGGATGTGGTAGGCAAGCCCTGCATATTTGCCAGGCTGTCCGGCCATCCCGTCTGTGTGGACTGCTCGGTGGGCTTCGAGAGCCAGGGGGGGCGAAGCTGCGAGATCACGGTTACGGACAAGAGCGGCAATAAGCGAATACTTTCCAAGAACATTTCCTACATTCGGAACAGGGCCGGCAATGTCGTCAAAGCGGTGGAGAGCTTCTGGGACATTACGGACATGAAGGAAGCCGAGGCAGCTCTTCTGCATTCCGAGAGCCGGTTCAGGGCCCTGGTCGAGACCACCAGCGACTGGGTCTGGGAAATGAATGCGGATGGCTGTTTTACCTACTGTTCTCCCATTTGTGAAATGATCTATGCCTATCGCCCGGAGGAGCTTTTGGGCAGGAGCCTTTTTGACGTTCTGATCCCTCTCGATGAAGTCGTGAGGTGCAGGGACGTGTTCGATCGATGCGTGCGGGAAGTGTCCAGTTTTCAGGGGATCGAGCGTCGGAGCCTGAGAAAGGATGGAAGGGTCATCCATATAGAATCCAGCGGGGCTCCCGTCATTGGTGAAGGAGGGAAAGTGGCCGGGTTCCGTGGTATAGATCGAGACATCACGGAACGAAGAAAGAATGAAGAAGAACGGCTCAAGCTCGAAGAGCAGTACCGCCAGAGTCAGAAAATGGAAGCCCTGGGAACTCTTGCCGGCGGAATAGCGCATGATCTCAATAACATTTTGACCCCGATCATGGGCCATGCGCAGCTCTCTCTCCTCAAGGCCGGGCCCAATAGCCCTGTTTACAACAACCTGCGGGATATCGTGAGAAGCAGCGAGAAAGCGGCGGACTTGCTCCACCAGATTCTGGCGTTCAGCCGAAAGCAGGTATTGGTGACCAGGACACTGGACCTGAACAGGCTGATCGAAGATTTCGCCAAAATGCTCCGCCGCCTGATCCGTGAAGACATCGAGGTCAAGCTGGATCTGGCTCAGGGGCTCTGGATGATTGACGCCGATTCCAGCCAGATGCAGCAGATCCTGATCAATCTGGTCGTCAATGCCCGGGATGCCATAGCCGAAAGCGGCGAGGTGGTCATTCGGACCAGAAACGAAGTGGTGGCTGAAAACGGACTCTTCGACGTCGACCATAAGCCCCTGAAGGGCAGCTATATGGTGCTGTCGGTAAGCGATAACGGCATCGGAATGGATTCCGCGACGTTGGCACGCATTTTCGACCCCTTTTTCACGACCAAGGAAGCCGGCAAGGGGACCGGGCTGGGGCTTTCCACTGTTTACGGAATCGTCAAACAGCATGGAGGACATATTCGGGTCAAGACGGTACCTGGTTTTGGGACGGAATTTCATATCTATTTCAAGAGGACGGAACAGAAGGTCGAGCTCGAAGGCAAGAGTGAGGGCGCACTGGTGAAGGGAGGCAAGGAGACGATTCTCCTGGCCGAAGATCATGCCGAGGTGCGCATGGTGGTTTCCTCCGCCCTCGAGCACTTCGGCTACCAGGTGATTGTGGCTTCCAGCGGTGCCGAAGCGGTCAAGCTTTTCAGGAAATGCAACGGTAAGATCGATCTGCTTCTGACGGATATCATAATGCCGGGATTCGGGGGCAAGGCGGTTGCCGAAGCACTCCGGGCGCAGCGGCCCGATCTTCCCATCATTTTCATGAGCGGCCAGCCCTTCGATGTGGTTCCCGGTGAGCTCCTCAAAGGAGAGAGAGCCGTATTTCTCCAAAAGCCCTTCAAACCTCAGGAAGTGGCGCGGAAGGTCAGAGAGATACTGGACAAGAGATCGAGAAAACCCGTTGCCCCATGATTTCAAGGGAGCACCGGCCCAAAGACTTCGAACTTTCAAAAGGGAGAGTACGATGGTGAAGTGCTTCGGACGGATACCGCTCATATTTCTGTCGATCCTGCTGGCGAACATTTGCTGTGCCGCTTCCGCTGCCACGACTGATGAAAAGATGAAGACGGTCGAGGAGATGTTCAACTCTCCTTATACCGAAGAAATGTACTATAGAGCGGACAGCCTTCTTCTGACCGCCACCGGCAGCCTCCAGCCGGTTCACCGGGCGCCGGCCGTAGCCAGCGTGATCACGGCCGAAGATATCGAAAAGATGGGCGCGACGGATCTCAGCCAGGTGCTGGAAACCGTGCCCGGATTGCATGTAACCCCTTCCTTCAACCGGTTGAATTCCAACTTCGCCATTCGTGGTATCCTCACGGGCACCAACGCCGAAGTTCTCGTCCTCATGAACGGGATTCCCCTTACTCAAACCACTCACGGTATCCGGGTCTCGACATTTCGCCTGCCCGTGGCGAACATCTCCCGAGTCGAGGTGATCCGTGGCCCCGGCTCCGCGGTGTACGGCGCCGACGCCTTTGCCGGAGTCATCAATATCATCACCAAGGACGCTCAGGAAATCGGTGCGTTCAAAGGCGGCTTTCGTGCCGGATCGTTCGATACGTACGATTTCTGGGCACAGCACGGAGGAACATACGGTGGGTGGAACGTCGCCTTGAGCGTCGAAGAACAGCAAAGCCATGGAGACCGGGACCGGATAGTGAGCACCGATCTCCAAACGTCCTTGGACAAGGCCTTCGGAACCAGGGCTTCACATGCGCCGGGATCCATGGATACCAACTTCAAGATTTGGAATTCCCATCTGGAGCTGGCACGGGAGAACTGGACGGCCCGCTTATGGGGGTGGGCCCAGGATGACGCCGGTATCGGCGTGGGAACGACCAATGTCCTTGATTCGCGCAGCAAACAGGACGCCGGGCAGTATCTCGCGGATCTGACCTATCAGAACAAGGAGCTGTTGCGAGACACGGATTTGAGCCTGCGCCTGAGCTACATGTACATAGAGGATGACCCCTTTTTCCTCCTGTTTCCCGCCGGAACTGTCCTGCCCATCGGCTCGGACGGCAATCCTTTTACAGCGGGCGGGGGACTGGTATCTTTCCCCGATGGTGTCATCGGACATCCGAACGCCGTCGAACAGCACTATTCCGTCGACTTCACCACTTTCTACACGGGCTTCGATCAGCATCGGGTGCGTGTGGGTACGGGTCTTACATTGTTTGACGCGAACTTCGAAGAATCCAAGAACTTCGGTCCGGGTATCATCGACGGAGAACAGCCCGTCGTCGGGGGGACGCTCACCAACGTTTCGGATACGCAATTCGTTTTTCTGGAAGATCATTCACGGGATCTTTTTTACCTCTCTCTCCAGGACGAGTGGGCCTTTGCCAGAAACTGGCACCTGACGGCCGGAGTGCGATACGATCATTTTTCGGACTTCGGAGACACCATCGATCCCAGGGTTGCGCTGGTTTGGGAGCCGCGATACGATCTAACCACCAAGCTGCTCTACGGAAGAGCCTTCCGGCCGCCGTCCTTTGCCGAGCTGTTTCTCAAGAACAATCCTTCGGCCCTCGGCAATCCGGATCTCAAGCCCGAGACCATCCAAACTCTCGAGCTCGCCTTCGACTACCAGCCCGTCTCCAATCTGCATACCATTCTGAACGTTTTCGGCTTCGAGATAAGAAACCTCATCGAATACGTTCAAGATGCCGAGAGCTCGGACCTTAGGGCTCAAAATGCAGCGAGCCAGCAGGGGTACGGCTTCGAGCTGGAAACCGACTGGAAAGTCACCGACACCTTCCGGCTGCGTGCCAACTTCACTTTCCAGCGCTCCATGGACAAGAAGACCGGACATCGCGTTCCCGACGCGCCCGGGATGGAATTCTATGTCAACCCTCACTGGGCCTTTCTACCGGATTGGTCCATAGACGGACAGCTCTTCTGGGTCGGGGACCGAAAACGGGCCGACGGAGACACCCGGCCTGAGATCGCCGACTATACAACGGTGAATCTCACTTTGCGCAGAAAGAACATTGCCAAACACTGGGATGTGGCCCTGGGGGTGCGCAATCTCTTCAATGAGGACATCCGCGAGCCAAGTCCCTCCGCCGTTCTCCATGATTTTCCCATGGCCGGGCGAAGCATTTTAGGAGAGGTTCGAATGAGCTTCTGATGAGTTGACGATCTATTGGAAGCGCTCATGGAAGGAATCAAGGGAAGAAACTGACGCAGGCATCGATGGAGGGGATGGAATGACGACGAGAAAGCCGCCGGCCGTGGAAAAGCGTAACATTCGCTTCACAGATCGACCGATAACACTGATTTGGCAAGAACAGGCCACCGAGGAAAATCCTTATCTTGCGCAATGCTGCCGGTGCCGTGGGTACGATCTGATGGAGCTCCTCAGAAAGCGAAGTTATATCGATGTATTGTATCTTCTGCTTCTTGGCTGCCTCCCCGCCGGGGATCAGGCCGAGCTGCTGGAGGCTTTGATGATCGCCTTCATCAATCCCGGTCCCCGTCATCCCGCGACACGGGCGGCCATGAATGCCGGGGTCGGCAGAACCGATCCCGCTCAAATTCTTCCGGTTTCCCTGGCCGTTTTGAGCGGCAATCATCTGGGGGGAGGCGAGGTGACGGCTGCCATGCGCTTCTTCATTAAGCATGCGGAAAAGGACCCCGGTGAGCTTGCGAGTCAACTGCTCGTGGATGCGAAGCCGCCGGAGGAAGGCGACTGGCACGTCGCTCCGGGATTCGGCTGCCGTTTCGGCGGGATCGATCCAATACCGCGGGAAATTGCACAAATGCTCGTCGCTCTGCCCGGCAGCGGTGAGACTCTACGCTGGGGCGCCGCCTTTGTGGAGGCTCTCGTACCGCACGGGCATGGCTGGTTGAGCACTGGTGTCTGTGCGGCGGTGTTTCTGGATTTGGGCTTTCCGGCCCGCGCCGGTGCCGGTCTTTTCCAGTTGATCTGCTCACCGGGCCTCCTGGCCCATGGACTCGAACTGGCGGACAAGCCGATCACGGCCATGCCCTTTTTGGATGAGGAGCACTATGTCATTGACCCCGAAGCACGAAAACGCAAGCACTTCGTTCTGGGATGAGCGCCGTGGGATGCTCCGCACCCGCAAGGGAGGCTGGGTCATCGATGAGGCTGTCTACACTCATGGCTATTCTCTGTTGGACGATCTGTTCGGTCGTGCGTCCTTCGTTCAGGTACTGATCCTGAATGTAACCGGCCGGATGGTGGAGCGTCGCCTGGCTGACTGGATAGAGGCTATCTTTCTTACCGTCAGCTATCCCGATGCGCGGATCTGGTGCAACCATATCGGAAGCCTGGCAGGGACGATGCGTGGGTCCCCGGTGGCTGCCGTGAGTGCCGGCCTGCTGGCCTCGGATTCCCGCATGTACGGTCCTGGAACCATTTACGGGGGCGCCGCTTTCATTGCAAAGGCTCTCGTCTTGAAGCGAAAAGGCCTGTCGGCGGAAGAAATCGTCGATGAATATATCGGGCGCCGGCCGGATGCCCCTCCGGTCATTCCCGGCTACGTGCGGCCGGTTGCACGGGGGGATGAGCGGGTGGCCGCCCTCGAGCGTCTGACGAGACAACTGGGTTTTGAAAGAGGTGAGCATCTCTCCCTGGCGTACGAAATTCAGGATGTGATGGCTCGCAGGTACAATGAAGGAATGAATAACCTGGCATACCATAGTGCCTTTCTTTGCGACCAGGGGTTCGCTCCCATGGAGCACTATCGCATTCTGAGCGCCGTGGTGCATTCAGGCGTAAACGCCTGCTATTCTGAAGCGTATGATCTTCCCCCCGAGTCTTTTCTGCCTCTTCGCTGTGATGATATCGATTATCAGGGCGAGCCTCCACGGCCGGTTCCCGGGAGCGATCAGGAGGCCTATCAGGGCAAATAACGACGAAATATCCCGACCTGTGCGGCCAGCCTCATGAGTTACTCAAGAAAAGGGGGGAGATATGAACGCGGCGGAACTGATTGTAGAAATGCTCGAAGAAGCAGGGGTAGAGTACATATTCGGTGTTCCGGGCGGAGCCATCGAGGATTTGAATACGGCGATTTATCAGAGCAGCATCAAGCCCATCGTGACAAAGCACGAAGAAGGGGCTGCCTTTATGGCGGACGGCTATGCCCGTGTGTCGGGGCGGCTTGGAGTCTGCTGCTCCACGGCCGGTCCCGGAGCTTCCAACCTCATCACGGGGCTTGCCACCTCCTATGCGGACAGTATTCCCGTTTGCGCTCTCACGGGGCAGGTCGCCACTTCGGTTTTCGGCAAGGGAGCCATCCAGGAGTCGGGATCGGAAGGAGTCAACATGGTCAGCATCTTCCGCAACTTCACCCGGTACAGCGGAATGCTGATCAATGAAAAGAGAACCCGCTACATGATGGAGAAAGCCTTTCGGGCTGCTCTCACTGGGGCTACGGGTCCCGTGCACTTGAACCTTCCTTCGGACATGATGAAAAAGCCGGTGACGAAGAAGCTTTCATGCGGCCTCACGGCCGACATTCGCACCTTCGAGCGCGAGGCCGTCAATGCCGCCGCGGAGAAGCTCATCAAGGCCAAACGCCCGGTCATCGTGGCGGGTTGGGGCGTGGTGCTTTCCCGAGGGGCGGAAGAGCTCCTGGAGCTGGCCCAGCTCCTGGATATTCCGGTGGCGAGCTCACCCAAGGCCAAGGGCATCTTTCCCGAATCTCACCCCCTTTCCCTGGGGGGCATCGGTTTTGCCGGTTCTCCCGTTGCCAGGGAGTACCTCATCGAGGGAGAGGTGGACATCCTGCTGGCGGTGGGAACGAGCTTCAATGAAATGGCCACGAGCGGTTGGGATGAGCGGCTCAAGCCCACTGAAGGATTGATCCAGATCGATGTGAGCGCCGAACAGATCGGCAAGAACTATTGCACTTCCATCGGCCTGGTCGGGGATGCCAAGACGGTACTGAAGGAGCTCAGCCGGTCCGTGCGAAAGAAGCTCGAGGCGGGGGAGTACGAAGCCTGTTTGCGAAGCACCGGGGCTCGACCTTCAATCCAGGCTCTCCGGTCCGCGCCCTGCACTGCCGAAAAGTCTCCCGACGGCGGCAACGGCCTCTACGACCCGTGTGCCCTGGTCAAGGACATCGAGACGAGCTTTCCCAAAAACACCATTTATTTTGCCGACATCGGAAACAGCATGGCCTGGGCTCTCAGGCACATGACCATCGATACCCCCTATTCCTTTTTTGTCGCCCTCGGCTTCGGTTCCATGGGCTACGCGGTGGCCGCGCCCGTGGGAGCACAACTGGCCATGCCTGCCCGCCAGGTGGTCGCCATGGTGGGAGACGGCAGCTTCCTCATGAACGGCTTCGAAGTCGCCACCGCCGTCAACTACGATATTCCCGTAATCTGGATTGTATTCAACAATGCCATGCTCGGGATGGTCTACCATGGCCGAAAGCTTTTCAAACAACCGATTCCCGAAGGCATCCCCTCTCGTTTCAAACGGGTGAACTTCGCCAAGGTGGCCGAAGGCCTCGGAGCCAGAGGAATACGCCTTGGCCGGGGAGACCGGATCACTCCGGAGCTGGCTCGGGAGCTGCTGGCGGAGGGGCGGCCGACGGTACTGGACGTATGGATCGATGAAGAAAAGGTCCCTCCCATTCACAGCCGTATCGAAACAGTGGATAAGCACTTCGTTGGATGATGCCCGCACGGCGATGGCGATGGCGATGGCGATGAAATGAGAATCTCCATTTCTCGGGCTCATGGTTTTGACTTTGTGCCCGTTCCCCGTTATTCTTTCCATGGATGTTCGAGCAAAACGCAGAGTGCGCGGAGGCGGGGAGGACGCAGAGAGCTTGTCATATTTTTTGGGATTTATCTTTTCTTTGCGCTCTCCGCTTCTCTGTGCTCTCTGCGGTTTGCTCTGTTCTTTCGGGCCTGGAAACGAGATTTTGATAACGACCCGCTCCCTGAGACCTTTGATCTTCTGGAAGCAGAAGCCATGAAGGTACGTGTACAGGAAGGAGACATCAGAGTTGGAGTACCGTTGTACTGCAACGTCTACGATGGGCGAAGAAGGCTATTGCTTCGGCAGGGCTACGTCATCAACTCCCAGACGCAGATCGATGCCGTCGTCGGACGAGGGGTCTTCTTCATCTTCAATGAAGAGGACATAACGAAATTCATCAAGCAGGTGAGACCTTTTTCAGACGTCGATTCCTTGGAGGCTGAGAATGAATTGTCACTTTTCATCGGCTCCGGACTCCACGGGCCCATCCCAAAGAGGTCGCCTTTCGAGCTCATCGATGAAGCCCATTCGCGTCTTGAAACGCTCTACTCGGCAAAAGACCCCGGGAAAAACCTGCCCGCAACCGTCGGCCGCCTGTGCAGGCTGATCCAGCAAGCCTGCCACGTGGATAAGGACGCGTCTCTTTCTACGATTCTGTTGCAGCAGGAAGGCAGATATTCCGTCAAGCACTCGATCCACACCGCCATTACGTGCGAAGTCGTCTTGAAACAAATGGGCTACACTCCGCGTGAGCGGCTGTCCATTCTGGCCGCCGGTCTAACCATGAACATCGCCATGAGCCAGCTCCAGGACGAGCTCTTTTTTCAGAAAGAAAAGCCCACCGAAGAGCAGCAAGAGAAAATCAAGGCTCATCTTTACGAGGGAGTGAAGATTCTGCTGTTAAGCGGCGTTTCGGATCCACTGTGGGTCAAGACCGTGCTTCACCATCATGAATTCCCCGACGGCACCGGCTATCCGCAAAAGCTTCAAGGGGAAGCCCTGGACGAGACCTCGCGTATCCTCACCATCGCTGACATCTACACCGCGAAAGTGGCCGGCCGGGCCTATCGCAAGCCCATGCCGCCCAATGTTGCCCTGAAGGAGATCTTCTGCCGGGACCGAGGACGCAATGTGGATATGGACCTCTCCCACCTTCTCATCAAGGAAATGGGCATATACCCTCCCGGCTCCTTCGTGCGCCTCGAAAATGGCGAAATCGCCGTCGTGACCCACTCGGGTGAGAAAGCCAACACCCCCATTGTCTGCAGCATTGTCAGGCCCAACGGCGATCTTTACTTGAACCCCAAGTTTCGCGAGAGCAGCGACAAGCTATATACGATCAAGGAAGTCATTTCTCCGGCGGATACCAGGCTCAGCGTCAACCGGTGCCAGCTTTGGGGCTACGGTGCCTGAGCGTTAACTTAAGGGACATAAGGGACATAAAAGACATAAAGGATATAGAAGACGCGATACCAAGGATGCGAAGAGGATCAAACATGAAGAAGAAACGAGATAAGCACTCTGGATTCTCCATGACTTCCGTGTCTTTTGGGTCCCTTATGTTAGGGCGTCCAAAACCGGTTTCGAGCGTTAGCCGGTTTTTGGCTCCAGACCGGGGAGCCATTCCTGTCCCTTGTCCGGAGTGATACTCTGACTCCGGCAAACCTCATCCATCCCGGGGGCCGCCAAT
>Ga0209749_1002025_pt1 | contig 15076 bp, 8 predicted proteins | sample EPASupsiteSAE347_FD_187267 | JGI IMG/M metagenome (GOLD analysis project Ga0209749, IMG submission 187267) | Bioremediated contaminated groundwater from EPA Superfund site, New Mexico - Sample SAE3-47 (SPAdes) (version 2) | ecosystem: Environmental > Aquatic > Deep subsurface > Groundwater >... | reverse complement strand
CAGTAAGATAACATCCGCAATGCAGTTGAAATATGAATTGACATGATCTATCAAAACGGAGTTCTCATGAACACTCTCTACTACGGCGACAACCTGCCGATCCTCAAAAAGCACATTCCATCCGAAAGCGTCGACCTGGTCTATCTCGATCCGCCTTTCAACTCCAACCGCAGTTACAACGTCCTTTTCAGAGAGGAAAGCGGCGGGGAGGCCGAAGCCCAGATAACCGCCTTCGCCGATACCTGGCACTGGACGCAGGACGCCGAAAGACTCTACAACGAAATCGTAACCGCTTCCCTGCCGGTCAGCGGCCTGATCAGCTCCCTGCGCTTTGCCATTGGCACCAACCAGATGATGGCCTATCTCGTCATGATGACCGCCCGCCTGACCGAACTCCACCGCGTCCTCAAACCAACCGGCAGTCTCTACCTGCACTGCGACCCGACCGCCAGCCACTACCTGAAAATCGTGCTGGATTCAATCTTTGGCGTTGAGCGTTTTTGTAACGAAATCATATGGAAGAGAACAAGTGCTCATGCTAATGTTGGTAAAAAGTATGGTGTTATTAACGATAATCTATTATTCTATACAAAATCCGCTTATTATATTTGGAATCAACAGCATTCTGAATACACTGAAGATCATATCGAAAGTTCGTACCGGTTTATTGAAGAAGACACTGGGCGTCGTTATGCTTCTCGCGATTTGACTGCATCAATGCAACGTGCATCATCAGGCCAGTTATATGATTGGAAAGGAATTCGTCCACCATCTTCTAGGTGTTGGTCTTGTTCTAAAGAACAGATGGAGAAATTCGAAGCACAAAAACTAATTGTTTATAGCCAAAACGGATACCCTCGTTTAAAAGTGTACCTTGATGAAATGCCGGGTGTTCCATTACAAAACATCTGGTTAGATTTACCAGTTATATCTGCCCAATCCGCTGAACGTCTTGGTTTTCCCACCCAAAAGCCGCTTGCCCTGCTGGAACGCATCATCAAGGCTTCCAGCAACGAAGGCGACGTCGTCCTCGATCCGTTCTGCGGTTGCGGCACGGCCATCGTCGCCGCCCAGAAACTCAACCGGCAATGGATCGGCATCGACGTTACGCACCTGTCCATTTCCCTGATGAAATACCGCCTGAAAGATTCCTACCACCTTGAGCCGAAGAAAGATTACAATGTTGTCGGCGAACCGGAAGACGTCCAATCCGCCCGGCAACTCGCCAATGACGACCGTTACCAGTTCCAGTGGTGGGCGCTCTCGCTCATCAAGGCCCGCCCGGTCGGCGGTGAAAAGAAAAAAGGCACCGATAAAGGCATTGACGGCCTGATCAATTTTCTGGATGACGATAGCGGCAAGGCCAAACGCGCCTTAGTGCAGGTCAAGAGCGGGCACATCAAGAGCGGCGACATCCGCGATCTGGTCGGAGTGCTGGATCGGGAAAAGGCCGAGATCGGCATATTCATCACCCTCGAACCGCCGACCGAACCGATGGTGAAAGAGGCCGTCACCGCCGGATTCTATCATTCGCCCGGTATGAATGTCGATTACCCGAAAGTGCAGATATTGACAATCGCAGACCTGCTCAAAGGGATAAAGCTGGACATCCCCCAGGAATTCACGACCTTCAAAGCGGCTAAGGCCGTCGCGCCGGACGCCAACCAGATTTCCTTATATTAGCCCCACATAAGACTCTCCGTCTTATGCTCCTCTCAACATTCCAATACATTCCTTGGAGGAGGGGGGCTAATATTTTCCCCGCGAAAGGCGCGAAAACCCACGAAAGTTTTCCTTTAGACAGGATTATTTCTGATTTATTGCATGATTGAATGAGTACATGAATGAATGGCTGCATGGCTGAGCGGAGCGATAAAAAATATTCAACATTAAACATTCAACATTCTTTGGCTGCATGACTGAATGACCACTAACGCACTGGTATCCGGTAGCCGTCCCCCCATGTCATTCTGAAGGAAGGGTGACTTTCCCCGACTGAAGAATCGCTAAGGTTTTATAACAATCCCGGTAATCCCTTAATCCGAGGAATCGTGGTGCTGACAATTGCGATTTCTCGTCATCCGGCTTCGCCGTCCTTCCCGAAATGACTTATTGAAAAAACTTTCCTCAAATGTCATTTCGAATTCCCGCTTTAGCGGGTGAGAAATCGGCTTAGTCCGGGAAGAATGTGTAAGATCAACGCGATTCCTCGTCGTCCGGCGATTGCCGAATACCCCGGAGTAGAGACACGGCATGCCGTGTCTCTACAGTCTAATTATAAACCAATCGCATCATAGTCCCTCCGGTAGGTTTCTTTCCGGGAAGTTCTGTTTCACGTAGAATTAAAACCGCCCGGACTTCGGGCGGTTTTTATCAATAATTTATTAAAGGTGGTTTAGTACAGGTTGGCGCGATTATCGACGATCTTGACCTGATCTTTCAGAGCATTGACCCAATTGGTATAGATCGAACTCTTTTTACGGGCGAGCATCTGCTGACGATAGGTCTCTATCTCGGCCGCGATCTCTTCCGGTTTGACATCTTTGCGCGCATTCAACTTGATAATGACAATCGTACGGTTTGCGATGAGCAACGGTTTGGAAATCTGGCCGGGTTTTAATCCCAGCAGGGTACCGCTGATCGTGCCGGAACGCTGAACGTTCTTTAATGTAGAGTTAATGCTCTGACCGGTATATGTGTCGACCTGACAGCCGGGATATTTGGCTACCACGCTCTCTAATTGGTTATCGTTCGCGGCTTGCGCATAGATTTCGTTGCCGATGGCTTGCAATTTTTCGACTCGTTTTTCGCCGGACAGGATATTTTTAATCTGTTCCCGGACTTCTTCCAGCGGGCGGTAATGCTCTTCATTAATTCCGGCCAGGTGTAGAACGGTGATACCGTTGTCGTAACTGAGCACTTCGGAAATTGTGCCGATCGGCTTATTGGAATAGGCAAAGCGAATACCAGCGGCAAACGTTCCGAAAAAGTTGATATAACGCGCATCTTTCGCGATTGGGCCGGTATTTTTGATTGCCAATTTCATGGAATCGGCGGCAGCCTGAAAGCCGTATTCGTTAGCATCGTAAGCAAAAAGATTGGCCTGAGAACGGATATTTTCAAGCGTTTCGGGACCGGTTTTAAACTTGAGCAGAATATGCCGGGCTTTGACCTGTGGCTGCCCGTTTTCGATGCGTTTGTCTTCAACTTTGATCAGGTGCACACCAAACTGGGTAACGATCGGCCGGGAAACTTGCCCCTTGCCCAGGGTGAAGGCGGCGCGATCGAATTCCGGTACCATCTGATTTTTGCCAAACCAGCCCAGATCGCCGCCGTTTGCAGCCCCACCCGGCTCTTCGGTAACCTCGGCGGCAACCGTGGCAAAATCCTCACCGCGTGCGAGGCGTCTGCGAATGGATTCTAATTGCTGGAAAGTAGAGAAGGAATCGGCCGGAGTCGGTCTTGTATCGAAAACGACATAGTCCAAGGTACGGGTTTCGGGGACAAGGAAGCGTTTTTTTTCTTTACTGTAATACTTGGAAATCTCAGATTTAGTGATCGGGAAAGTATCCTGCGCTACGATCGCGTAAGGCACGACCAGGGCAGTAAAATCGGCAGTTGTCTTTGCGATCGTAAGATCCCCGGTGATCTCCGCATCGGAAACCATCGCAAGGCTTTCGATCAGGTTTTGCATCTTTTCGTAAGGCAGATAATTTCGCATGTATTCCTCGACCGCCAACCATTCGTTGCCCTGCGGATGATTGATCGCATCCTGGTATTTCTGGTAATCGAACTTGCCGTCGGTCTGGAAAGCCTCGTTCTGTTGTAAGATCTGCGGTGGATTTTTTAATAAAACCTCGTAAATCTCGCTGTCGCTGGCCTTGATTTTGAATTTCTCGATCTGTTTGCCGATCAGGGTTTCATTGATATAGGACTGCCAGATTTGCTCGGAAATCTGGTCGATGTCCGCTTCGTTTAATTCCTGGCTTCTATCCCGGTAATTATCCAATTCATTCTGAATTAACTGGGAATAGCGCTGTGCGTCTAATTTTTTCCCATCGACAATGCCGGCGGCATCTTTCAGACGGGATTTTTGAGAGAAGATATCCAGCAGATCAGCACCACCGACCAGTCCGCCAATCGTCATACTGGCCAGGAACAGGATTAACAATCCCCAAAGAATAATGTGGGTATTGTCGCGCATTCTTTGCATTACAGCCATAACTTATCAAGTCCTCCTAATTTCAATTTAACCATTCCAAAAAATGGCCGCTAAATATAAGTATAATTGTGGGGATTGACAAAAGGTTATCCGAACAATCTCAGGTCAACTGCCGGACAGGAAATTATCAACGGCGGCGGCGACCTGTCGGCCATTGTAAATGGCTTTGACTATCAGTGAAGCTCCGCTGACCGCATCGCCCGTTGCAAAGAACTTCGCTTCGGATGTAACGTAATGCTGATCGACGACAATATTTCCGCGCGAGTCGGTTACGATTCCCAATTCATGCACCAGATTGCCGTGTTCGACATGCAGGAAACCGAACGCCAACAGTACAAGATCGGCCTTCAGGCAAAATTGCGATCCGGCGATTTCCCGGGAGGTACGCGCTCCGTTTTTATCCGGTTCGGTCCATTCTAAACGGGCAAAGGTGACCTGCCGGACATTGTCGGTACCTTCGAAGGATTTGGCTGAAAGCCCAAACAGGCGCTCACAACCCTCTTCGTGGGAGCTGGATGTCATGAGAATCTGTGGCCAGGCCGGCCAGGCGTTATACAGAGTGCGGGAACCGGGCGGTTGCGGCAAAATTTCCACTTGAGCGATACTTTTCGCGCCTTGCCGATGGGCAGTACCGACGCAGTCGGAGCCGGTATCGCCGCCGCCGAGCACAATCACGTCCTTATCTTTAGCAGTTATGATTTGCTCGGGCGAGATCACATAACCGGCATTGATCTGATTCTGCTGAATAAGATAGTCCATCGCCAAATGAATTCCGGCCAATTGCCGGCCCGGAATCGCCAGATCCCGTGCCACGGTTGTCCCGGTGGCGATTACGATCGCATCGTAGGTTCGTTTGAGGTAACGTGGCGAAATGTCGCGCCCGACATCGACGCCCGGTTCAAAAACTACTCCTTCGGCCTCCATCTGGGCCAGGCGTCGGTCTATAACGGCTTTGTCTAACTTGAAGTCGGGTACGCCGTAGCGCAGTAATCCGCCGATGCGATCCCGTTTTTCAAAAACGACCACTGCGTGACCGGCGCGAATCAATTGCTGGGCGGCGGCCAGACCGGATGGACCTGAACCGATGACCGCAATCTTTTTTCCGGTTTTATTCGGGATGATCTGCGGTTTGATCCAGCCTGCATGCCAGCCTTTTTCGACAATTTGCAGTTCGAGGTGGCGGATCGTCACCGGCGAATCGTGAATTGCCAGAGTACAGGCATATTCGCAGGGCGCCGGGCAGATGCGGCCGGTGAATTCCGGGAAATTGTTGGTCGCGTGCAGAAGCGCCAGGGCTTTTTGCCAGTGCGCATGATAGACCATGCTGTTCCAGTCAGGGATATGGTTGACGAGCGGACAGCCCGCGGCGTGACAGAAAGGGATACCGCAATCCATACAGCGCATTGCCTGATTAGCCAGGCCGGATTCATTCAATGGAATCTCGAATTCTTTGAAATTGCGGATTCGATCGGCAGGCGCTACTTTGGTCGGATTATGGCGTTTGTATTTTAAAAAGCCGGGATCTTTAGCCATTGAACACCTCCTCGGTCGCGGACACTGTTTCGACATCGGTATGTTCGCTCAATTTCATCCGTTCCAGGGATTTGCGGTAGTCGATCGGGATCACTTTGACGAACAGCGGCAGGTTCGAGTCCCATTTGTCGAGAATTGCCCTGGTGTGCGGGCTTTTAGTAAAACGCCAGTGTTTTTCGAGGATCGAATGCAGGAAGAGTTTATCTTTTTTGTCCCAGACGCTTTCGAGATCGACCATATCAAGATTGCATTTGGTGTCGAAAAGCTGGGTTTCATCGTAAATGTAGGCGATTCCGCCGCTCATCCCGGCCGCGAAGTTGCTTCCGGTCGAGCCAATGACCACGACCACACCGCCGGTCATATATTCGCAACCGTGCGAGCCGATGCCCTCGACGACTGCCAGCGCGCCGCTGTTGCGGATTGCGAATCGCTCGCCGGCCTTGCCATTGATGAAAACTTCGCCGCCGGTTGCACCGTACAGGACGACGTTGCCGCAGATGACATTTTCATGCGGAGCGAAGGCGGAGTTGGGCGGCGGCACGAGCACGACTCGTCCGCCGGACATGCTTTTCCCGAGATAATCGTTGGTGTCACCTTCGATTTTCAGGGAAATTCCGGGCGCCAGAAACGCGCCGAAACTTTGTCCGGCCGAGCCCCGGAAATTGATCCGGATCGTGTCGTCCGGCAGACCGGCCGCTCCATATTTTTTAACGATTTCGCCGCTCAGACGGGCGCCGACTGTGCGATAGGTATTGCGAATGTCCAGATCGAGCGCGACCGGTTCCTTCCGCTCAACAGCCGGCGCGGTTAAGCGAATCAGCTCATCGTCAAAAGCCGCTACTTTTTCGGAGCGGCTTATTCCGCAAACGGCGGTCGTATTCGTCATGGCATTAATCAACGGATTAAGATCGAATTTGGCAGATTTGCCAGAATCGGCGGGAGGCTGGTAGGCCAGGATGTCGGAGCGGCCGACCATTTCTGCGACTGTCCGGAAACCAAGTTCGGACATTACTTCACGGAAATCCTGAGCGAGAAATCTGAAAAAGCGTTCGATATATTCAGGCCTGCCCTGGAAATTAACGCGCAGGCGCGGATCCTGCGTGGCAACGCCCACGGCGCAGGAGTTCAGGTGACATTTACGCAACATGACACAGCCGAGCGTGATCAGGATGGCGGTGGCAAAACCGAATTCTTCAGCGCCGAGCAGAGCCGCAACCGCTAGGTCGCGCCCGGTTTTCAATTGACCGTCGACCTGCACGCGGACTTTATCACGCAGTTTGTTGAAGATCAATGTCTGATGCGTTTCGGCCAGCCCGATTTCCCACGGAATGCCGGTATGTTTGATCGAGGTGAGAGGCGCCGCGCCGGTGCCGCCTTCGTAGCCGGAGATCAGGACCAGATCGGCTTTGGCTTTGGCGACGCCTGCGGCAATCGTGCCGACCCCGGATTCCGAAACCAGTTTGACGGAGATTTTGGCCGTCGGGTTGACGCATTTCAGGTCGAAGATTAACTGCGATAGGTCTTCGATCGAATAAATATCGTGATGCGGTGGCGGTGAGATCAATGTAACTCCGGGCGTCGTGTTTCTGACGCGCGCAATTTCGTCGGTCACTTTATGACCGGGTAACTGGCCGCCTTCACCCGGTTTGGCGCCCTGTGCGATCTTGATCTGCAATTCTTCGGCGCTGATTAAATATGCGGGTGTTACACCGAAGCGGCCGGAAGCCACCTGCTTAACTTTCGAATTGGCGCAGTCGCCGTTAGGCAAAACCGTAACACGCTGCGGGTCTTCGCCGCCTTCACCGGAGTTACTGCGCGCGCCGAGCCGGTTCATGGCAATAGCGATAGTTCGATGGGCTTCCGGACTGATGGAGCCGAATGACATGGCCGAGGCGGCGAACCTTTTCTGGATCGACTCGACCGGTTCGACTTCATCGATCGGGACGGGAGGACGCGCTTTGAAGGTGAGCAGTTTGCGGATAGTCGGCGGGGTGGCATCGCTTTCGTTGACGATCCGAACGTAATCTTTGAATATTTCATAATCGTCGGCGCGGGTGGCCGTCTGGAGTTTGGCAATGGCAGAGGGATTCCAGCCATGACGCGGACCGTCGGCTCGCAAACTGTACTCACCGCCGGTATCCAGCAGATTCCGGACATTCCCCGTCAATGGAAAACCGGCCGAATGGCGCAAAACGGCTTCGTTCCGGATATCTGCCAGATCGAGACCGCCCAGGCGGTTGATCGTATCGGTAAAATACCGGTCGATAACCTCCTGACTGATGCCGATAGTTTCGAAGGTTTGAGCCGCGAAAAAGCTGTGCAAAGTAGAGATACCGAGACGGCTCATGGTTTTCAAGAAACCTTTTTTAACAGCGATGATGTACGAATCGACTGCCTCTTCCGGTTTCAGGTCTTGTTCGAGCAAACCGTTAAGCGCCAGGTTGCGCACGGTATAGAAAGCGAGGTACGGGCAGATCGCGTCCGCACCATAACCGACCAGCAGGGTAAAGTGCATGACTTCACGGACTTCACCGGAATCGACGATCAGGCTGGCGCGGTTGCGCAGACCTTGCCGAACCAGGAAATGATGAAGTCCCGACACGGCCAGAAGGGAGGGAACCGGCACCTGCCCGGCATTGATATTGCGGTCGGTCAGGATGAGCAGGGTCGCGCCATCGGCGATACATTTGGCGGCGGCCTCGAATAAATTATCCAGCGCCTGCTCGAGCGCCTGCGGTCCGCCGTTTCTCTCGAAAAGTATATCGAGGTAAGCGACTTTGATGCTCGGGTGATTGGCTTGTTCGATCCGCAGAAGATCGTCCGGTGTCAGCACCGGGTGCGAGAAACGGAAACCCCGGAAATTCTCGGGAGTCTCTTCCAGCAGATTGCCCTCGCCGCCCGCGAAAGTCTCCAGCGACATGACCAATTCCTCGCGCAATGGATCGATCGGCGGATTGGTTACCTGCGCGAATCTTTGCTTGAAATAATTGAAAAGCAGTTGCGGTCGGTCGGACAAAATGGCGAGTGGCGTATCGTTGCCCATGGCTCCGACGGGCTCCTGACTGCGGGAAGCCATCGGCGAAATGAGCATTTTCAATTCCTCGGCAGTGTAGCCAAAAGCGTGTTGCTTCTGGAGGAGAATTTCATCATTTTCAGACGGTGCGCTGGACGGATTGAAAAGGCCGCGCAAGGTGATGATATTGTCTTTGATCCAGCGACGATAGGGCTTTTGACGGGAAATTTTGGCCTTGATCTCTTTGTCGGGAACGACCCGGTTCTGGTTGAAATCGGCCAACAGCATTTTACCGGGCGACAGGCGACTGCGTTTGATGATCTTTTCCGGCGGAATGTCCAGCACGCCGGTTTCGGAAGCCAGAACGACTAAGCCATCACTCGTGATTGTGTAACGCGCCGGGCGCAGACCGTTGCGGTCGAGTATGCCGCCAAGGTAGCGCTCGTCACAAAAGACGATGGCGGCCGGGCCGTCCCACGGTTCCATGATCGACGAATGAAAATCATAGAAAGCGCGTTTGTCTTCGCTCATCTGGATTTTCGGACCGTAGGCTTCCGGAACCATCATCATCATGGCGTGCGGCAGGGAACGACCGCTCAGAACCAACAGTTCCAGGACATTGTCGAAAATGGCGGAATCAGAGCCGCTGCCGACGATGATCGGTTTGATTTTCTCGATGTCGTCGCCGAATAGCGGCGATTGCAGGTTGAACTCGCGGGTGCGCATCCGGTTGATGTTCCCGCTTAGGGTATTGATCTCGCCGTTATGGGCGATAAAGCGAAACGGCTGAGCCAGATTCCAGGTCGGCAGTGTGTTTGTGCTGTAGCGTTGATGAATGACGCCGAACCGGGAAATGAAACGTTCGTCTGCCAGATCGGGATAAAAATTCGGCAATTGATTAGCTGTCAGCAAACCTTTATAGACCAAGCGGTGAACCGAGAGACTGACGATATAGAACTGGCTGGTATCCGCGGGAAGTTCGGCTACCTGTTTTTCGGTCAGCCGTCGGATGACATACAGTTTCCGTTCGAAAGCGCCGGCGCTGATTTTCGCGCGATCGATGAAAACTTGTTCAATGGCGGGCATCGTTTTGCGGGCTTGTTCACCGATGCTGACCGGATCGACCGGAACCGGACGCCAGCCGAAAATCTCGCAACCTTCATCTGCCACGATTTTTTCGAAAATGTTCCGGCAGTTTGCCGCCAGCGAATTGTTAGCCGGGAGAAAAAGCATACCTACGGCATAATCACCGACCCGCGGTAATACGATACCGGAGTCGGCGGTTTCCTGGCGCAGAAAAGTGTCCGGTATTTGCATCATTATGCCGGCGCCGTCGCCGGTGGACTTGTCGCCGCCGAGCGCCCCGCGGTGCTCCAGATTGACCAAAACCGTAATGGAGTCGCGAATGATCTGGTGAGTAGCGACGCCGTCCAATTTGGCGATAAAACCGACGCCGCAACTATCGTGTTCGAGAGCCGGATCGTAGAGTCCGCTGGCGGTTAGTTCACCATTTGCCCGGTTTAATGCTCCAAAATTTCCAATCATTCGCCGTTCCTTCGCGATAAAATAAAAATATTCTCAATCTCAGTGAATTAAACGAACCAGAACGTAACATCAAATTCAGTTTATTCTGATGGGAAAAATAATGATAGCAGCAATCCGGTCAAACTATTTTTTTGGTGAAATATTTAATAATTAAAGTTTAGCGATTATTTCCGCCAAAGCCGTTGCGATTTCACTGACTTTACTGACTTCCACAATTCCGGGATGATCTTTAGGCGTATGCGTGACATAAACCGTCAGATCGGTCAGGAATATACCGGAGGTCAGCGCCATTGCCGGACAACCCTGCTGAACGAACATGCCGTGATCGCTCTGATACCATTCCGCGCCGCGTTTGATGCCGGGAAACTTCGCGAACAAATTGTTCATGAATTCGTTTTGTTCGGCCGTCAGATTGTAGGTCGAAAATAATGACTCACCCTGATAATATCCGACGCCGTCAATGTTGATTGCCATGCGGATATCAGACCAGCGGCCTTCATTCGCCGCGAAATAGAGCATCTCGCCGGGTATGGAGTAGTAATCCTCACCGTTCAGAATGGTCAGTTCGAGGCGGTTGCCGTCTGCCGGATAATCTTTCAGCAATTCGGCCAGCAGTAGCAGGGTGATAACGCCGGTGGCGTTGTCAATTGCGCCGGGCGTGCCCATTTTGGCGTCAATATGCGCCGTAACGACGATGCGCGGTTTGGCGGGATCGCCTTTTAGAGCATTGATGTTGCAGCCGCGGGCTTTATTACGCGTAGCCCGGATGGTCAACGCGGCGGTTTTACCGGCAAAGGCGGTCAGCGGTTCACCGTCAACGTCTTTCATGTAGGCGTTCGGGATATCAAAATCACCGTCTTCGATCAGGGAAAAAGGATACACACCGCCGGCCAGCTGCGGGTCGCGCCCGGTGGCGGAAAGAATCGCGCGCGGCGCCCCGGCTTCCAGCAGGCGGATGATTTCCTGGTGATGTTCCGGATTATAGAAGACGAAATTCTTCGGCATCAGCTGCTCGCGGGCGATCTCGCCGATCAGCAGGATGATTTTATCCTGAATATCCGTGCTTTTCAATTCATCGACCGTGCGGATGACGACCAGTTCGCCCTGACCTGTGAAACCGCGTGAATACGGACCGGGATTGATCGGAAAATAATGCCCGACAACCTTCAGATCGGCGCCGTCATTGGTCCAGTACATGCAGTCGAATTCGGGTGTCTCGACGTCCCAGCCTAGTGCCCGAAACTCATCCGCTACAAATCGTGTAGCGGCCCGATTGCCGTCCGTGCCGACCAACCGTTCCGGGATCGTCAGGCATAGATGATTAAGATACTTTTTCGCCATTTCATTCAGATTTCTCGTTTTCATGTTGCTCCTTGTGTTAAAAAATTAGGCGGAAAGTACAGCCGGAATCTGAAATGGAATTGTACAAATCCGACAAAGTCCGACTTTTATTCAAGATTATGAATCGCTCGGGAGCAGAGCCCCGGAACGAGTTATAAATAGTTGCTGCTTATCGGTGAAAACTGGGGCTAATATTCGCTGTTGCAGGCGATTTTGCGACATTGACCGGGAGTCAGGCCGACGAAATGGAGGAAGTCGTGATTGAAATGGGCTTGGTCGAAGTAGCCGCTGGCATGTGCAATGCGAGTCAGGCTCAGATCGGTCTTGAGAAGTTGCATCGCCCGTTCCAGGCGGACGATTTTAGCGAAACGCGCCGGAGTCAGCCCGATTAAATCGCGGAAAAGCCGCTCCTGTTGGCGGTCGCTGACGCCGATTTCGCGGTTGATCAGGCTGAGACCGTTCGATGGATTCATCTGGTTGAATAAACGGATTGCCTGGCGTACCGGGCGCAGTTCATCCTCTTCCGGAGAGCGGATGGAATTCAATAGAAATTGTTCGAGCAGGGTAATCCGGCCGGGCCAGTTGGGGCATTGTGACAAACGCTCACCGACCTCGTTCCAGGCTGGTCGCAAATCAGATAAGTCGGTGACGACGCCGGTCAATTCCTGCATCGGAAGATTCACGAATGAGCGTAAACCGTACGGATGAAAATATATCCCGAGCATACTTGTCAGGCCGGTCGTGGTGACGTGTTTATATTCGAGTAACTGTCCGCTGATTACACTGACCGGCTGAGTAATTTTATGGCCTTGCGCATCGGTTTCGCGGAACGGTTCGGCAAGGTGAAACAGGATTTGTGGTTCGCCGGTCGGGTAGACAATTTCCGAAACGATCTCGGGTTCGTCCGATTCCATCGTCCAGTAAAAATGGATATAATCGGCGAGTTGGGGCGAGGGCTGATACTGATTAAAGCGCATACGGGAGCGTAGCTAACATTCACCTTCATCATTGTGTTTGTAATGCGCCAGCGGCAGGGGTTCGTGAACGCAATTGCCGTCGCGTTTGACGATCCGTCCAGGCGTACCGACGACCGTGCAATTGGCCGGGACGTCGCGGTTGATGATAACGGTGGTTGCGCCGATCTTGGCATTATCACCGACGATGATCGGACCGAGCAGGGTTGCACCCGCGCCGATCAGAACGTTATTGCCGATGGTCGGATGGCGCTTGTCATGATGATGGCCGGTGCCGCCGAGTGTGACGCCATGAAAGAAGACGCAGTTGTCGCCGATCTCAGCCGTCTCGCCGATCACTACGCCCGTGCCATGATCGATGAAGAAGCCATGACCGATGCGCGCCCCGGGATGAATCTCGACCCCGCTCCAAAAATGGGCGATGACGCTGATTAAGCGCGGCAAAACCGGGATATGCAGGTAAGTATGCAGGAAATGGGCGATGCGATACAGGAAGATCGCGTGCCAGGTCGTATAGCAGAGCAGGATCTCGATGATATTCTTGGCGGCCGGATCGTTGCGCCGGATCGCCCGCAGGTCTTCGATGCCGTATAGTCTCATGGATTATCCTCAAATAATTCGGTGCTGAGATAACGCTCGCCGGTATCCGGAAAAACGGTCACGATCAATCGCTTTTCGGAACTGCGTCCGGCGATTTGCATAGCGGCGAACATACTGGCTCCGGCTGAAATCCCGGCCAGGATGCCTTCCTCGATTGCCAACCGTCGGGCGGTCTTGATGGCTGAGTCATTGTCAACCCGGATTATTTCGTCGATAATGTCCTGATTCAAGATTTCCGGGATGAATCCGGCGCCGATGCCCTGGATTTTGTGCGGGCCGGGTTTTCCGCCGGATAAAACCGGCGAATCGGAAGGTTCAACGGCAATAATCCGGATAGCCGGATAAGACTGCTTCAGAATCTCGCCAACACCGGTAATCGTCCCGCCAGTGCCGACGCCGGCCACGAAGTAATCCGGAACAAGGTCTCCGAGATCGGTGATGATTTCCTGCGCCGTGGTGCGGCGATGTATCTCCGGATTGGCCGGATTACGGAATTGCTGGGGCATGAAAAAACCGTCCTGTTGCGCCAGACGTTCAGCTTCTGCCACGGCCCCCGCCATGCCTTTTAGACCGGGTGTCAGCACGATCTGTGCACCGTAATGAGTCAGTATTTTTCGACGTTCGATGCTCATCGATTCCGGCATGGTCAGGATGATCGGATAACCTTTGGCCGCGGCGACCATGGCCAGACCGATGCCGGTATTGCCGGAAGTCGGTTCGACGATCGTCATGCCTTTCTTCAGGACGCCCTGGCGTTCGGCCGACTCGATCATGTTCAGCGCGATGCGGTCCTTGACAGAGCCGCCCGGGTTGAAGAATTCAATCTTGGCGAGAATCTCTGCCTTCATTCCGACGGTCAGTTTATTGATCCGCACCAGCGGAGTCTGGCCAATTGTAGTCAGTATGGAATCGTAAATCACCGTTGACCTGTATTTTTAGATGTCACGATCATACGGGAAGGTTAATTAGACTGGAACTCAAATACAAAGGAAATTTCGGCCGGAATATCAAGCGACGAAAAAATCCAAATTCCAAATAACAAATAAGAACCAATTTCCAAATATCCAATATTCAAAACGGAGATTTCACACTATTCGGGTTTCGGTCGTTGGCTCTTGGTATTTTGGACATTAGTTGGTATTTGGTATTTATTCTTTTATAATCTCGTATGATTGTGAATCATGGACAGGTCTGAATATTTCTAAATCAATCACAGATTTAGTATACCCTATCTCGGGAATTTATCCAAGTTTTTTACAAGTAAATGACCAATTTAATCAAGGATTTCCCCTAGGTTTGCCTTGGGGGTACCTTATAAAAGAAAGAGTTTGAGAAACCTTGGTGTCTCATATAAGACTATTACTGATAAGATACCTCGATGCTTGCGTCGAGGTAGTTCATTTCACAGCCCGTCACCCGGAACTCGTAATTCGTAAGGCGTAAATCGTGATGAGGAACCATAAAAGTGACGGTTGACAAGTAACGACCAAACTCGTAACCCGTAACCCATAATTAAAGAAAATCCTTGTACTTTTACGAATAAATATTTATTATCACAGCGTATTTTTGTTCTTGTGATCTCGGTCGACGTTTTAAAAAGGGAAGTGAACGTAGAAAATGCTTTCGGGGAAAAGAAACAAACCATACAAATTATGGAGTGAGTTAATTCGCATGTTATACGTCATTTAGCGAACGAAAGGATAGATATATGAAGAAAAATATTTTAATACTGCTTATTCTCGTTTTAGGATCTTTCTTAGTAAATACCTGTGAAAGAAAAATTGCTAACTATTATAGAGAAGTTGATGAAGACTGGAAATATGAAATAATCGGAAAATATCCCATAAT
>Ga0209749_1002024_pt1 | contig 15077 bp, 12 predicted proteins | sample EPASupsiteSAE347_FD_187267 | JGI IMG/M metagenome (GOLD analysis project Ga0209749, IMG submission 187267) | Bioremediated contaminated groundwater from EPA Superfund site, New Mexico - Sample SAE3-47 (SPAdes) (version 2) | ecosystem: Environmental > Aquatic > Deep subsurface > Groundwater >... | reverse complement strand
GAATGATATTTTTCATGGCCTTGGAGCATAAGCGAGTATATCCGGATTCAAGATGAACTTTTTGAAGATCTTTTATTTCATTTTCATTTAATTGCCACTTTTTGCGAGCGTATTCAGTCAGCCATGCATCATCATCCGAAAAATGCAAAGTATGCCAGATTTCAAACTTATTTTCATCAGAAAAGGTGCTCCATCGTTTAATTCCAAAAACCTTGCCAATGGCAGTATATGTCCTGTTACCGTAAATTTTCTCCTGATCTTCAAGATTAATATGACTATCCTGCGGCAGATTCAAAATCTTTTTGATTTGTTCAATTTTGAGACAATCGACGTGATTGAGCTTGTCAATCAGTTTAAACCGTTCTTCATCGGTTAACGGTTCATCAAAACGTTCATCGGTTGTTATCCTGATTCTTACAACTGTTTCCAGGATTCTGAAATACTGGTAAACCGGCGAACTTTTGGGAGCACAGCGTTTATTCTTTTCAAAGGTACAGAGAGCGACTTTTCCTTTTTGGGATTTTAATTTTCTTTGGAAGAAGATTATATCCTTGATTCGGGCTTTTACTTCATTGGTCAGAATGGTCGGGTAGAATGACTGCTGTTTGACGAGGATTACATCGACTTCTTCCTCGTACATTTTTCTCAGAGCGAATCTATTGCGTCGCCTTTGTTCATCCGGGTTCAGGGTTGACAGGTATTCGCCAAGAGTTCTGAATCCGCCTTCTTTAAGGGCTTTTTCGGTTTCGGTAATTCCGGTTTTATCATTGTATCCCTTGAATATTTTATTGTCATCTTTGCCGGCCGTCTTGCGGTTGGATTTAAAACCCCGGCGCTGATTGATATGAAAGAGCGCCCGTCCGATTTCAAATAGAGATAGTTTCTCGTCTAATCCCTTTTTTCTGACATCATAGGGATCGATTGTGAAAAACAAATCCTCGGCTTCCTTATCTTTTGGATATAATCCTTGTTTTTTTAGGTATTCCTGTAAATTTACACGTCGCATTTTGTAATGATCTAATCTGTGTCTCATTCCTCGCGCAGTTCGTCTTTGCACATTTTTTGATTCTTCGCTTCCGGCGGGAGTTCGATTTAATCCTTCCGGAAATATTCTGACTCCGGTGCCGACGATCTTTTTTGAATCAGGGTCAATCAATGCCCAGCCTATTGAGTTGGTGCCCATATCAAGTCCAAGAATTCTTCCCATAATAACCTCCTGGAAAATGTTATTGCTTTTTAAAATTCCGCCCTGTAATATATAAAAGATTTTTTAAATAACTATCCAATCTTGCTGCGACTTATCACAATAAGGACTATAAGTCCGCAGGTTTTCCTTAGCCCGACTTCTGCCGGGCTTTTTTTTACCCTGATTTTACAATTGTAGAGATATCCCGATTTATCGGGACCATGTCTCTACATAATTCGATCATGTCATTTCGAATCCCCGATGAAATCGGGGTGAGAAATCGCTTATGTCAGAGAGATACTCCCGCACAAATGCGATTTCTCGTCTGCCGATAGATCGACATCCTCGAAATGACTTGTTGAAGATGAATTTTATCCCAGTTTACGTAGTAGAGACACGGCATGCCGTGTCTCTACAACAGGTGGCCCCACTTCCAATACGAACCAGTTCACCTTTTTTATGAACTAATTGGGTTCGGAGGTGAACCAGTTCACCTTTTATCCGAACTACTTCAGTTCGGATACGAACCGGTTCATCTTTTATATGAACCAGTTCAGTTCAGACACGAACTAATTCATCTTTTATCCGAACCAGTTCGGTTCGGAAGTGAACTAATTCACCTTTTATACGAACTAATTCTATTTTGAAGTGGGATGGTTCGTATTTGAAGTGGAGGGGGGTACATCCGATGTGGGGTAGGATACTTATTGTCTGACAAATTTCCCCTTTCTTCGATGGGCGAGAAAATTGTCACCCGGAATCGAATTTATATCCCCGGAAAAAGGGTATTTAAAGGCCGCGCGGAATTATTAAAAGGAGCTGAAAGGTCGCGGCGGTCCGTTTATTGTCAGGAGCAGAATTTCCGGAATTGTTCAGCGATCAGGATTTTCAGGCAGTCGGGGTAGTTGTCTCTTCGGTTGGGGTTTCAGAAGTTTTTCCCTGACCTTCGAAGCGTTTCTTGAGCTCGTTGTAGATTTCCTTAGCGGCCTGAACGTTCATCTTCGCCGCGACCTTGACACCATTGTAATAAGCCAGGGCCGGTCTGTAACATTCACTGCCGGTTAAAAGCGTGGTGTCATCCAGTTCGCCGTTAATGGGGTTAAGGCGGCGTCGGTAGAGGGTCAACAGGGCATTGAGATTAAAATCCTTGTCGAATTCATCCACCTTTATGAAGGCGGGAATAAATTCCGGCGCAGTCGTAAAGTACTCCTTGACCTTCTCAACGAAAGGCAGAGTCTTGTCGCTCATCTTGGGCAGATCATGACGCTGGGCTGGCGTCAGGGCTACCAGATACGGCACGAGCTTTTCTTCGAGAACCTTGATTGCGGCTTCAATGGCAGTCTTGTCCTCGGGGGTGATCTCGATGGAGATCAGATTTTCAGTAGACATTTTTCGTCTCCTTCTTTTGGTTTATAATTTTCCGAAAAACCATTGGTTTTCCGGCTTGTCTTCAATATAGAACAACTTCTCCCGTTAGTAGCAAAGTTCATCAGTTGTCCAACTCTGAATAAATCTAATAGAAGAGGGGATAAAAGTCAAATATTTTAAACAAAATCAGAATTTCTCACCTAATTATACGGATTCTGTTCCGTCGCGTCCTTAGACCTGACGGACGGGTGTCACGTGCCAGATTTGAGAATCTGACACAACAGAATTCGAATTTCTTCAATATAACCAATGTAAAGACACGGCATGCCGTGTCTCTACGTAATCCGATCATGTCATTTCGAATCCCCGATGAAATCGGGGTGAGAAATCGCTTATATCAGAGGGATACTTCCAAACAAATGCGATTTCTCGTCTGCCGATAAATCGACATCCTCGAAATGACTTATAAGGACAGATGCGGTTTATCATCGTCCATTAGTATCATGTCTTCGGAAGGCTTTCGTCTCTGATTCCTGTTTAAGATTCTGGTAGAAAAGACATCCCGATTCATCGGGACCGTGTCTTTTCTACATTGGTTAATTAGAATCACGTGATGTCTCAATGAAAATCATTGCCATTTAAAATGTAATTGTCATCATCACATTAAGGTTTTTGAACAGGCCGTAGAGTGTCTCTACATGAATTCGTCAGGGATCTGCCGTTTTCGACCGATTAATTATTCGGCGTACGCGTCTTTTGACCAATTTTGGGGATTGGTCAGGATATATTCACGGATACGATTTAATTCATCTTCATTTCGGATGATATGTTCATAATAGCCACGTTGCCAGATGGATTTTCCGAAGTCATTACGAAATTCATTAATCATTTTTGTTGTGGCGGATTTGAATGACCGGATAATGGTAGGAATAGAATGTTTGGTTGGTTTACCGAAATTTTCGGGTTGGTATTGTAGAGACACGGCATGCCGTGTCTCTACGCCAGATGATCCCCATATTCCGATGATTCCATGGATGTGATTTGGCATGATGATGGATTCAAACAATGAAGTTTTCGGGAAATGTTGCGGTATTTCATTCCAACATTTATCGGCGGTTTTTCCCCAATCATTTAAAACCATTTTTCCATCGATTACGTTTCCGAAAATCAGATTACGTTCCTGTGTTAAAATCGTGATAAAGTACAAACCAGCCTGGGAGTAATCGTATTCAGCCAGACGGTTTGTTTCGATCCTGTATTTACCCTTGAATAATTTCATATTTCTGTCTAAATAATGTAAGTAAATCCATTTGAAAATCAATTTATCATTTTTTTATACATAGAGACATCCCGATTCATCGGGACCGTGTCTCTACAGAAGATTTTCACCATTAATTCGTCGCAGAGACATCCCGGTTTTTTGGGACTGTGTCTTTACCGAATGACCATTGCTGACCACCGCATGACGAAATCTTTCATTTCTGGCCTGCGGAAGCTTATATTTTGTCAAAATGGAGAATCGACTGAAATAATGCAGAAAAATATAACCGAACCTTCGCCGGCATCCGCGAAGCCCTTGCGCAAATCCTGGGACGAATATTTTCTCGACATCGCGGATATGGTAGCGACCCGCTCGACCTGTTTCCGCAACAAGGTCGGCGCCGTGATCGTGCGCGATAAGGTGATCGTCTCCACCGGATATAACGGAGCGCCAACCAATCAGCCGAATTGTCTGGAGATCGGTTACTGTTACCGCGACCGGCATCAGATCCAATCCGGCACGCAGCTGGAGCGCTGTCGTGCGGTCGGTTCGCATGCCGAATCGAATGCAGTCGTACTGGCGGCCCGCAACGGCCAGAGCACATCCGGCGGAACGATCTATGTCGTCGGACATAAGTTTATCTGCGACCAGTGCAAGGCGATCATTGCCAACGCGAAGATCGACCGCGTCATCATGCGCAAATTGGACGGGCAGATCGAGACTATCCATCCGGCGGCTGACTGGACCTGCCACCCGGTGGATTGTCCTTCTGTCAGGTGAATATATGCTGATATATTGCCATGGATTCAGCAGTTCGGGACAGGCCACCAAAGCCCAAATCCTGCGCGAGAATTTCCCGGCCGGCTCGGTACTGGCGCCGGATTTGCCATACGAGCCGCTGTCCGCCGTCGAAACGATAATTAAGACCGCGCGCGAAAGCATCCGAAAATCGGAGATACTATTAGTCGGTTCGAGCCTCGGCGGTTTTTACGCTTTGCACCTGCATCAGGTATTGGGCTGGCCGGCTCTCCTGCTCAATCCAACGGTCGATCCGATCGGCGATACCGGCCGGCGCGAACAAATGGAATCTCATTTTGAGGAAGATGCCCTGGCGGCCTGGCGGGATGAATATACCGATCAGATCCGAACGCTATACCATCCGGCAGAGACAATCGATTCCCGAAATCTGTTCGTCTTCCTTAACCGGAATGACGAATTGCTGGATTATAAAAAAGCGGCGGCTTATTTTAAAGTCAGTAATTGTCGGGTGACATTCTCCGATACCGGCGGCCACCGCTTCGAAAATTTTATTACATTAATTCCGACCGTGCGGGCGATTTATGATGAAATCCGCCGCCGGTGATTATTTGACCAAAGCCTGTAGTTTGCTCCAGTAATCCGGGCCGACCATCTTATCGGCGTCAACCAGAATATTCTGAATAACTCCGATGATCGGTTGCGGGCCTTCCCAGTGTTTTTCGATAAAAGCTGCCCCGGTTTCCTGCATGACTAAATTCATGACGTAAACCGCCAGCACAATATCATCGACGTACCCGATCGCGCCCCAGTAAGTTTCCGGAATGAAATCAAGCGGCGACATGAAATATGATATAGCCGTGGCGAGTTTGCCCTTGTAATTGGCCGGCAGTTCCTCATCCGCTAATAGTTTGACTATCAGGTGGAGAATGTCCGGAGTTAATAATATATATTTGAGCCAGCGATTGGCTTTCCCGATTTCGGATTTGCTCCAGTTATTGATTTTACTGCGCAGGGTTTGAAAAAATTCGCTTTCCACCGTTTGCATATATTTTCTCCTTTTAATTGCCGGGAAAAGATCGTTTGATAAAATGCGTTATTAAATTAAGCGTCGCTCCGAACAATGTCAAAAATTTCTTCCGAAATGTAACCAATTTTTATTCTCCGAATCTGAAAAGCGGGTAAAATAAACAATCGAACGGAGTGAAAAATGAGCGAACAATTGACCAAAGACAAGTTTGTAAAAGAAATTTTTGATTTTGAAAATGAAAAATCGTGGAATTATAAAGGCGAACTGCCCAGTGTGATCGATTTCTATGCCGATTGGTGTTATCCCTGCAAAATGGTGGCGCCGGTGCTGGAAGATCTGTCCGTGAAGTATGCCGGTAAGGTGAAAATCTATAAAGTCAACACCGATGCGGAAGGCGAACTCGCCGGGCTGTTTGGCATTCGCAGTATTCCGTCGCTGTTGTTCATCCCGAAGACCGGTCAGCCGCAGATGATGGTCGGCGCACTGCCGAAAAATCAGCTCGACAAAGCCATTCAGAATATTCTGGATAAAGGTGCCGCCGCTTGACGCGATCTATTTAGAGATCACCGCGATCCCGGTTTTACCGTCCATACCAACCGTCAGATCATGGTCGCTCCGGACATGAACGAAATGGGCGGTGCGACTGACGACTTTTTGTTTCTTCAGCCAATTCCAGTCCAGAAAATCTTTCCCGGAATTATACGGAATATTGAAATAGCCAACCTTCATGGCGACGATATTATGGAAGAAATGGGTGCCCTGGGAAGGATCGACATCGAAGCCTTTCAAACCGACCTCGACGATCACACGGGCATTGCTGATCTGCACGAATTTGACCGGGATTCCAAGGAACCGATCCTGAGAACCCCAACGGCCGGGACCGATCAGGATGTACTGCAGTTTATTCCTTTTCATTTCGTCGTTTAGAGACTCAATTTCGGCTTGCATTTCAATCGTTTTGAGATTATCGAATTTGTCCGGATCGAGATAGATGACATCCCGTAAGTCGTGGACAATGCCGTTGCCCATACCTTTTTCCGTGTACAGAAACAGGTCGGCATGATTGATGAGATCTTCGGAATAGAGTGGAATGCCTTCGGAATCGACTGCCAGCGGCCGAATCTGTAAAATGTAAAAAGTCGGCAGAATATCATTTTGGAGATCTTTGTTCAGGTTGACGGCGAATTCAATTTCGACCGGTGTTCCGAAGGCCTTTTCGCCGATTTCCAGCAATTTGGCGAGGATTTCCGCCAGCGGAAATGTTTTATTCTTCAGGATATTTTCGAATGTGATGATCCGCGGGCCTTTACCGTCAATGCCTGGAACGAGCCGGTTGTCTGCCATATCCCAGACCGAAGCCATTTGTTCGAGAATGCCGAATTTCTCGGCCTGGTCTAAAGTGAGTTCGGAGATTGTAACATCTTCGCCGACCTGTAAATCGAATTCGGTCTGGCTGACATTCACCGCATAGAATTTCTTCTGGGAATTGCCAACTAAGGCGCGCGGCTGAATAAATTCGATCTGCGGATACCTGGGACAGAACTGGTAACTCTTACCGCCGTCAATAACGGATTTGCCCATTCCGACCGCAACGCTGGCAATGCCGTCTTCGTTCTTCAGCCCGGCAATCGGGTAAAAATTATAGGACTGCGCCACGCCGGAAATATGTGGCGAGAAATAATCCATGCCGAGTGGCAAACCAACCAATTGCTGGATGATAACGGCCATTTTCTCTTCTTCGATCTGGTGGTTCAGGTTCTCGATATAATTACGGGCGCTTTTAATATAGACTGAAGCGAAAACAAGTTTGACAGCATTGGTCAACTGTTCGAAACGAACCCGCTTGTCAGGGTGATTGTTGGGCAACATGTAAGTGCGGTAAATTCCGGCGAAGGGCTGGGCGTAGGAATCTTCCAGCAGTCCGGAAGAACGCACAGCCAGCGGATAGCGGATGATTTCGATGTAAATCGAAAGTTTTTCCGAAAGTTCATCTGAAATCTGGCTGTTCATGAATAGCCTGTCGATTTCGCTGTCCGATTTGTCTTCGAGGAACTGGTCGCTGATGCGGTTGTGCGCGATGAAATCGTCATACTCATTCGTTCCAATAACGGCCGTAGCCGGCAGGCTGATGCGCACGTCCGGAAAATACTTTGAAAATTCCATCGTTACCAGCAGAGCATTAAGAAACGCCAGACCGCGTCCTTTGCCGCCGAGCGATCCTTCTCCGATCCTGGAAATCTCAGTGTTTTCAAAAAGGTTTTTCGGGCTGAAACTGATAATTTTACCCTTATTACGGGCTTGACGAATAGTCTTCAAGGTCGAGACGAGGTGCTTGCGCACTTCGATCATTGAAGGAAAATCTTTTATAGTCAGCAGGCGCATCTGCCGGGCGATCTGGGTTTCTCCGCGGGCCATCAGCCAGGCCGAGAAATGATTGCGCTTGCTATGATAAACGATCGACTCGTCGGGGACCGTTTTTAATTTTTCCTCGAATTCGGTCAGGGTATGGGCACGGTTTATCTCATTGCCGGCTTCGTTGCGGAAGACGAAATCGCCAAAACCGAGGTTATTTTTGATGAATGCCCGTAATTGTTGCAGGAGATGTTTAGAATGTTTATGAAGGAAAATCGCACCAATTTCGGAGGCTTTAATGGCGTTTTCATCTTCGGATGAGAGCAGGATCGTCGGCACATCGTATTCGTTTTCCTTGACCTTCGAGATCAGTTCGATACCGGCCACCGGGTCGACTTTTCCGCCTTTTAAATAACTGATGTCGGATATAACAGCGATGATATATTCCTGGTACTTGGTGTAAATTTCAAGCGCCTCTTCATAATTGTAGGCCAGAATGACTTTCGGCCGGGCCCGCATCCGCAACCGCTTGTTAATATCGGTCAGTTCCTCATTGATCAGCAACTGGGTTTGTTTGACGATCTCCTCGTACAACAGCGGTAAAAAGATCGAATAGAACTGGACGGAATCCTCGACTAACAAAATAACTCTGACCAGGCCATTCCGCGTGTCGAACTCCAGATTGCGTTTGTCTTCGACCGATTTGACCATTGCCAGAAATAATTTGGTATCGCCGTTCCAGAGAAAGATGTTGTTGAAGTATTTTAATTTGCCTTCGTTGACATCGGCCAGTTTAATGTCAGAAAGCATGTTTAGCAGCAACAGAACCGGCAGGTTTGGATTTTCTTCTTTGATGCGCCGGGACAATTCGAAAGGAGTGATCTTGCCGATGTGCAACATCGTAACGACGAGATCGAATTTTTTCTCTTTTAAAATCTCCAGTGCATCTTCGCCGGTCGGAACACTCGTAATCATCGGCGCCGTGCTTAGATTAAGCTGGCGATATTCACCGAAAATCTGTTCCGAGAGACGCCCGTCCTGCTCGAAAATAAATGCGTCGTAAAAAGTCGAAACCAAAAGGATTTCACGGACTTTATTGGCCATCAGGTAATGATAGCAATCCTCGCCGTATTTGAATTTGTTATAGTAGTAGTTTAATTCTTTAGTATCCATTTAAACCTCGATCTTCAACGCACGGAAAAGTATAGCTATGAATGGTCAATAATTCAAGAAAATTTTAGCTTTAATAGCAAATAGTCTTGTGACCGACAAACAAAAAGGCAGACAAAGGGAGTCTTTGTCTGCCGGTACGGGTCTGTAGTGTGAGGAATATTTTAAGAGAATTTCAGATAAGTGCGGACGAATTGGTCGAATGACATCTGGGTCGAAGTAAGTTTCTCGAGGTCCTTCATTTTGACCAGTACGACAATGTCAGTACCCTCAACGTCGATAATAATTTTACCGAAGTCGTTTTTCGGGTAAGTTTGCGCCAGTCTTGCCAGACTCGTTGCCAAAACCGTATTGAAAGTTTGCGGTGTGGCGTATGTTGACAAAATCATTGTACCGCCTTTCTCAACGCCGATCATGTATGCCCCGAACAATAAACTCACTAAAAGCATCGAAAGTCCGAGAATTTTTACTGTCCTTTTCATTGTTAACCTCATTAAATTCACTTTTAAATAATCCCGCTGCTCTTTAGACCGGGAAAAAATCGAAAAGTTTTACAGTCATCGTTTCAATTATCAACCAAAAAACAAGAATTAGACTGACTAAAAAAATAATGGTTGCCAGCTTGCCGGAGCGAAAAAAGCGGAAATGAATGACCCAAATCAATTGTTTAGTCAAAAGAAGTCAATAAAATTGAACCGTATAAAAATTGCGAGTGTTATTAAGAACAAAATGGTGAATTATTTTACAGGCAGGAAAAATCGCACCGGTTGCTATCACCCGGTCTAGGATTTGTAAACAGAAAGGGAAGTCAAAATGAAGAAAATAATAGTGTGCCTTTTTTGCTTGTGGATTGTTCCGGCGATCGCCCAAATCCCGCAGACCGATATGGGGGACGCCTTTGATGAACTGGGTGGAACGCTGAATCTTCATTTTTTTAACGCTCTGGACGGCAAGCCGATTCCGGCGGGGTCGGTGACAATTACCAATATCGGTGATTATACGACTGATTTTGATGGAAAGATCGGCTTTCCGGTTCCCGAAAAAGACACTCTGTATAAAGTCCTGTTCAAAAAGGACGGCTTTATCGATTCCGAATTCAATATCGAGATCATGGCCGGGTCGATTTTCTTTAACCGGTTTTCGGTTTCGCCGAAGCTGGAATTCGGTGCTTTACGGATTGTACTGGATTGGGACGCTACTCCCGGCGATCTGGATGCTCACCTGGTCAAGAAAGGCAGTTACCATATTTCATTCCGAAAAATGCGCATATCCGCTGACAAGGTTTCCCGCCTGGACCGCGACGACACAGATGGCTTCGGCCCGGAAACGATCACTACTACTAAGGTCGATGACGATGCCGAATATCTGTTTTTCGTGCATGACTATACGAATCAGAACCGGCCGAATAGTCTGGCATTGTCAAAATCCAAAGCGACCGTTAAAGTCTTCGGCAACGACCGCCTGCTCTATGTCATAAAAGTTCCGACCAATATGCGCGGCAATTATTGGGAAGTCTGCAAAATCGTCAAGGGCGAGGTCGTTATCCTTAATAGTATTACCGGGATAATACCGGCGGAATAAACGCTAACATATTTCTCGTCGAAGACATTTTCGGTTATTAAAAAGCTTACAATTTTGGCCGGAATTTAGTAGGTTTGCGACCGGTGAGAATTTTCAGTCAAAAAATAAATCTAATCGGTTGAATAACTCTTCTAACCAGTGAAATTTTCAGGTGTAATAAATGAAATCTAATGAATGTCCCCCCAGTGTCAGTGTAATTTTACATTACGATTCGCGTAATACGGATATGGCCAATCAATTTGCCAGGACGCTAACCTCGATCATGAACCAGACCGTTTTACCGGCCGAGGTGTTGGTTCTGGACGGCTCGCCGGATGTCAATTTTGGGATTGAAACCGGAACAATTCCGGTTCGGATTATTCCGATGACAGATGGCTTTAGCCGGGCGATGAATGCCGCTCTGCAGACGGCCTGCGGTCAATTTGTCATTTATCTTGATAATGCCGGTTCGGAAGTGGTTCTGAAGCAATCTTTCACCGAGACAACTTTACTGATGACCGAAAAATATCCGATGCTGGGTATGTTGTATGGCGATTACGAATTGGTTATGGCCGACCAGATCAAAGAAATTCGTCTGCTTAAACATCATGTCGGCCGTCTGCGCGATAATCAGGACTACGGCAAGGCATTTCTGTTCAGCAAGGCGGCGCTGAAAACAGTCGGCGGTTTCGACGAATCGCTGAAATTCAAACAGCTTTATGACATTCGCCTGAAATTATCCGAAAAATTCGATCTCGTCCATATCGCGAACAAGATTAACGGATCGTTATACCAAATCGTGGCCGAAAGCACAAAACATAACGTTTTCGACTATCTGCTGGCCAGCAAAGAAGCTCAGCAGGAAGCCGAGACAGTTCTGACCGATCATTTGAAAAGACTGGGAGCGTACTTATCGCCCGGCCAGGGTTACCGGCAACGACCGGGACTGAATGACGCTTATGATTATTTGGCGTCCATAATCATTCCGGTCAACCGGCGTCCGGAATTCATCGCCACGGCGCTGGAGACTGTCTTTCAACAGACGGTGCGCGCTATTGAAGTTATCGTCGTGGTCAACGGCGGACCGCTCGACCCGACCGTGACGGAAGTGAAAAAATATCTGCCGGACGGCGCGCTTTACGATCCCGCCCGCCCGCCGGTCAGGTTAGTCGTTTCCGATATTAATAACATCGGACTTTCGCTGGACCTCGGAGTGAAAATCGCGCGCGGTCGTTATTATGTGCAGCTCGATTCCGACGACCGGCTGAAACCGGACGCAGTCGAGAAAATCCTGGCGGTGTATGCCTCGGATGAAAAAATCGGTATGGTAATCGGCTCGTATGAAGTCTGGGAGAAAAAGACAACCGGCGAATTTATCCGCATGGAGCAAATCCCGGTCGTGACACATGCCGAATGGACCGAAGCCAACGGTCGCAACAACCTTTTACATATCAACGGCGCCGGCGCACCGCGCTCGATCCCGATCCGGATTATAAAAGAGATGGGCTATTTCGGGATCAATGATGAACCGTTCGCGCGCAATTACGGCGAAGATTACGATCTGGTGTTAAAGATCAGCGAGAAATATCGTATCGGCCGGGTTTGGGAGCCAATCTATGATGTTATCCGGCATTCCGGCGGCACCGATCACAGCATCGACCAGAACACCATCGACCGGAACGACGAAGCCAAAGATTATATGCGCATGGAGACCGTCCGACGCAGAATCAGGTTGAACAATGCCAAATCCAACCGGTGACATGCGTCGATAGCTTTTTGCAAAAATGCCGATGAAGCACACAGTTCGAATACAGACACAGGAATATTTTGGAGTTAATGAATGCATGACGATTTCTTACTGATCGGGATTGACGGCGGAGCTACAAAAGTCAATGGTTGGTCGATTGAAATTGAAAACCACGGAACGGCATTTGCTCTTGGCCGGATCAATGCCAGCAAGTCGTACCGCGAAATCTCCGGATACATCGAAAATTTTCAACCGGTCGACCTGAATCGGCAACTGGATGAATGGGAAGCCGGCAATATCGTTCCGACGACGGAAGAGAGCGTTCAATCGAACTGTTATATATCCGCCGCGGCAATCAGTATTAAAAAAATAGCTGGACTCAGCGGTCGGAAAAAAGTTATGATCGGGATCGGTATGCCGGGTATCAAAACCAAAGACGAACGGGGAATTGCCGTTCTGAAAAACGGACCGCGCATGAGCGATTATGCCGCCCGCATCGAGAAAGATCTGGCGCAAGCCGGAGTTGAATTGGTGCAACCGATCAGCCATATCGGAAGCGATGCCTATTACTGCGGAATCGGCGAGGAATTTGCCAGTGACGGATCGTTCCGGACTGCCCGGAATTCCTACTATCTTGGAGGCGGAACCGGCGCCGCCGATGCCCTGAAATTGGATGGTAAGGTCATTCCGCTGGATGAAACCAAAGGTTGGTTCGTCAAAGCCTGGGAAATGAAGTGCCCGGCCGGTTTTTCCGTCGAAAGGTACGTTTCATCAAAAGGAATTCAGGCGATCTACGGCGACCTGGTCGGCCAAACGCTGGATGAATTGCACCAGGCCGGCATATTTCCCCCGCAAATCCGTGGACGCGCTTTACGCGGGGAACGACCGGCGCTCGAGACCATGCAGAAAGTCGCCCATTATTTAGCATTGTTGTTATATGAAAGAATCACGTCGCTTTACGCCGGCTGGCAGGGATTGTTCGGTTTTGTCAATCCGAACCGCCCGGTTCCATCGCTGGAACACAATTATATGCGGGTACTATTCGATACTCTTATCATCGGTCAGCGACTCGGCGATCTGCTCCGCGAAGCCGAAGGCGACACCGTACTCTGGTCGCCATTCGTCCGGGAATTGAATGAGTTGATCTGTAAATCATCCGTGCTCGATCAATCGTCGAAAGAGCATTATTGTCCAAAGGGACGATTAGACCTGACGCGGATTAGAATTTCGAATCTGCGGGAAGCGCCGGCTCTGGGTGCCGGAATCGACGCTTATTTAACGTGGAAGGAGAAAACACATGCTAGAACCTGATCAAATCCCGTCGCAGGAACCAATCCTGCGGGTTGGAATCTTTTTACCGGTCGACGAAAGCAACACCTTCTCGGTGGTTATTCCTGAAAAACCGGTGTACAAATTAATTCCCGGAGATGATGCCGCGATGGTTTTACGGAATGCCGATCAGATCGAGTTTGTCATCGAAGATAATAAAATAGCAGCTTTGGTCAATGGCCGGAAAATCGGGGCGCAATCGATCTGGAAAGTCACTTTGGATGGAAACCTCGAGATCTTTAATCAGGCCGGGATAAAAGTGAAAAATGTCGTGGCAGGACGAGGATTTCACTGGAAAAAACATATCGACGTTTACCTGCCCGGTTCGGTTGAGATCAGTCTGTTAAACGGTTTTCTGACTATGATAAATGTCCTGCCGATCGAGCAATATCTGATGTGTGTGGCGACCTCCGAAATGGGTGCCGCCAGCCCGCCGTCCCTGATTGAATCTCAGACGATCGTGGCGCGTTCCTGGATGCTGGCGAACGTGGAAATGAAGCATCGCAATCTGGGTATGGACGTCTGTAATGATGATTGCTGTCAACGCTACCAGGGTACGACCTACCTTTCGGCCCAATCTACCAAAGGCGCCGTCGGGACTGCCGGTCAGGTACTGATTTACGATAATAAAATTTGTGATACGCGCTACTATAAGAGTTGTGGCGGAGTCAGCGAATCTTTCGAGAATGTCTGGGCGGGTGATCCCATTCCGTATCTGGATTCGGTGCTGGATGCCCCGGCCGGATACACTCATCCGACCTTGCCGCTCGACAGCGAGGAAAAAGTTCGCCAATGGATCGAAAATCCGCCGCCGGCGTTTTGCAGTCCGTCAGTAATTCCGGAAAAAGAGTTGAAAAAATATCTCGGTAATGTTGATGAAGAGGGCGAATATTATCGCTGGCATTTCCGGCTTACACAGAAAAAGATCACGGCTTTATTCAACCTGAAATTGAATCTCGGCGCAGCTGCCATAAAAAGCATTCAGCCGCTGAAAAGAGGCAAATCCGGACGATTAATCCGCGTCGCAATCGACTATATCGACAAAGCGGGAGCGGAAAAACAACAAATCGTGGCCGATCAGTATGTTATCCGCGAAACCTTTCACGAACTGTTCCTGTACAGTTCGGCTTTTATCGTGGAGACTGAAACAGGCAACGGGAAAGTCCCGTCGGCCTTTATTCTGAAAGGAGCCGGCTGGGGACATGGAGTCGGCTATTGCCAGATCGGTGCGCTGGGGATGGCTTTGAAAGGTTACGCGACGAACGATATTTTAATGCATTATTACCCGGGCGCCAAACTCCGGAAAATTTATTAATAC
>Ga0209749_1002021_pt1 | contig 15097 bp, 13 predicted proteins | sample EPASupsiteSAE347_FD_187267 | JGI IMG/M metagenome (GOLD analysis project Ga0209749, IMG submission 187267) | Bioremediated contaminated groundwater from EPA Superfund site, New Mexico - Sample SAE3-47 (SPAdes) (version 2) | ecosystem: Environmental > Aquatic > Deep subsurface > Groundwater >... | reverse complement strand
CCTTCTGACCCTGGCCCCCCTGCAATTTTATGGCCCCAGGGGCACGGCGGCCCTCTACCTCAGGAAAGGGGTCCGGGTGATTCCACAGATTGACGGCGGCGTCCAGGAAGACGGGCGGCGCGCCGGTACGGAGAACCTGCCCGGCATCGTCGGCATGGGAAAGGCCTGCGAGATCGCGCAGCAGGAGATGGAGGAGAATGCCCGGAAGATGCTCCCCCTGAGGGACCGGTTGATTTCGGAACTGCCCCGGAGGATAGAGCACCTCTATCTCAATGGTCATCCGGAAAAGCGCCTGCCGGGAAACGTAAATTTTTCCGTAGAGTTCGTGGAAGGGGAGGGTATGCTCCTGCTCCTGGACATGCTGGGAATCGCTGTTACCAGCGGCTCGGCCTGCACTTCCCGGGCTCTCAAGGCCTCCCACGTCATATCCGCCATCGGGGTGGACGCCGCGGTGGCCCAGGGTTCGGTGCTGATGAGCCTCTCGCGGGAGACGTCCGCGGAAGACATTGACTACGTCCTGGAGCAGTTTCCCCCAATCGTGAAGAAGCTGAGGGACATGTCCCCCCTCTACGCCTACTTTTTAAAGACGGGAAAGCGTCAGGAGGCCGGCCCGGGCACGGACTACGAACACCACCACGAGCACGGCGAGGACGCAAAAGAGGAGTGAAACGATGAAAGACAAGATGACGATCATCCTCTTCTCGGGAGACCTCGACAAGGCCATCGCCGCCTTCACCCTGGCCACTACGGCCGCGGCCGGCGACATGGACGTCACCATTTTCTTTACCTTCTGGGGACTTAATATTCTGAAAAAATCCCGGTATACATTTTCGAAGAAACAGAACTTTCTTCAGAAGATGTTCAACTTCATGAGCACCTCGTCGCTGCCGATCACCCGCCTCAACTTCTTGGGGCTCGGCCCCTGGATGATGAAAAAACTCATGAAAAAATCACGCATGGCCTCTCTGGAGGATCTCATGGCCCTGGCGCAGCAGCTCAAAGTGAAGTACATTGCCTGCACGACGAGCTGCGGGATCCTGGGGCTTTCCCGGGAAAGCCTCCTGGATGAGGTGGGCGAGTTTGCCGGGGCCGCCAGTTACCTGGTCGAGGCCCGGGAGGCCCGCATCAATCTTTTTATCTGAGGTATGACGATGAAAGCCGATCGAACACTTGACTGCATCGGACTCTTCTGCCCCATGCCCATCGTCAAGACGCGGATCGAGATGGACAATATGAATCCGGGGGAAGTCCTGGAAATTCTGGCGGACGACCCCGGCTTCGAGAATGACCTTCCGGCCTGGTGCAAAATGTCCGGGGCGAAGTTCCTGGGAATCGAGAAGGAAGGGAACGTACTAAAGGGCTACGTGATGAAATCCTGAAGATGCCATCCAATGTTGAAATCAAAGCTAAGGTTATGGATCCGGAAAGGCTGAGATCCGAGGCGACGCGTATCTCCACCGTCTCCGGTCGGATCCTAAACCAGGAAGACATTTTCTTTCGGTCCGGGCGCGGCAGGCTCAAGCTCCGCATTTTTTCCGACGATTCCGGAGAGCTTATATATTACGAGAGGCCCGACACCGGGAAAGCAAAAAAGTCGGACTACCAGATCCACCGGACCGCCAGGCCCCGGGAATTAAGGAGAGTACTGGCGGATGCTCTTGGCGAAACAGTGACGGTAAAAAAAAAGAGAGAGCTGTTTATCACAGGACAGACCAGGATCCACCTGGACGAGGTCGAAGGATTGGGCGCATACATGGAATTGGAAGTGGTGCTTGAGCCCGGCCAGACTTTCGAAGAAGGCTCCCGGATAGCAGACGATCTGATGCGGGAATTGGGAGTTAAGGAGTCTGAATTGGTACCATGTGCCTACTGTGATCTGATAATGATGAAGGCCGAACAGGACTCTTCTCCCGAGGCGGCAGAATCGGCGCCCCGGTGAGGGTGGATAACCGTGTTCGAGAAAGCGAGGCAGAATGACCAGGAAGAAGCTGGCAATGATGATGGAGTGGCTTCGTCCCGCCGGCATAGGGCTTGCCATTTTTTTTGCCTGTTGCCTGGGAGATGACGCGATATCACAATTTCATATTCTGGGACCGTTCGTGGTAATGGTCATGTCCGGGACGGTGGCCTTCGAGTCCCTGATATTGGGCGAAGCGGCCTCCGAGAAAATCGGCTATGCACCCAATCGTGCCTATCAAATTCAATCAGGCCTGGCCAACGCGGCCACGGCCGTCACGGCCCTGCTTGTCTATGTGCTCAATTGGGGGCGATATGCGGATGCCACCGTCGTCACCTCAATGTTGCTGTTTTTTACTTTTTCGGCCGCAAATCACGTCGCCACAGCCATCAGAGATAAGAACATGAAGCCCGTCAACCTGATGCGTCCGATCGTGACATTGATACTTTTGGGCGCACTTCTGCCCCCGATGATCAAAGCATTGATTCAGTGAGCGTTGGCCGCTCAGTTATGTTTAGCGCCCTTCGGTGTGCGGGATCGGAGATAATAACATAGTAATCCAGGAAGGTGACAGTATGACGGATACAGACGACAGGCAACACCGTTTTATCCTGCAAAGAATTGCCCATAGGGCGATGCTTGAAAGAGGACTTTTTCCGGATTTTTCGCCCCAGGCACTCGCCGAGCTCGATCGAATTCACGGGCCGGAGACGCGAACCGGGGAACAGACGCGCGATCTCAGGAACCTTATCTGGTGCTCCATAGACAACGATGATTCGCGCGATCTGGATCAGCTTACCGTTGCCGAAACTCTGCCCGACTGGGGCGCAAAAATCCTGGTAGCCGTTGCCGACGTTGACGCTTTTGTAAAGAAGCGTTCGGCGCTTGACGATCATGCGCGGCAGAACACCACCTCGGTTTACACCGTTGCCGAGACGTTCCCTATGCTGCCTGAGAAGCTATCCACGGATCTTACCTCACTTAACTATGAATCGGACCGCCTGGCCATCGTCATTGAAATGATTCTCGCCGAGGATGGTTCGCTTAAGAGTTCGGACCTTTATAGAGCGATGGTTCGTAATCATGCAAAGCTTGCCTACAACAGCGTTGCTTACTGGCTGGAGGGCAGCGGGCCGATGCCGCCGGGGGTCGGCGCGGTCAGCGGTCTTGACGAGAATCTTCGGCTCCAGGACCGCGTGGCTCAGAAAATGAAAGCGCTCCGGCACCTGCACGGTGCGCTTGAGCTCGAAACAATAGAAGCGCGTCCGGTATTTGACGGCGATACGCTCAAGGACCTGGAAGTCGAAAAAAGGAACAGGGCCAAAGATATTATTGAGGATTTCATGATCGCCGCCAACGGCGTTGCCGCGCGATACCTCGCGTCCAAAAATTTCCCGTCGCTGAGGCGCGTAGTCCGCATGCCCAAACACTGGGACCGGATTATCGAACTTGCCGGAGAGCTGGGCTCAACGTTGCCCGCGGCGCCCGACTCAAAGGCCCTGGACCAATTCCTGGTATCGGCGAAAGCCGCCGATCCACTCCGTTTTCCCGATCTCTCTTTCAGGATCGTCAAACTCCTGGGCCCGGGTGAATACGTCGTCCAGCTTCCGGGAGGCAGTTCCGCCGGGCACTTCGGTCTGGCGGTCAGGGACTATGCTCACTCCACCGCCCCGAACCGGCGGTACCCCGATCTGATTACACAGCGCTTGCTGAAAGCAGTAATGGCGGGACTTTCTCTGCCCTACGGGAACGACGAATTGGAAGCGCTTGCAAAGCACTGCACCGAAGTGGAAGATGCCGCAAAAAAAGTTGAACGTCAGGTGAAAAAATCCGCAGCGGCAATACTGCTGGAATCAAGAATCGGGGATGAGTTCGATGCCATCGTCACCGGCGCATCCGACAAAGGCACGTGGGTCCGTATTCTGCAACCTCCCGTTGAAGGAAGGCTGGAGAGCGGTTTTGAAGGCATGGACGTCGGCCGCGTTCTCCGCGTGCAGCTGGTCAGCACGGATGTGGAGCGCGGATTTATCGACTTTAAAAGAGTGGCGTAGGGAGAGGCTGTTTCACTCAAGTAGTACGAGGCTGAAGAGATCAGGAAGGTCGCCTGATAAATCACTCCAGCCGGGTCTCCCGACCCGGTGCCGTAATCTTGGTCAGGAGGCTCGTTGCCTTATCCGACTGGAACAAAAGAACAGACAGAATAGGGTCAGACCTTGACTTTATGCTCTAATTGTTCAAGCATGAAATCGTCATATTATCGCATAAATACCCACTGGCACGCATATTCACATGTGCAATCTCCCGTGGTTGCCAAAATAGTGGCGTCCCTGGAGGTGTGACGGGCCTTATAAAGTTAGAGCATGAAGTCAAGGTCTGACCCTGAGCACTGAGCACTGCCCTGAGCGGCTGAGTGGTGCGCAATCTGTGTAATCTGCGGATGATTCCCCTCTGCGTTCTCTGCGTCTCTGCGGTTCGTTTTTTCTCTACTCTGCGGATTCGTGTTTCCTGGAGAGGATTTTTTTGCCTGGCGAAGAAAAGCAGGTTTCAGCCTAATAATGGAAGGAGTTCATGATAATGCAGAACGTCGCTACAAAACGGATTTATCTCTTCGAGGAGGGCAATGCCTCCATGAAGGATCTTCTTGGGGGCAAGGGGGCCAACCTGGCCGAGATGACCAAACTGGGGTTCCCGGTCCCGCCCGGCTTTACCATCACCACGGAAATGTGCAATGATTACTCCAGGAACAACGGAAAGCTGCCCGATGGCCTGATGGAGGAAGTGTCCGCCAAGGTAAAGGTCATCGAGGCGAAGATGGGCAAAAAGTTCGGGGACGTAAAAAATCCTCTCCTTTTTTCGGTCCGTTCCGGAGCCAAGTTCTCCATGCCGGGCATGATGGACACCGTCCTCAACCTGGGTCTTACCGATGAGAGCGTGCTGGGCTTGGCCGCGCTGACTAAAAACGACCGCTTCGCCTATGATTCCTACCGCCGCTTCATCACGATGTTCGGGGACGTGGTCCTGGAAATCGAGCGGAAAAAATTCGACCAGCTCCTGGACGAAAAGAAAAAGAAACTGGGAGTGACGGACGACCAGGGCGTTCCCTTTGAATCCCTGAAGGAGCTCGTAGGGGAACTCAAGGAACTGGTACGGAAGGAGACGGGGAAGCCCTTCCCACAAGATGTTTTCGAGCAGCTCCGCCTGGCCGTAGAGGCGGTCTTCCGCTCCTGGAACAACCCCAGGGCCTTCGTGTACCGCAACAAGGAAAAAATCGCCCATGATCTGGGGACGGCGGTAAATATCCAGTCCATGGTCTTCGGGAACATGGGAGACGACAGCGGGACCGGGGTGGCCTTCACCCGGAACGCCAGCACGGGGGATAAGGTCCTGACGGGAGATTTCCTCTTTAACGCTCAGGGCGAGGACGTGGTCGCCGGAATTCGCACCCCTCTTCCCATCAGCGCCATGAACGACTCGAAGCCTCAGCTATACAAGGAACTTTCTGAAATCGCCAACAAACTTGAGAAACATTACCGCGATCTCCAGGACATGGAATTCACCATTGAGCAGGGCAAGCTCTTCATGCTCCAGACCCGATCAGCCAAGAGAACGGCTCCGGCCGCCATCAAGATCGCGGTGGACATGGCCAACGAAGGCCTGATTACAAAGGAAGAGGCCCTGATGCGGGTAACTCCGGAGCATATCAACTGGATGCTGCATCCATATTTTCTGCCGGCCGACAAGGAAAAGGCGGTCAAGGAAGGCAAGCTCCTGGCCAAAGGTACTCCCGCCTCGCCGGGTGCGGCCTCCGGCCTGGTCTTCTTTGAGGCCGAAGACGCCATCAAGGCCAATGCCGCGGGAAAACACGTGGTCCTGGTTCGCCCGGAGACGACCCCGGACGACGCTCAGGGGATGCTGGTCTCCCGGGGCATTCTCACCAGCACCGGCGGGCCGACCTCCCATGCCGCCCTGGTCGCCAGGGGCTGGGGGATTCCCTGCGTGGTGGGTTGCGAGGCCGTCCAGGTTAACCTGGAGAAGAAAATCTTTACAGTCGCCGGAAAGACCTTCAAAGAGGGTGATTACATCTCCATAGACGGCGGGACCGGCGAGGTCATGGCCGGGGAGATTCCGATGGTCAAGCCGACGGAACTAAGCCCCGAATGCCGGGAAATTCTCTCCTGGGCGGACGAGATGAAGAAACTGGGCGTCTATGCCAACGCGGACAACCCGCGGGATGCCCAGCGGGCCAGGAATTTCGGCGCCACCGGGATCGGCCTGTGCCGCACCGAGCATATGTTCATGGAGGCCGACCGCCTTCCGATTGTCCAGGAGATGATCATGGCCGGAACCGTGGAGGCCCGGAAGGTCGCCCTGGCCAAGCTTCTCCCGGTTCAGAGGAAGGATTTTTACGGCATCCTCAAAGCCATGGAAGGCTATCCGGTCATCATCCGCCTTCTCGACCCGCCGCTCCACGAGTTTCTCCCCAGCCTGGAGGAACTGCTGGTGGAGGTGACCACGCTCCGCCTGACCGGGAAAGATCCAGCCGCCTTGAAGGAGAAGGACAAAATTCTGGCCAAGGTTCGAACTCTTCACGAATTTAACCCGATGCTGGGCCTTCGGGTCTGCCGACTCGGCATTGTCTATCCTGAAATTTACGAGATGCAGGTTAGGGCCATATTTGAGGCCGCCTGTCAGCTGACAAAAGAAGGGGTTAATATCCTTCCGGAGGTCATGATTCCGGGGGTGGGTCACATCAACGAGATGCATTTCACCAGGGAGATGGCCGTCAGAATTGCCGAGGAAGTCATAAAGGAAACCGGTGTGAAGGTGCACTACAAAGTCGGCACCATGGTGGAACTCCCCAGGGCCTGTGTCATCGCCGGGGAACTGGCCAAGGTGGCCGAATTCTTCTCCTTCGGAACCAACGACCTTTCCCAGACTACCTTCGGGTATTCCAGGGACGACGCCTCCAAGTCGTTCATACCAACCTATATCCAGAAGGGGATTCTAGCTGTAGATCCTTTCGCCGAACTTGACCGGGAGGGTGTCGGCGGTCTCATGAAGATGGCAGTGAAAGATGGAAGAGCGGCCAATTCCAAGCTTGAAGTGGGCATCTGCGGAGAGCATGGCGGGGATCCCAGCTCCATCGAATTCTGCCACATTCTGGGACTCAATTATGTGAGCTGCTCGCCCTACCGGGTCCCGGTGGCCCGGCTGGCGGCCGCTCAAGCCAGGATCCGTGAGAAGGGCCAGGGGAAGGGTATTGACATCAGGTAATAGGGAAAGACACCCGTCCATAAGAGAGAGGAGGGAGGATCTGGAAGCTCAGATCCTTTCCTCCTTTGCCATGCTTAGTCGAAATTCCAGGGGTCGGGCCCGGAAGGAGCGGCCCTGCCCCGTCAGGACGGAGTTTCAGCGGGACAAGGATCGCATCATCTATTCCAAGGCATTCCGCCGCCTCAAGCACAAGACGCAGGTTTTCATTTCTCCCGAGGGCGACCACTACCGCACCCGCCTCACGCACACCCTGGAGGTCTCCCAGATAGCCCGAACCATCGCCAGGGGACTTCTCCTCAACGAGGACCTGGCCGAGGCCATATCCCTCGGCCACGATCTCGGGCATTCGCCGTTCGGTCATGCCGGGGAGTCGGCCCTCGACGCCGTTTATCATGAATATGCGCCGGGTGCGCATTTTAAGCACAACGAGCAGAGCCTCCGGGTCGTCGATCTCCTGGAGAAAAAGGGCGGACTGAACCTGACCTGGGAGGTGCGGGACGGGATTCTCCTACATGCCAAGGGCAGCTCCGACCTTTTCTGCGAGGCCAGGGATCGGGCGGAACCGGCAACAATGGAGGGCGAGGTGGTCCGCCTGGCCGACCGCCTCGCCTATATCAATCACGACATAGACGACGCGATCCGGGCCGGGCTTCTCAAGGAGAAGGATCTGCCCCGTGAATGCACGGACGTTCTGGGGAATTCGCACTCCAAAAGGATTCACACCATGGTCATGGATGCCATCGAAACTTCCTGGAATCGGCCCGCGATTTCTCTTCGCAAGCCGGTGCGGGAGGCCATCGATCTCCTTAAAAATTTCATGTTCCAGCGTGTTTATGTCGGGTCTCCCGCCAAGGATGAGGATGACCGCGCCCGGGAACTCATCCGGCGCCTCTTCCGTTTTTTCATGGAGAACCCCGGGAGGATCCCCCAGCATTTCACCGAGGCCGGATCTTCTTTGCAAAAGGAAGAGGTAAGGGCGCGGGCGGTGTGCGACTACATCGCCGGGATGACGGACCGCTACGCCATCTCGCTTTTCAAGGAACTCTTCGTCCCCAAGGGCTGGGTGCTCAACGAATGAGGGGCCGCCTTTCAAACGAGCAGATAGAGGAGATTATCTCCCGGAACGACCTGGTGGAAGTCATCGGCGGCTACATCTCTCTTAAATCATCCGGAAAGAATTTCAAGGGCCTGTGTCCCTTTCATCAGGAGAAGACGCCTTCTTTCATGGTCAACCGGGAGAGGGGCCTGTGGCATTGCTTTGGCTGCGGTCAGGGAGGAAATCTCCTGACGTTCCTGATGAACGTAGAGAAGATGACCTTTCCGGAGGCCATCCAGCTTCTGGCCCGCAAAGCCGGAATAAACCTGGAACTTCGATACGACGATGAGGAATCCCGTCGGCGGGATCGCCTTTTAAGCCTGCTCAACGAGGCCGGAGACTTTTTTAAGGCCGCTCTTAATTCTGGATCTTCCGGCAGGTTTGCCCTGGAATATCTCAGGAAAAGACAGATTCGCCCTGAGACCGCCGCCGTATTCCGCCTCGGCTACGCGCCGGGGACGGGGGACTCGCTTCTTAAACATCTGCGCGAACGGGGCTACTCCATTGAAGAGATTGTCATATCCGGCCTTGCTTTCCCTCAAAAAGAGGAGAAAAAGCCGTGGGATTACTTCCGGCACCGGCTGATATTTCCCATCATGGACCTCCAGGGGCGGATCATCGCTTTCGGCGGACGGGCGTTTGACGAGGGGGGGCCCAAGTACCTCAACACGCCGGAGTCGCCGCTGTTCAGCAAGGGGAAAACACTGTACGGCCTCCACCTGGCCAAGTCGGCCATCAGCGGGGAAGATCTGGCCCTGGTCGTGGAAGGGTACCTGGATGCCATATCTATCCATCAGGCCGGGTTTAAAAATGTAGTCGCCTCGATGGGTACGGCCCTGACGGCCCATCAGGTGCAGCTTCTGCGCAGATTTTCCAGGAATGCGATCCTCGCCTACGACGCCGATTCTGCGGGCTTTAAGGCCACTCTGCGGGGGATCGAAATATTTGAGCAGGCGTCCCTTTCGGTAAAAGTTCTCCAACTTCCGCGAGGGGAGGATCCCGATTCCGTCATAAGGAACAAAGGGGCCGCCGCTTTCGGGGAGCTTATTAAAAAAGCCCGGGGAGTGATCGACTATAAAATCCGCGCCACCGCCGGAAAATATGACCTGAAAAGTCCAGAAGGAAAAGCGGATTTCATTAGAGAAATACTTCCGACCCTTGCACAGATTGAGGATCATGCCAGGCGGGATCTCTATCTTCGGAAGATTTCCCAGGATCTGGGCGTGAGCGAGGAGGTCATCCGGGGGGGGTTGCGCCCCGCCGCTGGCGGGGGCAAGGCGTTGACGAGGGATGCCGTTCTGAGGTCTCTTAAGTCATCGTCCCCGGAGGAACGGTTGCTCAGGATCATGCTTGCGTCTCCTGAGGTTCTTCAGACGGTCAGGGACGGCCTGTTGAACCTGGACGAGATTGAGGATGAATCCTGGAGAAAAGCCTACGAAGTCGTTTTTCGCGCGAGGCCTCTCAGAAATGAGGATTGGGGGGATACGTCCTACCGCAGGGAGAAATCCGATGAGAACTCTCCGGTTCGTTACAGTGATCTTATGCCCTTCATCGGAGATGAGGCTCTGGCGAGCAGGCTTTCGGCTCTGGTCATGGATGAGGAGCTGCGATTTTCGGGAGAAGAGGTAGGCAAACTGGTTCAGAAGATTCGGGAGTCCAGGATGTTGAAGAGGTTAAGTGAACTCGAAGAAGAGGTCACCCCGCTGATTGCCTTGGGGAGCCTCTCAAGGGAGGACCCCCGGTTTAAGGAGTACCTGAAGTTGACTCAGTATTTCAAGGGGATGAGATGAAAAAAGACCTTCAGCGCGAAGAAAGCGAAGACATCTCTCAGGAGTTGAAAAAGCTTCTTGAGCTCGGCAAGAAGAAGGGTTTTCTCACTTTTGAAGAGATTAATGAAGCCTTCTTCCAGAAAGAAGTCAGCCCGGACCAGTTCGATGAGCTCCTCGAAAAGTTTGTCAGCGAAGGCATCGAGATTGTCGAGGAGTCGCGGGAAGAGGAGAAAGAGGCGGAGATTGCCGCCGGAGAAGAAGCTGTCCCGGCAGGCGTCGCTCTGGATGACCCCGTCAGGATGTACCTCAAGGAAATCGGCAAGGTGGACCTCCTCTCTTCCGATGAGGAGAAGAGCCTGGCGGAGCGGATCGAAGGGGGCGATGAACGGGCGAAAAGACTCCTCATCGAAGCCAATCTGCGCCTGGTGGTCAGCATCGCCAAAAAATACGTCAGCCGTGGGATGCTCTTCCTCGATCTCATTCAGGAAGGGAACATGGGCCTCATCCGGGCCGTTGAAAAATTCAACTATCGCAAGGGCTACAAATTCAGCACCTACGCCACCTGGTGGATTCGCCAGGCCATCACCCGCGCTCTGGCAGACCAGGCCCGCACCATCCGGATTCCGGTACACATGGTGGAGACTATCAACCGCCTCATAAAGGTTTCGCGCCACCTGCTCCAGGATCTGGGGCGGGAGCCCTCCGTGGAAGAGATCACTCAGGAGATGTACCCCATTGACGTCGAGGAGATTCGGGACAACCTCTCCCGCCTGCTGGCGGAGAATCTCTCTCTTGATGACAACCGGGTGCGGGAGGAAATCTACCGGAGAGAGCGATTTGCCCACGAGCGGGTGCGTGAGATTATAAAAATAGCCCAGGAACCGATTTCTCTGGAAACCCCCATCGGCGAGGAAGAAGATTCCCATCTGGGCGATTTCATACCGGATGAGGATGCCGTTGCCCCTGCAGACGCAGCTTCTTCCGTTCTTCTCAGCGAAAAGATGCAGGATGTTCTTCAGAATCTGACTCCCAGGGAGAAGAAGGTTCTTCAGCTTCGTTTCGGCCTCGAGGATGGGCGTTCCCGGACCCTGGAAGAAGTGGGGCAGGAGTTTGGAGTGACGCGTGAGAGAATCCGCCAAATCGAGGCCAAGGCCTTACGAAAGCTCCGGCATCCGACCCGCTCCAAATGGCTCAAGGATTACTGGATGGGCCAGTAGTGTTTCCCCTGGCTCACCTGTATGTTGCCCGGGAGGTCCTGTCACTCCTGGATGAGGAGATCGCCCTGGGGAGCATTTTCCCGGATACGGTCATCGCGATGCCGATTGATTGGGATGCCACTCACCGGGGTTTTGCCGGCTTTTTTCAAAGCTTGAAAGAAGATGAACGTTCTTCGATTTCCGGTTTTTTGGCGGGTTTTATGATGCACGGCGTGGAGCCAAGGGGGCTGGATTATTTCGGGGATGAAAAATACGGAGGGAAGAATTCCGGGTATTCCTTTCAGAAGTCGGCTCCACTGGTTTCGGCCGTCTCGGCCTGCCTGGGTGTGGACGAAGAGATGGCCCGCTGGAAGGCCCACAACTTCATCGAGATGGGTGTGGAGATGCATCTGTCCCGAATCGCCCCTGATCTTGGGGAGATCCTTGGCTCGGGACTTAAGAACAAAAAATATATCCGCCTGGCCAGCTCTCTGCTTTCCAGGTTTTACGGGATAGAGGCGGAAGAAATAGAGGGGGGCTTTGGGAGATTTTGCGATTTTGTCGAGCCTTGCCATGCAGATTCGGAATCACTTGCCGGAAAATACCTACTTCAGCTCCGGCACAAGCACGGGCTCCAGGGCCTCGACAGGCGGAGAATCGCCGCCCTGATAAGTGAGGGCGAAGCGTTGATAAAGGACGATCTGTCTTCTTTTTTAAATGAAATCATCCCTGATATTAGAAAAGAAGTCCGCCTCTGGCTGGGAAAATATCTCTAGTCGCATGCCTTTTTGTGAAAGGAGCCTTGCCATGAACTTGAAAAGAAATACCGGGATATCGGCGTTGAGGTTCACTCTTGTTTTTCTCCTGATCCTCTGGTTTCCGCTGGGAGCTTCAGCGGCTCCCGTGAACCCTCCCGAGCCCGCGCCTTCCATTTCGCCGGCAACGACGGAAGCTCCGTCTCCTGCGCCGTCGGCAACGGAGGCACCGTCGGCGACAGAGGCACCGCCGGCGACAGAGGCGCCATCCCCCGCTCCATCGGCGGAACCGGCTGCCGGGCCGCCGCAGGACCAGCTTTCAGAGGCGGTCTCAGGCATGGCCAAGATCCAGGTTCTCCTGGAGTACTTTTACATGGAGATGGGCGAGTATCCATCCACGCTTCTGGAGATGGAGGAGATGTTCAATACCAGAATTCCTGAGCACTATGAGAAAATAACCATCCCGCTTGATCCGGCCACTAAGAAAGTCTTCCGATATGAAGTCAGGAACAGGGGCGGAGGGTATCTCATAAGCCTTCCCGATGCGTCCAGGTACGGAATCGGGCAGCTTAAGCTCTCCAATATCTCCTGGGGCTGGATGAAAAGGATGGCCGGCGAAGAGAGAAAGGACTCTCTCCTGGCAAACTGCAAAAGTACCATGAACGGTCTTGCGACCACGATCGAGGTCTGCGCCTACGACCGCAGGGGGAAGTATCCAACCTCTCTCAGCCTTCTCATCCCGCTTTACATGAATTCCATTCCCCGCTGCCCCCTCTGTCACAAGGAGTATGTCTATCGCTTCAAGGGTAATAAGTACGAGATCTTCTGCCCGGCTCCGGAGCTTCACGGCCTGAAATCCCTCAAGTATATTTCCAACGAGGGACTTAAGTACGAGAAGTAAGGAGAACCATGACCATGACGGAAAATAATCATTCCGGGAAGAAGAAATTTTCATTCATATCCGGTATATTATGGGCCTTATCAGGCCTGGTAACGGCGCTGCTTCTCATGGAGGCGGCTTTGCGCCTGGGAGGAATGGTATCCCGCTGGGTTAATGAACGAAAAAACAGCCCTTCGGCCATTCAAAAAAAAGATTATCGCATTTTATGCCTGGGGGAGTCCATGACGGCGGCGGGGTACAATGAATCCTATCCTTCCCAGCTCGAAAAGCTACTTAACCAAAGGAGCGCCGGCACTCGCTTCATGGTCATAAACAAGGGCGAGTCGTCTATAAATTCGAGTTATATCCTTGAACACCTGGAAGAAAATCTGATTAAGTACCGGCCAGACATGGTTGCCGCCATGATGGGTATCAACGAAAGAGTCATACAATTCTATGCCGACATTCCCGAAGCTGATTCCTGGATTTTCAGGAACTTAAGGTCTTACAGATTTTTCAGAATCATGTTCAACAAAATTTCCAGGGCCGGGGAGAGGAATCTTCCAAATGCTCCCGATCTGATTGTGAGTGCCGGCTCTGAAAGAAATTTCCAGACAGGAGACCGGATTAATTATAACCTGTTGCGCCAAAATTACAGGAAGATGAAGGACATCCTTGATGCCCGGAAAATCAAGCTGTGCTGCGTGCAGTACCCGGGACGCAGTATCGCTGATTTGATTTCAATGTTCGACAGTCCCGGCGACGTAATTTTCGTTGACAATGAGTGGATTTTCAAAGAGGCTCTTAAGAATGGGCGTTTCGAGGATTACTTCATGGATTCGTTTGCCGGGGATTTCGGGCACTGTACGCCACTGGGCAACCGGTTGATCGCAGGGAACATGGCCGGTATTATTTTTAAAGAGCTCTTTCCGCGTGGTGCTTATCCGACCGGCGTTGAACGGCAATGAATATTCCGGCAAGGCGAAAAAAAGCTGTTTCGCGGGAAAGTTAAGGGATGGACATGCGTTTGAGAAGGATAAAATTTGCGATTTTTCTGCTGATTCTGGGTTTGTTTCTGTGGGGCGGCGCCTGCGCTGTCAGGGACGGTAAGAGCGCCTGCCCGTTCATTACAAATGAGAAGGACGGCTCGGAGCTCGTTCTGATTCCGGCCGGGGAGTTTACAATGGGGAGCACCGCTGGCGAAGGTAATGACGGCGAGCAGCCCCGGCACCGGGTGTTTCTGGATGCCTACTACATCGGCAAGTACGAGGTGACGAATGAGCAGTTTGCCCGATTCATAAACGCAACTGGATATAATGCGGATGGGAACTTGGAGGCATGTCGCAACCCAAACAAGGCGAATTACCCGGTTGTTTATGTGTCGTGGAAGGATGCGGCGGCTTATTGCAGGTGGGCGAATCTTCGCCTTCCGACGGAGGCGGAGTGGGAAAAAGCCGCAAGAGGCACGGACGGGCGGAAGTACCCCTGGGGGAACAGGTGGGATGACAGCCGGTGCAACTACGACTCCAATTCCAGAGGGATAAGGCCGGTTGGGTCTTGTCCCGGCGGAGCCTCCCCTTATGCGGCGATGGACATGGTGGGGAACGCCTGGGAGTGGTGTGCGGACTGGTATGGAGGCTATAGCGGTTCGCGCAAGTCAAATCCACGGGGTCCCTGGTTCGGCAGCGTTCGAGTTTTGCGCGGCGGCTCCTGGTCCGATGCCGGATACCGTACCTTTGAATGCGCCAGCCGGCGCGGGCTCAACCCGGCCTATAGACTGAATTTCAATGGCTTTCGTGTTTGCCGTTCGCTGAATACCAGATAAGAGATCCCCGGTGGGTTTTTCTGTTTGAGTGTAAAAAGCCTTTCTAAGCCGGATTTCTTGATTTCATCGAACATTATTTCGGTTTCGCCTGGAATTTCGAGGGGGCGCAAACCCAGTGTTTACGTCGGGCCAAAAATTGTCAAAAATATTTTTTTCTCGGCACCGTTATCACGTTTTTCGCACTTTCGCCTCCTGTTTTTGTGAAATTTTCTGAAATTTCATCCGTACGTTAATAGTGAGGGGAAAAATAAGCATTTTGCCCTCCGCAGATTTTCGACAAGGGGGAACGACGGATGAATATGATCGAGTCTCTGGAAGCCTATCTGGCCTACAAAAGGTACCGCA
>Ga0209749_1002020_pt1 | contig 15106 bp, 9 predicted proteins | sample EPASupsiteSAE347_FD_187267 | JGI IMG/M metagenome (GOLD analysis project Ga0209749, IMG submission 187267) | Bioremediated contaminated groundwater from EPA Superfund site, New Mexico - Sample SAE3-47 (SPAdes) (version 2) | ecosystem: Environmental > Aquatic > Deep subsurface > Groundwater >... | reverse complement strand
GCTCGCCGTAGGCGTTATAATAATAGGCGTAATATGTCCGCTTTACCTCCTTGCCTTCCACCTTCTCTGTTTCCGTGCGCGGCTTGGACATGTAAATTTCCATCAGGTCATTCTCGTCCACCGGCGCATATTCATACGTGGTGGCGCAGGCTTCAGAAGCCGCAGCATTGGTGGCAGTATTCTTCCAGACGGATACTTTTTCCGTCCGCTTTCCGTAGCCGTCGTAATCAAACCGCTCCCAGGACCCATCCGAATACGTCCTGTTATGAACCCGGCTGTATTTCCCGGTTTCGGCTTCATTCTCGTAATAGCCGATCGTGGTGGTCAACGCCGCGCCATCCGGGTCTCTTACCCGCGCCGTCATTGCCTCGCCCCAGCCGAAATTGTGCATCTGCCATTGCGTCTTGCCAACCAGGTTTTCCCCGCTGTCGAGGATTTCCTGTGTTATCACTCTCCCGCTCGCGTTCGTAATAACGGTCAGCCCCTTGATCTGCAGTCCGCCCATGGTCAGGTACCAGCTGCCGGCGTTATTGGTTGACCCCATCCATACAAAGTCATTGCTGACCGCCTCGCCTCCGAAAACCTTGGTCACCCGCAAGGTGTCTATATCGTTCGTCGTGCCGGACGGATTTTCGAACGTCCAGTTCGCATAGGGCGTCCGACCGCTCTTGACCACATAGTAGCCGTTCTCGTCATAATCAGGCTGAACGTCGTCGGGATGATAAAATTTTACCGAGTATTTGAACGCGCTTTCCGTGACCACATCCGCCAGCCCCTGCGGCATCATGACCTGCCGCAGTTCGTTCGTATTGTCGTTGTTCCGTATTTCCTCCACTTCGTCCGCATTAAATATCGCCAGGTTCAATGCGCACGGCTTTGCCAACTCGGCGGTCGGCACGCCTGAATGCAGCCACAAATCGCCCACATCCCTGCCGCCGCGCTGACCAGTGCCGAGCGATACGCGGCCATACACCCCCCAGACCGATTCGCCTCCGCTTTTCAGGGTAACCTCTCCCTTGCCGGCCAGATCACAACGGAAATTGCCGGTCAATGGCGGCATGCCGTTAGCGCCGTCCCTGGGTCGTATCTTCTGCCATTGCAAAAGCGTGTATCTGCGCGGATCAATCTTCCTATATCCGGGATTATGCCCGGCCCAGCATTCCGTCCCGGGCCTGATATGCACTTCTATCTCCCGCGTTTCCTGTTTTTGTTCGCTGTTCGGGCACGTATAACATACCGTTCCCAGTTGCAGGTATCCATAAGGCTTCGTGATTTTTTCCCAGATCACATAATCCTCATACTCCCCTCCGCCGTCCGCGCGCAAATCATGGCTCTTGACCGCATATTCCATAATATTATGCGGTCTCAGGCCGCTGTATCCGGGGCACCGGCAGTCGCATTTCTTGCTGTCATCATCGTCGCCATCGTCGCCCCCGCCGTCATCGCCGTCGTCATTGTTATCATCACAGGGCGGGCACTCGCACGTGCCGGATTCCGCATTCTGCGCCCACGCGCGCTCAACCCCAATCACTACCGCCCAGCCCAGCATTATCAGACACACCAGCCAGATTGTCTTTGGTTTCATATTTTTTGTCCTCTGATTTGTTTCTCTATTTTTATTTGTTATCAAAACCGTTTTTATTCCCCGCTAAACACATCCGACTTCGCTAAAGCTACGCCGGACTGGCGCCAAATAACACGAAAATTTCTTTACTTTAGCGACCTTTCGCGTATTTCGCGGGCTATTTTCCTGAAATCAACTGTTCGGAATCCATATCAACCGATAGGCCTTTAATTCGTCTAAATTGATCTGCATTTCTTTCCGGCCTTGTTCACCAGTCGTAATCTGTCCTTTTATGCGTTTATTTGTCAGCAAATCTTCCGCTTCCCCGGCCTTGAACCATTCCGGCAATGCTATCCGTACCGCCAGGTTATTTTTAACCGTCGGTTCAAACGGCAATCCTTTGGTATCTTTCGGATGCAAATCCACCTTGTAATCCAGATTCCGCACCATGACCAGCAAGCCTTGTTCACCGGACCAGCCCGTATATATCTTGATTCTTCCCTTCAACGGCGCGCCAAGCTCCCGCACCCGTTCCGACGCCAACACCAATGGCGACAAAATCCCGCGTTGTTTCCCGATTTCCTCATTCAACTCCTTCATCGCCGGCAGCAAGTCGGGAATTTTCGCGAACGGATCAAGTTTGGAGTTCATCCAGAAATGATATCGGATGCCCTTGCCGCCCCTTGCCATGACCATCCATCCCGTGAGTTTCATCTCTTCCGCGCTCAAAGCCCGTCCTTCAATTTGAAACCGGTCCGGAACCCACAGCCACGGACGAGGGGCTGACGTGAATTGCAGCCTTTCCATATTCCTCTCTTCCTCTTCAATAAACAGCAAACGTTTTCTTCCCCAGCCCAGCCGGTAGGTTTTTTCATAGCCCGCATCGCCCAACGTTCCGTAAATGTTCCATACTTCGGGAAAGTCCGCCGTGCAAAATGCCAGCCCGCCGAGTTTTCCCGGCTGCGCCAAGTATTCTTTAAGCCTTGCGCTGGCGGCCGGCATGGCCGAGAGCCCCTTGTCTTTCGCCCTGAAATCGGCGCAGGCAAAATCAACCGGCAACATCAGTACCGACGGGTCAACATCAAGCCCAAGTTCCCTGAGTCCCGCCTCTGATTTCGGCCCCGCCGGGCAGGCATGCAAGCCGATCCCGTTCAATGCGCGCACCAGCGCGCAACGCTCCTTGCCATCCGCAAATCTGATTTTTACATAAATCGGCAATCCTGTCCTGATCGAAAATGGGCTCTTGGTTGCCAATACTTCAGGCGCCATGCCCCCTTCTACCGACGTCAAACGCCGGAAACCTTTTATTTCCCAGTCGTTCAACTGGAGCCGTTCCGGCGCGCTTCCCGACTTGTATTGAACGTAGACCTGGCCGTAATCCAGCGGATACGTCACGGCTGTAATCAGTTTGTCGGGCTGACGGAAACGCGGCACTGTTACCTGCCATTCTTTCCCGGCTTCATCCCGCAATACCAGCTTCTTCTGGCTGGTCAGCACATGCTTGAAATTGAGCTGGAAAACCACTGTTTCACCAGGACCCGCTACAGCTGAAGGATAGAACTGAAACCAGGTAACCTCCTGGTCAACCGGTTTTTCATAAGACCCAAGAAATATCTCCTCGCCGTCAAAAGAAATAGACCGGAGAGCCTTCGGAAGGTCGGCAGCGGACACAGACAGGGTTACGCCATTCAACGTCGCGGATTTAAAGGTTATTGTGTTGGTAGTGTGATTTTCAATATAAGCCTCAAACGTGTTATAGCCAATGCGCGGTTCCGTGGAATAAGCATATTGTGTTACAATTTCAACATTCCCTGTGGCAGGCAGCCGGAAACTTTCCCGGCCGGAAGGAACAGCAGGCTTGACTGCCGGTTTAAGACGCGCACAGCCGGCCATCAGCAGGAAAATACAAACGAACTGTATAAAAAACGCAAACTTAATTTTCATTTTTTTCGCCGAAAACTTCTGGTCAGCCTATTTTATTTACTCCAGATGAGTAAACACCCTTAGATTCACCGCCCCGACCGTGTCCTTCTTTGCCCCGGCCAATGACCTGCGTCCTGTACTGCTCCCAGCTTGGCTACCGGCGCTTGCTTTCTTCGCCTTCGCGGCCAGCGCTGCCAATGCCTGGGCCTGGCCGTCTTTCGCGTCCCCACTGCCTGTGGGCGCATAATAATAGGTCGCCTTGGACTGGCCCTGTAAATCCACTCCGCTTTCGTCCGGATATATCAACGATTCGAAAACCCGGCTCTCCCCATTGCCGCGTCTCAACTGGATCACTGCCGCTTCCTTCGGCAGCGGAATATCCAGACAAACTACCGCCTCGACATTGCTCCCGCGCTGCAGGTTCCCAACAAGATCGGTCTTAACCGGCATACCGTTCGTGGAAAGCAGATCTAAAAATATTGTACCGTTCGGAGCGTCAAAGAAATACACCCAATATTTTACATTTCCGCCGGGTAAGACGTGTCTATCCAGATCGAGGTTCAGGCTGGCCGTATTGGTTTCCGCGGCCGGCACATGCCATGAATTCGGATTGGCCGCCCATTCTCCACATGCCTTATATGCGCCAAGCAACCACGCGGGAGCGTTGCTGAGCACGCATGAGTCTCCATCTACAGAAAATCCCCACATTATATCGGCATATTCAGGCACAGCCTCATCTCCGGCATCCTGCGAGAAAGCGATCCCGCACATGCCGACAATAAAAAAGGCGCTCATGATTGTCAGAAGCGCCGGTTTGGTCAGGTTCATGGCGCGCCGCGCGCCAGTGATTATTCCATATTGTAATGGTCTCATCTGATTGTCTCCTGTTATGATTTATCGTTCATGGTTTTAAGGTTAATTTTATGTCCTTCAGCAATTCAGTTTCACTGCCTCGCACGGTAAAACAACAAAGCCGAATAATCAAGCACTATTTTCAAAAAAATCATCGTCGCAAGGATCGGATCAACCATTGAAATATCCGAGGCCTTTTAACTGCCGTTTCACCGTTTCCGTCTTCGCCTCTTCGGCTGCGCTCGTGGCTACGCCGGACACGTCAACGGAGATTTCATGCGATGCGCCTTCAGCGGTCTTTTCAAGGATATGAATAGCCATTTCTTCTGCCGAAGAATATCCTTTTTTCCTGGCCAATGTTTTCAGCCGTTCGTATAACGTGTCAGGAATTTTGATATTGCAATTACTCATATGTAAGATGTATATCCTTAATATTACGGAAACAAAAGCAGGAATTTCTGAAATCAAAAAGGATGAGAAGAATTTCGTTATTATTTGACGCCGCATTACTGGCACTGGCAATATCAGGCTGTGTTTGGATATGTTCGGCCGAAACGATAGAGGATGCCTATCATTGTCCGTATTCTTCCACCCCGATTACAGTTGACGGGAAATTAAATGAGCCGATTTGGGAAAAGGCAAAAACAATATCTTTTGATATTCCGGCATCGCTTGTTGAGCCAATTTCAGAGACCGAGGCAAAGATTGCTTATGACAAGGATTTTCTGTATGTGGCCTTCAAGGCCTATGATGATGACATTTGCGGAATATTGACCAAACGGGATGGCGCGACATGTCAGGAAGATGCCCTGGAAATTTTCTTTAAAACTGATCCGGAGAAAGAGCCATATTTTGACTTTGAAATCAATGCGTTGGGCACAGTGTATGACGCGTATGTCGAGAAAAGAGACTCTACAGACGGCGACAAATGTTGGTCGCGCTGGAATTGCGCCAGCTTGAAGATTGCGCCATATGTCAAGGGGACAATCAACAAAATGACGGCCAAGGATGAATATTGGATATTGGAAGTGGCGATACCTTTTGCGGAGCTTCCGACGCTTGGCGGCAGGCATCCGGTTAAGGGCGACATATGGCTTTTCAACCTTGCGCGCTGCAATAATTCATGCCTGCATTTTCCGGAGGACAACGAGCTTTCGGCCAGTGCGCCTTTATCAAAACCAAATTTTCATCGGTATGAGGATTGGAATAAACTGGTTTTTGATTGAATCCAGGAAGGCGTCTGATTAAATCGCATTTGAGTTCCTTGGGGTAAATGAAGATGCAAAAACGAGATTTTGGCGGCTGAAAACGAAGTCCTCCGCGACATTATCCGGCAACCGGAGTCATATAATGCATAAATGTTTTCTTTCTTTGATTATTTCCCTTGCTGCCTTTTTTACAGGGATGGCTGATGCCGCCGAAGTTATCCGCGTGGGATATTTCCCCAATATCACGCATTCCCAAGCCATAATCGGAATGGAGAATTCTTCATTCAAAAAGGCGCTTGGGGAAAACGTTGAAATCCGACCGATAATTTTCAACGCCGGTCCTTCCGTTATTGAGGCACTATTTGCCGGAGAACTGGATTTGGCTTATATCGGTCCTAATCCGGCCATCAACGGCTATGTCAAATCAAAGGGACAGGCTCTGCGAATTGTGGCCGGGGCAACCAGCGGCGGAGCAGGACTGGTAATCCGCAAGGATAGCGGCATCAGTTCCGTCAATGATTTTAATGGCCGCAGGATTGCATCTCCGCAACTGGGCAATACCCAGGACGTGGCTCTGCGCGCTTGGTTGAGAACGAACGGAATAAAGATTGGAGAGCAAGGCGGCGAAGCGCGGGTCATCCCGGTAAATAATCCGGATCAACTGACGCTGTTTCTCAAGAAGGACATTGACGCTGCTTGGACGGTGGAGCCATGGGTCAGCAGGCTTATCCGGGAAGGAAACGGCACATTGTTTCTGGATGAAAGAACATTATGGCCGAAGGGTGAATTTGTAACAGCCCATGTGATTGTTTCCACGGCTTTTCTCAAGAAGCACAGGGATTTGGTCAAGGCATGGATTTATACCCATGTTGAATTGACGCAGTGGATCAGGGCACATCCTGTTGAAGCGAAGCAAATCATCAACAGCGAACTTAAAAGAATAACAGGAAAAAAACTGCCTGAGGACGTGCTGAACGACGCATTTGGACGGCTCTCCATCACCTATGATCCGATTGCCGGCTCGCTGTTTCAGTCAGCCCAAGGGGCATTCCGTGAGGGATTTCTCGGCAAAACGCAACCGGATCTGTCTGGTATTTATGATTTGAGCCTTCTTAACGAGGTTTTGAAGGAAAAAGGCCTGCCGTCCGTATCTGCGGAACCAACGCCATGAGCTTGATTGTTGACCATGTTTCCAAAAGTTTTCCGAATCAGAACAAAATCCTGCCTGTTCTTCGGGACATCAATCTTGAAATTAAGGCCGGGGAGTTGTTTTGCATTGTTGGTCCATCCGGATGCGGCAAGACAACGCTGTTGAATATAATTGCCGGATTGGAACTGGCTGACAGCGGAACAACGACAGGGAACGGAAAACGCATTGACCATATTAGCCCTGAACGTCTGATGATTTTTCAGGAACTGGGGCTCTTCCCCTGGCTGACTGTCCGGCAAAACGTGGAATTCGGATTGAAAATGAAAGGCATTCCCGCAAAAGAAAGGCGCGAAATAGCGCTGGCCCATCTGGAAATGGTGCATCTGGTCAAATTCAAGGACGCTTATATTCACGAATTATCCGGCGGCATGAAACAGCGGGTGGCGCTGGCCAGGGCGCTGGCGATGGATCCCCAGATATTGCTGATGGACGAGCCTTTTACGGCATTGGACGCCCAAACGCGCGACATGCTGCACGATGAATTACAGCGGCTCTGGATTTCAACAAAGAAAACAATTGTTTTTGTAACCCATAACATTCGCGAGGCTGTCTGCCTTGGCGACCGGGTGGCCGTTTTGTCAGCGCGTCCGGGCATGCTGAAAAATATTGTTCCTGTGACGCTAACCCGACCGCGGCGGATAGAAGACCACGGACTCATGGAGATTGTCCGGGTGATTTTGGGCGAACTGAAGAGCGAGATTGAAAAAACGGTCAGAGATGAATTTCATGAAGACACGGTTCGTTAGACAAATTATATTTTACGGAATATTGCTGATTGTCTGGGAAGGACTGGCATTGGCGCGTGTATGGCCGGAATACATTTTCCCTTCCCTTTTGGATGTATTGCGCAGTCTGGCGGATGGTTTCAATGATTCAACATTCTGGGTGGCAATCGGCATCAGCCTGCGGCGCATCGCGGTCGGTTACGGCATTTCCGTCATATTGGGCGGACTGCTGGGCCTGCTCATCAGCCGGTTTTCCATGGTGAAAGACACGGTGGGCAACCTATCGCTTGGACTGCAGACCCTGCCGAGCATCTGCTGGCTTCCGCTGGCGCTGCTGTGGTTCGGAATCAACGAAAGGGCGATTTATTTCGTGGTGATCATGGGGGCAACGTTTTCCATCACCATGGCAACCCACGCCGGCGTGAGAAACGTCCAGCCGATTTTCATCAAGGCTGGCAGGAACATGGGTGCCCGAAGGATAACCCTGTTTCGGGAAGTCATCATTCCAGCGGCCATGCCGTCCATACTGGCGGGACTGAAACAGGGCTGGTCATTTGCCTGGCGGTCGCTCATGGCCGGAGAACTGCTTTTTGTCAATCTGGGTCTGGGTCATTTGCTGATGATGGGTAGGGAATTGAACGACATGAGCCGGGTGATTGCCGTCATGATCGTGATAGCGGCGATCAGCATTCTGACTGACAAATTCATCTTCGGCGCGGCCGAGTCCCGTCTCCAGCGCAAATGGGGTCTGTAGTTATTGGCCGGATGGTGGGAAATGGTTTCCCCGCCTGAAGGGGGTCCGCTAATGGCGGAGAACCATCGAAGTCGTAAGACAACAGATTTTCCACCTAAGGCGGATCCGCCTGCGGAGGAACAGACCCCTCAAATTCCACATATTCCTAATGAATTCAATGACTGTGCCCTCTATTCCAGAGAACTTGTGCCCTTCTTCGGAACTGGAAGCAACAGCATTGCCGTTTATTCCGTCACCGGTTGATATTCCGGACCGCCGAAGCCGCCCCAGACTAACTGATAACCATTAGCCGAGAGGAATAATTCCCAGATGCCTGCCTGCCCTGAGCCCGCCGAAGTGGTATCCTGATGATACACGGCCAAATCCGCTTTACCGTCGCCGTCATAATCCGCCGGAACAGGTATGCCATTTATATTTCCAGCAACACCGCCCCACCAAGTATATTGACCTGTCGTCTCCAGCGAGCCTGACAGCAACACCTGCCAATAAGCCGTGGACGGAGTATATATGGCCGGATCAGCCAATCCATCGCCGTCGTAATCCGCGCTCACCGGCAGATCATTAATTCCTCCGAATATTCCGATCATAAGTTGATATCCGACACTGGATAAGGCAATGCCCCAAAGGCCTGATTCCCGATTATATACCGCTGGATCCGCTACCCCATCACCATCGTAATCCGCTATCACCGGCTGGTATCCGGTCTCACCAAGAGAGGTATAACAAGAAACATACCCTCTTGACGATGCCGCCCCCGCCCAGTATCCATCTGCTTCGCGATACACGACCGGATCGGTTTTCGCATCCCCGTCAATATCACCCGGCACTGCTATAAACTCCGACCCGCCAAACTGGCAGACAAACACATTCCCGTTGGATGAGAACCTTACCAGCCATTGCCCGCTCAAACAATCATAGACCGCAATATCCGTGATCCCATCTCCATCATAATCCCCGGCAACCGGTGTCCATCCAATTCCGACATCCCCAATCCAGACCGGTTCACTATACCGCATCCCGGATAATTCACCATACCAGCGCCCCAAAATACTCTGATAGAGACATCCGTCGGACTTGCCGTCGCCGTCATAATCATTCAATGCCCGGCCCGGCGAGTTGACTCCGGAGGCTTTTACCAGCACCATACCCGCTGCGGTAGTCATATTGCTCCCCGTATGCTGATCCCCCATCAGATCCAGATGCCGCACCCGGGCCTGGACTGTATATTGCCCCGTCAGATCCCCGCGCACCCGCATTCCATTCCGTGCCGACGCATCCGAAATAATCAATTGCTCCGCCCCAACCGCCAGCGTCATATTCGTTTCGTTGTATGCCATCCAGTCCGCTTGATCGCGCTGGACCATATAGAAATCGAACCGCACCGGCGCGGCGACCAGTGTGTCCGGCCCGCCATTTACCAGCCGATAGGACACCGTCCCCGCCGACGAGCCGTTGGTCAGGTTGACTGGCAGAAATACCATGTCGCTCACCGTCAGGTCCGAGCGTCCGACCGTCTGGTCGTCTGCCAGTTCCGCGTATCCCATTCCGACATAACTCAGCGCACTGACACCCAAACCACTCAGCGCACTGGTACCCGCACCCCTCTGCGCACTGACACCCGCACCACTCAGGGCCCGCACCCAATAATAGTAACACTGGCGCGCTACCACGGAATAATCGTCGTAATAATAGACCGAAGATCCTTGTTCTTCGTTCTTTGTTCTTTGTAGTCCGGATTGTCCGTTAAGATAATCCAGCCGTAGCGCATCAGTTGCCGGCACATTGGCTATGCTTGTTGCCCCGTTCACGTCAGGGTTCGTATTCCGCAGGATGTCGTAGCTCGTTGCCCCGGCCACTCCGCTCCACGTCACCCGCACCCTGTCCGTATAGGTCCCGTATGTCGCCGATACCCCGCCCGGTGTCGGCAGGTTCGTCGGCGCTCCATTATAGGTAAATATATTGGATTTGACGGTCATACCGAAGGACTCCGAATACACACATACGTCACCCACCCCGACGTTGAAGGCACCGCCCGCTGTGACGACTACCTGAGTGCCACTCTGGGCAACAATCGCCGACACCCGGACTCCGCATAAGGTCACATTGGTGATATCCGATCCATTGCCCATATTCGTCCCCGTAATGGTCACGGGAAAGCCGCCGACATAGGATCCGGAGGTGGGATTAACCCCCCCCCTCTCCCTGGGCAGCGGTCCACTTGGCGACATACCAGTAATTCAAACCGCCTGCTTGTTTGAAAAATCCGCCGGCATACAACGCGTTGTTCGCATCCGTCGTCAGGGTAAGCACGCTGTCGTTCATGCCGGTATCCAAATTAGTCCAAGCGGTTCCGTTCCATTTGGCGATCCGCAAGCAGGGCAAAGAACCGGACTTTGTGAACGCGCCGCCCGCGTAGACTTCCCCGTTCGTCCCGACCACCAGCGCGTATACCCAATTGTTGAATCCCTCTCCCATATTAGTCCAAGTCGTTCCATCCCATTTTGCGACATAGTTCATGCGCGTACTGCCGGAATTCGTAAACCAACCGCCCACATAGATCACACCATTGGGTCCCGCCGCCATGCAAGTCAGCCGACTGCCAAACCCAATTCCCACATTGGTCCACGCTGTGCCGTTCCACTTCGCAATATATCTCCTCGAAAAGCTGCCGGAATTCGTGAACGAACCGCCTGCATAGACCTCGCCGTTCGTCGTTACCGCCAGACAATTCACCACATTGCTGAATCCTTCCCCCATATTGGTCCAGGCACTGCCGTTCCATTGGGCGATAAAGCCAAGACGACAGTCGTTATTCGCATTGGTGAAATAACCGCCGGCATACACATATCCGTTGGTCGCCGCCGCCAGAGCATTGACATAACCGTTCACATTTTTCTGCAAAAACAGGCCGTTACCCATGCTTACCCAGTTGGTGCCCGTCCATTTGGCGACAGCTCTGGAGTTGCAGCCGCCGATATTCGTGAAATAACCGCCGGCATACACGATTCCATTGGTCCATGCCTTTACGACGTTGACATTGGCAAATTGGACGACTCCCCCTCCCATGCCGGACCAAGCCGTCCCATTATATTGTGCGATACGATAGCAGTTCGATCCGCCCGCATTCGTGAAGGAACCGCATGCATACAAAATCCCATCGGCGTAGTCCAACCCATACACGGCGTTCTGCATGCCATACGCATTAATCTGACCGGGAACAACCGCCTGTGCCACACGGGTCCAGGCGCTCGATTCCGAACCCCCGAAAATCAAGCCCGCCGGATTATATGTATAGGCATTGTAAAACACAGCCATCCCTTTACTCGCCGATTGAATGATGACATCTTTTAGTCCCGCCGTATTTGCGGGCGCGACAAACCGCACCCAATTCGCCGCCTGGTCAATAATATTCGCGGTAGATATTCCACCCACTATAATATTGGTAATGTCCGAGCCATTTCCCAAAACACCATTAGTGAGCGCCACCGTATTGCCGCCCGCCGCCGGACCGGTGGCAGGCGAAAACCGATAGCCGGCACCCGCCAAATTCACAGCAAACGGAGAATTGGTTGAATTGTTGACGATGGATAACACCCCCGTGAACACCCCCGCTCCCGCCGGACAAAATATAACCGTAAAATTCGATTTGCTCCCCGCCTCTACACTGGAAGGCGCATTCGTGAGCGTGAAGGCTGTGGCTCCGGCGCCGCTAATCGTCCAACCGCTGATGGTCAAGAGTTGACTACCGGAATTGGTAACAGCAAATGTGTTGGTCAGCACGGAACTCCATGGAAGACTGCCGAAATCCGTGCCCTTGGCCACGCTGGCCGCTTCGCCGCTGGCGATTGCCGCGCCGTTTGTGCCCAGCACAGAACAATTCAGTGCTGATAGTAAACTAAATGTGTTGGTCACGTCCGGCGCAATCGCATAGAATGTGTTTCCAGTCTGACTGGCCACAATACTAACTGTGCCCATGGCGGTGAACGTGATCGTCGTCGCATTCTGCCAGCTCACTGGACTGCCGGCTAAATTCGTAAAGCTCACCGCTAAGCCGGAACTGGCCGTGGCCGAGAGCGTCAGGCGGTTCGTCACGTCCTGGGGTGGAATCGCCGCGAACGTGATTGTCTGACTCTGCTTGACGCATGTGCCAGCCAGATAAACGATGTAAGACGTGGTCGTGGAATTATTGGCTATGCTGACCGCTGCCGTGTGCGTCCCTACCGCACCAGGAACATAAAAAACATTGAAATTGCTTTTTGCCCCGCCAGCAACCGCGGCGGGCATCCCGGAGATCCGGAAATACGCGGCGCCGTCACCATTGGTCGTTACCCCGCTGATAGTCAACACGTCATTGCCGCTGTTGGTGATGGAGAGCGTGTTGGTCAGACCCGAGCCCCAGGAGAGACTGCCGAAATCCGTGCCATTCGTCGTGCTGGCCGCTTCGCCGCTGGCGATTGCCACGCCGTTCGTGCCCAGCACAGAACAATTCGGTGATGGTGCTGATAGTGAGTTGGTAAAAACGTATACCGCTCCGGCGTCGTTCGTGCCGCCAGCAGAGGCAACGGGCGCCCCTGCGGCGCACATCCCGCCATCCGCGCTCAACGCCACGGAATAGCCCAAAAAATCGCCAGCCTGCATGTCGGAAGCTAAGAGCGTGTCTGTCTCATTGGACACGCCCGCCCAACTGCCTGCCGCATTTGTGAATATATACACCGCGCCGGCTTGACCAGTGCTGCCCGGAGAGGAAAAATAAGCCCCCACGGCACAAATCCCGCCATTCGAGCTTAGCGCCACGGAAGAGCCAAACAGATCGGCCGACTGCCTATCGGAAGCAAAAAGCTTGGTTGTCTCATTAGACACGCCTGACCAGCTACCAGCGGCATTCGTGAATATATAGACTGACCCGCACATAGACATGCCGCCAGCAGAGGAAACAGGCGCCCCCACGGCACAAATCCCGCCATCGGCGCCCAGCGCCACGGAAGAGCCCAAATTATCGCCCTCCTGCCTGTCGGAGGCAAAGAGTTTTGCTGTCTCATTGGATACGACGCCCGCCCAACTGCCTGCCGCATTCGTGAATATATACACCGCGCCGGCCTCGTTCGTGCCGCCCGAAGAGGACTTAATGGCTGCACCGGCGCAAATTTCACCATTCACGCTTAACGCCACGGAAAATCCCAGATTATTGGTCATCTGCTTGTCAGAGGCAAAGAGCTTGGCTGCCTCATTGGATACGCCCGCCCAACTGCCTGCCGCATTCGTGAATATATACACCGCGCCGGCTTGGTTCGTACCGTCCGGAGATGAATTAGGCGTCCCCGCGGCGCAAATCCCGCCATTTGCGCTTAGCGCCACAGAAATGCCCAAATTATCGGTCAACTGCCTGTCGGAGGCAAAGAGCTTGGCTGCCTCATTGGATACGCCCGCCCAACTGCCTGCCGCATTCGTGAATATATATACCGCGCCGGCATCGTTCGTGCCGCCCGAAGAGGAACTATACGCCCCGGCGGCGCAAATCCCGCCATCAGCGCTTAGCGCCACGGAAGAGCCAAACAGATCGCCCTCCTGCCTGTCGGAGGCAAAGAGCTTGGCTGTTTCATTGGATACGCCCGCCCAACTGCCTGCCGCATTTGTGAATATATATACCGCGCCAGCGTTGTTCGTACCGCTTGCAGCAGCATATCTCGCCCCCACGGCGCAAATCCGCCCATTCGCGCTTAGCGCCACGGAAGAGCCCAAATTATCGCCCTCCTGTCTGTCGGAGGCAAAGAGCTTGGCGCTTTCCACCCAAGGATCAATCGTAATCGGATAGGCCGCGCCCGTGTCCGTGACTTTTATCCAAAGCGCGCCGTCGCCAGGCCGCGTTTCAAAACGCGCCGGCAATTCGCGCCCCACGGCATCCGTAACATGCAACCCGGCATAGCGCAATATATCCAGACCTTGCGCGTCACGCACGCATATTGCCCTTCCATCGGCTTCCGTCGCCACGGCCCGCAGATTGTCATTCTGTTTCAGAGGAATCAGCAATTCTTCCTCGTTAGCCGCCCATGACGGACGTTTCGGAATGTCCCACCCCTGCTCCAAGCCGGACGGTCCGTTGACCACCCATTCAATCGCCCACCCACGATCTACTTCCACCCGATTCGGTGCAGTTTGACGCGGCAATCCAGGCGCCGGCGCATTAGCAGATACCAAGGGAGCGGATGCGCCCAGCGTCCAGGCGCCTGCACCGGTCCTCACCGTCAGGCCTTTCGGCCCTACCAGCACATCCGCGCCCAGCGCGGCATAACGCGCCTCAAAACAGCCGGCCCCGGATTCCCTGAAATGATAAACAGCCTGATCGCAACCCATTACCCGGTTGATCGCAAGACGCAGGTTCGGCGGCACGTCCCTTGCCGGCGCCGAGTCAGCCGAAAACGTTTGCGCCGGCAGAACCGCAAACCCAATCACCAGGATCGAGACTTCCAAAAACCTATATAAATACCTTTTGTCTGAATGCATGCGTTTGTCTCAAATGTAACTATTTGGCTATTTGCAGAATACTTTTGAATGAAAAAAACTATGAATTATTTTAAGATAGCCCATTTTGCGTCCGGCTGTCAATGGAAAATATAAATAATGGAAAATATAAATAAACACACACAGGGATTTTTTAGGTGTCAGCGCCGGTTTTAAACAATAGATATTTTTCTAACCAGAATTTTATTCAAATGAAATCGTCAATGGCACCGGCGTGTAAGGATCATTAGGGTCAAGTCTAAATTTTCAATATTTCATGCCGGCAACGACCATAGAGTTCATTCAGTTTGCGGTCGGATTTAATCCGGCGCTCCATCCGGCGGATTGCTTCGCTCACCGCCCCATAATCCA
>Ga0209749_1002016_pt1 | contig 15116 bp, 10 predicted proteins | sample EPASupsiteSAE347_FD_187267 | JGI IMG/M metagenome (GOLD analysis project Ga0209749, IMG submission 187267) | Bioremediated contaminated groundwater from EPA Superfund site, New Mexico - Sample SAE3-47 (SPAdes) (version 2) | ecosystem: Environmental > Aquatic > Deep subsurface > Groundwater >... | reverse complement strand
CCGGATTCTGCCCGCAATGGTTTGCACTTCTGCCCGCCCGGTAATCGATAAAAATTCCGCCATTTTTGAATCGTATGGGAAAACGGATGAAGTCGCCCCGCACTCCGCTCCCATATTGCAAATGGTGGCCTTGCCGGTGCAGGAAAGATCAGCTGCGCCTTCGCCAAAATATTCGATGATCATGCCGGTAGCGCCTTTGGTGCTCAGCATACCGGCTAATTTCAGGATCACGTCCTTGGCGGAAGTCCAACCCTGAAGTCTGCCGGTCAGTTCAACGCCAATTATTCCGGGCATTTTCAATTCCCAGGGCAGGCCGGCCATAATATCTACTGCATCCGCGCCGCCAGACCCGATCCCGAGCATCCCCAGTCCGCCGGCATTAGGAGTGTGCGAATCGGCCCCAATCATCATGCCGCCCGGAAAAGTGTAATTTTCCAGTAAAGTCTGATGAATTATTCCGGCCCCCGGCGGCCAGAATCCGATTCCGAACTTTAAAGCGGCCGTTCGCAGAAAATCGTAGACCTCGCGATTGACCTTGCGGGCATTTCGCAGGTCATCTGCCGCACCCTCCCGGGCAACGACCAGATGATCGCAGTGAATTGTTGTTGGAACCACAACCTGCCGGCGGCCGGCATTTAAAAACTGCAATAGCGCCATTTGGGCGGTTGCGTCCTGCATGGCGACGCGGTCAGGTGCGAGATTCATATATGATTCCCGGCGCCGGAAGGCCGTTGGTCGCTGATCGGAAAAGAGATGGCCGAATAGTATTTTCTCGGAAAAAGTCAGGGCCCGGTCAAGTTCATTTCGGGCAAGTTCGACTCGTTTCGGAAAATCCCGGTAAAAATTACAGATGTAATCAGAATTAAACAGAATTCAACTCCAGATTTTACAGTTGATTCCCCTGCCGTACACCCGGAACGGCAAAAGGACTATTTGCTAAGGTTTTTTCCCAATTAATTCGGCGATGCGATCGCCCATCTCAGCCGTACCTATCTTTTGGCAACCTTCCTGCCAGATGTCCGCCGTGCGATAACCGGCTTTTAAAACATCCGCGACAGCCTGCTCGATTGCGGCAGCCGCTTCGGCCATTCCAAACGAATAGGTCAGCATCATGGCCGCGCTCAGAATTTGGGCAATCGGATTGGCGATATTGCGCCCGGCAATGTCGGGAGCCGAACCGCCGCCCGGTTCGTACAGACCGAAACTGCCTTCCGCCAAACTTGCGCTCGGCAACATTCCCAGACTGCCGGCAACAGCCGCGGCTTCGTCGGACAAAATATCTCCGAACATGTTGCCGCACAGCATGACGTCGAATTGCCCGGGATTTTTCACCAACTGCATAGCGGCGTTATCGACGTACATCGGCTCCCAGGCGACGTCTGGATATTCTTTGGCGACTTCGGCCACGACTTCGCGCCAGAAGACCATCGTCGTCAGAACGTTGGCCTTGTCGATGCAGGTGACATGGCGGCGTCTCAGGCGCGCGGCTTTGAATGCGACATGCGCGATGCGTTCGATCTCGCGGCGGGAATAGATCATGGTGTCGAAGGCGGCCTCGTCGGCTCCGGAACCCTTGCGTCCTTTCGGCTGACCGAAATAAATGCCGCCGGTCAGTTCGCGCACCACCAGAATATCGAATCCTTTGGCGGCAATGTCGGCTCTCAGGGGCGACGCAAAAACCAGCGCCGGATACATTTTCGCCGGACGCAGATTAGCGTATAATTCAAAGGCTTTGCGCAGACCGAGCAGGGCATTCACTTCGACGCCCCGCCACTTTGGGCTGAGTTGTTCCTGCACCGGGCCGCCGACCGCGCCGAAAAGAATAGCGTCGCTTTCACGGCAAATCCGCATAGTCTCTTCCGGTAAATGCTGGCGATAATCCTCCCAGGCCGTGCCGCCAACCAGCGCCGGGTGATATTCAAAGCGGACAGCGAATTTTTCCTGAACGGCATCCAGTACTTTCAGCGCCGCACGCATGATTTCCGGGCCGATGCCATCCCCGGCCAAAACGGCAATTTTAGCGACTTTCATTTACTTCAGTTCCTTTTTAATCTGGGCCATCAAACCACCAGCGGCGATCATTTCGCGCGCAAAATCCGGCAAAGGCCGAAACGGCATGGTTCGATTTTGTGTATGGTTGATGATTTTGCCGGCAGTTAAGTCAATCTCGAGACGGTCGCCGTCACGGATTGCCTGCGCCGCGCCCGGACATTCGATTGCCGGAAAACCGTTGTTGATGCAATTCCGGTAAAAAATGCGGGCAAAGGAATTCGCGATGACAGCCCGGATACCGGCTCCGCGCAAAGCCCAAACGGCGTGTTCGCGCGAACTGCCGCAGCCGAAATCGTCGCCGCTGATGATGAAATCGCCGGTTTTAACTTTCTTCAGAAAATCGACATCGAGATCTTCCATAGCGTGTTCGGCCAAGTCGGCTTCCTGGTCGGAATTCAGATAGCGCGCCGGGATAATTTCATCGGTATTGATGTGATCTTTTTGATAAACGTGAGCATTACCTTGCACGATTAACTCCTATAAATATTGACGCGGGTCGGTGATTTTTCCGGCCACCGCCGAGGCGGCCACCGTTGCCGGACTGGCCAGATAAACTTCCGATTTCGGGCTGCCCATACGTCCGACGAAATTGCGGTTGGTCGAACTGATACAGCGTTCTCCGGCGGCCAGGATGCCCATGTGCCCGCCGAGACAGGCGCCGCAGGTCGGCGTACTGACTGTCGCACCGGCCGCCATGAAAATATCGAGCAGGCCTTCGCGGTTGGCCTGTTTCCAGATTTCGGTTGTGGCCGGGACAACGATCATGCGCGTTCCGTTCGCCACCTCGCGACCTTTTAAAATCCGGGCTGCGACGCGCAGGTCTTCGATGCGGCCGTTGGTACAACTGCCCAGATAGGCCTGGTCGATCGGAATGTCGCCCGCCATACGCGCCGGTTTGACATTGCCCGGCAGATGCGGACAGGCCACAACCGGTTCCAGGTCGCTGACATTTATTTCAAAAGTCTGTGCGTATTGCGCATCTTCATCACTGCGATAGACGGTGAAATCGGCATCCGTCCGGGCGCGTACATATTCCAGCGTTTTGGCGTCGGGATTGATGACGCCGGACTTTCCGCCAGCCTCGATCACCATGTTGCAGATCGTCAGGCGTCCTTCGACCGAAAGTTTATCGATGACTTCGCCACAGAATTCCATGGCTTTGTAAAGCGCACCATCCACGCCGATCTGCCCGATGATTTGCAGAATAATGTCCTTGGCGTAAACGCCTTCCGGCAGGCCACCCGTGATGACAAAGCGCTGGCTTTCCGGCACCTTAAACCAGAGTTTGCCGGTCGCCAGAGTGGCGGCCAGATCGGTACTGCCGACCCCGGTCGCAAAAGCACCCAGTGCGCCATGCGTGCAGGTATGACTGTCGCCGCAGACAATCGTTTTTCCCGGCATTACAAAGCCCTGTTCCGGCAATAGAGCGTGGCAGACCCCATGCCGCCCGATATCATAAAATTTGCTAATGTTCTGCGTTTTCGCCCAGCGCCGGATTCTGGCCACCATTTCGGCCGACTTGATGTCCTTGTTTGGGACGAAATGATCGGGCATGATGACGATCCGCTCCGGATCGCAAACATTCTTAATATCGTATTTCTCCAGCATATCGATGGCCGGGGTGGTAGTCACGTCATGACACATGATCGTATCGATCTCACAATTGACCAGATCGCCCGGAACGACTTTTTCACGGGCGCTGTGCGCGGCGAGGATTTTTTCGGTTATGGTCGCACCCAATTCTTGCTCCTTAATGTTAATAGTTAAACCGCATGCGGATGAATTTTCTGCTCGGAACAAAAGGCCTTATTGATGCCTTTGACGATGCCAAGTGCACTGGCCTTGATGACGTCTTCGTCAACCGCCCGGGCCGCAAAAAGATTGCCCTTGCGGTCGGCTAATTTGATCGAGACATCCGCCAGGGCGTTCGTGCCGCCGGTAATGGCTTTCAGATTATACTCGACCAATTGTAATGACGGACCGATAATATTCCAGATGGCGTTGCTGATGGCATCGATCGGACCGTCGCCGATCGCGGCCCCGATCTTTTTCTCACCGTCGACGGTCAGGCGCACCGAGGCGGTCGGCGTCAGACCGCTGCCGGTCGTGACCGTGAATTCATCGAGATGAATATGTTGTTCCTCCTCCGGCAATTGCATTGTGATGTCGCGGGCAATCGCCAGAATGTCCTCCGCCACAACCTGTTTCTGTTTGTCGGCCAGATCCTTGACTTTGTTGGTGATCTGGTTGAGTTGATCCTGATCCAGGCGAAAGCCTTCCTCTTCGAGCAACGCTGCGACGGCATGTTTGCCGGAGTGCTTGCCGATCACGAGGTTTTCACCTTCCCAGCCGACCTCTTCCGGTGTCATTATTTCATAAGTATTTTTACTGCTCAAAACGCCGTGCTGGTGAATTCCGGCTTCGTGCGAAAAGGCATTTTGTCCGACGATAGCCTTATTACGCTGGACGCTCAAACCGGTCAGGTTGGAAACCAAGCGGCTGGTTTTGTAAATCTCGCGAGTATCGATGCCGGTCTCGATGTTGAAAAAATCCTGGCGGGTGGCCAGGTTCATAATGATCTCTTCCAGCGCGGCATTGCCGGCGCGTTCGCCGATCCCGTTAATACAGCCTTCGATCTGAGTAGCCCCGGCCTGAATGGCAGCCAGGGAATTGGCGACCGCATTCCCGAGATCGTTATGGCAATGCACACTGATAACTGCCTGCCTGATTTCGGGGACTTTCCCGATCAGGTAACGAATCCGCCCGGCGAATTCCTCCGGTTCGGCATAGCCGACCGTATCGGGAATGTTAATGGTCGTGGCGCCGGCTTCCAGGGCGGCCTTGACCACAGCACACATGTAATCGAGATTCGTGCGCGCGGCATCCTCCGGTGAAAATTCCACATCCTGACAATATTGTTTGGCGTGTCGCACGGCATTGCGGGCCAGCTCGATCACTTCGGCTTCGGTCTTGCGCAATTTTTTCTCGAGATGAATGCTGGACGTCGCAATGAAAGTGTGAATGCGCGGCTTGGCGGCATATTTGACAGCCTCCCAGCACCGGTCGATGTCGGCCGTATGCGTGCGCGCCAGTCCGCAGATGGCCGGACCTTCGATATTCTGTGCGATCTGTTTAACGGCTTCGAAATCGCCCTCTGAGGCAATCGGAAAACCAGCCTCGATCACATCCACTCCGAGGCGCGCCAGCTGCCGGGCAATGATGAGCTTCTCGGCGACAGTCAGGGAAGCTCCGGGACTCTGTTCGCCGTCCCGCAAAGTTGTATCGAAAATTACAATCCTTTTAAGAGACATCATTCTACTCCTCGGTTTTGGATTTTTTTTCGTGCTGGCGCATCAGGTAATATGAGATACTTTCGGTCAGGGCCTGCCAGCTGGCTTCGATGATATTTTCCGATACTCCGATCGTGCCCCACGTGTCTCCGTCGGAAGTGGATTCGATCAAAACCCGGACTTTGGCGGCCGTCGCGGCCAATGGATCCAGTACCCGGACTTTATAATCCGACAACTTCATTTCGTTAATCTCGGGATAAAATTTGGTCAGGGCTTTTCGCAGGGCATTATCCAGTGCATTGACCGGTCCGTCGCCTTCGGCGGCCGAATGCTCGACGGTATTATTGACTTCCATCCGAACCGTGGCTTCCGAGCGCAGATCGCCGCTTTCGTTTTTTTCGATCAGAATCCGGAAACCTTTCAGGTTGAAATAATTGTGATATTCGGATTTAATCTTACGGATCAGCAATTCCAGCGAACCTTCGGCGGCTTCGTATTGATAGCCGAGATGCTCGAGTTCCTTCAACTGGGCGACGATTTCCGGGATTTTATCCTGATGCCGCTTCAGGTCGATGTTGAGTTCTTTAGCCTTGAAAACGATATTACTCTGACCGGAAAGATCGGAAACCAGCACGCGACGGCGATTACCGACCAGTTCAGGCTCAATGTGTTCGTAACTGCGCGGATCTTTCATCACGGCGCTGACATGCACTCCGCCTTTGTGGGCAAAAGCACTTCGCCCGGTGAACGGCAGGCCGTTCGGATGAGCGAGATTGGCGATTTCACTGACGTAATGTGACAGCGAGGTCAATTTCGCCAGGTTTTCCGGTGGAACGCACTGATAACCGGCTTTCAATTGCAGATTCGGAATGATCGAACAAAGATTGGCATTGCCGGTGCGTTCGCCGTAACCATTGATCGTGCCCTGCACCAGCACACAGCCGGCCTCGACGGCCGCCAGGCTGTTCGCCACGGCCAGTCCGCCGTCATTATGAGCATGAATACCAAGCGGCGTCGTAATCACGCGGCGTACTTCCGTAATGATCCGGGAGATTTCCGACGGCAGGGTGCCGCCGTTAGTATCACACAACGAAATCAGATCGGCGCCGGCGGATTGCGCGACCTGTAAGGTTTGCAGGGCATATTCAGCGTTGTCTTTGAATCCGTCGAAGAAATGCTCGGCGTCGTAGATCATCTCTTTGCCCTTGCTTTTCAGATAAGATATGCTCTCGCCGATCAGCGCGAGGTTTTCTTCCGGTGTAATGCGCAGGGCTTTCGCGACATGCAGTAGCCAGGATTTTCCGAAAAGCGCTACCGCGGGAGTTTCGGCTTCCAGCAATGCCTGAATATTCGGATCGTTCTCGACGGAGTTTTTAGCGCGTTTGGTGGAACCGAAAGCCACGATGCGGGCATGTTTGAATTGCGTCTGGCGGGCCATTTTGAAAAACATCAGGTCTTTTGGATTCGAACCCGGCCAGCCGCCTTCGATATAATCGATCCCGAATTCGTCCAGGCGCCGGGCGATATGTAATTTATCTTCCGCCGAAAAGCTGATGGTTTCGGCCTGGGTGCCGTCGCGTAAAGTCGTGTCGAAAGTCCGGATCCTTGGTGACATATTTTTATCCCTTCTTTTTCAGCCAGGGCATCATACTGCGCAATTCCCGGCCGACTTTTTCCAACAATAATTGCTGATGTTCCTGCCGATGAGCGTTCAGGGTCGGACGTCCGGCCTGATTTTCCAAAATCCAGTCTTTGGCGAATTCGCCGGTCTGGATGGCGCGCAACATGGCTTGCATGCGTTGTTTGGTGCCATCATCAATAATCTGAGGGCCGCGCGTCATGCCGCCGTATTCAGCCGTGTCGCTGACGGAATAATACATTCCGGCCAGGCCGCCTTCATAGATCAGATCGACGATCAGTTTCAGTTCGTGCGAACATTCGAAGTAAGCGATCTCCGGTTGATATCCGGCCTCGACTAAGGTCTGGAATCCGGCCTTGATTAATTCCGAAACGCCGCCGCACAGCACGGCCTGTTCGCCGAAAAGATCAGTCTCGGTCTCTTCCCGGAAAGTAGTTTCGATGATGCCGGCCCGTCCGGCGCCGATGCCGCAGGCATGCGCCAAAGCCATTTCACGGGCTTTTCCACTGACATCCTGGTAGACGGCGAAAAGCGACGGCACACCGGCCCCGATCTCATACTGCCGGCGAACGAGATGGCCGGGACCTTTGGGTGCGACCATATAAACGTCCACATCAGCGGGCGGGACAATCTGCTTGAAATGAATATTGAAGCCGTGCGAAAAAACCAAGGCCTTGCCTTTCGTCAGATACGGCTTGACTTCCTGTTCATAGACGCGTTTCTGCACTTCGTCGGGCGTCAGAATTTGGATGACGTCGGCCTGCTGGCTGGCTTCGGCGGCCGTAACCGGTTTAAAACTGTTCTGGACGGCCAGCTGATAATTCGGTGATTCCGGTCGTTCCGCGACAATGACTTTAAAACCGCTGTCGCGTAGATTTCGAGATTGAGCATGTCCCTGACTGCCGTAACCGATAACGGCTATGGTCTTATCCTTCAGGACATCGCTGTTGACATCTTTGTCATAATACAATTTGACTGACATTCAAAACTCCTTTATTTAATTATATTCTGTCATGGCAAATTCGCCGCTGCGGACGAATTCCTTGATTCCAAATGGCTTGATCAATTCGATAAAACGGTCGATTTTGCGCACATGCCCGGTCAATTCCACGATCAAATGATCGGTCGCCAGATCGATCGGCCGGGCTTCGAAAACCCGCACCAAATCCAGTAATTCGGAGCGAGAGCGGGCCGTGAGCCCGATTTTTAATATGATATATTCGCGGACAATATAATTGTCACGGTGAGAAATATCGGTAACCTTGATGGTGTCGATCAGTTTGTTGAGTTGCTTGGTGATCTGCTCGACGTGCTCGTCGGTTTCCATCACGACCAAAATAATCTTGTAAACATCCGGGTCCTCGGTCGGCGCGGCGATTGCGCTTTCGATATTGTAACCACGCTGAGCCAGCAGGCCGGTAATGCGGGCCAGAATCCCGACCCGGTTGGTGACGGTAATAATGATAGTGTGTTTCTCGATCATGCTGACCTCCCGGGAATAATTGCGGAAATTGGTTTGCCCGGCGGAATCATCGGATAGACATTTTCGATGCTCTTCACGACGAACTCCATTATGACCGGGCCGGGCTGGCTGAGGCCTTTCTTTAAAACCGCATCCACTTCCGATGGTTGCGTCGCGCGGTAGCCGGGAATCCGGTTAGCTTCGGCGATCTTGACAAAATCCGGAATATAATGCGGCGGGCAGTTAGCGCCCGGGCCGGCGCAGACCGGCGGACAATCGCTGTTACGTTTCAAACAGGTTTGCGAGTAATGTTCGTCCCAGAATAATTCCTGCCATTGCCGCACCATCCCGAGGTAAGAATTATTCAAAATGATCGACTTCACTGGAATATTGTTGATTGCGCAGGTGGCGTATTCCTGGATATTCATCTGGATACTACCGTCACCGGATATGACGATAACGGTTTGTCCGGGCCGACCGACTGCCGCACCCATAGCGGCCGGCAGGCCGAATCCCATAGTACCCAGTCCGCCGGAAGTCAGAAATGCGCGCGGCTTTTTATGTTTGTAAAAATGGGCCGACCACATCTGATGCTGACCGACGTCCGTTACAATGATCGAATCCGGCGCGGCCAGGGCACTGACCCGATCGATCACGTACTGCGGCAAAATGCACGGCTCGGCATCCTGGTCATACGTCATCGGGAATTGATTTCTCCAGGATTCGGTGCGACGATTCCATTCGTCCGGTCGACGCTGGTTGACCTTTTTTACCAACTCACCGAGGATTTGCTTCGCGTCGCCCACGACCGGAATCTGCGGCTTGACGACCTTACTGATTTCCGCCGGGTCGATGTCGATATGAGCAATGGTCGCCTGGGTTGCAAATGTTTCGCGCGGGCCGGTGATCCGGTCGTCGAAGCGCACACCAACGCCGATAAGCAGATCACATTCAGTCAGGGCCAGGTTAGCCGCCATCGTGCCGTGCATGCCGGGCATTCCCAGAAACATCGGATGATCGGACGGGATACTGCCGAGTCCCATCAGAGTAATCACGATCGGAATATTGGTTTTTGCGAGCAGATCGGCCAATTCCCCGGACGCCTCGGCGCTGATAATTCCGCCGCCGGTATAAAGCAAAGGCCGTTTGGCTTCGTTGATGGCCTGCGCCAGTTTCTCGATCTGCTTCTGATTGCCGTTGGTCACCGGCTTATATCCCGGCAGAGAAACATCCTGCGGATATTTATAACCGTCCAGAAAGCCGTTAGAAACATTGACCGGGATATCTACTGCAACCGGGCCGGGACGGCCGGTGCGGGCGATAAAAAAAGCCTCTTTCAAAATACTCGGCAGTTCCTCGACACTTTTTACCAAATAGTTATGCTTGCAGATCGAGCGGGTCAATCCGACCATATCGGTCTCCTGGAAGGCATCCGTGCCGATGTTTGCAGAGGTGACCTGACCGCTGATGACGACGATCGGCGCCGAATCCATTTTGGCATTGGCGATGCCGGTTATCGTATTCGTGGCTCCCGGACCGGACGTCACCAGACAAACCCCTACCTTGCCGGTTGCACGGGCATAACCGTCCGCGGCGTGGGTGGCACCCTGTTCGTGACGGGTCAGGATAAACTTGATCTTTTCCGTCCGATAGAGCACATCAAAAATCGGAATAACCACGCCGCCGGGATAGCCGAAAACAGTATCAACTCCCTCATTAATTAAAGCATCTATCAATATTTCAGCGCCATTCATTGAGTGTCTCCTGATTTTTTAAATGAATTAAATTTCAACACCGCTCCCTCGCTGGCCGATGAAACCATTTCAGCATAACGGGCCAGGGCGCCGTGAGTGACACGCGGCTGACGCGCCTGCCATTGCACACGGCGGCTTTTCAATTCTTCTTCTGACAACCGCACTTCCAGCTTCTTTTGCGGAATGTCAATGCGAATCCGATCACCCTTCTTCAGCAAGCCGATCGGGCCGCCGACTGCGGCTTCCGGGGCAACGTGACCGATGCAGGCGCCGCGCGTTCCGCCAGAAAAACGACCGTCGGTAATCAGCGCAACGCTTTCGCCCAGTCCGCGTCCCATAATGTAGGAAGTCGGTGAAAGCATTTCCTGCATACCCGGCCCGCCGCGCGGGCCTTCGTAGCGGATCACCACCACGTCGCCGGCTTTGACTTCTCCGGCTAAAATACCTTCACAGGCTTCTTCCTGGCTTTCGAAAATGACAGCCGGGCCTTCGAACACCCGCATGTTTTCCGAGACTCCGGCATATTTGACGACACTGCCTTCCGGCGCCAGGTTGCCGGTCATAATGGCCAGCCCGCCGGTCGGCGAATACGGATTTTCGAGTGTGCGAATGACTGTGCTGTCAAGAATCGGCTTCCCGGCCACATTTTCACCAATGGTTTTACCAGTGACCGTCGGGCAATCTTTATTGACAAAGGGATTATTGCGGAAAAGTTCGTTCAGCAGAGCGCTCATGCCGCCGGCCGCATCGACGTCTTCCATATGATATTGGGAAGAAGGCGCGACTTTGCAGATCGTCGGCGTTTGCCGGGAAATCTCATCCATGCGCGCCATTGAGTAATCGATCCCGGCTTCGTTCGCCACCGCCATTAAATGCAAAACAGTATTCGATGAACCGCCCATAGCCATATCGAGCGCGATGGCATTATCGATCGAATCACGCGTGATGATCTGCGACGGACGAAGGTCGGATTTTACCAGTTTCACGATCCTTTTGCCGGCTTCCTTGAACAACTTCTGACGACGTTTGTCTTCCGCTAAAATTGTACCATTGCCCGGTAAAGCAATTCCGAGCGCCTCGCACAGGCAATTCATGGAATTGGCCGTGAACAGACCGGAACAGCTGCCCCAGCCGGGACAGGCGCATTTTTCGATCCCGATTAATTCCTCTTCTGAAATTTTACCTTCCTGGTACGCGCCGATTCCTTCGAAAACCGAGATCAGATCGACCGCTTTACCGGATTGCAGTCGTCCGGCCTTCATCGGTCCACCGGAAACGAAAATGGTTGGAATATCGAGCCGCACGGCCGCCATCAACATACCGGGAATGATTTTATCGCAGTTCGGGATGCAGACCAGGCCGTCGAAACAGTGCGACTTCACCATCGTTTCGACCGAGTCGGCAATCAGTTCGCGACTCTGCAGGCTATAGCGCATACCGGCGTGCCCCATGGCGATCCCGTCGCAAACGCCGATCGTATTGAAAACAAACGGCATTCCGCCGGCTTCAATGACGGCTTGCTTTACCATTTCACCGACGGCATTCAGTTTTACATGTCCCGGAATAATGTCCGTGTATGAGTTGGCGATCCCGATGAACAGTTTATCGAAATCTTTCTCCATCACGCCGACGGCGCGTAGAAGGGCGCGGTGCGGGGCACGTTCGAGTCCTTTTTTTACCTGGTCGCTGTGCATATTTATACATTCCTTTTCATTTTTATTCATTCCTATAACTAAAAAACCCCTTCTGTTTGGGAAGGGGTTTTTTTAGAATTATTTTTTATTAACGTCTACAAAACCCCTTCGCCTCCTATTAGGATAATAATAATGACCGGGAGTACTATGACGTTTAATATGTTTCTTAATTGATTCATAATTTCATTTCAAAACCGTATTAATATAAACCATTTTTAGTTTGTATGTCGACAATTTTTTTAGTGACGGGTAATGAGCGACAAGTGACGGGTTGGGAAATCAGTTTAGTCTTTCGTATACGCTCAAGTCGAGCCGGAAGCTTCCTCCATCGGAGTCCTGCGTAACCAGCAGGAGAAATTGGTTTTCCCGCGGGAATTAAGCGCATTGGAAACCAATTTTCAGCGAAGCCAAATTGGTTTCCGGCGCCGAAAGATGGAAACAGAGCTCAATCTATCTATGTCATTTTGGGTATAATAGTCATTTCGAACGTAGTGAGAAATCGGCTGTGTTTGAATTATTCGCCCTGACAGATGCGATTCCTCGTCGTCCCCCCTCGGAATGACCTGGAGAAACAGAACTCAATCTATCCGATTTATTTCGGGCCGCAATGACCGGCAATTATTTTCTTGACAAATACATATAATTTTTTAAATTCTTTTTGAATCAGTTGCATATTTGAAATGCGGAACAATCTAACTTCTCGGATTTCACACGGAACCCGTTCCGCCGTTTTCTGACATCGATGTTGGCTTTATGGCGCTTATTGTGAGCGCCCGGTATGAAATTTTTCAGACAAATGTCAACTTATGCAAACATCAACTGCCGGATCCGACCCCGATCCACTTAAACGCAGCCCGGAAACAGGTTCTCCGGAGATTTTCGTATCTGAAGGAATGATTCCTCCAGATGAAGGAAGTCCGCCTTCAACTCATTCTATTGCCCATGCACCTCATTCTGTTCTGCCTGTAACTGGTTTTAGTGCTCATGTACTACATTCCGCTCCTCATGCAACTCATTTTGTTGCTCATGCACTTCATTCCGGTCTTCATGTAACTCATTCTATTGCTCATGCACTTCATTTTGTCATTCATTCACCTGAAGGAATGATCCATTCAGATGGATCCAGGCACAAACTAAGCCCAGAAGCCCGGCGGGCGGCGGCCAATTTTCCACATTCAACCGCCGGGATATTTCTATATGATCGGGATACTTTACCATAAATAAATAATGTTTTGGATATGGGTTGAGTTAGGTAAGAAAAACTAAAAAATGGAGGTAAAAATGACTGACGAAACTCAAACAACGCAATCGAGCAAAGAACGCAACACCCCGAACTCGCAGGCTGAAGTGCTCAAATATGCCCGGCTGATGATCGCGGGCATGACGGCGCACACCGAAGAACTGGCCAAACGCGGGATTGACGCCACCTTCGTCTCAGGAATCCAGACCGAAGTAACTGCGGTGGAAACATTGGACGCCGAGCAGGAAACTTTGCGGGCCGCCGCGAAAACCAAGACGGCTGAACTCGGTGCGAAATTCCTGGAACTCCAGAAAACGCTCGCCGAGGCTAAAAAACTGGTGAAGATGACGATCCCGCCGGAAGGCTGGAGCGAATTCGGCATCCCGGACAAGCGCTGACAGGCATTGGAAGGTTGTTGGGGGGCGCCGGTAACGGCGCTCCTCTCCTGTTGCGCAAGAAACCTGTTTTCATCCCGACTTTGTCGGGGCAAACTGGTTTCCGGGCGAGCAGATGCCAAAACCAGTTTAGTCTTTCGCTGACGCTCAAGCCGGAAACTGGTTTTTACGAAGAAACCAATTTTCGCGAAGCCAAATTGGTTTCCGGATAGGATGAATGACTAAAACCAATTTAGCCGCTCCTGCGTCGGGAGAAGCTGTTGGCTTCCCTGTGTGAGAAACTGGTTTCCTCAATGTGAAAGATTGGTTTTCCATAAATAATCGCAAAAAGGGCACGAAAGTTCGTGCCCTTTTTATGAATTCTTGATCAACTGAAAATCGGCGTTATTTCATGAGTAACACTTTTTTAATGGCATTGTATTTGTTGGAATTCAGTCTGACTAAATACATACCGGTTCCGACCGGTTGGCCGGATTGATTGGTTCCGTTCCAGACAATGGAATATGTTCCGGCGGAATAATGCGTTTTTGCCGATTTCCAGACTTCGCGACCCATCAGATCATAAATGATGATCTCTACTTTAGCTGCTTCAGGAAGTCCGAATGCTATATTGGTCGACATGTTGAAAGGATTTGGTTGCGCGGGATATAAACTAAATTTCGATGGCAGGACCGCGACCGGTGCGGCTTCCGGTTCCGCAGCAGGTATAGTGTGACGTTTATATATTATTCCGGTCACGTCTTCGCCGCAATCACTACGCGCCACCAGGGTTTGATCATTATCCGGGTATTTGGTCTTGAGTACGGACAGATACTCTCCGGCAGTGATTGAGTCGCCCAAATCCTTCTGATACAGGTTGAACAGATCGAAGAGAACTGTACATTCACGTACCGAATCCGGACTCTCGGATAATATTTCCTGTGATAATTTCACGGCTTTTTCGATCTCTCCGGCCTGACGATATAACAGAACCTTGCGCCCCTTCAAGGTGGCGGTCAGGTCCTTATTATCCGTCCGATCGAGCAATTCATCCAGTAAGGCAAGACGATCTAATTTTTCGTACTTTCGCCCAACCCATATGACTCTGCTCAGGGCTTTGGAGGCATATTTCGTACCCGGATAATCAATTATAATTGACTTGAAAATTGATACCGCTTCTTCATATTGCTTTTCAAAGAACAGTTCCATACCGATTTCGAGAAGCGAATCGGCAACTGATAGTTCAGAGTCTGCATCTGCGTTCTTATCGGCTAAAAAAGCAGATTTAGCCAGACTACTGCCGCCGCCCGGATCAGATTGTAAAGCGTAATATGTAGTTACATCTCCATAACAACTCGGCGCGGGATACTGCCCCCACCAACAATAGTGAGCATCCACCGATGACGTTCCGTCTAAAGCCGCGACCGGATATACTCCCTCTCCTCCTATAATTGAATTATATCCTCCATAGTATAACATCCCACCGCCATAACCTAAAAGGGGGTTAGATCCATTATAAGCCCAGAGGACACCATCAGCATCATTACTGTTAAATAGGTAATTATTTCCACAATCAGGGAATACATCCCCAAACCAAGGATCGCTGCCGTT
>Ga0209749_1002014_pt1 | contig 15119 bp, 15 predicted proteins | sample EPASupsiteSAE347_FD_187267 | JGI IMG/M metagenome (GOLD analysis project Ga0209749, IMG submission 187267) | Bioremediated contaminated groundwater from EPA Superfund site, New Mexico - Sample SAE3-47 (SPAdes) (version 2) | ecosystem: Environmental > Aquatic > Deep subsurface > Groundwater >... | reverse complement strand
GCAGAGCTTTATGAAGAAATGGCACATAGCAAAAATGGCAAAGTAAAATTCTATGCAGTCAATACACTGGAAGACAGTGAACTTACTTCGCTCTATCAAATTCGCATGTTGCCAACTTTTGTAGGACTTGATCACGGCAAGAAAGTTGGGGTAGTTGCTGGTTTTGAACCAACACAGCTGCAAAAAATACTTGTACAGCTTGCGCATGAAAAAGTACAAGAAGCAGAAAAAGATTTTGTTATTGTTGTAACAAGCCCTGAACAGTTTGCAGAAGAAATAAAGAGCGGCAAAGTAATAGCGAAATTCTTTTCAAGCAGGTGTGGCCACTGTCAAAGAGCGGCACCAATTTTTGGCGATTTCGCTAAAAAACACAGCGAGAATATCAAATTTTTAGCTATTGATGTTGATGTTGATGAAAACCAAGAATTATCCCAACAATACGCTTCAGAAGGCGTTCCCGCCTTTTATGCCTTTGAAAATGGCAAACAAACGGGTAATGTTTTAGGCGCAGATATAGCTCGGCTATCTGAAATGATTGAAAATATAGCAAAAAAATAAATTTATATAAATAAACTTCAAAACAAGAGGGGCCCGAAAGGGCCCCTCTTAATATGGGGAATAGTTGTGCGCATGAAGTCTTTGATTCTGTTTTTGCTGTGTACCGCACAAAGCAGTAATACAGGTGAATTAACGCTGGAACAAAAAATTGGTCAACTTTTTGCCATTCCCGTCCCCCTGTCTTCTCCCACAAGCAACCTGCAAAAAATTTGCGCAACAATAAATAAATATAATGTTGGCAGCGTGGTGCTTGACCGCATGGGCACGCTCAAACAACACGTTTTTGTTGTTAATTATTTGCAACAACACTGCATAAATCCACCGCTTATTGCACAAGATCTTGAAAATGGCCTTTCAATGAGATTATACGATGGGCTGAGATTTCCAAAAGCGCAAACCTGCGGTGCAATACAAGACGACACACTAATATACCGCATGGCACAAGAAATTGGTCGTGAATGTAAATTACTTGGCGTAGATATCAATCTTGCCCCGGTTGTCGACATTATCACCAGCAAACGCAGTATCATTAAAGAGCGGTCGTATGGCGAAGATCCCATACAGGTAACAAATAAAGCACGCGCATTTATTACCGGATTACAATCACAAGGTATCTACGCATGTCTAAAACATTTTCCTGGGTTAGGCGATGCAGTAAGTGATCCGCATCTTGCGCTTCCTATAGTAACACGCGACAAAACAGCGCTTATGCAACAAGATTTGTACCCCTTTATTCAATTAGCACCGCTTGCACATTGCATTATGTCTGCACACGTACGCGTTCCCGCCTATGACGATCGGCCCTATTGTAGCGCCACTCTTTCACACACCATTATCACAAATATTCTGCGAAAACAAATTGGTTATCAAGGGCTCATTATAACTGATGCACTTCGCATGGAAGCGCTCACTCACTATTTCGGCACAGCACAGTTGGTGTTAGAAAGTTTTAATGCAGGACACGATATTTTGCTCTTTCCACAATCTATTAGCGAAGCCGTAGCTGCAGTTAAAACAGCAGTAGAAGAACATACCATAGATCTACAAGAAATAGACAAACGAGTTGCGAAAATAGAACAAACAAAAAATGTATTGGGCGTAGCCACAAAACGACCGACTGGATCTTCCATACGAAACAGTCTATATACCGCAGAGGTACTTGAACTGAAAAAACACTTATATCAGGCAGCAGTAACCACTTTAACGTTAGACAAAAAAGCTCTCTCACTCAAAAAAGATTCTCCCGTTGCTTATGTTCAGATCGGTGGCACTTTTGATTGCGCACTTGCCCAAGAACTAGAAAACTATTTTAGTGAAATAAGCAGTATTATTTTAGAACACAACCCACGCGGCTGTGATATCAACGAGCTGTTTGATTCAACTGAACATGCAGAAACGGTTATTGTCGCTCTTTTTGGTACAACCAGCAATTCTGAATTTAATTATGGAATAATGCCTAACACGCGAATTATTGTCGAACGACTCGCACAAAGCAAGCATGTTATATTAGTCATCTGCGGTTCGCCGTATTGTCTCAAAGACTTTGAATATATTCCAACGATTATTATAGCATACGAAGACGATCCTGATGCTCAGCAAGCTGCTGCAAACGTAATTACCGGAAGTCTTATCCCGTCAGGGCGACTTCCGGTAACCATATCAAATCGATTTAAGCTTGGAACCGGTTATTTAAGCGAAACCAACAAGAGTGATAATATCGACATTAACTTAATTAAAATATTAAGCGATGGACCAGATGTATCTTTAAATGGATCACCAACAGTATCACCAACAACCGCAGCTTTGTGCGCATCTGATCCTTTACCACCAAGATAGCCAGATTCAATAAGTTTCTTTGCATTATCCCATGCACCACCACCATTGGCCATCATTAACGCCAAGAAGAGCCCGGCAAACGTGCCACCAAGTAAAAATCCACCCAACGCACTTGCACCAAGCACATAATAAACGCTTACTGGTCCAACCACGGTTAATAATCCAGGAATAATCATCTCACGCAGCGACGCCTTGGTGCTAATAGCAATACAACGTGCATAATCAGGATCAGCCGTTCCTGCCATGAGTCCGGTTATTTCTTTAAACTGACGTCGTACTTCAAAAACAATGTCAAGTGCAGCATTACCAACCGAACGCATTGTAAGGGCTGCGATAATAAACACAAGTGTGCCGCCGATAAACATACCGGTCAACACGTCAATACTAAGTAAATCAAGCGTCCGTAGATTTGCCTCGTTTGCATAAGCAGAAAAAAGCGCTAACGCGGTAAGTAATGCAGATCCAACCGCAAATCCTTTGCCCATTGCTGCCGTGGTGTTACCTAATGCATCCAAACGATCAGTAATCTTGCGGACCGATGGATCAAAATGCGCCATCTCAGCAATACCACCAGCATTGTCGGCAATCGGCCCATACGCATCAACCGTCATGGTAATAGCCACTGTTGCGAGCATAGCAACCGCTGCAAGCGCAATGCCATACAAGCCGCCACCAAACTTGTGTGCAAAAAATACGGTAAATACTAATACCAAAACTGGTGCCACCGTTGATTCCAAACCAACCGATAAACCATAAATAATGTTGGTTGCAGCACCTGTACGTGATGCATCGGCAATCTTGGTAACCGGGCGACTTGAAGTATAGTATTCAGTAATAAGACCAATAAGGACACCGCACGCGCAACCAGCAACTATCGCATAAAATAGCATATTTTCTATAGCCATAACCTGCATGTAACAATACGTAGCAACAAGCAAAAACGCAGTTGCTATATAGGTCGCATTGCGCAGCATAGTTGCAGGATCTAGACGAAAGAGCGAACTCACAAAAAGTGCGATTATAGAACCAAACATCCCAAACACTGAGACCATGCACGGGAAAATAACATATGTAAACGTATTCACACTATACGTACTCACCGCCAAGACAATAGCAGAAACCATGGCGCCAACGTACGATTCATAAATATCAGCGCCCATGCCAGCTGTGTCACCTACACAGTCACCCACATTGTCAGCAATAACCGCAGGATTGCGTGGATCATCTTCAGGAATACCCACTTCTAGTTTACCAACCAAGTCGGCACCAACATCGGCTGATTTGGTATAAATGCCGCCACCAACACGAGCAAAGAATGCAACCAAGCTCGCACCAAAACCAAAACTGGTAAGTACCGTAACAAGAGCATTAGTACCATAAAAAAAGTAGAGAATAACACTAACACCAAGCAAGCCGCAGCTTGCAACCGCAAATCCCATAACACCACCACCAAAAAAAGCCATCAAGAACGCACGGTGCAATCCACCGTCTTTTGCCGCAAGCGTTGTGCGCACATTGGCATCAGTTGCCGCGCGCATACCAACAAATCCGGTACCTAATGAAAAGAATGCCCCACACACAAAACAAATAGCGGCAAGCGGACTATGTCCGACTAATGCTATAATTGCCGCAATAGCAAACACAACCAAACCAATAATGCGAAATTCCTCTTTTAAAAAAGTCATAGCGCCACTTTTTATGGCCTGCGCGATTTTAAGCGCCTTTTGATCAGTAACCGCAACGCGTTTAATGCCATAAAAAAGTATCATGACAACGACAAAACCAGCAAGAGACGTCCCCCATAGCAGCAAATAATGTACCATAAAACCCTTTCACAAATACACAATTTTATTTCTTACATCTAGTCTCGTAAGAGTAGTCTAGCAAGAGATTATAAAGCTGTAAAATAAGGGCTTATAGGCCTGAAAATGAAGCGCGCACCGGCTTAAAAGCCGGTGTATCGCGCGAAATTCTTCGAAGCCAACCCTACTTCGCTCATACATGAGCTACGAAGGGTTCTACTACGACCAACAACATAATTTACTCAAAACAGAAGCCATTCATCCCCAGTTTTAAAAAACTTGGGGTATTCTGGCGTAGTAGAATAAAAATTTATTAACGCTGCATGATCGTCGCAACCGTCGCCTGATTTTGCTGTAACAGGCGATTTAATGGCGCAAAGAACTGCTTAATATTAAGAATAAACGCTGCCTGGGAAAGACGGTCCAGCTGCCGCTTTGCATAAATCGCAGGTAATACCAAGTCTGGCAATGTATTTGTTGGTGTGATACCAAGCGGAACATACACATCGGACGGTTTTGCTAAAATTATAATCGTATGCAAAGGACTTTTCAGATTTTCAGGCACATTTGCTTCCTGTGTTTTCCAATACACAATTTTTGTTTTAGGATCCTTGTGCCGTTTGATCAGGTAAAAAGCAGTATTAAGCGGATCATCTAACTGCCAATAATCGATAGTATGTGCTTTGAGCAATACCGGACTCACATATTCAGTAACAATTAAATTAAAATCTTCTTGTCCGCTAGCACGCGGAAACGAAAGAAGCCCATACTCGTTAGTCGACGACAAATAGCCATTATACAACCCATAAATACCATACGAAACCGGCTGATAAACATAGCTTTTTATGAGCTTCTTTTCAATATCAAGTGGATTTATTGCCATTGGCTTGTTACCGATAACCGCTTCTGGATAATCCTGAATCAACATATTAACGGTAAATTTTGATGGGAAAAGTCTAAACACGCAGCACCAGATTGTTATAAATAATAAAAACTTATTCATAAAAACCCCTTTTTTAAAATTCTCTCTTTTTTGTGTTCGTCAAATACCCTTTCACCTGTTATACTAGCACTATCTTTTTTAAAATTACTAGGTCTTGAGCACTTATGGCACAAAGTATATCCAGTATATGGCGCGTTTTTGAAAAACGATACAGCGTATCTCATGAACAACTTGAAAAGTTTAAACACTATGTTCAGGCATTACAAACATGGCGAGAATTTGGCAACATAACCGCGCTCACTGATGAGCAATCGATAGTAGAGCTTCACTTTGAAGATTCACTTGCGGTCACGCATCACCAAGATTTTTCGCACGTGCACGCAATTGCCGATATCGGTTCGGGCGGCGGATTTCCGGGCATCCCTCTTGCAATAATATATCCACACCTTACCGTTTATCTTATTGAAGTTAAACATAAAAAAATTGCTTTTTTAGAACAGCTCGTTAACCAACTCGGTCTCAGCCAGGTAGTTATAGTACCCCTTGATTGGCGAACTTTTTTACGTAAAACAAACCACCCAATAGATATTTTTTGTGCGCGCGCATCACTTGCAATAACCGAGCTTATACGTATGTTTAAACCATCTTGTCTATACAATAAAAGCACACTTTTTTATTGGGCATCACACGATTGGCAAGCACCAAAGCATGCACAACCATACATAAAACAAGAATGGTCATATTTTGTTGGTGGACGAAACCGAAGAATTATAACGTTACAAAAAGATACCACCAATCAAAATGGTTGATTTTTGGATGACAGTATGTTTGTATAAAGCGGTTATTTATTGGTCCCGACAAGGAGAACAGCGTGCGAAAAAACATTATCATCAGTTACATCGAGGGCATCATAAACAGCTCCACTGGTGAAAATTATCGAACCATTTTACGCTACTTTTATCCTGAATTTATTTCCTCACTTGTTTTATATTCGGCGCTTTATTTGCTTGACGCACGATTTATAGCAGACTTAAAATCAACTTCCATGTACACCACCCTCGGCATTAGCAATACATTCTTACATTTTATTGTAAAAATAGCCGAGGCGTCCACTTTAAGCATTACCGTACTCTGCGGACAATATAATGGCGCCGAAAAACCACAGGACGTTGGACGTGCTTTTGTTGAAGCGTTTTGGGTAACGGTACTTGTGGGTATTTGTATCACCGGTTTTTTATTTTTTGGCGCTTACAACATCTATTATTTTTTGGGTGTCTCACCAAAAATGATTCACTTAGGTATCCCTTTTTTACGTGCACGGGCTATAAGTATTCTGTTTATGTTTATCTATCTTGCGTGTATTTCGCTCATGCGCGGATTAAAAAACACGCAAACACCCATGGTTATTTTTGTAATAGGCGCCTGCTTGTTTATTGTTTTCGACTATGCACTTATCTTTGGTTGTTATGGTTTGCCAAAACTTGGGCTTGTAGGTTCAGCATGGGCAAGCGCAATCCAATATGGCGCAATGTGCATCATGTCTATCAGCTACATCGTGTTTGGCTCATATCACAAACAATACACCATCAACTTATTTTTAGGGCTTTCCCAATATAAAAATCTCAAACGCATTATAGCGCTCAGCTGGCCTATTATTATTGACAAAGCAACCATTGCCGCAGCTTATATTTGGCTGGGAAAAATGATTGCCCCCATGGGCAAATACGCACTTGCAAGCTACACGGTTATAAAAGATCTCGAGCGTTTTGCATTTTTGCCCGCCGTTGCATTCGCGCAAATTATCACCTTTTTAGTGAGTAACGATTTTGGCAAACAAAACTGGCCTGCCATTGCTGCCAACATTAAAAAAGTAGTCTTTTTGGCTTCACTTATGGTATTTGGCCTCTTACTTATGTTTTCACTGTGCCCAAGTTGTATTATTAGCTTTTTTGATCAAAAAGGAACCTTCACACATTTTTCTGCGCAAATTTTTCCCGCGCTCAGTTTTTTTGTCTTTTTTGATCTTTTGCAACTTACCCTTTCAGCAGCACTGCGCGGCGCAGGTGACGTTCGATCGGTCATGTGGACACGGTTAACCGTATGTATAGTATTCTTTTGTCCCACAACATACCTAATTGCACACCATTTACCCATCACAAGTCAGGCAATAAAATTTCTCGCACTCTATGCTACGTTTTATATAGGAAGTGCTATAATGAGTATCATGTATGTGCGTCAATTTCGCACAGGAGAATGGTCTAAACGAACGCAGGGCAAATCATGAACATCACCCAAGAAGAAGTAAAAAAACTCGCTAATCTCTCACGCATAGCGGTAACCGACCAAGAAGCTGCACGTCTACAAAATCACTTAAACAGTGTACTCTCCTATGCCGCACGCGTTCAAGAAATAGCACAAGATTGCCCTGAGCCTGCTTACACTCATGATCCACGCCTACGTACTGATACCGCAAGTTCCTATCAAGCACAAAAAATCATACAGCAGGCACCAGAGAGTCAAGAAAATTTATTTGTCGTTCCTAAAATTTTATAATGGTTTTGTATTATGAATGATCTTGCATTCGCATCTATAGATCACTTACAAGAACTTATAAATCAAAAAAAAATAGCACCTCAAGAAATTATAGAGTTCTCACTCAAACAATTTGCTCAACATGACAAAAAACTGGGCTGTGCACTTGAAACTTTTGAAAGCGCCTCGATCACAGAACGCTCACAAAAAAATGGTCCCCTCCATGGCATACCCGGAATACTCAAAGACAATATCAATCAAGAAGGACGCACACTAACCTGCGGCTCCAAAATACTTGCAGGTTATACCGCACCATACGACGCAACCGCAACCAAAAAACTTAAAGAAGCAGGGGCCCCTATTGTTGGCCGCGCAAACATGGACGAATTCGCCATGGGATCATCAAATGAATATTCTGCTTACTTTAACTGCGCAAATCCGTGGGATACTACCCGTGTTGCTGGAGGCTCAAGTGGTGGACCGATTGCATCAGTAGCCGCAGGGCTTGTACCGTGGGCGCTTGGTTCAGAAACTGGGGGGTCCGTACGACTTCCTGCTAGCTGGTGCGGAGTCGTTGGACTCAAGCCAACTTATGGCAGAATTTCACGTTATGGACTCGTTGCTTACGCATCATCGCTTGACCAAATAGGTATCGCAACACGTACCGTAAAAGACAATGCACGTATTCTTTCAATAGTTGCTGGTCATGATCCACACGATGCAACGACTGTTAACACAAAACCCGAAGATTACACACAGCATCTTGACGGCAAGCTCCCAGAAAATATAACTATTGGCGTATTGGAAAACATGTTATATGCCGATGGTGTTGAAAAAGAAATACAGGAACGAATCAGTGCAGCACTTGATGTCTACAAAAAACTTGGCGCTACTATTAAGCCAATAAAAATACCTGAAATTGATTACGCAGCAGCCGTATACTTTATCATAAGCCGCGCAGAAGCCGCATCTAATTTGGCACGCTTTGATGGTGTACGGTATGGACATCGTGCAGCACACTATCAAAACCTGCAAAACATGTATGAAAAAACACGCGCAGAAGGTTTTGGTGCCGATGTTCGCGCCCGTATTTTAATTGGAAATTATGTGCTTTCAGTAGGCCACGCAAGCCAATTTTACCACAATGCACGCAAGGTACAGCGCGTCATGAGCAACGCAATGGAACAAGCATTCAAAGATTTCGATGTGTTGCTTGCCCCTGTACATGCAGCACCTGCTTTTAAATTCGGTGCTTGTAACCAAAATCCGCTCGCAATGGACCTGTGTGATTACTTTACCTGTTTTGTTAATTTAACTCATATTCCCGCACTTTCAGTACCTTGTGGGTTCGTGAGCAACAACCAATTACCAACAGCTTTTCAGCTTATTGGGCCGAAGCTAAGCGAGGCGTTACTTTATAAAGTTGCTCATGCATATGAATACATAACACCATGGCACACTATGCACCCAAAGCTTTAAAACGTTATTAAAACTCATATACAGCCAAGAATCTTGCACACGCGTTTTTGTTTATAGTAGGCTCACATTTGACCACGCAAGAACTCACGAGGATCCTATGAGGGATAGGGGGGATCTCATCTGGGGATTGATGGTGGCAAGCATATGTATAAACAACACCTATAGTGTTGATAAACCATCGTATACCTCAAAAAATATCAATAACGAGATTCAAGACTTTATAGCTGATTTTGCTGCTATAAATTTTCGCTTATTTTCAAAAGAATCAGTTCTTGTTTTTTCGGCAACCGCACCACTTTATGCAGCCGCTCGCAGCGCAGACGAAAAACTATACAGTTCACTGTATAACCACACCAACCATACCAATACATTTAATATTGGCCGCTGCCGTAACTTTCTGGCCGAAGATATTGGCATTGCATTGCCACTCATTGCAATAGGCGGAGGCTTGTGGATATCACACAATAGCGAAAATCGCATAATAGGTCGCAACTTAATAGCAGGTTTAGGTGCTTTTAATTGTGCACGTATAATACTCAAAGAAACGCTTAATGGCAGCTACTGCTATCGACCATACAGCGGTTGCTTCGACAAACGTTTGGTACGAGGTGGATTCCCCTCTGGCCATACCGGCGCGCTCGTCTATGCCACTATGGTACTGGCGATCCACAAAGGCGCTTTATGGGCAATTCCCATGGGAATTTACAGTGCCACTATAATCAGCAGCCTTCTTATTTGTAATTATCATTATCTTTCACAAGTGGTTGCAGGAGGCGCGCTCGGCGCACTCTACGCTGTTGCTACGAGTGGCGTTATTAATAGGCGCCTTGGTGAACACTTTGAGATAGAACCTACGGTTGGAAAAAATGGCACACTGGGGCTTTCGTTATCATACAGTTTTTAAAAAAGTTTTATTTTTTATGCTATGCTTAATGCATGAATTACTGGAAAGAACGGGTCTCTATTGGCTCACGATCATATCCACGATTTATCGGGGGGCCACTTGATGGCTACACCGATTCACCCTTCAGACAGCTAGTGCGAACATGGAGTACAGAAAGTTTGTTATACACCGAAATCCGCCATGTTGGCACGGTAGCACATGCGCGTGGTGCATTTAATGCATTGCGTTTTAACCAACGCGAACGCCCCCTTCAATTTCAAGTAACTACCAATCAGCTTACCCTTATTACTCGTGCGTTTGAAAAAATAATCGCGTGTGGTGTTGACGGAATAGATCTTAATATCGCGTGTCCGGCAAAGAATGTGATAAAATCGAGCTCCGGATCTGCGCTTATGGGCAATTTGCCACTTTTGGAAAGTATACTTAAACTTATGCGCTCACTCACTACCCTCCCCCTCACCATTAAAATGCGCGCGGGTTTTAAAGAAAAAAATGCACTGGAAGTAGTAAGGCTCGCACAGGCATGCGGTGTTAACGCCATTGCCATTCATCCACGGCTACAAACACAACAATTTGGCGGAACTCCTGATTATAATTTAGTATACAACATTAAAAAAACAGCTCAGGTTCCCATACTTTACTCGGGCGGCATACATAGCTATACACAGGCACTGGATGTCTATGAAAAAACGGGGGTTGATGGATTTCTTATCGGTCGCGCACTTTGTGGTGCCCCATGGAAGCTGGCACAAATTGAAGCAGAAGCCCTGGGTAAAAATTTTGCTATCATGCCATCCGATCGTTGCCAGGCAGCGCTTAATCATCTAGCTTTCTTGATCGAATATTATGGCCCACGCGGACTGTATAACTTCCGCAAGCACATTCCATTTTATATACAAGAACAAGAAGGTGCAGTTGCTGCACGCAAAAAGCTCCTTGTAACACCACATGTAAATGAAGTAACTAACGAATTTAAAAAATTTTTCGGAGTATAACTATGGCACGAAAAAAAAGTAGAACACGCTGGCATCTGGCAGTAATTGTGATTCTTATTGTCGGTTTTTATTATTGGAAGCCACTCACAAAAGCAGCTGATACAACCACGGCTTCAATTGCCGGCTATGTCATAAACGTTTATCACGCGGTGGAAAACAAAATACACGCTATCAAGAACCGATTTGCATCAACACATGCACTCACACAAGAACTCGCTCGCGTAGAAAGCGAACGGACACAGCTTTTGGCACAATTAACCACATGTAATGCTGAAGATCGCTATGCGCGCGATACACAAGAACTTATTCAGTTTAGACAACAATACCAACAATTTGCACAGGCGCACATCGTACAAATACTCATGAAACATTTCGGAACCGATAGCCACTATTTTCTCATAAAAGGCGGCTCAAACGATGGGTTCACGATTAATATGGTAGCAACCATTAACAATCATCTTGTGGGCAGAATTGCTGAGCTCTATCCAACATACAGCAAAGTACAACTGCTTACCGATAACATGATGAAAGTAGCAGCATGCAGCACACAAACTCAGGGAATTTTTACCGGCACAGGCAACACACAAGAAGCCGTTCTTAATTTTGTTGATCATCTACAAGAAATTTCAGTTGGCGACATGGTACTCACGAGCGGCACCGGACTGATCTACCCACCAGGTTTATGTTTAGGAACTGTCACACGCGCAACCAAAAAAGACGTTTCATATGAAATTTACGTAAAGCCGTTAATTGATTTTGAAAAGCTTACGTACTGCTTGTTATCACCAACCGTTACCGATCAGCAACCAGTAAAAGCAAGCATAACATCACAACCAGAGCTTGAACCAAAACAAGCCACCACACAACCAACGGCACAAACAGCTATACCAACAGAACCAAACAATACAGAAGAAATAACCGATCAGGCAGAGGCAGAAGACGCTGACTGATATACAGAATTTTTTATAGCATATATCGCATCAACAAAAACTTCTCTTAACGATTTTTCAGAAGGCTCAACCAATTCGACATCGCGTTCAATAAGAGCTAGTTGCTTAATTTTTTGCAAAGCATTGTAGAAAGAACCTAATTCATCAACAAGATGTAGTTTAAGCGCTTGGATACCCGTAAATAATTTTGCTTCAGCCCAGTCCAAAGAATCTGCCATCGATAACCCACGCCGTGCGGCAACATCACTCATAAAATATTGGTAAAAGCTAGCAGCAATGGCTGGGTTATCATGACCAGGCACTTTGCCCAAACCAATCCCACCTATCAATGTCGACGGCAAACAAATAATACAATCGGCGGCGCAGGCAACATAATAGGCATAAGATACGCACCGCGTGCATGAAAGAGCAATAACCGGTTTTTTGTACTCCTGCTTGAGCTGCAAAATTTCATGGTACAGCGCTTGGCAAAAACCAACTGAACCACCAGAGCTCTCAATTTCAATCAAAATCGCTTTTATACCGCTATTTTTAAAAAATAGTTCTAAATTTTTTTGATAGTGATCAAGCTCGTTAATCTCGTTTCGTATAACAATATGACCAATTTTAGTTTTTGGTTCCCAAAGATTCAAGTACTGATCTTTGATTTCCAGCACCAATGAAGGGGCGATCTTAACTAATAAAAGCAGTAAAAAAATGGACAAAAACCAGCTAAACAAACGAGCCATAACAATACCCACTTTAAATAACCATAATTGTACTAAAGTATACCCATTCTTTTGACTTCAAGCGATAAATGCTTTAATATATCTTTGAAATGTACGTGAGCGGGCGGTTAGCTCAGTTGGTAGAGCATCAGTCTTACAAACTGGGGGTCACTGGTTCGAGTCCAGTACCGCCCACCAGTCTTCGCCTCGTGGGTAGATCTTCGATGTAAAACTCGGCTACGACTGGCTGTGCCAGAAGGTTGATTGAACGCGTATATATTTCGTTGTAACTTTGACATATATTCCTCGGTAGCTCAGTTGGTAGAGCAAACGACTGTTAATCGTTGGGTCGCAGGTTCGAGTCCTGCCCGAGGAGCCATACTTCGCCATCCTACTTCGCATAAAGCTTCGTAGGACTAAAGGCTACGAATGGCTGCGCCGCTTTTTTTAGGGCGCTGAATGAATAGAAATCCGTTCGCCCTGAGTGAATTTGCGCAGCAAATTTGTATCGAAGGGTTAATTGGGTGCCATTGAAATGTATCGGGGCTGTAGTTTAGTTGGTTAGAACATCCGCCTGTCACGCGGAAGGTCGCGAGTTCGAGTCTCGTCAGCCCCGCCAGTCTTCGCTACTACGTAGCTTCGCCTGGCACGGCCAGTTTAAAGCGAAGACTGTCCGGCGTAGCCGTTTGGCGTAGACGGACTATTAAGAAAATTAAAAATCTATGTATTATGTTTACATAATTAAATCGGTATCTTATCAGGGACAGTGTTATGTTGGCTATACATTAAACATTGGTCAAAGATTAGAAAAACATAATTCGGGAGAGTCGGTTTATACAAAAGATTATTGTCCATGGCAGTTGGTTTGGTATTGTGCTTTTAAAGAAAAAATCAAAGCGCTAAATTTTGAAAAATACTTAAAATCGCATTCGGGACGTGCCTTTATGCAAAAACGTTTTTTTTAGTTGATTCACCTATTTTAGCCACACAATTGATTGGCGTTTATTTTATAGAAAGAAAAAAATTGAATATCTTGGAAAACCCACACATTACTTTGCTAAGCACACGTGAAGTCCTTGGACAATTCCTCAAAAAACCGATCGATACTATTAGCTGCAAACTACTTGAAGGTGGCATGGATGAAGCAGCGGTAGTAAAATGTTCACACGGTAGTACCAATTATATTGTTAAGATGTTTCAAGATACTGTCGCAGGAAAGAATGAAGCACTATGGACGGAGTTTGCTTCACGCCTTGGTATAGGTCCAAATATGTACTATGCAGACCCTGCGGGAACTTATTTTATTATGGAATTTGTTGAAGGGGCATCACTAACGCCAAATATTATTGCCAACTCAACGATTTTGCAGAATATTGCTAAAAATATAGCTTTGTGTCATCGATCAAATGTCTTATTTGCATACGAAACAGATATTTTTACTCGAATAACGAATAAATATAAATCACTACAAACTTCAGGTGCTCTACAAAATCTTTTAGTTGGTTTGTGGCATTATATAGAAACACTAAAGAAAGCCATTCGTACCATTCCTGTAGCAACCGCACCTTGCCATAACGACCTTAATCCGCGAAATATTTTTGTAGATAATAATCAGGCGTTTATTATTGATTGGGGCGATGCAGCAATGAGTAATCCATTTTATGATATCGCTGCATTTTTTATATTGAATTCGCTTACACAGGAACAAGAGACAATATTTTTGACCCAATATGACACCACGTTATTGGAACAACATTGGCAATCATATTTATCGATGCTTAAGCAGGTAGTTAGATTTGAGTTTGCTGTAAATTTATTGCGAAGTGTCCAAGAGCTTGAAAAAGATTTTCTCATAGCTTCACAGCTCCCTCAAACAAAATCACTTCAATATTATCTTGCCATATTTGCCGAACAACAAACACGAATAGATGCTCCATTCATGTATGCATTGGGGCTTGCTTGCCTTAATGAGATGCGTAATCAGCTATAAATATTTACTATGAAACCACTTTTATTTATAGATTTTGATGGCACCCTTTGTCACGACAAATTTTGGCGGAGTATTGATGCTTGTCGGTTCGAACAAATTCAACAATTTTTGTTTTCTGAAAATAAATCGGTTATACGAGATTGGATGAACGGTGTTTATTCTTCGGAAGATATTAACCGAATTCTTTCAAAAGAGTTAAATATTTCTTTTGAAGAGATATGGAACCTTTTTGTTGACGAGTGTAAAAATATGACGATTTCTAAAGATACACTCAATCAAATTCAAAAAGTTAGAAAAAATTACGAGACAATTTTAATTACCGACAATATGGACTGTTTTACGCGGTTTACGGTTCCTGCTCAAAAGCTGGATTATTTCTTCGATTTAATTATTAACTCTTTTGAAAACAAAAAGTTCAAAAAA
>Ga0209749_1002013_pt1 | contig 15127 bp, 13 predicted proteins | sample EPASupsiteSAE347_FD_187267 | JGI IMG/M metagenome (GOLD analysis project Ga0209749, IMG submission 187267) | Bioremediated contaminated groundwater from EPA Superfund site, New Mexico - Sample SAE3-47 (SPAdes) (version 2) | ecosystem: Environmental > Aquatic > Deep subsurface > Groundwater >... | reverse complement strand
TCTCCCATTCCTGATCACTAACATCACTGGAATAACTTATTCTATTTTTCATAATATTTATTGTAACATACTAGGACTCAAAAGTGCATAACAGGCTCTACGAAGAGCTCAGTTACCTCGATATAGCCAAGATCATGGAAACCACCCCGAAGGCCGTTGAAATGCTTATCCACCGGGCCAGGACAGCCCTCCGCGCCCGGCTGGCGGATGAGAGAGACGAAAATCCGTAGACGCCGGTTCCCGTGAAAAAACAAAAAAACCAAATAAAAATGAACTTTTTCGAAAAAACAGCGAGGGTTTTTGATGGCTCGCCCGTTTAATAGTTTGAAAGGAGACGCGTATGCACTGCAAAGGAACCCTTTCCCGTCTGAGTGCTTACCTGGATGACGAGCTGACTTCCCATCAAAGGCGTGAAGTGGAAGGGCATCTCGAGATCTGCCCGGCGTGCCGGGAGCAGCTTGAGCGCGTGCGCCGGGTGGGCGGCTTTCTCGATTCGTTGGATGTGCCGCCTTTGCCTCAAGGATTTGAGGCTCGCGTGATGGCCGAGGCGCGCAAAAGGGCTCTGCCCGCGCAAGAAAAGAAACCATTTCTCGTCCCGGACTGGTGGCCACTTGGGTGGTTTTCGGGTCTCTCCGCTCCGATGCGTCTCGTTACCTGCGCTTTGATCCTCCTGGCCTGCTTTCTCGGGCTGTCCATGAGCAGGGAAATCTCCCTCTCCGGCGGCCTTCAACCGAAAGCGGCCCTTTCAGAAAGCCTCGAAGGGCTCGAATGGTTTAGCCCCACACCTCCCGAATCGCTGGGCTCAGCCTATCTGGCCCTGGCCGCAACATCTCTCGATGATGGAGGAAGTTCGTCACGATGAACGGGAACCTCAAGACCCTGGCATTCATCTTTTCTGTCATCTTGAACGTGGTCTTCGCGGGGACTACAGCCCACTACAGCCTCTCGTCGCCTCAACGTCAAAATCAGGCACCCGCGAACTGTCCCCTGCTTTACGAAGAGCTCAACCTGACAAAGGATCAGCTCGAAGAGCTCGAGCCCATTCGGGACCGCTTCCATGAGCGAATGGGCCGAATCAGCGGCGACATAAGAAAAAAGCAGCTTCAGCTCGTAAACCTGCTGGCCGCATCCACTTCCGACCGCGACGCCATAAGGGCCATCCAAGAGGAGATCCGCGATTTGCAGCAATTCATGCAAAGCCTGGTCGTAAACCATCTGGTCGAGGATAGCTCGATTTTGACCCCAGAGCAGAGATCCGGCTTCTTTCGCGCCATCAGGAACAAGATCGAGGGAAATCGCCGGGCATGTCCTTCTTTTCGAAATACTTTGGGGGATGCACCATGAAAGAGAATTTCAAGACGCTCCTGTTTCTTGCTTCCATCGCCTTGAATCTTGTCTTTATCGGAACCTACGTCACTTACAAGCTGCCTTCTTCCAGTGGAGAGCAGCTCCAGCCAATCCCGAAGGGACCCCTTTTTCTCAAGCTGGACCTGACGCCCGAGCAGACGGCACATGTCAAGACAGAGCGGGACAAATTTCACGCCCGTCTCCAGGAGCTGGGCAAGGAGATCAAGGCAAGGCAGATCGAGATCATTGACCTTCTATCGGCAATACCCCTCGACCACAAAGCCATCGAGAAGAAGCAGGAAGAAATCCAGTATCTACAGGGGGCCGTACAGGATCGCGTCATCATGCATCTCCTACAACAAAGTACGGTCATGACCCCGGAGCAGCGCACCCGGTTCTTCCGGCTCATCAAGGAGCGGAACGAAGCCAATGTTCAGACATGCCCTCCCTGGATGAAACCTTCCGGAAAGGGCCCCATGGGAGGAAATTAGATCATGAAGCGAATGCTCTTTTGTGCGGCCCTCGCGTCTGCCGCATTTTTGGGGATCGGTGGCTGCGCCCACGTAGATTCGGATTTCAAAGATCCGCTTGGCTCCACGGCACAGCTTCCCGCTTCTCCATCCGCAGGGTATGCGCCCTCTACGCTCCCGAGACAGGAAGAGCTCATCCCTGACGAAAGCGGTCCCGAGAAAGGCAGCCATGGAAAAGGCAGCTCAGAAAAGGGTGATCCAACCTCCATGCACACTAAACTGAATTTTGCGGGAAGGACTTTAGATCTTGCCGAATGTATCCGGATCGGCCTCGAATTCAACCCCGAAACGCAGTCCACCTGGCAGGCGCTCAGGTCTGCCGCGGCGCGCGTCGGAGAACAGCAGTCCGCTTACTTTCCGGAAATCGACCTCACAACCGGGGCGATCCGTGAAAAGCAGGTCTCTTTCCAGAGCCTCCAGTCCAAGCAACAATCAAATGCGGATAATCTCTTCACCACGGCCTTTGCGTTGAACTACCTTCTCTTCGACGGCGGGCAGCGGTTCGCCAGGGTCGGCGGCGCCCGGGCCGATGTCGGGTCCGTGGGATTCCAGCACAATGCGGCTCTTCAGAGCGTGGCGCTCAAAATCGAACAATCCTACTACGCTTTGCTGGCTGCCCGCTGGTCGCTCCAGGTCGCGGAGGAAACGGTGCATAATGCCGGCTACCATGTCAGGCTGGCCCAGGCCCGATTCGATACCGGCCTGGTGCCACGCTCGGATGTCCTCAAGGCCGAGACCGAGAAGGCGGATGGGGACCTTGCTTTGGTGAGCGCCAGAAGCACGATCCGGATCGGCGAGGGAGCTCTCGCTTCCGCTATGGGGCTCAAGGTGTCCACTCCGGTGGAAATCGCCGATGTTCCCGAAGGCATGCACGCTCTTGAAGCACAAGACATGGACCGGCTCCTCGACGAAGCCATGGAGCACCGTCCCGAGCTTCTGGCCGCTGTCTCGAAGGTCAAATCGAAACAGTCCGCCCTTGATGACGCCAGATCCCAATACTGGCCCAAGATCAGCGCCAATGCAGGCTACGGGTGGATAGACGACTCGTTTTTTCCCAACCAGGATCAATGGTCCATAGGGCTGAGCCTTTCCTTTCCAATCTTCACCGGCTTCAAGCGCGGCTACCAGGTCGAGGGTGCTTCGAGGGATACCGAGCAGGCCAGAGCGGAATACGTGAGCCGGCTTCGCGGAATCGAGCTCGAGGTCTGGACGGCCTATTCAAAGCTTACCGAAGCTGCCGAAGCCATTCAGGCGGCACGGACCTTCGTCGCAAGCGCCGAGGAGAGCGCGAGGCTGGCCGACGGGGAATACAAAGCCGGAACCGGAAATATCATCGCTCTCATCGATGCCCAAACGGCGCTTACTTCCGCCCGCAACCGGCTCGTTCAGGCCCGATTTGCCTGGTACAACACACGGGCTCAATTCGAGAAGTCCGTGGGACGAAAGATATCCGCTGGAAATTGAAAGGAGTCGGTTGGTGAAGAAGAAATCCAGACGAATGATTCTCTCGTTGATTTTTCTCATTCTTGCAGGAGCCGGGGCTGGATGGTGGAAATATGCATCCGTTAAAAAGGAAGCCGGACCGGCAGGCCCCGCGACCGCCCAGGTGATCCGGAGGGATTTTTCCTCGACCGTTCTGGCTACCGGCGCCGTCAAATCCCGGGTGGGGTCCGAAGTGAAGGTGGGAGCGCGCATTTCGGGAAAGGTGATACGGCTTTTTGCCAACATCGGGGATCACATCAAACAGGGCCAGGTTATAGCCGAGCTCGAAAAAGATGACCTCACGGCCAAAGTCGAGCGCAACAGAGCCGATCTAGCCGTGGCGGAAGCCAAGATCGGCGACGTGCAGGCGCGGCTCAAGCTCTCCGAGGTCCAGTACCAGAGGCAGAAAAAGCTCATTGCCGACAACTTCACCAGCCAGGACGCCGTGGATACCGCCGCAAAGGAGCTCACCGTCAACCAGGCGGGTCTTCGTCTCGCCCAGCGCCAGGTGGAATCGGCTCGGGCAGCCGTCAAGGAATCCCGGGCAAGCCTAGCCTACGCCACCATAACCGCCCCCATCTCCGGAGTCGTTGCATCGGTTTCGACACAGGAGGGAGAGACCGTCACCGCAGGGCTCAATGCACCGGTGTTCGTAACCATCATCGATCTTACCCGTCTCCAGGTGGATGCCTTCGTCGACGAGGTGGACATCGGAAAGGTCCGGGTCGGCCAGAAGGCCGTTTTCACGGTCGATTCTTTCCCGGCCAGGGAATTCGAAGGAAAGGTGATCGCCGTCTATCCCAAGGCGGTCATCCAGGAAAATGTCGTGAACTACGATACGGTGATCGATATCACCTCATCTTTCGAGGGGCTTCTCAAACCCGACATGACGGCCAGTGTGACCATTCTGCTCGAGGCCAGGCCGGGGGTGCTCGCATTGCCGGCTGAAGCCGTGAAAAGAGAGAAGGGTAAGACCCTTGTTTATGTGTTGGTAAACGGGCGTTCGGAGCCGCGGGAAGTCAAAACAGGGTGGAAGGACGGCTCATGGATGGAAATCGCCGGGGGGCTCCAGGAGGGAGAAACCGTTCTTCTAGCGGGCTCCGGCCAGACGGAAAAAAGGAACGGAGGGGCTACGGATGATCGAAGTAAAAGACCTTGAAAAGACTTTTGCCAAGGGGAGCATCGCCACTCAGGTGCTCAAGGGCGCTTCCTTCAGCATCGACGAAGGGGAATACGTCGCCATTATGGGGACTTCGGGGACGGGAAAATCGACCCTCATGAACATCATCGGCTGCCTCGACAGGCCCACGGGCGGACACTACACCCTTAACGGCACAGAAGTGGAAAGCCTCGACGACGATGCCCTATCCCACCTTCGAAACCACGAGATCGGTTTTGTCTTCCAGCAGTTCCACCTGCTTGCGCGTGCAAGTGCTTTGAAAAACGTGATGCTGCCGCTCATTTACGCGGACGAATACCCGGAGGACGCCGAGGAGAGGGCCAAGCAGGTGCTCTCTTCCGTGGGGCTCTCCGACCGCATGGACCACCGGCCAAACGAGCTTTCCGGAGGCCAGCAGCAGAGGGTGGCCATCGCCAGGGCGCTCGTGACCAACCCTTCCATCATTTTGGCCGACGAGCCAACCGGAAACCTCGACAGGAAGAGCGGCCTCGACGTGCTCTCCATCTTCAGGCGCCTCAACGGGGAGGGGCGAACCATCATCATGGTCACCCACGATGAGATGACGGCCGAGCACGCCGACCGCATCATCCAGCTCAAAGACGGCCGGGTGGCGAGCGATAGAAAGGTCCAAGATCCCAAAGATCCGCAAAAAGAGCTCGAAGCACTCAAAACCGGGGAGGATGATCGATGAGAGCTTCTCGCATTGTAAAAGAAGGAATTCAGTCGCTTGGGGCCAACAAGCTGCGCACGTTTTTCATGATGGCCGGCACCATCGTCGGTATTGCGGCCCTGACTGTCATCATGGCCATGGGCAAGGGGACCGAGCAAAACGTCATGAAAAAGGTGAACAGCTTCGGGATCAAGGCAATCATGGTAACGGCAGGCGGGGGCAAGGGGTTTTCCCCGCCTCAAGAAGGAATCACTACGCTGAAGCTCGAGGATCTCGAAGCCATAAGGAGCCAGGTTCAGGGCATCGAGCTGCTCTCCCCCGGAGTGATGAAGCGGGGCTCTTCCATCAAGGCGGGCAATGCCCAGGCACAGGCGACCGCCTTTGCCGTCGAGTCCGATTTTTACGATGCCTGGGAATGGCAGCTTACGAGCGGCGAGCCTATCAACGCTGAAGACATGAGCACCATGGCACGTACCTGCAATCTGGGAACAACGCTCAGCCGCACGCTTTTTGGAAGCACCGACCCCGTTGGTGAGTACATCCAGATAGGAGCCACGCGGTTCCTCGTAAAAGGCGTGCTGGAGAGCCGGGGAACGAGTCCGAGCGGAGGCGACATGGACAACCGGGTCCTCGTCCCGCTTACAACGGGAATGCGACGGCTCCTCAACGTGGATTACATCAGCTTCATCCGCGTCAAGGTAAAAGACATCAAAGACCTTGTCCCCATCGGCGATGAGATCCGAAAGATCCTCCACGAGCGCCATCACATCACGCCGCCCCAAGAGGACGATTTTGCCATCGTTACGGCTACGGACATTGCGGAGGCGGCCCGAGGCATTTCAGGAACTCTCTCGATTCTTCTCATCGCCCTTGCAGGCTTGAGCCTTATCGTGGGCGGGATTGTGCTCATGAACATCCTGCTCATATCGGTGAATGAGCGCGTAAAAGAGATCGGCCTGCGAAGGGCTCTGGGAGCGACCCAGTCGGATATCTTCATGCAGTTTTTGGCGGAGTCTCTGGCCATCACTCTCCTTGGGATGCTTTTCGGTTGCCTCGTCGGCTGGGGAGCGAGCCTGCTCGTCGGGATGTATGCAAAAGCCCCGGTCATCATTTCCTGGGAGCCCTTTGCCCTGGCCGTGGTCTTTTCCCTGACCGTTGGTCTCTTTTTCGGCATACAGCCGGCCAGGCGAGCGGCCAGGTTGAAGCCGGTCGAAGCGCTGCAATGAAGCTTAGCAAGAACGTCGGCCTGTCTATCGAGATCCTTGCGGCCAATAAGCTGCGTACCTTTCTGAGCGTTATCGGCGTGGTCGTTGGCATCGCTTCGGTGATTCTCATGGTCTCGGCGGGCGAGGGGGCTCAGAAGCGCATTCTTGATCGCATCCGCAACATGGGGACCAACCTCATCGTGGTAAGCGCCGGACAGACGCAGATCATCGCCGGGCGGCAGCGCCAGATGACGACGGTGAAAACGCTCGTTATGGAAGACGCCGAAGCGATGGTCAAAGAGTGCCCGTCCGTTGCCCTGGTCGCTCCATTCGTGAGCAAGAAGCTCACCGTCCGATGGGAAGATCAAACGGCGAACACCATCGCGGTGGGCATGGCTGCCGCCGGCTTTTCCATCCGGAATTTCGAGGTGAGTGGGGGGCGTCTTTTCACCGAAGAGGAAAACCGGGCTCTCAAACGGGTGGCAGTCCTCGGCCCGACGGTAGTGAAGAACCTTTTTGACAAGACCAATCCCGTCGGCCTGGCGATCCGGATCGGGTCCGTTCCCTTCGAGGTTGTCGGAGTGACGGCTCCCAAGGGAATCGACCAGAACGGCACCGATCAGGACGACCTCATTATCGTCCCCTTGGGAACAGCCATGCGCCGGCTTCTCAACGTGACCTACGTGCAGGCCGTCTACGTGCAGGCCAGGGACACCGAGTCGATGGACAAGGCCGAATCGGAGATCCTGGAGCTTTTACGCACCCGGCATCGCCTCCGGGGAAAGCCGGACGACTTCACCATCCAGAACCAGGAGACGGTGCTTGCAACCGAGCGGGAAGCATCCCAGTCCATGACTTTTCTCATCGGAAGCGTTGCAGGCATCTCGCTTTTTGTGGGCGGGGTCGGGATTTTGGCGGTGATGCTCATCTCCATCCGCGAGCGCAGGGGTGAGATCGGCCTTCGACGGGCATTAGGCGCGCGATGCCGGGATATTCGTTTTCAGTTTCTCATTGAATCAATCCTGTTGGCCGGGACCGGCGGCATCGTTGGTGTCGTTCTGGGGGTTGTATGTGCATATGCTTTGGCTGCCCTCGGGTACTGGGAGACTCTCATCTCCTGGTCGTCGACGGCCATTGCTTTCGGTTTTTCAGCGATACTCGGGGTTTTCTTCGGCATATACCCCGCTTCAAGGGCGGCCGGCCTCGAACCTATCGAGGCTCTGCGTTCGGAATGATTTCAAATCGGTGAAATGTCCGGCAAGTGATCACGCAGATGACGTTTTGTGCATTCGCAATGTATGAGAGAGGGAGGTTGTGCTCTTGAAGGATGATTCAATACTCTGTACCTGTCCTAATCCATCGCTGGCTCTTCTTTTCACCTCTTTCTCGAGAATGGGAATCACCGCCTTCGGCGGCCCCGCCATGATCCCTTACGTCCGCAAAATGGCTGTAGGGCAGAATAAGTGGCTTGACAGCGAGTCCTTCCAGGACGGTGTGGCCCTCTGCCAGGCGATTCCCGGGGCGACCGTCATGCAGATGGCCGCTTACATAGGCTTGCGAGCTCGGGGAGTGCGCGGGGCGATGGTGAGCTACATCGGATTCATCTTCCCGGCTTTTGCCCTTATGCTGGCGCTCTCTTTTACCTACGCCCGCACCCATGAGCTTCCGGCCGTTGTCTCGATCTTTAGCGGCCTGCAGGCCGTTATCGTGGCCCTTGTTGCCAATGCGACCCTATCCTTCGGAAAGACCTCGCTCAAGAGCTGGAAGAACGTAGCTATTGCGCTCGTCGCGGCAGGGCTTTTCCGGCTCAGGGCAAATCCGGTTCTCATCATCATTTTGGCGGCTTTTCTCGGAATGCTTTTGAACGGTAGAGAGCCTGCCGCCCGCAACGCTTCCCATTCAGGCCCGATAAGACACACAACGATTCCGTTGCTTCTCTTTATCCTCGCTTCCGTGGCAGTTTTTGCCCTGCTTTTTTTCTTCCAAAAAGAGCTCTTTCATCTTGGCCTGCTCATGTCCAAGATCGATTGCCTCGCCTTTGGAGGAGGGTTTGCCTCGGTGCCGCTCATGTTCCACGAGATTGTCGAGGTTCGCTCATGGATGGATGCTTCAACGTTTCTTAACGGAATCGTCCTGGGGCAATTTACTCCCGGTCCCATCGTGATCACGGCAACCTTTGTCGGTTACCTGGTGCGCGGCTCCTTTGGAGCGCTCGTAGCCACCGTAGGCATCTTTCTTCCTTCGTTTCTCATTCTGATCGGCGTAGCCCCCTGGTTCGACAGGTTGCGCTCATCGCCATGGTTTGCCAGGGCCATTGGCGGCATTCTGTGCTCCTTTGTCGGCCTGCTTTTTACCGTCACCATCCGTTTCGGATTGAACGTTCACTGGGATTGGATGCATCTGGCGCTGGCGACTGCAGCCTTCGCCGCTCTCTTTTTCAAGCTGGATATCTTGTGGGTGGTTCTTGCGGGAACCGCCGTTTCGGCAGTTGCGTTTTAAGAATTCTTTCAGAAGGAAGTGAACCATGTGGATTGTTCGACTCGCGTTACGCCGGCCTTACACTTTCGTGGTGGCGGCGCTGGTGCTTTTGTTGCTGACCCCTTTCGTGCTTTTGCGAACCCCTACGGACATCTTCCCGGAGATCAACATCCCCGTCGTGAGCGTGGTCTGGATTTACAACGGCCTGAGCGCCCAGGAGGTGGAGCAGCGCATCATCTACAACCATGAGCGCATGATCACCGCCCTGGTAAACGATATCGAGCACATCGAATCCACCGCGTACAACGGGGCGGGAGTCATCAAGGTGTTTCTCCAGCCCGGCGCCTCGGTCTCGGATGCAGTGGGGCAGCTTGCGGCCAGCGGGCAGACCGCTCTGCGCTTCCTCCCGCCCGGCGTAACGCCCCCCTTCGTTCTCCGCTACAATGCCTCATCTGTCCCGATTCTCCAGTACAGCATCGCCAGCAAAAAGTTCTCGGAGCAGGAGCTGCAGGATATGGCGATGAACATGGTGAAGGTGGGCCTTTCGACCGTGCAGGGCGCATCCGTTCCGTATCCCTACGGCGGGAAGGCGCGCGTCGTTGCCGTCGATATCGATCTTCCGGCCCTTCAGGCGAAGAACCTGGCCCCGCAGGATGTCGTAAACGCCTTCAATGCCCAGAACTTTGTTCTTCCCAGCGGCACGGCCAAGATCGGTCCAACGGAGTACAACATTTCGCTAAACAGCAACCCGGCGGTGCTAACGGCCTTGAACGATCTTCCCGTTAAAACCGTAAACGGCGCCGTGATACGCGTAGGCGACGTGGCGCAGGTGCACGACGGCTACCAGCCGCAGCAAAATATCGTTCGGCTGGACGGCATGCGCGGCGTGCTTTTGACCATCCTCAAAAACGGCTCGGCTTCGACCCTTCGTGTCGTCGAGGGTGTGAAAAAAGCCATGCCTCGCATTCTAAGCGGCCTTCCTCCCGAGCTCGAGCTGAAGGAATTTGCCGATCAATCGCTTTTCGTCCGTGCGGCGGTAAACAGCGTGCTCAAGGAAGGCATAATCGCCGCATTGCTTACGGCGGTGATGATTCTGCTTTTCTTAGGCTCGTGGCGGAGCACTTTCATTATCGCTCTCTCGATTCCCCTGTCGGTTCTGAGCTCGCTCACCCTTCTGAGCGCCCTGGGGGAGACCATCAACCTCATGACCCTGGGCGGTCTCGCCCTGGCCGTAGGCATTTTGGTTGACGACGCCACGGTTGAAATCGAAAACGTTCACCGCCAGATGGCGCTGGGAAAGCCAAACGTCCAGGCGATTCTCGACGGAGCGCGGGAAATCGCTCTTCCGGCTTTTGTTTCGACCCTTTGCATCTGTATTGTTTTCGTGCCCATGTTTTTCCTGACCGGAGTTGCACGCTACCTCTTCGTGCCCCTCGCCGAAGCGGTGGTCTTCGCCATGCTTGCAAGCTACGCGCTCTCGAGAACGCTCATTCCGACCCTGGTCATGTGGTTCTACAGAAACATCGAATACCGCGGCCACCTGGCCGATGCCGGAGCTGTTTCGCTTTGGCTGCGTCCGTTCGTGGGGATGGGAAACCTTTTCGAGCACGGCTTCACCCGTTTCCGGGAAGGCTACCGCAAGATCCTCGGCACTCTGCTCGCCCATCGAGTCGTCTTTGTGATCCTGTTCCTGGCCTTTTGCGCAGGGACCTGGCTGCTCGTTCCGCAGCTTGGCCAGAACTTTTTCCCCTCGGTCGATGCGGGACAATTCAGGCTGCACGTTCGCGCCTACAGCGGGACACGCATCGAAGAAACCGCCCGGCTCGTTGACCGGATCGAAGCCGTGATCCGAGAAGAGATTCCAAGCGGGGAGATCGCCGGAATACTCGATAACATCGGCATTCCCTTCGGAGGCGTCCCGCTCACCTACATAGACAACGGCCTTACGGGAGCGCGGGATGCGGACATCCTGGTTTCCTTGAACCACGATCACCATCCCACGGCCGAATACGTGCACCGCTTGCGTACCCGGCTCAATCGCGATTTTCCTGGCTCGACCTTCTACTTCCTGCCGGCGGACATTGTTAACCAGACGATCAACTTCGGAATTCCCGCCCCGTTCGATATCCAGATTGTGGGCCGGGAGCGCGATAAAAACCGGGCTGTCGCTCAGAAGCTGGCTGAAAAAATCCGCAAAATCCCCGGCGCCGTGGACGTGAGGGTCCAGCAGCCCTCCGACCAGCCCGAGCTCCACTTCGCCGTGGACCGCACCAAGGCATCGCAGATAGGTCTTTCCGAGCGCGACGTAGCCAACTCGGTTTTGCTCTCTCTTAGCGGCAGCAGCCAGGTGCAGCCCAATTACTGGCTCAACCCGAAAAACGGAATCCAGTATCTTGTAAACATACGGGTCCCCGAGTATCCGATGGATTCCATCGAAGCACTCAACGCCATACCGGTAAGCGCCAACAGGGCCGGTAAAAGCGATGCCCAGATTCTTGCCAACCTTGCCTCCTTCGAGCGTGCGAGCGGCTCTCCCATATTTTCCCACTACAATGTCATGCCGGTAATCGATGTATTCGGTGGAGTCGCCGGCCGCGATCTGGGCGGAGTGCTCGCGGATGTGAAGCCCCTCATCGAAGAGGCAAAAAAGGAGCTGCCCAAAGGAAGCTTCATCATGCTGCGCGGCCAGGCCGACACCATGCACTCGAGCTACACGGGGCTCGGTATCGGGCTGGTGCTTGCTGTAGTACTCGTCTATTTGCTCCTTGTCGTGAACTTCCAGAGCTGGCTCGATCCCTTCATCATCATCACGGCTCTTCCCGGCGCTCTGGCGGGCGTGGTGTGGGGGCTCTACCTGACGCTCACAACGTTGAGTGTTCCGGCACTTATGGGAGCCATCATGAGCCTGGGTGTTGCAACGGCAAACTCCGTGCTGGTGGTGACCTTTGCACGGAACAATCTCAAGCAGGGCCTCGATCCGCTCACCTCGGCCTGGGAGGCAGGGGTTGGACGGTTGCGCCCGGTGCTTATGACGGCCCTGGCCATGGTTATCGGTATGCTCCCCATGTCGCTCGCCCTTGGCGAGGGAGGTGAGCAGAACGCGCCGCTCGGCCGCGCCGTGATCGGCGGTCTTGCCCTTGCCACCGTGGCCACGCTCTTTTTCGTACCCGTAGTCTTCAGCATTCTCCACCGGCGCACACCTCCGGGGCCGTCGCCGCAAGAGATCCTTTTAACCGAAGCCAACGATAAGGTGTTGCCATGAATTCAAAGCAGGATCATCCCATGCAAATGGAACCTCGAGTGGAGCCTAAAAGGTCTCCGATCAAGTTCGCTTTCGCTGCCGCCGTCGTGGCAGCGTTGATTGCAACAGGAGTCGTCTCCGGCCTCATCCCCCGCTGGAGGCAGCATAGCGAGCTGGGGGCCGAAACCCGTGAGCAATCCGTCCCTACTGTAACCATCGTATCGCCAAAGCCAGGCCAATCCTCAGTCGGCCTCCCGCTGCCGGCTGAAATCAAGCCTTGGGCTGAAGCGCCCATCTACGCGCGGGCCAACGGCTACCTCAAGCGCAGGCTCGTCGACATAGGCACGCACATCGAAGCCGGGCAGCTTCTGGCCGAAATCGACACCCCCGAGCTCAACCAGGAGCTCGAGCGTGCACGCGCTCAGCTCGCCCAGGCCGAAGCGACCCTCGGGCTTGCCAAAATCACCGCCGCTCGCTGGGCTGGTCTCTTGAAGACTGCAAGCGTGAGCGAGCAGGAAAACGCGGAAAAGCAGGCCGATCTCAAGCTCAAGACAGCAACTGCCGAGTCGGCTAGCGCGGAAGTGAGGCGCCTCGAGAAGCTCCAGGCCTTTGCTCGTGTGCTTGCGCCCTTTTCAGGCACCGTTACGGTTCGAAATATCGATACAGGCGATCTCATCGGGGCGGCCGTAAGCAAGGAGCTTTTCCACATGGCTCAAACGGAGAAGCTTCGAGTCTACGTACAGGTCCCCCAGGCGATGGCGCGCAGCATCACTTCAGGTCAGGCGGCCGAGATGAGCGTACCCGAGATCCCCGGACGTGTGTTCCCGGCAAAAGTGATCCGCACCGCCGGTGTGATTGCCTCCGATTCAAGGACACTTTTGGTGGAGCTCGAGGTGGATAACGCAAAGGGAGAAATCCTTGCTGGAGGCTATGCCCAGGTGCGCTTTACCGAAGCTAAAATGGCTCCTTCTCTGACAATTCCGGCAAATACGATCCTCTTCCGCGCCGAAGGCCCTCAGGTGGGTATCGTGCAGCCGGATGGCAAGGTCGAGATCCGCAGTGTGAAGCTCGGGCGAGATTTCGGGCAGACGATGGAGGTCCTCTCCGGTGTAGCTCCGGACGACCGCGTTATTGTCAACCCCGCCGAGTCGCTTGTAAACGGCACTACAGTTAGTATTGCAGAACCGGCCAAAACGGAAAAAAAACAATGAAAATGCCGCAATACCCCGATCACTTCCGGACACGTTCCCGACAAATCGCGGTCGCTCTGGTGCTCATGGCGATTTGCGGCTGCGCCGTCGGTCCCGACTACAAGCGCCCCGAAGCAACTACCATTCCCGAAGCCTACTCCGGCGCCGAAGGTGAGTGGAAAATCGCCGTCCCCCGGGCTCATCTGCCTAAAGGCAACTGGTGGGAAATATTTGGCGATGCCGAGCTCAATCAATTGGAGGCCGATGCTGCAACGGCCAATCAGGATCTCAAGGCGGCTGCCGCCCGTTTCGATCAGGCCAGGGCTGTCGCCGATGTAGCACGCTCAGGACTTTTCCCACGCCTGGGAGTCTCCTTTCAGCCGGTCGAGCAGCATGACTCCAAGAACCGTCCTGTTGGCGGAAAACCAGGCCAGACCTATGACAGCTACACCGTACCGTTCGACTTGAGCTATGAGCTCGATCTCTGGGGCCGCGTGCGGCGTACGGTTGAAGGGGCAGCGGCTCAAGCGCAGGCGAGCGCGGACGATGTCGAATCGGTGAGACTGGCCATCCAGGCTGAAGTGGCTGCCGATTACTTTTCGGTTCGCGCCCTCGATGCGGACAAGGCCCTGCTTCTGTCGAGCATCGAGGTCTACAGTAAATCGCTCGCCTTGGTACGAAATCGTCGGACCGGCGGCATGGTCTCGGACCTCGATGTGGCGCAGGCGGAGACCGTACTGAAGACCACGGAAGCTCAATTGCCCGACAATACATTGCAGCGCGCAAAGTTCGAGCACGCGCTTGCTGTGCTGACAGGAAAAAACGCCTCCCTTTTCCACGTGCCGGAGCAGCCACTCGACCTTGGGCCGCTCATTGTTCCACCCGATCTGCCCTCCGATCTACTGGAGCGCAGGCCGGATATCGCGGCGGCCGAGCGACGCATGGCCGCGGCCAATGCCACCATCGGAGTGGCCAAAGCCGCTTTCTTCCCGACAGTTAAGTTCAACGGCCTTGCGGGTCTTCAAAGTGCCGATATCGGCATGCTCTTCGATTGGCCGAGCCGGTTCTGGGCTGTGGGACCATCCGTGACGCTGCCTCTTTTCCAGGGGGGACAGCTCACCGCCACTCTCCGGCAGGCGAAAGCGGTTCACGAGGAAACCGTCGCCAAATACCGGGGAGCCGTGCTCGCCGCCTTTGCGGATGTCGAAAACAACCTCGCGGCCGAGCATCTGCTCGCCAAACAATATGAACAGGTAATGGACGCCTTGCAGTGGGCGCGCAAGCAATCGGACATCGCAACCAACCGCTACAGCTCGGGTCTCGTGACATATCTCGAAGTGGCAACGGCGCAGAATGCGGCGCTTTCGACCGAGCGCTCGAGCGTGCGGCTGCGAGGCCAACAACTTGTTGCGGCCGTGGCCCTGATCAAATCGCTCGGGGGAGGCTGGCAAGCGATGGATGGTACTGATGGAACAACCACCCCTTCAGGAGAGGGAACCATGACAAAAAGCACTTTGAGGTAAATAGCCAAGGTGCCTCTTCTGGAGTAATGGATAAAATTGGACGGTATGCCTTCTTGCCCCTCATCCCACTGATTGGTGAGATGAGGGACTGAATCACGCCTTTTATTTTCCTCCCTTGGTTTCATTTCACATCGAATCACCCTTGCTTCTTCCAATTGGACTTTGGACAAAGCTATAGCGTACCCGAACGCAACCAACCTTGTGAGCTCCGTTGCAATTGGGCTATTTGATGGAGTCAGGGTGCTCGTTGCCTCTGGGGGAGCTTTGCGGCCGCCTTTTTG
>Ga0209749_1002012_pt1 | contig 15134 bp, 14 predicted proteins | sample EPASupsiteSAE347_FD_187267 | JGI IMG/M metagenome (GOLD analysis project Ga0209749, IMG submission 187267) | Bioremediated contaminated groundwater from EPA Superfund site, New Mexico - Sample SAE3-47 (SPAdes) (version 2) | ecosystem: Environmental > Aquatic > Deep subsurface > Groundwater >... | reverse complement strand
TGTACCGCATTACCGAAGATTGCGTCTCCTGCGGAACCTGTCTTTCGAGCTGCCCGGTTAAAGCAATAAAAGAGGGAGACCCTTATATCATCACGACGAGATGTACCGATTGCGGAAAATGCGCCGAGCTTTGCCCGGTCGAGGCAATAGTGCCACCATCGGCGCCCAATCGATGATTTATTCTATTTTTCCGCGCGGAGTCCGTGAATGAAAGAGATTTCCGAACAAGAACGTCGGAATCTAGAAGAACAGCTTATCGCTCAAATTTCACCCGGAAAGATCCCGCGACACATTGCCATAATCATGGATGGAAACGGTAGATGGGCAAAATCGCATGGGCTTTCCAGAGTTCGCGGTCATCAAGCCGGCGCCAAACTGATTAAAAAATTGGTGCGTTTCGCCGACACTCTCGGAGTGAAGCATATAACCCTTTATGCTTTTTCCGTTGAAAACTGGGCTCGTCCAAGCTTCGAAGTCTCTTTCCTAATGAAGTTGATCAAGAGATACATCGTTAAAGAGCGAATGGAGCTTCACGCTGAAAGCGTACGCTTCAGAATTATCGGCCGACTGAGTGAGTTGGCGCCTGAAATAATTGAAGAAGCCCGCATTTCAACGGAACTTATGGCCAATAACAGCGGGTTGACATTGAATCTATGCATTAATTACGGCGGTCGTACCGAAATAGTCGATGCGGTAAAAAAAATCGTCGCAGAAGGTCTTACGGTTGAGAAAATTACGGAATCGGCGATCGCGCAAAGATTATATGCGGCTGATTTACCGGACCCTGATTTGATTATTCGTACCAGCGGCGAAATGCGTCTGAGTAATTTTCTTATATGGCAAAGCGCTTACTCGGAATTGTACGTAACCGATGTTTTATGGCCTGATTTTGACGAAGTGGAATTTTTAAAGGCGATTCTGTCATATCAAGGCAGGGAACGTCGCTTCGGAAAGACCGGAGAACAAATGGCGGAAGGGAATTAGAAATGCTCTCGCGCATTTTTGTCGTTATAATCGGAGTCCCCATCGTTTTTGCGTTAACGGTCTTGGGAAGTCTTCCGCGTCTTTTCTTTTTCAGCATCGTTTCACTTCTTGGACAAAAAGAATTTTATAATATGTTCGGCGATAAAAACGACTCATCTCATCGTTTGCTCGAATATACCTGTGGTCTTTTCATATTATTCGCGACATTTACATGGTTGGATAAGGGGCTTTTATTAGGATTTGCCTTTTCCGCAATCATTCTCGCGATAGCTGTCGTAGTAAGGGGTCTGAACGGGAATGGCTATAAAAGATTCGCACTGGGAACGGTAAGTTTATTGTATATTCCTTTCTGTCTTGGTTTCTTTTTGTTGATTGCTCAAATTAAAAGCGGCCTGCTTGTATTCGCTATTCTCGCCGCGATTTGGGCGCTCGACATCGGAGCCTACGGTTTCGGAATGACTTTGCGGGGCTTGCGGTTAGCTCCGAAAATCAGCCCGAACAAAACGGTGAGCGGAGCCATCGGAGGAACTATTACCTGCCTGCTTTTCGTTTATTCTCTTCATTATTTTAAAATTTTAGAAATGCCGCTGGGAAGATCATTGTCTTTCGGCGTAGCTATAGCCGTAATCGGTCAGATTTCCGATTTATTCGAATCGGTATTGAAGAGGGAAGCCGGCGTTAAAGACTCCGGAGCTCTTTTGGGAGCTCACGGCGGGGTTCTCGATCGCATCGACAGCCTTCTTCTGCTCGGCCCCATTTCATATTTTTATTCTGTTATCTTAGGATGATTCGGGAAGGTTATCAATAATGACTGCTTTTGTAATATTAATCTTAAAAATTTTGAAGACCGTTTTATCGATTTGTTTTGTTCTAGGCACTATCGCGTTGGTTCATGAATTTGGACACTACATTACCGCGAAACTTACCGGTATATGGGTAATCGAGTTTGCCATCGGCTTCGGCAACAGATTATTAAAAAGAAAATGGGGTGAAACTATTTATTCCGTCAGACCGTTCCCGCTTGGCGGTTTTGTCCGCTTAGCCGGCATGGATGCGGAAGAAGATGAAGAAGAAAAGACGGATAAGAGCAACACCGATACTGCTGCCGCGGAAAATCAGGTTGCCGTCGAAGGCGCTCAAAAACAAGCGGAACCCGCCAAAGAAGAAGATGATGAACCCAAGATCGATCCAAACGACCCTCGCGGATTTCCAATAAAACCCCGCTGGGTAAAGATTCTCGTATTAGCCGCAGGCTCTATTATGAATTTGGTTTGGGCGGTGATTCTTTTCATTATAATTCACGCTGTATCCGGCGGACCCCTCTCTAATATCGCCGTTCTCGATGCACCCAAGGATAAACCCGCCTATTTGGCCGGAGTTCGTGCGGGAGATGTGATTACGGCCATCGACGGCATCAAGATTGAAGACTGGAGCGACGGAGTAAAGATTATACAACAATCTACCGGAAAAACCATTGTTCTCGATGTCGCCCGCGATCACGCTACTCCTCTCGGCGCTTTTGGCGGTGGTTTGTTGCAGGGCGATTCCGCGATCAACAGAGGTTCATATGAAATTCACAACCGTGAAACGATTAAAATTCCCGTTGTTCCGGCCGCGAAACCGGAAAGCCAGGGAGCATTTTCCGTCTTTCTCAACTCCATTTTTAAAACGGCTCTTTCGATTTTTGGACAACAACCTGCTAACGGCCAAATCGGAATCAGCTTAGCACCGAACAATTATGATTTTAAAGCCCTGCCGTTTTTTAAAGCCGTTGAAAAGGGTATTGATTCATCTTTTGGAATCATCATACAAACGATCGGCGGGCTCATGAAAATGTTTTTTCGTGAAACTCAAGCCGATGTGGCAGGGCCGGTAAAAATAATGCAGATGATTAAAGATCAATCAAACAAAGGTATTTTTGAACTGCTTTACTTGACCGCCATCCTTTCGATAAATATAGGATTGATCAATATGCTGCCGCTTCCAGTTCTCGACGGCGGACGAATAGTTTTCGTCCTTTTGGAAGCGGTTTTCTCCTTACTGGCAATGTTGACCGGTATCAAGTTGGCGATCACTCCAAAACTTGAAGAGAACATCCATTTCGTGGGTTTGCTTTTCCTTTTAACCGTACTGGTTTTAGTAACTTATAGCGATATTAAAAGTTTTTTCTGACCGCTATTTTCGGAAAATGAATGGCTGAAAACGTCGAGAAAGATCAACACCGCAAATCTCGCCGATCAAAGTTTCCCGATATAGTGGCATTTATGTTGTTCGTTCCCGGTATGGTTATTTTACTTGCGGATGCCCTTAACCGAAAAAACTTGTCATATTTTTTAGACTGTGGAATGATCTCAACAGCCGTCTACTTCGGTTTCACTTCGTGGCGAAAAGGTGCATTACGAGAGTTGTTGTCGATTTTTCGATTTGTCGCCGCGGTTTTTTTCGCATTTTTCGCGAAGGAAATCGGAATGAAAATAATCGGCCTGCAAGGAATTCTGGGTATTCTCGGCGGATTTTATCTGTTCTTTTTCGTATTGTATTACTTATTGGGTGTTCTTTTCGAAGACTTGGCACCGTCGGAAGCAATTCCCACATTACCCGGGAAAATTCTCGGCGCCATGCTCGGGATCGGCAAAGGCGTTCTTTTGTTTTGCATCATTTCGGTCGTGCTGGATTTCCTTCCGATGAAGTTTCAGAACACTTCTACAACTATTTTTCAGCCTATTGGAAAAGGCGCCATCGAAAGCGTCTTACCCAATATCATCCCGGATTCCGCCTCGGGAGCACTCGCAATGATCGCATTGAGCAAGGATATGCAAAACGGCTTGGATCCTGAAAAAATCGACCATGAGATGGTTCGGATAAAACTTGCTCCAATTCTGGAATCACCCAAAATTCAGGAATTTATCCAAGATCCTGAAATTGCCCGCTTATTCGAAGAAAAAAACATTCAAAGTGTTTTTCGGTCGAAGAAATTTTTCAACCTGCTCTCCGATCCGGAAATTCAGAACGTCGGTTCGCAGATCGACTTGCACGGATTGGCACAAGAAATTAAAAAAGGCATCCGAACGCCGAATCAACAATAATATCCAATGCGTCCGATATTACGAATTACCCTGTTGTTTTTCGCGGTGCCTGGTATTCTTTCCTGGAAGAAAATGAATGGACCGACCTGGAGCGCGAATTCGAGAAACCGAAATGAAATGAGAAACGAATGATGCGGATGAAAAATGAATAAGCTGACTTTGACGGGATTTTACACTCTCGCCAAGGAAGAAAAAAAAAGCCGATTCACGGCTGTCGCTGCTCCGGTTCTTTCCATTGAGGAAGTCTCCGCATTTTTCGAGCGGGAACACGATCCGGCGGCTACTCACAACGCCTGGGCGTATAAAGTCGGCAATCAGTGCCGTTTTTCAGATGACGGTGAAGTTTCCGGAACCGCCGGTAAACCGATTTTCGGAGCCCTGGAAAAGCAAGGTCTAGACAATGTTGCAGTCATGGTAAGACGATATTACGGCGGCATCAAATTGGGAACAGGGGGATTGGTGCGGGCATACGGAGGGGTTGCCGCCCGCTGCCTGCAATCCGCTCCCAAATGTGAAATCCGCGTCATGAAGCAGGCCGAGATAAGAATTCCTTTTAAAGATATGGGAAAAATCAGAGTTCTTCTGACGAAAATGGGTTCTGAAAAACTTTCCGAGACCATGGAAACGAACGGAGTCTTCATGAAAATCCGATATGATGCATTTCTAGAACCCAGGCTGTTGGCTGGTCTTCAGGAAATTCTGAGAGCCGTTCCGGATTTCAAAATTGAGAAAAAATAATCCAATATTGCGGCAGTCAATTCTATATCTTAACTTTCACCAATAACAATTCAAAATATTTGCAACCAGTCTTCTGATCGCAATCATTGGTTGTCACCTGCTGGCATGGATGAGATCCACGGAGGGATTTGGTCGCATGCATGATAATATGTTATCCGCTCGAAGATTGCTTGTTTATACCGACATTCGAAAGCCCGGCAACAGCGCGATATTTAATCATGACAACCGATGTGCTTTCTTCAGGGTGAAAAAAGTAATAAACTTCATCCATCAGTTTTTTTATCAGAAATATTCCTCGACCACCGAAGCCCCAATCTTTCGCTTCAGCCAACTTTTCAAAATATTCCGGGTTGAATGTATAACCGCCGAAATCAACTACTTGCAATATGCAAACTCCGGGCGTAATCGTAATACCGACTTCAACGGTCGGCTGTCCCTTTAAATTGCCGTGTTCGACAGCATTTGCCAAAGCCTCATCAAGGGAAAGACAAATATTCATTTTTTCTTTTTGCGCATATCCCAATGAATCTAGAAGATCCGAAACGAAATTTCTTACTTTACCGACTTCCCTAATATTGCTTGGGATTTTCAACATATGGTCAAAACTATATTTTCGCGTTGTATTGCAGCAAGTCACTTGTGTCATAAATTATTCCATGGGAATCTGAAAATAAATTTTTGAGGTGTCGTCACCTTCACTCTTAATGTCAATATGCCCCTTGTGCGCGTTAATAACATGGCCGACCATTGCCAAATCAAGATCAAGAGAAGAACTTTCTCCGGAATTGATCTTGTCAACACTTTTATTCCAATCAAGGGATTCTTCATTGATGCATTCCATAACTTGCTTCCCGATATAAATTACTTCGAAGTTGAAGTTGCCGGCATTCAAATTAAAAATCACACGCATTTTATCGGCCTCTGAAAGAAGGCGGCATGCCTTGCGAAAGAGCGTTTTGAAAACTTGCCCGATTCTTGTGGCATCGATTCTGCACGCCTGAGGGGGAAAATCCGCGATGGAATTGTCCTCCAGTATTATTCCCTTTTTTTGCATACCGGGAACTGCTTTTTGTTTCGACCGCAGATATAAATCAACAATATTGCAGTTTTCCTTTTCTATTCGTAGAGGTCCGCTTTTCAGCGATGTGAGAAACAATAAATTGCGAATCAGATCTTTCTGCTTACTAAGAATTGCATTACGTGTCTGCTGATTTTTACTTTTAAGAGCTCGAGCGACGATTTTTCCGGCTTTGTGCAGAATAAAAGCGTAAAATTGCGAGTATCGGCGATCTATGGCTCGCTGGTCCGATATATTTCTTATTGAAACGACGATTTCTGAAGGCTTTCCAGCGGCATCACTCAATGTGACATAACGATTCGAAAGAATCAAGTTGTGCGGTTTAAAAAGCACGACTTCAGCATTGCCGGAAGAAGAATCAGTGCTGATAGCATTGGAAAGATACGTAGTGAGAGCAAAATTCTGCTTGCCGTCGGGAAAAAAAAGTTCTTCGACAGCCTTGTTGTAGATAATAGGATTTCCCAACATATCAACAACCATGATGCCGTCGGTCAAAGCTTCAAAAATTCCATGTATTCTTCGGCTTTCTTTTACGGCACGTTCGTTTAATCGCAATCTTTCAACTTCAACCGCCGCCCGATTGGCTAATTTCTGTAATGCACTCTCGTCATCGGCGGTAAATTGTTCGACGCCTATTTTATTGAAAACTTGTATAGTACCAATCGGTTGATTTTGATAAAGCATCGGAACACACAACATCGAACGGCTTTGCGTAATGTTTTTGGGTTTCGAACCTTGCGATGATACCGGGCTGTCATACTGCCAATTTTTAATACGACGAGCAAGCCCATCTCTCGCGACTTTTCCGGGAATCCCTGAGCCGATATTAATTCTGAGACGGTTCAACTGATTAGTTTCGTCGTTGGACGAGAAAACAAAGCAAAGTTTGGCACCTTCAACCAACGCCATTGATGCATGATCGGCTTGTGTAATCAATTTAGCCGCATGCGTGACAATGGAGAGTATTTTTTCCAGATCGACTTCCGCTCCTATTGATTCCCAGGTCGAAATCAATATTTCCGATTGTCGAGCGTTAAGAATATCCTGTGTCATTCCTCATCCTTCATCGCATATTCATCTATTACTCGCTTGAATCTATTCATATAAATAAGATCGAAAGTTGCCATCGAATCCGGAAACAACTCACAAGCGATCCCTCTAACTTTCAACACCAGATTTAAAGCATCCTGCCGACTTAATGATGAATTCATGATCTTTAATACTGCCGTATCAACAAGACCTTGTAAAAACAAAACCCGGCTATCTTCCTCTTTTAAAAGCCGGCTGTGCAATTCATTTTCTTTAACCCTTGAACCCATCTGAGGCCCTATTTATAAACGGGAATTCAGTCAAAACAATAAAACCTGACCGCTTCACGGCACATCAGAAGTCGGACATCGCCGACGAATAATTTATTTGGCACCCAACAGCTCTTTAACTTTTTCCTCAAAAACCTTAACATCCTGGGGACGGAACCCCGAATGAACCATGGCGATTTTTCCGGCTTTATCAATCACTACGGAGCTGGGTGTAAAAGTGAAACCATACTTTTCAGGAACGGCAAAAATCGGATCCAATAATACGGGATAATTGATGTTGTTGTGGCCGGCCCAGGAGACCAACATCGGCTTTCCCAACAAATCGACGCCGACCGCAATAATTTCCAAGCCGGGATACTGCTCTTTTAACGTTTTCAATGCCTTTGCCTCTTGCAGGCAAGAATAACACGCGCTTTGAATGAAGAAAAGTATGATGGGTTTGCCGCGGTAATCTTTCAAGCTTTCCATTTTATCGGTTGCAAGGTTGGGAAGAGAAAAGTCCGGAGCTTCATCGCCGATTTTCAATTCAACGTCGGGCTGAACGGCATTACCGTCGCCGCCGATGGTTACCATGCTGCTGGGCATTTTAGCATCCGCGCTAAAAGCCGATAAAGGGAATAGAAAAGGAATCGACAATACGACTGAAATAAGGAGGAATCTCGATTTTAGCACCATAATCATTAGCGCTCCTTGTATTTGGTTATGGGGAAGTCTATCACATCGAACATAAGTGGTCAATCCGTGGTAAAATCAGTGCAAATGATTTCGAAGATTAGTTTCAGGAGGGTGACTAATGAATATTTTGATCGATAATATGAGATATTTTTGGGCCGGAGATAATTTCTCCGTTATCGAAAACGTATCCATGCTTATTCAAGGGAATGAGATTACGGCAGTCGCTGACAAAAGCAAATTTCCAAAAAATATCGGGTCATGCAGAACAATAGATGGAAAAGATTTATTGGTTATGCCCGGCTTGATTAATACGCATCATCATTTTTATCAGACGCTGACGCGGAATTTTCCTTGTGTCCAGGATGCCGAACTGTTCGAGTGGTTGATAAATCTCTACCCCCTTTGGTCTCAACTGAGGGAAGATGATTTTTACCTTTCAACGTTGGTGGCGTCGCTTGAACTGCTCCAGAGCGGCTGCACAACCGCCGTAGATCACTCTTACCTGGTTCCGTCAGGCGAAGGAAATCTTTTTTTCCGACAGATTGAAGCCGCAAAAAGAGCCGGTTTGCGATTTCACCTTTGCCGCGGCAGCATGTCGCGATCCAAGAAGGACGGGGGTCTCCCTCCTGATTCCGTAGTTCAATCCGAAGAAGCAATAATGAAAGAAACGACGGAATTGGTCAAAGCGGCCCACGATTCTAATAAAGGCGGAATGACCAGAATAATCGTAGCTCCATGTTCTCCGTTTTCAGTAACGAATGAATTGATGATCGAAGCCAAGAAATATGCAAAAAAAGCCGGTCTCAAGACTCACACGCACTTGGCGGAAACAAAGGATGAGGAGGATTATTGTAAGAAAGTTTATGGTTGCAGGCCTTTCGAACTTATGGAAAAACTCGGTTGGATGGACAACGACTCGTTTTTTGCTCATTCGATATATTTTTCTTCGGATGAAATCGATCGTTTGGGAATCGCAAAAGGCGGCGTGGCACATTGCCCAACCAGTAATATGCGCCTCGGGTCCGGAATCGCGCCGATCGTGGAAATGTTGAAAGCCAAGGTTCCCGTGGGACTTGCGGTAGACGGTTCCGCAAGCAACGATTGCTCAAATATGATGCTTGAGGTAAGAAATTGCTTATTTCTACAAAGAGTCCTGAAGGGCGCAAAGTGCATGACCGCACGCGAAGCCCTCAGGATAGCAACAATGGGCGGCGCCGAAATTCTCGGAAGAAACGATGTTGGTGTTTTAAAAACCGGCTATGAAGCCGATGTTATCGGTTTCAGGCTGGATTCATTAAGGCAAGCCGGAAGCTCGACCGATCCTCTCGCTGCTTTGGTGTTTTGCGCCGCGGACAAAGTCGATCTATCAATTGTTCACGGAGAACTTCTTATCGACAACGGCAAATTTACGCGATTCGGCGATGATGAGTTGTGCGAGATAATTAGAAAACAAAACGAAAGAAGTATTGAGCTTTATAAGTTAATAAGATAACTTGTTGATATTTGCAAAAGGGTTATGGTAAATTTCCGCCCATGTATTAATAAGAGGTAATCTCATGAAAATCATCGGTCACGGTACAGTTTTGACTTTTGGATCCAATCATCGAGTAATTGAAGATGGGGCTGTAGCATTTGATGAAAAAATGATTCATGGCGTCGGTCCCACCGAAGAAATCCATAAGCGCTTTCCGAAAGCAAAGATCAGAAGCGTCGACGGTCGTGTAATAACCCCCGGACTCATCAACACTCATATGCATCTCTATTCAACTTTCGCCCGCGGTATCTCACTAAAAGACGATCCTCCACAGAATTTCGTTCAAATCCTGGAACGCCTCTGGTGGAGATTGGATAAATCGCTTAAAACGGAAGATCTCTATTTCTCCGCGATAATTCCGCTTCTGGAAGCCGCAAGGTCCGGAGTAACGACACTTATCGATCATCATGCCAGCCCTCGCGCCGTTGGCGGTTCTCTGGCGGCTTTGCGCTCGGCATTCCGAAAATGCGGTCTTCGCGGTTGTCTTTGTTATGAAATATCCGACAGGGATGGAGCTTCCCATCGAGACGCCGCGATCGAAGAAAACGCCAATTTCATCAGGGGTTTGAAACTCGAAAGTGAACCCGATATTACCGGAATGATAGGCTTGCACGCCGGATTTACATTGGAAGATACGACGATTGCCAGAGCCGCCGAATTGATGAAGGGCCTTAAATGTGGAGTACACATTCATGTCGCCGAAGATAAAGCGGATCTTGATGATGCAAAAAAGCGAGGATTCCGCTCGGTTGTCGACCGACTCCATAGAGCGACCCTTACCGGGCCCGACAGCATATTCGCCCATTGCGTTCATGTCGATCATCTTGATATTCAAACATTGGCGTTAACGCGAACGAATGTTGTACATAATCCGCGATCGAATATGAACAACGCCGTTGGTTGCGCCAATATCGAAGAAATGATTCGGGAAAAAATACCGGTATCCATCGGAACCGACGGGTTTTCAGCCTCTCCGTTGCCCGACTTGACGGTTGCAAATGTTCTTCACAAACATAATTTAAGAGATCCAAGAAAAATATATTCTGAAATATGGCGAATCTTCTCGCAAAATAATCCAGCATTAGGCTCGGCGATCTTTAAACAATCATTGGGTATTTTAGAGGAAGATTCCGTAAGCGATCTGGTCGTTTGGGATTACCTGCCGCCCACACCTATTACGACTCAAAACACTCTCGGCCATCTTCTTTTCGGTCTGTCCGCCGCTCGTGTCAATACAACGATTTGCCGCGGAAAACCCGTCTTTGAAGATGGGAAGTTAACGTTCCTTGCCGAGGGTGAAGAAGAAGCGATTTGCGCGAAATCCCGTGAGTTTGCGCAAGCACTATGGAGTCGTTTTTAACGAGTTGTACCATTAACATTTAATACGCCCGTATTACGAACAGAACACCGCTCGGGCTGATGCCACCAGAGTCCGAGCGGTGTTTTGGTTATGTGTCAACACAACTTCATGGAAGCTTCAGCGGTGCAGCAAAATGCAGCATAATATTTGACGGCGTCAAGTAGATCACTGATGCTCTGGAAGTCATCGACGGCTCGCCGCTCTCCGGGGCCGTAGCCTATGGTCGGAATGCTGTGATGCCCCATGCTTCCGACTCCGTCAGTTGAAACGGTCCATTTTCCAATAGGCAGTTCTTTTCCGAATGCCGATTTTCCCGCCTTTTGGGCAATTGTTACAATCGGATGGTTTTCCGGAATAGACCAAACCGGGAAATATTTTTCCACTTCAAACTCATTCCCGGTCCAGGCTTTATTCCGATACCGAAAACAGGATACGGAAATTTCAGGAAATGGAAGAGCCGCTTTGATTTCATCCAGTGCCGAATCCATGGTTTCTCCCATGGTAAGTCGACGATCGACACAAATCGTCATCATGCCGGGAACGGTATTAAATTTGTTGGGATCAACACTAATCATGGTTGGGGCAAGAGTAGCCTCGCCAAGAAACGCATCTTTTTTTAATTTTTCCGCCAGTTTTTTTAATGCAAGTAACACTTCCCCACCCTTGTAGATCGGATTCCTTCCTTTACTTGGAGCGCTTGCATGACAGGATTCGCCTTTTATATCTATTCTGACTTCCATCCGGCCTCGATGCCCTCGATAAATAGCACCATTCGTAGGTTTTGCTATCATAACCATCTTAGGCTTTTCCTGTAATTCATCCAGTAAAACTTTCATTCCGTAGCCATCGGCGTCTTCTTCTAAGACGGTTCCGCCGACTATCACGCGATAGTTCGCATTAGGGAAAATTTCACTCCAAAGTTTTCCGGCATAAACCATGGCGGCGAGGGCACCTTTATTATCTCCGGCGCCTCTCCCAAAGATTTTTCCGTCTTCCATTGCACCGGAAAAAGGATCGCGCGACCACTTCGATACATCTCCGCTTCCGGCGGTATCCATGTGCGCCGATAGAAGTATGCAGTTTCTTCCGGAGCCGAATTCGCCGATGACATTTCCCACCGTGTCGAAATGCACATTTTTGGCGCCCAGTGTTTTCATTTCCTTTTGTACGCGTTCGGCGACTTCTTTTTCTTTGGTCGATGGGCTCTGTAATTTTATGATGCTCTGCAAAAAAGAGAGCATATTTTTTTCCTGCGCATTGATAAAAGAATTCGCGGTATCGTGTTTAAACATTCTACCTGCTCCTTTAATAATTTATATACAATCCAAATCCTGCAATCAATAGCTCGAAACAGTCATGGAGCGAAGCGAAGCAATCTCGTTTTTTCGAATCCTGCTTGAACCTCTACTCATTGGAATTTCATTCTAATTTGTTGGTTTCGCCCCTGTCAATGAAACAAATGTCAGTTACAGGAAAAACTTTTCCAAGAATTGTGAGATTAATTTATGATGCGAATCTGGAAAAAAGATCTTCCGTTGAGCTCTTTTTTGGTCGTGAGAGAAATTTGGCACTGTTTCGCACACGCTCATGTTTTTGCCGCCACGGTAAATTTGTTCTTATGAATTCGCTGTTCCAAAGTCAAGTTTTTTGTCATGCGCAAGTAGTCAAAGATGAGCTATTAATCTGGAATTTGAGCGGATGTTCCTTCAAGAACAAATCCACCGTGTTTTTGCTGTGGTTTGCTATTGACTTGAAATTAAATTGTTATATAATGATGTCGCTTTTCTGCTTTTAACCTACACTCCAATGATATCAACCGATGAAAAATAATTTAATTCATATAAGGAGAAAAAGAGAAAATGATCACAAATCTTAAGGGCCGGGATTTCATCTCGGTATTGGATTTTTCCAAAGAAGAACTTGAAACAATGCTTGAGGTGGCTTTTTATTTGAAAACCAAGCATGCGATCGGCGAACCGCATGAATTGCTTAAAGGAAAATCATTGGGAATGATGTTCGCTTCTCCTTCAACTCGTACAAGATTATCTTTTTCCTCCGGCATCTTCCAATTGGGCGGGCAAGCTCAAGTTTACAGCCCGCAGGAATTGCAATTGAAAAATAAGGAATCCTGGAAAGATACGGGAGAAATGATTTCAAGATTTTTAGACGGATTCGCGATTCGTTTATACGATCTCAAAACCCAAATGGGCACTGAGACCCATAAATACGGTGATGCACGCGAAGTACTGCGCTCCTTGGCAAAATACTCAAAAGTCCCCATCATCAACATGCTCGATGATAAAGAACACCCATGCCAAATCCTCGGAGACATCATGACTTTAAGGGAAAAATTCGGCCAGGATTACAAACGCAAGAAGGTAGTTATGAGCTGGGCCTATGATGAAAGAGCCAAATCCGCCGGTGTTCCCCAAACATTTATCGCGGCGGGTTGCCAACTTGGAATGGACATTACGCTTTGCCATCCTCCGGTCGACGGTTGCTACGACGTAGACCCGGAATATCTTGATTTTGCGAAAAATGCCGCAAAACTGAACGGCGGAAGGCTCACGATAGTTCATGATATTTGGAAAGCCGCCGAAGGGGCCGACGTAATTTACGCCAAATCTTGGGCAAGAGCTCCTGAAAAACATTCCGAACTAAAAGAAAAGTACAAGACGGATTACTGCATTTCCCATAAACATTTTGAAAAAGCCAATAAAGGCGCGGTTTATATGCACTGCCTGCCGGCGCATCGCAAATTCGAAGTAACCGATGAATTGATCGACGATGAAAAAATTTCAATTGTCAACGATGAAGCCGAAAACCGACTGCATGCTCAAAAAGCCATCATGGCTTTAACCATGCGATAATCTGAAACAATTTCTTAAGGAGAAATCTAATCATGATAATTGATTTGAATGGTCGAGATGTAGTCTGTTCACAGGAATTATCGATCCCGGAACTTGAAGCGATTCTACAGCTTGCATGCGATATGAAAGCCGATCGATACGGAGATCGCTGGGCAACTCTGCTGAAAAATAAAACCTTTCTCATGATGTTCTACAATCCTTCACTCCGAACTCGTTGTTCGTTCGAAGCGGCGGCTACCGAGCTGGGAGGCCACGCCCAATTTTTGGAAACCCAAGGCATGAGATTGCGGAAAATGAAGGATGGGAAGGAAGTTCAAGCCGGTGAGACGGTTGAAGACGCCGCTAAGGTATTCGACAGATACGGATGCGGAGTCGGAATCCGAATGCTTGAAACTTCAGTGGAACATTATGGAGACGGCAACGCTCTTTTGCGCGAATTCGCTCACCACATGAAAATTCCCGTCATCAATATGGCTGATGATAAATATCACCCCTGTCAGGGGCTGGCCGATGTCATGGGAATGAGGGAACACAAAGGTGATTTGCGCGGGAAAACCCTGCTGCAAACTTGGGCTCACGGAGCTCTCGCTCGTTCGTATTGCTCCGTCCATGAAAGTCTTCTCATAAATTCACGCTTGGGCATGAATGTTCGCTTGGCCTTCCCCAAGGGTTATGATTTGCCCCAAGAAGAAATTGAAAAGGTAAAAGCCAACTGCAAAGCAGCGGGAACAAAATTCGAGGTTTGTCATGACCCGGACGAAGCTTACACGAAAGACGTCGATTTCGTTTATTCCCGAAACTGGTTCGGCCCGGATTTCTACAAAATCGGAAAGCCCGCGGAAATCGAACGCGCGACAAAAATGACGACTTGGATTACAACTCAAGAACGAATCAAGCGAACCAATAACGCATTTTTCATTCATCCGATGCCCGTAGATCGCGGCAAGGAAGTCACGGATGAAGTATGCAGCGGCCCAAATTCAATTATCATCGACATAGCCGAAAACCGACTCCATGTACAAAAAGCAATACTGGCCATGGCTTGCGCGGGTCACAAAGTCCACGTAGATCCAAGAAATTTTCAAATGAAATAACGACCCGAAGCGCTCAACCCTCGACAATCAGCCTGAAGTTGAGCGCTTATCCGTTTTATTCAAATTTAAGGAGCACCAAAAATGGGACGTGATGGTAAAAAACTTGTCGTAATAGCCCTAGGCGGAAACGCAATTCTTCAATCCACTGAAAAGGGAACCGCTGAAGAACAATTGCGTAATGTTGGCATTACATGTGAACAACTGATAAAAATGAATAAACAGGGATACTTACTCCTGATTACTCATGGAAATGGTCCCCAGGCCGGAAATCTTCTTATTCAGCAAGAAGAAGGGAAAAAATTCATACCGGCGCAACCCTTGGACATCGTTGGAGCAATGACTCAAGGCCAAATTGGGTACATGTTCCAAAATTTGCTGCAAAATTATTTCATGAAA
>Ga0209749_1002009_pt1 | contig 15159 bp, 11 predicted proteins | sample EPASupsiteSAE347_FD_187267 | JGI IMG/M metagenome (GOLD analysis project Ga0209749, IMG submission 187267) | Bioremediated contaminated groundwater from EPA Superfund site, New Mexico - Sample SAE3-47 (SPAdes) (version 2) | ecosystem: Environmental > Aquatic > Deep subsurface > Groundwater >... | reverse complement strand
GAAGCGTGACCTCAACCCCCACCTCGGCCGCGCCTACCTCGGCGACGCCGTTGCTTCCTTCGTCTCCGCTATGGGCGGCGGCACGCCGCAGACCACCTACGCCGAGAACATGGGGGTCATGGCCATCACCCGCGTCTTCAGCGTCTACAATTTCATCGCCGCGGCCTGCATAGCGCTGCTGCTCGGGCTCTGTCCCAAGTTCGGCGCGGTCATACAGAGCATCCCCGCGCCTGTGCTGGGCGGCGTGACCGTTATCCTCTACGGCCTTATCGCCATGATGGGCATAAAGATCTGGCTGGACGCCAAAGTGGACTTCTGCGCGCACAAGAACCTCATCATCGCCGGTTCGTCCATAATAGTGGCCACGGGCCTGGGCATCAAGGGCTTTACGGCCGGCTCGGTCAACATCGCCGGCATCGCTTTCGGCACGGTGCTGGCGGTAGTGATGAACCTGGTCCTGTCCTTCGGCGGCGAAGACCCCGCGGCGGCCGGCCAGGACCACGCGGAATGCGCCTAAAGGAAATAATGCTCGACAAACTTCTCGCCCTGTACCGCCCCGCGGCCCATATCCCCCGCCTGCCCAAGGAACAGCAGGACGCACATTATAAAGCGCTGCGAGTGCAGATGATGCTCTCCATCTTCTTCGGCTACGCCGGCTTCTACCTGGTGCGCAAGAACTTCTCGCTCGCCAAGCCCTACCTGATAAACCTCTACGGCTTCTCCAAAGGCGACGTGGGCCTGATAGCCACCGGGCTCGCCGTGGCCTACGGCCTGAGCAAGTTCGTGATGGGCAACGTCTCGGACCGGTCTAACCCGCGTTATTTCATGGCCACCGGCCTGATCCTCTCCGGCTCCATCAACCTGCTGTTCCCCTCGCTGGTCGGTTCGCTGTGGGCGATGTTCGCGCTGTGGTTCTGCAACGGCTGGGCGCAGGGCATGGGCTGGGCGCCGTGCGCGCGTACGCTGACCCACTGGTTCTCGGACGACGAGCGCGGCACTAAGTTCGCGGTCTGGAATCTGGCGCATAATATAGGCGGCGGCATAGTGGCGCCGATCATCAACGGGGCGCTCGCGCTGGCCGGAGTGCTGGGCCTGCTGGCCATAGCCGGGGACGGGAAACTCCCTTTTTACCTGATCTTCTACGTGCCGGCGCTGATGGCCATAGGCATGGGCCTGCTGATAGCGATCTTCCTGCGCGACACGCCGCAGAGCTGCGGCCTGCCGCCCATAGAGGAGTACACCAACGATTACCCCGACACCGGCGTGGCCGACCCGGAAAAGGAGATGACGGCCAAGGAGATACTCCTCGAGCATGTACTCAACAACAAACCGCTGTGGATCATAGCCTTCGCCAACATCTTCGTATACGTGATCCGCTACGGCGTGCTGGACTGGGCGCCCACCTACCTGACGGCCGTTAAAGGCTGCCCGCAGGACATGGCGCGCTGGCAGTTCTTCCTCTATGAGTGGGCCGGCATCCCGGGCACCCTCCTGGCCGGCTGGGCCTCCGATAAATTTTTTCACGGCCGCCGCGGGCCGGTGTCGGTGATCTACATGCTGTTCGTTACGATCGCGGTGTACGTCTACTGGCAGAACCCGGCGGGACGCTTCTGGGTGGACTCCGTCTCGCTGTTCGTTATCGGCTTCCTTATCTACGGCCCGGTGATGCTCATAGGCGTGAGCGCGGTGGATATGGTGCCCAAGAAGGCCGCCGGCACCGCCGCCGGCTTTACAGGTTTCTTCGGCTATATGTTCGGGGCTGTGATCGCGGAGGTCGGCATAGGCCGCGTGGTGGACCGGTGGGGCTGGGACGGCGGCTTTAAACTGCTGCTCGCCAGTTGCGTGCTGGCCATAGCGCTGCTGGCCCTGACCTGGAAGAAACACCACGAAAAGGATTAAGGAGGCTGTTATGGTCAAATTTATTTTAGCGACGGCGCTGCTGGCGGCCGGGAGCCCGGCGGGCGCGCAGCAGCAAACCGTCACTTTCAAGAGCGCGGACGGCTGCCGCATAGAGGCCTTCTACCTGGCCCCCTCCAGTTCCCCTTTCGTTTTCATAAATACCCACGGCCTTGGCTCCTCCAAGAACGAATGGGGCCTCTTCCAGGAGGAACTCAAGAAACTCGGCTTTGGCTATCTCTCACTGGACCTGCGCGGCCACAACGCCAGCACCAGCTGCTCCGGAAAGAAGACGGACTATAAAAAGTTTTCCGGCGCGGACTGGAACAAGGCCTCGCTCGACATAGAAGCGGCCGCCGGGTGGCTCAACAAGAAAGGGACTTCCCCCGCTTCCATGATCTTCTGCGGCGCCAGCATAGGCGCCAACCTCTCGCTTAAAGCCGCTGTGGAAGGGCAGTTGAAGCCGGCCGCGCTCATACTGCTGTCGCCCGGACTGGAATACGCCGGGGTGGGCGCCGAGGAGTATTTTTCCTCGCCTTGGAATTTCAAGATCCTGGTGACGGCCGCCGGCAACGACCCTTACTCCTGGCAGAGTTCCATGAAACTGGTGAAGTCCTCGGGCGGGAAGGCGCGGCCGGCCGATTTCGTGAACGGCGGCAGCGGGCACGGCGTGAACATGCTCAAGAACCCGCGCGTGACCTCGGGCATCCTGCGCTGGGCGTCAAAACTCTGATCGTTCCAGGGTCCGACCGGCAAGGTCCATTATCGCGGCGTTGGCGAGCGTCAGGCCGAAAAGGCCGGTAAGCGTGGGCAGGCTGCCCAGGGCCGCGCGGCGGCGGCCCTGCTCGAAATGTTCGGTCTCCGGGTCCACCTGCCGCTTCTTCTTCAGCTCCCCTACAGGTTCCAGAGAATAAACGCAGGTAAAATCCAGGTGCGTGCCGCTCTTGCGCAGCAGGTTGCGCACCTTGGCCGCCAGGGGGCAGCCCCTGACCTCTTTTATCGGGCCCACTCGAACCGCGGCGGGGTCCGTGCGTAGCGCGGCGCCCATGGACGAGATCAGCGGCAGGCCCAGGCGCACGGCGGCAGCTATCAGGCCGGCTTTGGGCCCGAGCGAATCTATGGCGTCTACCACCAGGTCCGGCTTGCCGTCGAGGATGGAGGCAAACGTGTCCTCATTTGCGAAAACGTTAAGCTTCTCTACTTGGCAATGCGGGTTTATGTCGGCCACCCGCTCGGCGGCCAGGTCGGCCTTGTGCCGGCCCAGAGTGGAGCCAAGCGCGTAAAGCTGCCGGTTGATGTTGCTGGCGCGCACCACGTCGAAGTCCACCAGCCGCAGCCGGCCCACCCCGGAACGGGCGAGCCCTTCCACGGCATAACTTCCCACGGCTCCCAGCCCCACCACGGTCACGAAGGATTTTTTAAGGCGGTCCAGTTTCTCTTCGCCCAGCATCAGGCGGATGCGCGCAAGTCGGTCTTCCATAGAAGTACTATTATAGGTTTTTAATAAAGGCGAGGCCGTTGGCCAGCGAAAGCCCTGCCAGCTCTTCGTGCGGCATACCGAGCAGTTCGGCCGCGGCGGCCACGGTTCCCCCGACCGCGGCGGGGCCGGCCCCTCGCTCCGGGGCTTCGGTCTCAAATAGCAGCCGGTCTTTGGGCGCCGCCCTTAGCGCGGCGCGCAGTTTTTCCCGATTCGGGTCAAGCAACTCGCTGCCGAAAGAAAAATAAGCCCCAAGTTCCGAAAGTTCCCGCACCAGTTCAGGGGCCCCGCCGTAGGCGTGCAGCATGAAGCGGGGAACTTTCGCCGCCTTGAGGAACTCCGGCAGGCGGCCCCAACTTTTAACGCAATGGATAACGGCCGGCCGGCCGAGCTTGCGTGCCAGTTCCAACTGAGCGGCAAAATTTTCCTCGTGCCCCGGCAGGCCCTTGAGCCCGTCCAGGCCTATCTCCCCAACGCAGGAGGGTTCGCGCGTCAGGAACTCCTCCAGCCGGTCCAGCCATCCCTCCTCCGTGGCGCACCAAGGGTGCAGGCCGAAACAGGGCGTAACGTTCTTATAGCGCAGCGAAAGTTCAAGCACCAGCCCCCAGTCGGCCGGGGCGGTGCCGCAGACCAGCATGCCCTCCACGCCGGCGGCTTCGGCCTGGAGCATGGCCGCGGACTCCTCGTCGTAAGAGGAAAAACTCTGGAGGTGATTATGGGCGTCGAACAGTTTCATAACGGGGAACCCGTATTATGATACCAATTCCGCGCGGGAAGATTATTTTTTCGGGGCCAGGGCGCCGTTCACGGCTTCAAGCAGCTGTTTAGGATTAAAGGGCTTGGTAAGGAAGGCCGCCACCTGCGGGAAACCCTGGAACATCCCCTGCGATGGTTCCAGGCCGGAGAGCACCACTATAGGCAGGTCGCGGGTGGCTGGGTCCTCGGTGATCTTCATGGTCAGCGTGTAGCCGTCCACGCCGGGCAGCATCACGTCGAGCAGCAGCAGGTCCGGCTTGTACTCTTTCAGCGCCTGTTCCACGCAGCTGCCATTGTCGCAGACGCGCACGTCGTGACCGGCGGACCGCAGGGCGTCCTGGAGGATACGCAGTATCTCCAGGTCGTCATCCACAACAAGTATTTTCCCCCCCATAAATAAAATTTACCAGTTATGCGCGGCCGTGTAAAGGCCGCTTTTATAGTATTATTGTTTTCAGGAGGCGGTCATGCTAAAACTATCTGCTTTGATACTGATATTTTCAACACAGGCGCTCTGGGCCGCAGGCCCGCTGGTGCACGGGCACCGGGGCAGTCGCGGCACGGTGCCGGAGAACACGCTGGCCGCTTTCGAGGCCGCGCTGATGGCCGGGGCCGACGTACTGGAATTCGACCTGGGGGTAACCAAGGACGGCGCCGTGATAGTCTCCCATGAACCCAAGGTAACCCCGGAGCGCTGCCTTGGCCCGGAAGACAAGAAACTTGAAAAGGCCGTCCCCATACGCACCCTGACGCTGGCCGAACTGAAGACCTACGACTGCGGCGCCCAGGCCAACCCCAAGTTCCCGCAGCAGATAGCCGTACCTGGCGAGCGCATGCCGACTTTGGACGAGGTCTTTGAAATGGTGAAGAGATCTCCGTATGAGGGCGCGGCGGCCGTCCAGTTCAATATAGAGACCAAGATCTTCCCCGCGGAACCGGAACTGGCCCCGGCACCGGCCGAATTCGCGCGCCTGGTCGTGGACGCGGTAAAAAAGCACGGCATGCAGAAGCGCACCATCGTGCAGTCATTCGACGTGCGCACGCTGAAGGCCGTAAAAAAACTGGCGCCCGAGATCCGCACCTCGCAGTTGACCTACGAGGAACTGCTCGACATCGTGCCGGCCCTGAAGGCGGCCAAGACCGACATCTGGAGCCCCAACTACAAGTGGCTAACCCCAGAAGCGGTAAAAGAGGCGCAGGCCGCCGGCATACAGGTGGCGCCCTGGACCATAAATACCCCAAAAGAGTGGGACACGGCCATAGCGGCCGGCGTGGACGCCATCATAACCGACTATCCCTCCGACCTGGTAGAGCACCTGAAAGCCAAAAAACTCCGTTAAAAAGGAGCCTGCCTCCTTTTTAGTGGAAAGAAAAACCGCGCCCCTCGGCGCGGTTTTTTTACGGCACTGGTCTGAAGCCGGTCAGGGTTTGCCTTTAAAACTCTTGGCTACCTTTTCAAAAACAGGCAGGCTCTCCTCGAAGGCGGGTTTCTCCGCGGAAAAATGCAGCACGTAGAACCCGGCCTTGGCGGGCAGGATGTACATTTTCTCTTTAAGCTGCACGCTCTCGTCGGATTTGGTCTCGGGGTGCAGGTAGGCCAGTTTTTCCCGGGCCAACTCGAAGGCCCGGCGGCCCCAGAGCTTTATCTTCTTCACCGGCTCGTAATTCTCCCGCTCGCTCTTGGTCTCGCCCAGGGCGTTGGCGGAATTGCGGTCTATGAAGTCCTCGTAGCCGTCGAAATCCTCGTTATCCTCGGCGTAATACGAGACGAAGATGGAAGTAGGGGCCTTGTCCGACTTGGGAGCCAGCAGCTGGATCTCGAAGATCTTGTAATCCTCGTCGCGTTCCTTCTCCCGGTTGATGGACCAGGTCACCGGCACCACGCAGGAAAAATAATTATTGTCCATCACGTACTTCTTGAACTTGGGCCCGGCGGCGGCAGCGGCGGCGGGCATACCGTCCGCGCTGAGCGCGCCGGCGCACAGGGCAAGCAGCATGAATGCGGATAAGAGTTTCTTCATAAAGCGGGCGGCGCGGCGGTCCTGGCCGACGCGCTCGTTTTTATAGTTTTAAGCGCCTTGCGGCTGTCCTTTTCGGAGGCGGAATAGCGGCTCTTGTAAACCCCGAGCGCGGACAGGTCCCTCTCTATTTTAGCAAGTGCAGCGGTACTTATTTCACCGGCCGAACCGGCCAGTTCCTCCGGGGTCATCTCCATGGCCTCTTCCAAAGTCAGGTTCACGGAGTCGTTCTGCGCCCGCTCCTGCGCACTGAGCGAGGAACGGCGGGTCAGTTCATCCGACACCGCGCCGAGCACCTGCGAGGCCGCGGCGTCCAGCGAAGGCAAGCCGGAGAAATAGCGCTGGCGCACCGTGGTGGCGAACCTCTTGGTACCGCTGCCGGAGAATTCGGTGGCTATATCCAGGCGCTTGGAGGCGTAATCGGAGAAAGAGCGGCCGGAAGTGATGATCCCGCGGAAAGCCTTATCCTTGCGCAGTTTCTCGGAGGTGTAGAGCCCCTCCAGCGACATGGCCTCGATCTCGTCCTCCTGCACGTGCGGCTTATAAACGCCCTGCTTGCGCGCCCAGGAATCCTGCATCTGGTGTACCGACTCATAGACCACCACGGGCGACATATACTTGGCTATCTCGGCCACCTGCTCCGGGCTGCGCATCACCGAGTCGGCCGTGTAGCCTTTCATGCGCATGTACTGCTGTATGGTCTCCGAATCCAGCACTATGGTGCGGGTGGCCGGATCGTATTCCGAATATTTTCCGGCCACAGGCCGGATCTCTATCTTCATGGGGCCTTCCGCGGCGTAGAACGCCGTCACTCTCTGCCCGGCCTTGGTGCCTGCCAGCTCTTTGGCGACAGCGGGCGCCATCATGCCTCCCAGCAGGTCGCGCTGCTGCGCGGGCAGCACTTCTTTGGGCAGAGAATCGCGGGCGGCGTGTATGCGGGCCAGGTCCGTGTCCCCCTTGGCCGCGCCTCCGTCGAAGAAATTACCCAGGAGGTAGGCCTGGTCGGCCAGCGGCTTGCCGGCCAGCTGCGCCAACTGATCCGGGGTCAGCCGGCTCTTCACTTTGTCCACCGAGGCCTGCAAAGCCACGGAGTTTTTCTTGGCCGCCAGCGCCTGGTCGCTGTAGATTATGAAGGAATCGTCCTGTTTCATGAGCTGGGCTATCACGGCGTTGCGCTCGCTTATCACCATTGAGCCCCAACTGTCCCTGGTTACGGTAACGCCGCGTCCCTTGAGCATTTTGGCCTGGTCCCAACTCATATTCTTCAAACTGGTCATGGTGCCAAAAACTATATCCCACTGCCGGATGGCCGTTTTTACCACGGTCTTCTTGGCCTTGGGGTAGGAAGGCTGGTACTTCTCCAGCCAGGACAACAGTTTCTCCGGTTCGGGGCCGATGCCCACCTTGGCAAGGGGCTTGTCCACATCTATGCGTATGGCGAGGGCGCCGTTAAGCTTATTGGCCTTCGCCTTGTCCCAGGGCATGGCCAGCAGGTCTTTCAGGTCCTTGAGCGCCTCCGCTTTGCCCAGCAGTTCCGGACCTTTCCTGTCGTCGGCAGCCGAAAGGTTGAAGGCTTCCCTGTCCTTGAGGAAAGCAGCCGCGGCCGCGGGATTGCCGCTGGAGATGGCCGCCTCATAGGCCCGCAGGCGGTCCGCCGCATTCTGCGCGAACGCCGTATCGCCGCAAAGCAGGAACAGCGCCGCTATGGCGGCGAAGACCGGCTTTCTGGCGAGCAGGGCGTTCATAACCTACGGCTTGAGCCGTTCCTCCATCATGTCACGCAGGAAATCGTCCCAGAGGGAATCCCGCGCGAACAGCAGTTTCTCATAGTTGGCAGAATTATAGCGCATGGCCGGAATATAGATGGCCAGGCCATGGGCATGGGACACGAATGGAAGGGCGGTGTCACGCACCAGCAGGGTACCGGAAATATAATTCTGCAGGTCCGCGGAGGCGTTCTTTACCTCCTGGCTCCTCGCCAGCAGGTCGCTGACGTTCCCCAAATAATCATAAAGGTCCTTGGAATCCTTCATGCTGAAGTTATACGTAACGTCCACCGCGTTCCTGGAAGTCGCCACGGCAAATGCTTTAGGGTCCGCCTTAACCGCGGAGACCCATTTGTTAAGCCTGCCGACGAACCCTGGAAGCGCGGAGGAGCGGATAGCCGACAATGTCACCCTGGAGTTGTAATAAGCGCCATAAGCGTCAACCATCAGGGCGCCCAGCTGTTCAGAGTTCATCCCGGGGTTTGCGGCCAGCGGCCCCAGGATATCGGCATATGGGTAGCTGTCGCCGGGGACGACCTCTTCCGAACCTACTATCACGTCAGCGGCGTCCTTGAATTCATAGGCCACGCCGGCCATCTGCATGAGGCAGGCGTCGGTGGCGAAAACGTCTATGCGACGGCCCAGGAACTGGCGCACCTGGCCGAGCGCACGGCCGAGCTGGTCCACCTCCATATGATTCCGGCTGACGTCGTCATAGGCTATGCCCAGGCGCCCGTTGCCGTGGTTCCAGATCACTACCGCGGTATGCTTGGCGGGGAAACGGCGAACTGCGCGCTTCACAAAGCGCACCAAATTGGCGGAGCTGCCCATGTCGGCGTCGTTTGAGGAATAGAAGGGCACCGAGGTTATGCGGTTGGCGTCGTTGTCGCGGGTGACATAGATGCTCTTTGAACCGCGCTGGAACTGCAGATTGCGGGCCCCGGAACCATCCTCGCCCAGTATGCCGTATTCCACCACCACAGCCATCCGGTCTGTGGACCCGACCTTCTCCATGTCGTTGATGCTCTTATTGGCGTAGCCGAGTATTCCAAGGTCATTCACCCCGTTTATGAACACCATCACCAGCCACTCGCGCTCCGCGGCTTGCGCGGCCTGGCCCTGGGGCGCGGCGGCGACCGGAGCCGGCGCCGGGGCGGCGGCAGCGGGCTGGGGCAGGTCCTTATATAGGGAATCAAAAGAGACATCCTGGGCTTTCAGGCCCATCGTCAGCGCGGCCAAGGCCGCGAAGGTTACCAGCAATATCCGCCTCATAGTGTCCTCAAGTATATTCTTGCGCATGAGTTGACTTTAATCAAAGGCCTTCCGGCCTACAGGCGCGTAGGACCAAAGACCCACAAAAGCACATTCAGGGAGTATCGACGGCGCCCAATATATATTATAAGGGCATATCTTGACTTGTCAAGGGGAGGGGAGCCAACAGCAGAGTAAGACTAAAACTTCTTCTTAAGCGTTATGCGCTGCGTACCGCCCAGCCGGCCCTCCGGACTCATGGCATAGTCCAGGTCTGCGTTCATGAATTTTATACCCGCCCCCGCGCTGAACGCGCCGGCGGCGCTCTGGTCGGGCATGCCGTTTACCCCGCCGCGCAGGCTCAGGCCATAGGCGCTGCCAGCACCGCCGAACAAGGCATACTCGCTGCCAAGGCTATAGGTGGTGTACTTGTCGTAAACATAGCGCTTGGCGTCGAAATTCAGCATTACACCAGCTATAGGCATGAACACCACACCCGCGCTTACACTTAGCGGCAACTGGTCCCTTTGGGAAATATACTTAATGCCGGGGCCTATGTTCTGCACCGCTACGCCTATAGTGACCGGCACGGCCCTTAAACCGCGCTTTAGCCCCAGGTCCACCGCATAGCCGGTGCCTTTTGTCCCCGCTATGGAACTTTCTATGTATTTCACAGCCCCGCCGGCACTGTAGGCCCCGAACTGTTTTGCCACAGCCACGCCCGCCGCCTGGTCATAGGCGCTATAGCCGCCGGTCTTAGCCCGGGTGGCCGTGCGGCCTTCCATATCCCCGGCTGAAAGCCTTGTGAAACTTACGCCCAGCTTCCACCCCTGCGGCATGCCAAAGCCTGCACCTACAAAGTCGTGCATGCTGCCCAGGTACCAGGCGCTGTGGCTTAGCGCCGCCTCGCCTTTAGCCATGGAAGCAATCCCCGCTGGGTTATAGCTTATAGCGCCTATCCCCATAGCCGAAGCCGCCCCCGCCGAAGACATGGCCCCCGCCCGCGCATCCGTGTCTATGCGCAGGAACTCGGCGCCGCTTTCAAGGGCCTCGCCGATCTTGGCCGAAGGCACCAGCAGGAACAGCAGCAATAGGCCGAACGCCCACGGCCGCGAAAGCAAATAGACCACACTGTTGGCCGCATCATGTTGAGGGTTATTTTTATTAGTCATAAGCCCTCCTCACCGGACCACGGCAAATTTGCCGGTCCTCTTGATCTTCTGCCCGCCCTTACGGGCCTCTATGAAGTAGAGGTACACCCCGCTGGGAATATGGCCGCGCCAGGCGTATTCATAGGCGTAGCGCTGGTCTATAACAGCGGGCATGGCTGTAAGCGTGGCCTCATGCGCCTCACGGCCGCTTACCGTGTACACCTTGATATCCACAGAATCGGCTATGCCGCATTCCATGTGGAAGATGGGGGCCACCCCGCCCTTCGCCGGGTTGGGATAGACATAGACCTCACCCAGAACAAAGGCTGCGGAAGGCCCGGCTTCCTGCATGCCGACCACGGGCTGCTCGCCTGCGGGGCGGACTATTTTGGCCTCCGCTATAGTGGACACCACCACCTGATATAGTGAGAAGTGCCCAACTTTGGCCTTCACAACTTTTTCGGCGGTGTCTATAGTGGAAGTTAAAGGCTCCCAGTCTTTGCTGGCCGGATTCCAATAGGCGACCTGAAGTTTTTCCTTTTTCGGGTCGTAGTTCTCGTAAGGCAGCGAGATCTCCACGGGTTCTTCGAACACCGTGCCCTCTGGACCGAACTCAAAGGGGTCTCCGCGGCGGGCAAAGCCCTTGCCGGAAGCTTTCTTGTCGCGCTCAAGACGCTCGGCAAGCCGTTCAGCAACTATCAGCACACTTATGTCTGCGTCCTCTTTCAGCGCCTTGGAGCCTATCTCAACACGGGCCCTGAAACGGTGTTCCCATTTGCCTCCATGCCCCTTACGGACGCGGCCAGGATTTATCACGCGCAGGGAATCCTCGGCGATAAAGGCCGTATCGTCATCAAAAGAGCCCTCAACAGCGACGACGCTCACCGCATCCTGAGGCAGTACGGCTATCAAGGCCTGCCGGTCGAACTTTACTGTAACGTTAAAGAGTTTTTCTTTAACTTTCCTGACGCATTTCCCCCGGTCTTTCCCACAATCGCTTTGGTCGCGGGCAGGGCCGTCCACCGCATAGATCGGCGCGGCAAGGGCCGCGCCATTGATCCTCGTTATGCGGATGGTCCCCTCGTTGAAACCAGCGCCACCGGCGCTGGACACTGTCAGCCTGGCCTCAACATACTTGCCTTCGCTCTTGAGATTGATGACCTGCGGATCGAAGTTAAGAGCAACCTCAGCCGAGCCCGTCTGCCCACGGACCTGTATTGCCGCCGTACGGGCGGGCTCGGCGTTGCCCACATTGTCCACCGACCACCAGGCCACGCTGTGCGGGCCGGGCGCCAGCGTGAAACTGCTGGCAAAAACCACAGGCGTGGAACCATCTATGGAATAGGTTATGGCCGCAATACCGCTATAAGCGTCCGCGCCGGCCAGCCACATGTAAGTATCGGACGATATTGTGAGCCGGCCAGCCGTTTCAGTAGAGGGGGCCAGTGAGAAACCCAGCTCCGTGAACGGCGGCGTTCCGTCGGAGACAAGCGCCAGCGTCTTCGCCTGCGAGGCATTGCCCAGCCGGTCTTTGGCGTAATACCCATAGAGGTGCGCGCCCTCGGCGGCCGTAAAGGCTCCGGTATAGGCTACATAGACATCAGTGGAGTCGGCCACAAAAATGGCCGCCAGCCCGCTGGCCGCACCCGAGGAGGGCGGCTCCACGGCCGAAAGGGCGATCATGGCCGAGGTGGAAACGAACAACTGGCCGCCCTGGAATACCGGGCCGGTTATGGCGTATTCCGTCTCGGGCGCGCTATTGTCCACGGAGAAAGCCGCGCTGCTGGCGGGCTCGACATTGCCGGCTTTGTCCACGCTGTAGTAGGCGAGCGTGTGGAGGCCTTCGCCAAGGATATTGAGCGGCCCCGCAACCACAGCCACGGCGCCGCCATCTATGGAGGCATAAGTGAACTCCACACCTACACCCTGACGGTCGCCGGCCAGCAGCATGTCGTCAGTGGCCGACAGCAGCAGCGGTGTAGCGGAATTTATAAAGACCGCCTCACCGGCGAACTTCGGCTCTCCGACGTTCAACATGGTCAAAGGCGCAATAGTGTCATGCACCACCTCAAAGAGCCCGGAAACCGCCCGCGTGGAGTTGTCTGCGGCGTCCGCGGCAATAACTTCAAGCCGCCACAGGCCGTCGTCCAGGGCCATAGGGTCAAGCGCCTGGCCATTAACTACACTCACGGAGGCCGGGCGTTCACCGCGGGGCGTGCCCTTATCCAGCGCCTGCACCAACAAGGCGCTTACCGACGGCGCCTGGTCAAGGTTATCAGCCACGGAGAAGCCGATATTTATAACTCCCTCCCCGGCCACGTAGACGCCGCCGGCGGGCGGGGAGGCGATGAAAACTTCTGGCGCGGCAAAGTCCACATTCAAAGAAATACTTGCCGTAGACGAATTGCCGGCATAGTCCAGGCAATACCCGGAAACTATCTGCCCGGCGCCCTCGATATTAACGGTCTTTGCTACGACACAATACTCAACCCCAGACAGCACATCGCTGCCGGCAAAACTTACATCCACCGGGGTATTGTTCCATCCCTTACTGTTGGGGACGGGCAATTGGGCGGCAGTGACAACAGGTTCCGTGATATCCCGGCTCACCGCTGCCGTGGAGTACGCCACATTACCCGCGATATCACGGCACCACCCAAGAACAGCCAGCCCCTTCCCCTCAACGGACACTGTGGCGGAAGAACATTCGGAGATCCCAGAAAGAGTGTCCGTACCACGGAACATCACGGAAACGTCGGTATTGTTCCAGCCTGCGGCGTTGGGAGCCGGCTCCAGCAGATAGTCGACTACCGGCTTGGAAGTATCCACCCCGAATCGCACCGATCTTTCCACTTCCAGATTGCCCGCCTTGTCTTCGGCATAATAATTCAGCACATGCCGCCCATCCTCGGAAACGGTTATCTGACCCAAGTATTCAATGTATGCCCCCCCATCCAATGAGTAGAGCACCCGGCCCGCACCGGATAGGGCGTCAGCCGCCGAAAGAGTGATTTTCACTTCGGAAGAATACCAGCCGCCGCTCATGGTACCGGAAAGCGTTGCGGTGCTGACAGGCGGGGTTTTATCTATTTTCAGGCCAGACACCAGCGCAACCCTGGAATTATCGGCATAGTCCCAAGCCAGGACCGATGTGGAAACGCTCAATCCCTCTCCGACCAGCGTCATATCAGCCGGGCAGGATTTAATACCCGACAACCCATCAGAGCAGGTGAACTTAATTGCCACGTCGGAATTATTCCAGCCTGCCGCATTGGGCGCGGGCTCCGCCACGTAAGATAAGCCTGGCGGCGTGGTATCAACACTTACCGTGAAGGCCGCGGTAGACGACCAACCGGCAAAATCACGGCAATAACCAGAAACCGGGATGCCCTCTCCCTCACCGCTCAAGGTAAAGGAAGAAGAACAGTACTCAATGCCGGAGATCGTATCGGTTCCGGCAAAAATTACATCAACAGCGGTATTGTTCCACCCCGCATTATTAGGCACTGGCAACAGTGAATAACTCAAAACAGGGGCCGCTGTATCAATCTTCACATAGTTCAGTTTCCAGGCCTCTGTATTCGCCACGTTGTCTACAGCGTAGTATTCAATAGTGGCAAGCCTCTGCGAAGTTATTGTGAATGTGCCGGAATAAGCCACAAACACATCTCCATTGATGGAGTAATACGAGGTACCCAACCCGCTAAGTTCGTCTGAGGAGCCAATGCTCACAACCACTGGCGAGACCCGCCAGTCATTACGCCCCCGCTCCGAACTGAACGTGGCGGTGGAAACAGGTGCGCCACCGTCAACATATAACAGCGAGAACTTTTCAACCTCAACATTGCCCGCACTATCCACACTGCGGAACCTCACAATCCGTTCACCTTCTTCCAACGTGAACGGAGCGGAATACTTTTCAAACACGGTTTCAGTTCCGGAACCGACCCGGAATTCGGTATAGGCCAACCCTGTTGAATTCCCGAAGACCACAGGATCCTGCGCGGAAAAAGCCACGGAGCTTTTTGCGGCAATGAACCGCCACTCCCCATTGGGATAGTTCGGACCCAATATTTCCAGCGTCGTTACGGGGGCAGCGCGATCCTTGACAACCCCGAAAACAGAGAACAGGGAGGCTATTTGCGTCACAGGGACCGTAATCTTAAAGTTGTCCCGGTCCAAACTCTGATTGTCCAGTTTGACCCAACCCTTGTCCGCAAAATATTCATATACCGCCAGATCGTCAAGGGTAAGACCTGACCCCTCAAATGTGGCCGTAGAGAACGAGAACGTAAGCATGGCCGGGGGGTCATAGGAACCATCCGGACCAACCAGATACAAGTTACTTACCGGCAATAGCCCCGCTACTGCGGCGGAACCCATAACCACCACAGCCCCCGAAGACTCCGCCGGAATGTGCGCCATAAACATTTCCTTCTGAGAGGAAAGGCTCAACTCGGGGGAACCGTTCACCATCTCCGTGCTTACAACTACTACCACATTGTTCTTGGCGGTTACCGCATATCCAAGATTCAAGTTCTCCGTCTCAAGCCCGGCTGTATTGCGAGCCTTCACCCTTGCGTAATACGTCGCGGCCTCGGCCAGGCCGGCAAAAACTTCTGCCGTTTCCGGAATCCACCCACTGTCTGCCGTCAAGGGAACAAAAAGCTCCGAGGTCGAAATCTCAACCAGATACTCAGTTCCAGCAGGATTCGCGCCCCCAGTCCAAACAACGCTCATGGAGGACAGGCCGACCCAGGCAAATGCGCTGAAATGTTCTTTAAAACCGAGGACACGGTTATAACCGGGGTCCGCGACAAAAAGCATTCGTTTGCCCCCAACCA
>Ga0209749_1002008_pt1 | contig 15174 bp, 12 predicted proteins | sample EPASupsiteSAE347_FD_187267 | JGI IMG/M metagenome (GOLD analysis project Ga0209749, IMG submission 187267) | Bioremediated contaminated groundwater from EPA Superfund site, New Mexico - Sample SAE3-47 (SPAdes) (version 2) | ecosystem: Environmental > Aquatic > Deep subsurface > Groundwater >... | reverse complement strand
TCCCAAAGCAACAGCTGTTTTTAATTCCTTTGGCACGCAGAATTCGGTGATCGAGGTAAAGTAAGCGTCATAACTCAAATGCCCCCATCTTGTTAAGTCGTGTAAGATTTTAAGAAGATGGGGGTTTTTATTATGAAATACATATACGGGCCGGTAAATTCGCGCAGGATCGGCAGGTCTTTAGGGATCTCGTTGACTGATTTTAAGACCTGTAATTTCGACTGCGTCTATTGCCAACTGGGCCGGGCCAAGAGCCGCTATCAGCAAAGAAAGGAATACGTAAAGATCGAGGAGATCTTCGCGGAGTTCCGTTCGTGGATAGAGAACAACCCGGACCAGGCAAAGCAGCTGGATTATATCACCCTTTCCGGAACAGGGGAGCCGCTGTTGAATATCCGGATAGACGAGCTGATCAGCCGGATAAAGAAATCTACTTCTGTCCCGGTGTGCGTGATCACCAATTCTTCCCTGTTGAGTTCTGTCCAGGCGCGGGCGCAGCTGGCCCTGGCTGACCTGATAGTCCCGTCTTTGGACGCGGTAACCGAGGAGATATTCCAGGCGGTTGACCGCCCGGATCCGGGGATAAAGGTGGGGGATATAATAAGCGGGTTGGTCGAACTGAGAAAAGAGTTCAAAGGAAAGATCTGGCTGGAGGTAATGCTGGTCAAAGGCAAGAACGATTCTTCGGGGCATATCCAGCGGCTCAAAGAAGCGATCGACCGGATCAATCCGGATAAGGTGCAGTTGAATTCCCCGGTGCGCAATACCGCGGAAAAAGATGTCTTCCCCGTTGATCAGGAACGCTTACAGCAAATACGGGATATTTTAGGCGAGCGCTGCGAAGTTTTCTAGAGCGACAAGTCAAAACGTCATTATAATCAAGAAGAGGCCGAAGTGAATAAGAATACTTTAATCCTGCTCGGGGTATTGATAGCGGTTATCGCTTTTTTAAGCGGAGTCGCTTTTATGGAAATGCGCGTCGGCAGTCAGCTGACGAACGCCATAAATAACCAGCAGCAGGATATTGCCGGGATCTCGCAGCAGATCAGCCAGTTAAAGGCGATGCTGGAGAAATTCCCCTTGAATGAGATAAACGATCAGCAGGCCAAGATCAACGGGATCTCCCAGCAATTGAGCCAGATGAAGGATCTGATAGCCAAAGGCCAGAAGCCGTCCGGCGGGATACCTGAGGATTTCACTAAAGTCTATACTATACCTGTTGGAGAGTCGCCTTTACGCGGGGCTGCCGCGGCTAAAGTCACCATAACCGGTTTTCTTGACGTGGAATGCCCTTTCAGCAGCCGTTTCCATCCGGTGATCGCGCAGGTCCTTGAGGCGTATCCCGGAAATGTCAATTATATGGTCAAACATTTTCCCTTGTCTTTTCACGCTAACGCGAAGCTAGCTGCCAAGTTCATTTTGGCTGCAGGCAAACAGGGAAAGTACTGGGAGATGCTGGATATTATCCTGAAGGATAACAAAGATCTTTCGGAGAAGCGGTTAGAAGGAATGGCTAGCAGCATTAAATTGGATTTAACCCGGCTCAAGGCGGATATTAAAGCTAACGACGCGCAGTGGGAAAAGCTGATTCAGGAAGATTTTGATCTCGGGGCCTCGGTTCAAGTTTCCGGGACACCGACATATTATATAAACGGCCGTAAGACCAAGGCCCGTAATTTAGAGGCGTTCAAGGCCGAAATAGACGCGATCTTAAAGAAATAAACCCGGTTGAGGATCTATCGCGATAAAACGGGTGGCAAAGATATTTGCGCCCATAGCTCAATTGGATAGAGTATCAGCCTTCGAAGCTGAGTGTTGCTGGTTCGAGTCCAGCTGGGCGCATAAAACTCTCCTGAGGATTTGTTAAAATTACGATTGCAAATCAGGGCAATTTAAGATAAAATACTACAGATAATTTACTGAAAATCAGGTTTTCGGACCGCTAACCCTGAAGGACAGCGGCATATAAATAGTCTTCGGGCCGCTAGCTCAATTGGTAGAGCAGGACCCTCTTAAGGTCAAGGTTCGTGGTTCGATTCCACGGCGGCTCATTTTTTATCTCTTACAGGTCGAAAGGTCAGGCAAAGGCTGAAAGGCCGAGGTGAATCCAGATGTCTGAAGGCCAGACTCCCACGGAGCAAAGGCAGTTCCCCAGGATAAACGTCGCTACCGCAGTAAGCTTCGCGATCGTCATGCCAGCCTATGAAACAGGCTCAACAGAAGATATCAGCCAGGGCGGGTTATGTCTTAAGGTTAACCGGGTATTGCCGCTAGGCACTGTCCTGCGCCTGGAATTCGACCTGCCCGGCGACAAACCCGAACATATCGAAGTATTGGGCAAGGTTGTCTGGCAACGGCCGGATACCGCCGCCATTTTTTCCACTGGAATTAAATTTCTATCCTAATAGATAATCAAGATGCCGAAAAAACACCCCAGACTTATAGGACCCCTCACATTCGTTCGGGGTCAAATTTTCTCCGCCTCCGGCGGATCAAATTTGAGGAGCTTCTAAATGTTAGATATAAAATTCATCCGGGAAAATCAGGAAGTAGTGGAAAAAGCCTTAAAGGACCGTAATTCCAAATTCGACCTGGGCCAGGTATTGGAGCTGGATAATTCCCGGCGCAAGATCCTGGTTGAGCTGGAAGATTTGCGGGCCCAGAAGAACAAGGCTAATGACGAGATCAGTGTCCTGCTGAAAGAGAAGAAAGACCCTAAAGAGCGTATCTCCTCGATGAAATACATCGCCGAGAAGATTGACCGGCTGGATGCTCAGATGAAGGAAAGCGACGCTAATCTTAACCAGTTGCTTTTGACCATTCCCAATATCCCGCATTCAAGTGTTCCTGTAGGCGCTCCGGACCAGGCCCGCGTTGAGCGTTCCTGGGGTACTGCCCCGAAATTCGATTTCAAGCCTTTAACCCATGTGGAGATCTGCCAGAATCTGGATATCGTGGATTTTGCCCGGGGAACCAAGCTCAGCGGAGCGAATTTTCTTCTCTTCAAAGGTTGGGGCGCTAAATTAGAACGGGCTTTGATCAATTTCATGCTTGATCTGCATACCAAAAAGCATAACTATACTGAGATCTCTCCGCCGTACCTCGTCAATCGCAAGACCATGACCGGCACAGGCCAGCTGCCCAAGATGGAAGAGGATATGTATAAATTAAAGGATGATGATCTTTACCTCATTCCTACGGCAGAAGTCCCGGTGACCAATATTTTTAGCGATGAGGTTTTGAACGAAGAGGACCTGCCTAAATATTTGACCGCCTACACAGCATGTTTTCGCAGGGAAGCCGGTTCTTACGGCAAAGATACCCGGGGAATGATGCGCGTGCACCAGTTCGATAAAGTAGAGATGGTCAAATTCGTCAAACCTGAAGATTCTTACGCTGAACTGGAAACTCTGGTAGGCAACGCCGAAGAGGTTTTGCAGGCTCTGGGCCTGTCTTACCGGGTAATATCCTTAACTACCCAGGATATTAGCTTCGCGGCCAGTAAATGTTATGACCTGGAGGCTTACGCCGCTGGCGCGGATAAATGGCTGGAGGTATCCAGCTGCTCGAATTTCGAGAATTTCCAGGCCCGCAGGGCGAATATCCGTTTCAGAAGGAAAGACACCAAGAAAATGGATTTCGTGCATACACTAAACGGTTCAGGGGTCGCGTTAGCCAGGACGGTGATCGCGATATTGGAGAATTATCAGCAGAAAGACGGGTCGATCCTGATCCCGGAATGCTTAAGGAGCTATCTCGATGGGCAAGAACGGATTTCTTAAGGACGATGCAGGCGGCAGTATGGATTTCAGCAAGCTTGATCCGGGTTTAGAATCGGGCGGAGAGATAAAAAAGCCCAAACTCAGGGAGATACTGGACAAGGCACTGAGCATATTAAAGCTCACCGCCGGGTTATCTTTACTTTGTTTTGTCTACGGCTATTCAGTAAATTTTCTGAAAGAACTGGGCCTGGCGGATAAATCCATGCAGGAGTATTTCTGGTCCGGCATATCCGCGTTCATCATCATCCATTTTTTTGTTTACGAACTGTCTGTTGTTTATCAGAAAGGCCAGAAGATATTAGCTTTTATCTTCAAATTCTTCGCGCCTCTGGTCAAAGTCGCTCCGTATGTTCTGCCCATATATACCATCTTGATCTTTTGCGTATATCCGTTATTTAACCTGTTCTGGCCGTCTAAGGGCATGACCGCTTTTTTTATCGCCCTGGGCAGCTTTAGCCTGTGCCTGCACCTGGTTTTTGGGGCTAAGTCCTTAAGGTCGAAGCAGGGGGATTTCCTGAAATCCAATTACATTTTCGGGTTTTCGCTGGTTTATATACTTAACGTGATCCTGATAGCTTTCTGTTTGAGCCTGATAATCGATAAATTCTCCTTCGTGGATTATTTTAACGGCTCTTTCCAGACAGCTATAAAGATATTCCAGACAGTATTCAATCAGATGTTTCTCCCGAAATAAGCTTTAAACACACAAGTATTTGGTGAGGTGGCTGAGCGGTTGAAAGCGGCAGTCTTGAAAACTGTTGTGGGCGTAAGTCCACCGTGAGTTCAAATCTCACCCTCACCGTAAATTTATCTTCGCATTCGACGGGGACATTTCTTACCTGTCGAACCCAATTAGCGGCGCTAAGAGAAGTGTCCCCTAATACCTGGGAATCGTGAAATAACTTTGTTCCTAATATACAAAGTGTTATAATAAGCTCATATAGAAGGAGTTTTGAATGAGCCGCAATAAAAAATTTGCTTAGCCCAGAGGAGTATTTGACTCTGGGTTTTTTATTGCCTCTTACGACATAGCGGGTCCTGTCTATGAGCCACCTCGCCGTGCTCACTTACGTTGCGCGCGGCAAGGTCTCTGGCTCACAGCCACCCGCTAATGATAATAGCTAAGTAATCCGAAATGCAGAAAATAGATTAATTGACGCTTGCATTCTGTAGAAGTAGAATAGTGCATATATAGCTATGGATATTTGGAGTAGAAAGAAACGTAGCGAGGTGATGTCGAGGATTCTGGGTTCAAATACTACTCCTGAATTGGCTGTAAGGAGAATTTTGTCCAGGCTTGGATACAGATTCCGTTTGCATTCTAAGTCTCTACCGGGACGGCCTGACATAGTCTTGGCAAAATACCAGGCAGCAATCTTTGTTCATGGGTGTTTTTGGCATTTTCATCAGGGATGCCGGGATGGGAGAATCCCGGATTCAAGAAAGAAGTTCTGGAGTGCCAAATTACTTAAAAATAAGCAAAGAGATAGACAAAATGTGATTGATTTGAGAAAACTGGGTTGGAAAGTTTTGATTTTTTGGGAATGTGAAATAGAAAAGAAACCACATAGTGTAGAAACGAAACTTATTAAGCATCTAGTGAAGCGGGGTTAGAATGCCAGAGATTAGACATGTTGATCTTTTTGCTGGGACAGGAGGGATTTGTACGGGTTTTCATGCTGCTGGAATAAAAACACTTTTAGCAATCGAAAAAGTAGAAAGTTGTGTTGAGACATATAAGGCAAATCACAAAACCGTTCCTGTTATTAGAAAAGATATCCGTAAAGTAACGGCTAAAGAAATAAAACAATTAGTTAAATTGCCAATTCATGTTGTTTCTGCTGGCATGCCTTGTGAAACTTTTAGTACGGCAGGTTCTACGTCTAGAAGCTCTTACGATCATCGGCAATTTCTCTTTATGGAAGCTGTAAGGATTGCAAAAATAGTTAAAGCTAAGTTGATTTTGTTCGAAAATGTTCCTGCTATCAAGACCAAAACTACCCAAAAGGGTGGCGGGTCATTGATTGTTGATAAGATATATGATGAGCTTTCCGCTCAAGGATATAAATATTGTATTGAAACTATACTCAATGCATCCAATTTTGGTGTTCCGCAATACCGCGAGAGATTTTTTATATTAGCGACAAATGATAAAAGACTCCAGTCAAAACTAAAAGTCCCGGTTTCGTGTCATAATGGAAAGATAAGTGTCAATCAGGCTTTTGCTGGTCTTCCTCCTGTAAACCCGAACACAGATGATGATATTGAGAGTTACCTTAATCGCGAGTCTGATTATTCGACTCTAATGAAAGACAATGTTTTCTGGCGTTCAGAAGATGAATTAAAGCGATTAACATACCATATTGCTCCTAATCATCGCCAGGGAACCTTAGAAAGGTTTTTACTTATTAAGCCAGGCGAAGGATTGAAAGATTTGTTTGATAAGTTAGATAGGCGTACAATTGTTAGATTGCAGGAGAAGAAGGTGTTGCCAAAGAAGTGGTATATTCAACGTAATAGAAGACTAATAGGAGAATGCCCCAGTGTTACGGTGACCTCACATTGTCTTGATGAGTTGGTGCATCCTGATGAGAATCGGGCTTTAACTGTCCGGGAGGTTGCCAGATTGCAAAGTTTTCCTGATGTTTATGATTTTAAGGGCGGACCGCTGATATGTCCCCACATGTATGAGACCCAAGATAAGTATGAACAGGTCGGAGATGCAGTTCCGCCTTTGCTTGCGTATGCTTGGGGCAAAGTTATTAACGAGATCTTTTTAAAATCTAATGGACTATAACGAATTCTGTATAAAGAGATATAGCGAAATTTATATGAGAATACTTGCCGAATATGGCAAGTATTCTCAAACAGTTGAAAGGGCTGCTCAGAAACAATCAATCAGGGATACTGCAATAGAAGCGTTGAAGCAATACGGCAATATTGATGCTGAGAGAATATGGCAGGCTATTTATGCAGCCCATATCCATAGGAAATCAGGGGTCGCGGAAGTTAAAATTATCAATTCTGTAATATCGGCTGATAATAGTTGGAAGAAATCGAGTGGACATGCTTTTGAAGAAGCATTTGAGATTCTAGGTAATGATTCATTAAATGGAACGGGTATAAAGCTTTATCTGCAACGGGATATTACCAGTCTCATTCATAGCAATAAGCTTTCTAATGAAGAAAGAGACATTGGGTGGTTGAAAGATCAACTTGAAGTTAGCAATTTTGATTTGTTTATGACCGTCGAGGAGAATAAGAACGAAAAATTATTTGCTTGCGTACAGACTAAGACGAGTATTCGCGATAGAGTGACGAGAGACCGAGAACCTTCCACTTATGCGATGCAAGCATTCTTTTGGTCGATAGCTGTTGTTCTGGATGGTAAGTTTCTTGGGCTTCCAAAATTCAAGTATATGGTTAATGGTGGGTCGACTGGATTTCCTACTAATGGATGGCATGGTATGTATGTTTTTTCGGATAAATTCTCTGGTGATAGAATATTTCCAGTTGGGACAGGTTTAAAGACTTTTTCAAATCATGCTCAACAGGCAGCGAAAGCCTGGTTAACACAAAGACAATGGATGGATCCAAAATGGCGTCCGTCTTCTGAATAAAAAGGCGGAATTTTAGTCCATCACGCAGGTAAGACTAAGGAAGTGAATAATACTTTTATTAGCATGGTGATGATTAAATTAGAAATGGTTTAAAATGAGAGATATTCTTGTTAAGAATAAAGTTTCTTTAAAAACGATTGATCTGTTTTGTGGCTGCGGGGCAGTTTCCCTGGGTTTGAAGAGAAAAGGTTTTAAAATAGTTGCTGGAGTCGATAATAATCCGATCGCTTGCAAAACATATAGAAAAAATCATCCCCGTGTTGTTCTTTTAGAAAAAGATATAAAGAAAGTTGATCCAAGGAAAATACGGAATAAACTTCTTAAAGGAAAAGATATTGATCTTTTGGTTGTTTGTTCTCCTTGTCAGCCATTTAGCAGTCTAAACCAAAAATCCAGAGGCGATATTCGCCAGTTACTAATTCATCAAGCCTGCCGTTTTGCGAAAATCCTTAAACCAAAAGTAATTTTCTTCGAGAATGTCCCAGGTTTAGCTGCCTTTCCTAAGATATTAACTAAGTTAAATTCAGATTTAGAAGCAATTGGATATGTTCTTTCAGAACCTGCTAAGTTGAATGCTGCGGATTTTGGAGTTCCACAAAGAAGATTTCGTTGCATTATGATAGCAAAAAGAATGAAAAAGATCGCGAAGACTAAGAAGATCTCCTTTTTACTTAATCCTGTTACACCAAAAGGAAAGAGGGTAACAGTTAAGAAGGCTATTGGGAACTTACCGAGTCTTAAGTCTGGAGAGATTGATAAATCCGATAAACTACATTTTGCTAGAAATCATCAACCCATAGTTTTGAGACGGCTAACCCATATTCCCAAAAATGGCGGAAGTCGATTCAGTCTTCCAAAATTCTTGGAATTAAAATGTCATAGGAATCACAAAGGACATCCTGATGTCTATGGCAGAATGAGATGGAGTTCAATCGCGCCAACATTGACCACTGGTTGTACGGATATTACTAGAGGACGTTTTGGACACCCGGAAGATAATAGGGCAATTACCCTGCGTGAGGCAGCAAGATTGCAGACTTTTCCCGATTCTTATAAATTTTCTGGTAATGCGCAGGAAGTTGCAACACAAATTGGGAATGCTGTCCCGGTAAAATTTGTTGAGATAATCGCCTCCAAATTGAGGAATGAAATAACTAAAAGAACATGAATAAATTTAACTATACGTCGGATCAATTAAAAGCCATAGATCACAGGAATGGCAATCTTCTTATTCTTGCTTGTGCCGGAAGCGGGAAGACGGAAGTTATAGCTCGCCGTATTGCTATGCTTGTAAAGGAAGGAATCCCCAAAAAAGAGATTATAGCTTTTACTTTTACTGAGAAAGCAGCTGCGGAATTAAAGGCTCGAATTCGATATCATCTAGAAGATATTATTCCTGATAATCCTGCTTTAGGTGATATGTATGTAGGTACTATTCATAGTTTTTGTTTGAATTTCTTAAAAGAAATTGACTCGGCATACCGCAAATACGAAGTTATGGATGAAGCCCGCCAGGCGGCTTTAATAATGACAAATTACAATAGTATCGGGCTCAATAAGCTGAGAGGTCAGGTTAGAACCGGTGGTTATTGGCAAACTTTAAGGCGATTTATCGTTACTTTAAATATAGTCTTTCAGCAAAATATTAATACTAAATTAATTGCCGACAACGATGTGCGAGATGCCATTGATAATTATGACAAGATTGTTTCCAGTAGTCCCAATTATTTTTTTGATTTTAATCAAATCATCTTGAAACTTTTGGAAAAATTAAAGGAAAATCCTTCTCTATTAAGAGAAATTCGAAAACGTTTTAAGTATTTGGTAGTTGATGAATATCAAGACGTTGATGATAGACAAGAAGAATTGATTGATTTACTTTCTGAAACAGGACGGAAAGTATTTGTTACAGCTGTTGGCGATGATGACCAGGCGATTTATGGATGGCGAGGCGCGAGAATAAAAAATATTCTTAACTTTAAGAAGAAATATAATCCTGTTACTGTTGTTGGCTTAACGTTTAATTTTAGAAGTACTTTTGCAATTGTAGAAATTGCTAATAATGCGGTGAGGCAGATCCCGGTACGTATTGGCAAGGAAATGTTTGCGAGGCATTGGAATGGAAATAGTTTTGTGGAGACCCAAACAGAAAAAGAAGACATTCAGGCTAGAATTTTTAAATCTGACGAAGATGAAGCGAATTGGGTGGCTGAACGCATAAAGCAACTCAGGGGAACCATTGTAACTGAAAAGAATGGTGAGCGAGCTATTGATTATGCAGATTTTGCGATTTTGTTGAGAAGTGTGAGGACTTCCGGGAGAATTTTTTCGGATGCATTGGAAAAAAATAAGATTCCAGTTGTTATAAAAGGTGCGGGCGGATTATTTGAAGACAAAGCAGTATTGCTTATACATGCAACCTTTTGTTTATTAGCAAGATGCAAGTTTAGGTATGAATATTTTGATGAAAAAGGAGAATTGGACGAACCGGGAATAAGGGATTTTATCCGAGTTAAAATCAGGGAGTTGGATAAATCGGGTTTTATTGTACAAGCAAACGAAAACATTTTTCTTGAATGGGTGGCCAAGAAAAAAGAAGAGTTGGATAAACGTAACTTGGAGAAAGAGGAAAGAGGACATCTCGCAAGGCGAATTTATCCTCAAGCAATCTTTCGAGAGATGCTTAATGCTCTTGGCATTGCGAAAGGAAAACCATGGGACCAGAGCATTCTCTTTAATCTGGGGAGGTTGAGCAGTTTAATTGCTCAATTTGAAGCTGTCCATCAGTGGATTACTCCCGACCATTTAGTTTCTCTCTGTATTTTTTTGGGTGGTTGGGCTGCGGGTGAAGTGGATGAAGGGGGAGTTGATGAGACTATTACTCCCAATGCTGTTCAAATTTTGACTGTTCATTCCGCTAAAGGGCTTGAGTGGCCAGTCGTTTTTTTGCCTCGAATTTCTAGCGCAAATTTCCCAAGTAGTAGAAGAAATGGATGCCCGGAAACATTCTTAGATCCAAGCATTGTAAGCTTACAAGACTATATAAGCGGAGATGAGGGAGAACGAAGACTGTGGTATGTCGCTTTAACGCGTTGCCAGAAGTTTTTAAATATTTCTAGCCCGGAGAGGCCACGCAAACGTCCCTCAGTATTCTTAAAAGAAATCGCGCATGATTATGTACAAAGAAAAGGGATCCCTCGGGAAAGGCTTAAAGGTTCACCAAGTCAGCCTACCAATGCCATTCTTTTGCCTACGACGTATAGCGAATTAAGTTATTTTTGGAGGTGTCCATACGAGTATCAATTAAGAACGCTCATGGGTTTCGCACCTGGGGTGAAAGAGTCTTATGGTTATGGTCAGCAAATTCATAATATTTTGGCAGAACTACATAAGAATTCGCGAGACGGGAAACCTATATCCGAGGAATATATTGTTGGTCTTGTTGACAAACTTTTTCATTTAAGATATACAAAAGATGGAAAAACGTTCAAGCCTCTCACTATGTTAAAGAATGCAGCTAAAGAAACTTTAAAAAGATATATAAAGAATTATTACATAAAAAACCGTTATATTGTTGATGTCGAAAAAGGGTTTGAGTTTGTTGATAGGGAAAGTGAGGCTTTAATTAGTGGAAAAATTGATCTACTTGAGAAAATCGAAACAACGAAAGATGGGAGAGTAGTCATAAATCAGAATTCCCCAATAGCCGTAGTGGATTTTAAGAATATGCATTTTCCGGATATTAAAAAATTCCGAGAAGAAAAAGCGAAAGTGGAGGATCAATTACGGTTGTACTCGATTGCTGTACATAAGGCGTTGGGATTAAAGCCGGAGAAAGCCATTGCTTATTTTCTAAGTCACGAAGAACTTACTCCAGATTTGGTAAATCAAGGGGCGCAAGAAAGATTGGATGTTGACATATCTGTAGAAAAGAAAGAACAGATAAGGGGGAAGATTAAAGGTGCGATAAAAGAAATTAAGGAGGCGATCAAAGATAAGAAATTTGAAAAAAAAGGTTGTAAAACAGGGGTATGTGAAAAGTGTGATTTCCGGGAGATATGTTCGGGTTTTAATGAATGGAAGAAAAAGGATACTTCGACGCCTCGTCCTGTCTCATCTGCTGAAGAAATGGAAAATGAATTACGAGAGCTTATGGGAGATTCTGATGCCCGGTAAAAGTTTGAATGATAATGAAAGACATCTGGCCGAATTTTGGGCTAATCCTCGTGATAATATTCCTTTTCTTAAGAGTATTGAAGTTTCAGGAGGAACAGGGTTAAGAGGGATTGACGGTTCGATAATTCATTTTAGATATCCAATTACCGTAATTTGTGGGAAGAATGGAGCGGGAAAAACAACAATTCTTTCTCTATCTGCCTTGGCACATCATTCGCCTCCTAATTGGTATGTTCATTGGGGGAACACAGGTTTACATAGGACCAAAGGGGATCGGACGTATTACACTTTTTATGATTTTTTCATTCAAAGCCCTGCTGATACGGGTTTTTCTCATGTGACTATAACTTGGCGCTATTGGCAAGTGAATAGAGAAATTACTTGTAGTTTTACTAAGATTAAAAAATGGAACCGCAAGTATAGTTCTAGGCCTGAACGCGCTGTGGATTTCTTGCCTTTAAGTCGCAGCTTGCCTGCTTATGAAATAAGAGGAGTTCGTTCGACATTCCTTTCCAGAAACACGCGGCCGACCAGTGAGATATTAAGTTCTCAATCCAGGAAACATCTTTCTTCCATAATGAATAAAAGATATACTGACGCTGAAATTCAAAGAAGCAAGCAATATTTCTTCCAACAATGCACATCGTCCGTTCCGTATTCAGCTTTTAATATGGGAGGGGGAGAAACTTGTATGATTACCTTGTTAAATGCTTTGGAAAGGATGCCTCGGGGAGGATTGTTGGTTGTCGAGGAAATTGAAACGGGATTGCATCCAGAAGCTCAAAAGCGGTTAGCTCAAGTCCTTGTAGAAGTTAGCCTTAAGAAGCACATCCAAATTATTTGCTCATCTCATTCGGAAACATTTATTTCGGCTTTACCCCAAGTCGCATTACTGCTAATTCAAAGAAGTAGTAACTCGCATGTTATTTACGATGATTCTCCAACAGTTAGTTTAATTATGTCCGAAATGACGGGTGTGGTACAACCCGAGTTAATTATTTATTGTGAAGATGACCCAGCGAAGATTTTAATAGAAGAATCGCTGACTAGCGATATGCGGAGAAGAGTCGATATCCAATCAGTAGGTAGTGATGTCTACGTTATTAGACAAAGTGTTGCTCATACTCGGATGCGAATGCGCCACCCAATAAGATGTTTAAGTGTTCTTGATGGAGATTGTACGGCGCAAATGGTATCAGATCATATATTGTCAGAGGCACAAGATCGAACATATCCTCTGCCGAATATAATCTTGCCTGGTAATTGTCCTCCCGAATTATGGGCAGTTAATCAGTTGCAAATTACTCGTTATAAGAATGAATTTGCTAAACAATTTAATTGTTCGCAAACTAGTGCACAAAGTTATATTGAATCCCTGGAAGTCGAACCCGACCTTCACAACTTGGGTTTTTGTCTCCAGTCTAAGACCGGTTATGATAAAGTTGATTGTTTAAAAAGAGTTATGAAGGCTGTTGCTCCTTTACACCCGCAACTTGATCCGCTGCGAGCTAAAATTGGTGAGCTATTAGGTTAAAAAGTGAGATATTTTAGCTAAAAAAGGGCCAGAAATGAAGAAGAAATCCTTCAAAATGTCAAAAGAATTGGCAGCGATAATGCAAGATGCACATATGAATAAAATGAGGAATTTATTTTCATTGGCTATGGAGCAACCCGAGAGCATTGATGAAGAGAAAATACGCCAAGGTTATATTTTTCCGTTTAACGATCCTGAAAAGGCTTGGAATGAGGCGGAAACTGTACTTTATGAGGCTTTGGGGAAATCCGGGATCGATAAGGACAGAATATTTGCGATAAAATACGCCAACGATAGAACCGGAAGGTTATGTGTTCCGACGAAAGATAAACCCTGTGGGATATCAAAAAAGAAATGGGAAGAATGGTTAAGCCTGTATGACGAAGGACTTGAACTTGCTAAAAACAAGAAGTAAAACTTGCGGGTGAGTGGCAGTATTCGATCAATATTGTAGTATCTTAGACGTTGTGCGTAACTTTTAGTAAGAGGGTATGTTATAAAATAATGTCCTTGATTTATGAAAAGCGCTGGAGTATTCGGCGCTTTTTTTATCCCAATTTTGTGTTATAATCTTTGAATTATGAATAACGACCTTATTGTCAAAAATATCATTGGTGATCTGCAGTTAGCCGCGTCTTCGGTAAGCAATACTGTCGCTTTGCTGGAAGAGGGGGCGACTGTGCCGTTTATTTCGCGGTACAGGAAGGAAAGAACGGGCAGTTTGGATGAAGTCCAGGTCAGGAATATAGGCGAGAAGCTGAAATATTACACTGAATTAGAGAAAAGAAAAGAGACCATCCTTAAAACGATCAAGGAGCAGGATAAGCTAACCCCAGAGCTGGAGGCTCAGATCACCCAGTGTAAGGAAAAAGAAAAGCTGGAAGACCTGTATCTGCCGTATAAGCCGAAGAAACGGACTAAGGCGACTATTGCCAAGGAAAAGGGGTTGGAGCCGCTGGCGGATCTGATCATGATCCAACTGACTACTATAGGCTCTAAGCTGGATATCGCCGCTAAATATATTAACCTGGAAAAAGGGGTGGCCAGCGCCGAAGAGGCTTTGGCCGGAGCCCGGGATATTGTTTCGGAGAAGATCTCTGAGGATGCTGAGGTCAGGGAGAAATTAAAGGATTATATCTGGGATAACGGAAAACTCTGTTCCAAGGTGATGAAGGACTGGGTGGGTAAGGAATCTAAGTTTAATATGTATTATGACTATTCCGGACCGGTCAAGAACCTGCCTTCGCACCGCATCCTGGCCATACGCCGGGGCGCGAAAGAAGAAGTGCTTTCCTGGAAGATCGCGGTTGATGAGGTAAAAGGGATCGCCCTGGTGGAAGGCCTGGTGGTAAAGAACAAAAAATCGATATTCTACGATGAATTATGCTTAGCGATCAATGACAGTTACAAGCGGTTGTTATTCACCTCATTGGAGATCAGCGTGTTCTTAAAGGCGCTGGAAGGGGCGGAGACTGAGGCGATCAGCGTTTTCTCCAAGAACCTGAAGAACCTGCTTTTGGCTCCTCCGGCCGGGAACAAGGTGATCATGGGGATCGACCCGGGTTTTCGCACCGGGTGTAAGATCGTCATTATTGATCTGAACGGCAATTTTAAGGAATATAAAGCCATATTCCCCCATGAAAAGAACCGCAAAGAAGAGGCTGAGGCGGTGGTAATTGGTTTTATCAATAAGTATAAAGTGGAATTGATCTCTATCGGCAACGGCACTGCCTCTAAAGAAACCAGCGCGTTCGTTAATGAGGTTCTCAAAAGGAATAATGTCGGGGTTACGGTGTTTGTGGCCAGCGAGGCAGGGGCTTCGGTGTATTCCGCGTCAGAGTTAGCGGGAAAAGAATTCCCGGACCTGGATGTTACGGTAAGGGGAGCGATCAGCATTGCCCGCAGAGTCCAGGATCCTTTAGCTGAGCTGGTAAAGATCGACCCTAAAGCGATCGGGGTAGGGCAATATCAGCATGACGTGAATCAAATGGGGTTAAAGAACTCTTTGGACGCCACTGTGGAATCCTGCGTGAACTATGTGGGGGTGGAGCTGAATACCTCA
>Ga0209749_1002006_pt1 | contig 15178 bp, 8 predicted proteins | sample EPASupsiteSAE347_FD_187267 | JGI IMG/M metagenome (GOLD analysis project Ga0209749, IMG submission 187267) | Bioremediated contaminated groundwater from EPA Superfund site, New Mexico - Sample SAE3-47 (SPAdes) (version 2) | ecosystem: Environmental > Aquatic > Deep subsurface > Groundwater >... | reverse complement strand
TGTAAAAGGAGCGTCAATGGAGCCGAATTTTCATGATAAGGAATACTTGATTGTGGATGAAATTTCTTACCGCTTGAATAGTCCTCGTCGTGGGGATATTATCGTTTTTCGTTATCCACGCAATCCGCAAGAGTATTTTATCAAGCGTTTGATTGGCTTACCAGGAGAGAAGGTGCAAGTGAAGGACGGTGCGGTTTATATTTTTAATCAAGAACATCCAGATGGTTATCGATTGGATGAGGCATATTTAGGAGATGGTATTAAGACCTACGGTTTTTCTGAAGATATTACCACTTTGGGCGATGATGAGATTTACGTTCTGGGTGACAATCGTAATGCTTCCAAAGATTCTCGTACTTTCGGACCAGTGAATAAGAGTTTCTTGATTGGACGCGTATTATTTAGAGGCTATCCATTTGATAAGATTGGAACCTTCACGGCGCCACAGTATAGTTTTTAATAATTATTTAAAATAAGACTTATGCCAAAAAAGCCAGGAGCTAGTAAAAAGCCAGTTGTCAAAGAAAAGAATATCCAGAGATTTTCCCGTTTGCGTGGAATGAAGGATGTTTTAATTGATGAATATAAATATTGGGATTTAATCGTTAAGAAATCAAACAAACTTGCAAAGGTTTATGGTTTTAATCGAATTGATACGCCAGTGATGGAGCGTTTGGACTTGTATGAGCGCTCGACTGGTAAAGAGACCGATATCGTTTCCAAGGAAATGTATACCTTTATCGATAAGAGCGGTGATAAAATCGCTTTGCGGCCAGAAGCGACTCCGGGCTTGGTGCGTGCATATATCGAGCACGGCATGTTCAATATGCCACAGCCGGTCAAGACTTATTGGATGGGACCGCTTTTTCGTCATGAAAAACCTCAGGCCGGTCGTTTTCGACAGCACACGCAATTCAATTTTGATATGTTTGGCGAAGAGAGTCCGGTGGCAGACGCTCAGTTGATTTTAATCGCGCATAATTTTTTCAGTGAACTGCAAATCGATACTCAAGTAGCAATCAATAGCATCGGCTGTCATGAGTGCCGTCCGGAATATATCAAGAAATTAACTGATTTTTATAAGGAAAGAGGCAAGCGTTCAAAGCTTTGTAATGACTGCAAGAAACGTTTTGTCAAGAATCCTTTGCGCTTATTGGATTGCAAGGAGCATGATTGCGTCGAGGTGCGCGATGGTGCACCGCAGATGGTTGACTTTTTGTGTGATGGTTGCCGTGATCATTTTATCAAGGTTTTGGAATATCTGGATGAGATGGAAATTCCATATAACTTAGAGCCGACTTTGGTGCGCGGTTTGGATTATTATAACCGTACAGTATTTGAATTCATCGCCGCTGACAGCAATGAGGGCGAAGGTGAACATAATCCCAATAAGGAAGAGCGCAAGAAAAAGATTTCTATGGGTGGCGGTGGCCGTTATGATGGTTTAGTTGAGCACATGGGTGGTCGTCCGACTTCTGCAGTTGGTTTTGGTTTGGGGGTTGAGCGTGTGGTTATGAAGATTAAAGAGCTAAATATTCCGATTACCAGGGACACAAACGAATGCATTTTTATTGCTCAATTAGGCGATCAAGCGAGAAGAAAGACTTTTAAGCTTTTTGAGGAAATGCGCAAGAATGGTTACAAGGTTGCCCAGATGTTTGTGAAAGATAGTCTAAAGGCGCAGTTAGAAGAAGCTAATCGCGTTGGCGCTAGATTATGTTTGATTCTTGGTCAGAAAGAGTTATTGGACGGCACGATTATCTTGAAAGATATGGTATCAGGCACGCAGGAGATTATCGATTACAAAAAGATATATGCAGAAATCGGGAAGAGATTAGGGGATAGCGCGACATCTGAATAGGTTTTTTGTCATTTCGCAGTCCGCGCCGGACGAAGAAATCGCTTCGATTGCGCCTAAGCAATAACAGTGTTTAGTAAAAGTGGCTAGGTCGAAGCGATTTCTTCACTTCGTTACGAAATGACAAATTGAAAAAATTTTTTAAATTTAATTAATATAATAAAACTAGAAGGGTAGGTGTCAATATGGTTGATTTTAAAAGAAACAAGAATGAAAGTTTTGAAGGGTTTTTGCGAAGATTCAACAAGACTTTGATTAAAAGTCGTAAATTGAACGAAGTTCGTAAACGTAAATACGTTTCGAAGAAAAAGAACAAAATCCAACAAAAAGAAAAAGCTTTGATTGGTTTGAAGCTTCAAGAAAAGAATGAATATTTGAAGAAGATTGGTAAACTAAAAGAAGAATCACGCGGTAAATGGTAAAATAATTTATCGTTCTAAAAAAAAGGAACCCGGTTCCCCATATCGGGGTGACCGGGTTTCTTGATTATAAATTTATGGAAAACTTAACAGAAAAAATCAATGCTGACGTCAAAGCGGCAATGATTGCCAAGAATGAGTTAGAGCTTTTAACCTTGCGTATGTTGACCGCGGCGTTAAAAAACAAGCGCATCGATATGGGTAAGGAAGCGGTTTTAAGTGATGAGGATGTGGTGACTGTCATCCAAGCAGAAATCAAAAAACGCAAAGATTCAGCCGAGGCCTATTTAGCTGGTAACCGCACTGACTTAGCCGATAAGGAAAAAGCGGAAATTGCGATTTTAGCAAAATACATGCCGGAACAAATGAGCGCCGATGAATTGGAAAAAATTACTCAAGAAACCATTACCCAATTAGGCGCGAGCGGCATGAAAGATTTTGGCAAGGTGATGGGTGTAGTAATGAGCAAGGTCAAGGGTAAGGCGGATGGAAATCAGGTGAATGTAGCGGTAAAGAAATTGTTGGGCTAGTCATTGAAATTTTAGATATGCAAAAAAATCCCGAGGTGTCGGGATTTTTTATTTAAGTGTAAATGTTTGCCCCCTCCCTATAAAATGTGCTAAAATATAAGTATCTAATTTAGTAAACTATTACTATGCTCAAAAAATTAAAAATGTCATTAAGGCTCGGCATGCTTTTAATGATTGCTATTTTTTTAACTCTTGGTCTTTCTATTTCTCTTCAATCTCTTTTTGCTGCCTGGACGGCGCCTGGTTCAATTCCGCCCACAAACAATGTCCTTGATTTTTTAGTTGGCGGAAGCTTAGGGGTTGGCAACAATATTGCTGCTGTTGGAAAAATACAAGGCACTGAACTTTGTATTGGTACTGACTGTAAAAATGCTTGGCCGACTAGCGGTAGTGGCGTATCTGCTCATAATTTATTAACTGGACTTGACGGCGACGACCATCTTCAATATTTAAAAACAGACGGAACCAGGCCTGTTACTGGTCGTCAAACATTCAATACGGGCTTGACGGTGGCTAGTGGACAGACTCTTTGTTTGGGTGGAATTTGTAATTCAACTTGGCCTGATGGGGGTGTTGCTGATGGAACGGGGCCATGGGTGGTTAATGGTAGCAATATTTATTATAATTCCGGTAATGTTGGTATTGGAACAAATGATCCGTTAAAGAAGTTGCAAATTATTGACGGAATAGTTAAGATGTCGTTTGGCACCTCGATTGCTAATATTGTCGCTTTAGACGGTGTTAGTCCACTGACCGTGGACGGTTTTTCTATTGTGTCGAATAGCTCAAATAATGCTTCCGGGATTAATACACGGAATACAGCAGTTAATGGCTGCAGTGGCTACACAATGTTAAGTAATTTGGGCGGTACTGCAGGTTACGTGTATACCTGTAATGATGTGAATGATATCAATATTGGCGCTCCGCTAGGAGGAGTAAATATAATTAGTAGCGTTAGAGGAATAACCATGAATAGTGAAAGCAGTATGCACTTAACGTCATTTACCGGTTCAATAAATTTTGCCTCTAACCAGAGAATGCATATACAAGGTCAACAAGAGCTTTATCTTTTAAATGAAGGTGGTGTTTATGTTTCTGCTGCATTTGGTGGGGTAAATGCAGGTAATTTGTATGTTGATAAGAATGTTACCGCGCAGGGTTATTTTTACAGTTCGGATAGAAATTTAAAGAAAAATATTGAGCCTATTTCTAGTGCTTTAGATAAAATTAATCAGATTAATGGCGTTAATTTTGAATGGAAAGATAGTGGAAAAAAAGATGTTGGTGTGATTGCTCAAGACGTGGAAAAGGTTTTTCCAGACTTAGTTGGTGTTAATCCCAGCACTGGCTACAAAACAGTGGAGTATGGTAATTTAGTAGCGCCTTTAATTGAAGCAGTTAAAGAGCAACAAAAAATGATTAAAGATTTGCAAAAAGAAGTTAGGGAATTAAAAGAAATAAAATAAATCTATGAAAAATAAAAAGATTGGTTTTATTTTAAAAATATTTTTCGCATTCGTTTTTATACTTGGGTTAAGGTCGTCTGTTCTGGCTTATGACACGATCTCTTCTGGAGGAAAAGTCGGTTATAAATTATATAGCGGTGAAACTTTTGCCACTTCATCTTATTCTATCATTAATAATTCTGGTAAAAGCGTCTATTTAGGTGGAGCTTTTGATGAATTTAATTCTTTCGTAACTAAACCCCCAACTGGTGTTACGGTGACAATGCCCATTCCGACTACCGCGTCTATTCTTTCGGTTAGCCCTAATCCTATAAATATCGGTTTATCGACCACTTGGTCTTGGACGACCGTTGTATTTGCAAGCAGATATGAGGCTAATTGTATTGACCCAACCATCGGTTCTTGGTCCGGCTGGAATAGTTTGAATAGCGGAGCCAACCTCTTGTCATCTAGCGGGATTCCGGCTGCCGTCGGGACGTGGCAATGCAAGGTGAGAGGTTGTAATACATCCGGATGTGGGCCAGAAAGTGGAGTTGCATCATTGGTGGTTAATCCGCTTGCCCCGGCGACACCTACAAACCTAACTGTTTCTCCGTCTATAACAGCAACAAGCCCAAATTCAATCCAGCCTATAACTTTTAGCTGGACTGCGGTAATAGGTGCAACTAAATATCAATATACTTGTGACAATTGGGTGAGCACGGGAGAGACAATAAATTCTTACATATCTGCCGGAACAGTTCCCCCGACAACATATGCATGTTCTTTTAGAGCGTGCAATGGTGTGATATGTGGGACGGCAGCTACTTTAAGCAATATAATAGTAAAATCGTCAGCGCCATCTGGCTTTACCAAATCTCCGACATCTCCAACAACCGCTGATTCCATTATTTATTCTTGGGGCGTTGTACCAGGAGCAGTTTCTTATCAAGCTAGCATAAATGGCGGAGTATATTCAGCTCTGGGCTCTACGTGTAATGCAACGACATGTTCCTTGAATGGCGGAACAGCGTTAGCTGGATCATATATCATTAATTTAAAAGCTTGTAATTCTAGTGCTGTTTGTGGAGAGACGTCGGCAATTAGTTTTACTGTCACATCGTTTACTCCGAGTGCTCCGACAGGATTAACCTATAATCCGACCGCTCCTAACTCTATCCAGACGATTACACTTAGTTGGAGCGCGGTTACTGGCGCATCTAGCTATAAATATTCTTGTGATAGTTTTACTACTTCAGCAGAAACAACAGGGACATTATGGTCTATCGGAGTGGCTCCAGCCGGTACTTATACTTGCGGCGTTAAGGCATGTAGCGGTACATCGTGTGGTGCACCAACTTATAAAGCCATTACCGTCACTCAATTTATTCCCACTGCCCCAACTGGACTGTATTATAGCCCAGCAGCGCCTAATTTTACACAGGCAATAACTTTCGGTTGGAGTGCTGTTACCGGAGCGACCAGCTATAAGTATTCTTGTAATAACTTTTCGACTTCGGCGGAAACAACAAATACATCAGTGAATTTTGGCACTGTCCCGGCTGGTACGTATACTTGCGGCGTAAAGGCTTGTAGTGGCACCGCTTGTAGCGCGGCGACTTCCAAGGCTGTTACCACGTCTTGCACCTCTGTTACCTCGTGGGGCACGAATTGTGACACGTTTTGTGCGAGTAAGGGATGTGCTGGCGCCACGCTTTGGTATAATACATATACTAACAATCTTTGTACTTTAGGAAAATCGGCAAATACTTCTCTCGCTGGTGGAAATTTCACAATTAGCGCAGGAGCCTGTATCAACGTTCCACCGTACGCTAAAGCTTACAGCTGTGTATGTAATTAATATTAATTTAAATAAAATATAAAATTATGTTTAGTCGAAAAAAATTATTATCATTAGGGTTAATATTTTTAGTAGTAGGTGTTATGGTCGGTTTTGTTATTGATGGGATTGGCAAAAAAAATAAACCTGTAATCAACGAGCAGAAAAATTCAATTGTTAATGATGTTAAAAAAGAAATTAAAACTGATGAGGTGGTGGCTAACGAGGATAATTTTATGGGTATAAAAAAAATGCTTTCTTATCAGAATAACGTATACGGCATAGAGTTTCAATATCCGACCTCGTGGTCAGCTGATATGATGATGACTAAATTGAAACCTAACTCACAAGAAGATTGCAAAAACAGTGATTGTCAAATGGCAGTGTCTGTTTCTGTGATTAAAAATGAAGAAAAGTTGACACTTAAACAATATCTTGATAAAAATTTAGAAATTTATAAAAATGTTAAGGAAGTTAAAGTTGGCGATGCGGTTGCTTATACGGCGACAGTTGTTGATTCAGCCACTTCTTCTGAAAATGTGGCATTTATCGTACAAGCTAATGATGGTAATTTCTTCAAACTTCAGGGCATAGCTCTCGCGGGCGGAGAAAAAGAAGTTTTAAATCAAATGATTTCCAGTTTTAAGTTTATTGAACCAGTAAAATAAAATTTATGTTCAATCTAAAAAACACTTCATTAAGAAGTGTTTTTTAGTTTATATATCTCTAGTAAAATTTATTTCATTCCCGGTATCATCTTTCTTAATTTTTCAAATCGAGAAACCCTTTCAGCATGTTTGATTTTTTCTTTAGCTCGATGAGTTTTGACAAATTTTAACCAATCCTGATTCGGAGCTTTACGGTTTTTTTGGATTGTTATTTCTACTAAGTCACCATTCTTTAAAGCTTGATCCAGTGGGGCGATTTTGTCATTGACCAGAGCGCCGGTCATTTTATTGCCGATTTCGGTATGGACTAAAAAAGCGAAATCAACCGGGGTGGCACCTTCGGGGAGGTCAAAGACATCGCCCTTGGGAGAGAAGACAAAAATGCGATTATGAAAGACGTTGATTTTTAATTCATTGATAAAATCATCTGTGTTTTCTGATTGTTGTTGGATTTTGAGAATTTCGCGCACCCAATTCGGCTGTTTGCTTTCTTTTTCACCTCTTTTTTGTTTGTAATGCCAATGAGAGGGGACACCATAAAGAGATTCCTCTTGCATTTCCATAGTGCGGAGTTGGAATTCGGTCGCCTTGTTCTCGGGACCAAAAACAGTAGTGTGAAGAGAACGATAACCATTTGGTTTTGGCACGGCGATATAATCCTTGAAGCGATCGGATTTCGGTTTCCAGATTGAGTGAATGATGCCGAGGGTTTTATAGCAATCAGAAACAGAAGGGACGATGATGCGTAGCGCGAATACATCGTAAATCTCATCGAATTTACGATCCTTGGTCTGCATTTTTTTGTAAATACTATAAAGATGCTTGAAACGACCTTCAATTTTGTAGTTAATGCCTTGATCAAGAAGTTTTTGTCCTAAAATATCTTTAATCTTTTGGATGTATTGATTTCTTTCAGTTCTTTTTTCGACTTCGTATTTGTATTCCAGTTTTTTGTAATCTTCCGGGTAAAGATATTTAAAACAGATGTCTTCCATTTGCCACTTTAGTCGCCAAATACCAAGAAGGCCGGCAATCGGGACGTAAATTTCCATGGTTTCTTTGGCAATACGGATTTTTTTCTCATCTGGTTGAGCATCAAGAGTGCGGAGATTGTGGAGGCGGTCGCAAAACTTAATTAAGATTACGCGTACATCCTCAGCCATGGCCAAGAACATTTTACGCAAAGATTCGCGATGTCTTTCCACGCCACGGTATTTGATTTTACTTAATTTCGTGATACCTTCGACCAAAAAAGCGATTTCTTCACCAAAAAGCTCTTTGACGTCTTCGAGGGTGCGATCGGTATCCTCGGGCACATCGTGGAGAATGCCGGCAATAATAGTACTTTGGTCAGCTTTGATTTGGGCTAACATAAAAGCGGTATGCAGACAATGTTGGATATAAGGCTCGCCAGTTTTTCGCTTTTGGTTGCCATGCGCCTCGTCGGCAAAGTCATAGGCAAACTTAATCAGATCCACATCGGTATTAGGATTATTTTCCTTGGCCTTTTTGATAATTTGTTCAATAGTCATTTGCAGTCTTTTAGTATTTTATGCTATAATCAATATAATCATAATATTATAAAATTGTGAATAAGTCAATTTGATTTTTATCAATTGCCGATTTGTAATATTGCCTAATGCTTGTCAAAAAAAACAATAAAAAATTCTTATTAAGAGCAGCTAGTCTGGGTATTTTTATATTTCTGGGCGCTGTTTTTTTGTGCGCGAATAATACCGTATTAGCAGCCACGGCTGACGAATTAGCTTGGAATGGGCAACAGGCGCAATTCGAGCAACAAACAGGTTTGTCAGCTACCAGTCCTGTAATCGTAGTGACTAGAATTATCCAATTCTTTTTGGGATTTTTAGGTTTTATTGCTTTGATTTTAATCATTTATGCCGGTTACTTATGGATGACGAGTGCGGGGGACGCGGACAAAATCAAGAAGGCAAAGGATATTCTGAAGAATGCAGTTATCGGCTTGGTTATAATTTTATCATCAGTCGGAATAGTAACGTTTATCTTGAATCTTCTTATCAGTAATAATGGCGGCGGAGATGGCAATGGGGCTGGCGGCGGTCCTGGCAATGTGCCACCAGGCACAGGCTCTATTGGCAATTGCGCCATTGTTGATTATTACCCTGCAGCAAATCAAAAAGATGTTCCTAGAAATTCGGTTGCTATGGTGACTTTTCGCGAAGAATTCAAACTAGACACAGTCATGGATGCTAATTTTAATATCAATACCAGCAACGTCAAATTATTTAATAAGTGCAATGATGAGTGTCAGGTTAATACCGGGAAAAATTGTGACGCTTGTTTGGTTGCAGCAACGGCAACGACAACGGACAGCAACAAGACGCTTATTATAATGCCAAATGCTTATCTTGGTTCGCCGACTGAAAAGATGAATTACTATATGGTTTTGAATAATGGCATTAAGAATAATAAAGACAAGGGTATTTTTAGTAATTGCACCCCTGATTCTGCTTTTTGGCCATTTGAGGTAAGCACAGTCCTTGACTTTGATCCACCCCAGGTTTTAAAAAGAGATCAGGGCGGAGTTTTCCCATTACCGGATACTCAAAAAGACCTGCCCTTGAAAAATACAGCCGCGAAAGCAACCGGGAAAATTACCGTGAACGATTCAAGTGTAAAAATTTTATCCAGGGCTAGTATTGCCAGTCTCGCAAAGAACCCCGCGAATGCCTCATGGGGAAATGCTGATAAGAATTTATCAGCCATTAGTGATGGTTGTCAGGCGAATCAAATAAAAATCGGCGTCAGTGCCAATCTAACCGGAACTCTAAAGGTCGGCACCGCTAATGCAGGCGTTGGCAGACTTAGCGATGATAAAAAAGTTTTTAATTTTGATTATTGCGATTTGAAGCTTGTTCTTGAGGGCGACAAAAATTTCCTTACCGAGTGCGGGGTTGGCGGTTGTGTTTGGGATATGATCATTTCCCCTTATCAGGAACCGGATTATTTAATGATCGGCAATTATCAATATGTATTCGTAAAATCAGGAACAGGCTCCGGCGAAATTGCTATCGGCGACGGCGCACCAACCAAAAATAGCATCGCTGTAGCAATAGCAAGTAAGAGTTTTGTTGATGTTGTGGCGACCGTCTCTAATAACGTGGTTACTTTGACTGCGCAAAAAGCGGGTGCTGTTGGCAATAATATCGATATTTCTAGTAGTAATGCCAGTCTTTTTGCTGTTACGGCGATGAGCGGCGGGTCTGATCTTGATGACAATGTTGACGTAAGAGGAGTGCGCGATGAGCCGCGTAACGCTATTGTCAAAATGAGTTTTAATGATCAAATGTTGCCTATTAAAGTGTCTGGTGAGGCAACTGGTAATTCTGCGATTTTTGTGCAATGCGTTAACGCTGGCAATTGCACTGATCCTAATTATTTTTTTGATTGCAATAATGGTAATAAATGCGTAAAAGGAAAGTTTAAGATTTCTAATCAATACAAGACGGTTGAATTTCAGAGCAATAATGAGTGCGGAGTAAACAGTTGCGGTGAAAAAATTTATTGCTTGCCGGCTAACACGGAATTAAGTGTCGGTATGAAAGCGGCCTCATTGGCGACTTGTGCTGGTGATGGCGACTGTGTTAGTAAAAACCCATTTAATAAATGTTCTGAGGCTCATTGTTATGATTCAGTTGCTAGCAAAAATTACCCTTTATCAAGCACTGCTTTTAATGGCTTGATGGATAAGGCGAGAAATTCCCTTGATGGCAATCGCGACATGAATGCCATCGGTCCCAAAGATTTTTATAACGAAAATAGTATGTCTGGTTTGGGGGATAATTTCAAATGGAGTTTTTTCATTACCGACAAGATTGACTTGACTCCGCCTAGAGTAGCCAGTGCTTTGCCGGCTGGTGGAGGAGCGCCTGTTGCAGAACCGGTAAAAATCAATTTCAACAAAATAATGATGTCATCAAGTCTTATTCCTGGTTACGTCATGATTCCCAATATGGCAGATAGTGGCAATGAAATAAAACATAAAACGCTTAATATTTGGGCAAAAAGTGGCTTCCCGATTGGTTATTGGGTAACTAGCGATGATCAGTATGATTCTATGCAGGTAGGCAGAACTAGCGTTAATGTTAATCATTCTGATTTTGATGAGTATAATAACTATCGCGCGCAATCAGGGTCTGGCATCAAGGATATTTATCAAAATTGCTATAAGCCAAGCGATAGGGTTTCTCCTGCTTGCACAGTTGGCGGAAAGCCATCTTGTTGTAATGGCGTAGCAACTAGCGATTTGAATAACGAAGGTAATTGCCCGAATTAATTAGCGATTGCAAATTATAAATAATGACAACCAAAAATATAAAAAAATTAATTTTTCCAATTTTAGCACTGGTGATAGTATCAATGGTTTTTTTTGGTGCACCGGTTTTTGCGCAGCTTAATCCCTGGGAGCAGTCAGGCGGCATTCAGGAACAAACTGGTTTATCGGGCACAAGTCCGGTGTTAGTAGTGGCCAATATTATCAAATTCATTTTGGGTTTTTTGGGCTTTATAACTTTGGTTTTGATAATTTATGCGGGTTTTCTTTGGATGATGTCGAATGGCAACGCTGATAAGGTCGCTAAGGCAAAGAAAACTCTAGTTTCGGCTGTAATCGGTCTGACTATCGTTCTCTCATCATATGGAATTGCAAGCTTTGTCTTGAATTTGTTAATGGATAATACCGGAGGTGGAGGAGGGGTAGCGATTTGCGCCAATGGCAATGAAACGACTTGCTGTGGCGGAAGTGGAACTAGACTATGTGTCGATGGCGTTTGGGGTTCTTGCAGTAACTCTTTTTGTGATGCCTATGGCGGTTCTGGCGGAGCTTCTTTTCCGGCTGGAGCTGGTTTGGGTGAGTCATGTGGAAAGACTCCTGGCAATTGCGAGGCATCAACTACTTGCGCAATCGGCTTAAACTGCGATATTGCTAATTGCACATGCCAAGGTCCGCCCGTGATTGATTGGGTGAGTCCGACTGGCGGATTTTGTTGGGATAAGAGCGGTAGCTCTACTGATTCAGCTTGTTTATCTGACAAGGATTGTTTGAATATAAAGGCTGGTCCGGGAACGTGCGCAACCAGTACGCCTAATGGCGCAGTAAACTCAATGATGACCATCGGTGGACGTTATTTTACATCAGCGTCCGGCACTCCAGCATTGGGAAAAGTTTATTTTAAAACTGCTGCCGGCACAGACGTGGAGGCAAAATTGGCTAATAGCCCGGCGGGTGGCAATGCGCAATGCGCAAATGTTTGGAGCAGTGATAAGGTGGTTGTGCTGGTGCCAGATACCGTTGCCAATGCAAGCCTAATCAAGATTCGCAGAGCAGATGGAGAAGAGGATACCACTAGCAATCGAGAGCGAGGTGCGATAATTCCTGATTTTTTAAAAAACAATATCAAAAGACCGGGTTTATGTAATGTTAATCCTGATTTTGGAAAACTTGGAGCTGAAATAAAATATTTCGGCGTGAATTTATCCGGAGCTGCTTCTTTTTTTGGTAGCTACGCTACGACAGCTATTCCTGGCGATAATTCCATTTTTGCTGGTGATTTGTCCGGAAAGGCTAATGTGCCAAATATGCAGGCTGGCATCACGACGACCTATGTTCAAAAAGGCTTAACAAACAGTAATTACTATCCTTTTGAAAAATCAAAAGAAGGTGTCGGCGAGCCGCGCATTATCAGTTTTGATCCGACTAAGGGCAACAAGGGACAGTATGTCACAATTCACGGCGCTGATTTCGGTTATGCGGCTGCGTCACAATTGGGAGTTACCAATCATGTTTATCTAGATAGCGATTTAACTGATAACAAGAAAGGCATCGAAGCTTCTTTTGCGTTTCCTGAAATTTGCAGTGAGAGCGTTTGGAGTGATAAACAAATTATTTTTAAAATTCCTTTTTCGGCAGAGTTAGTTGATAATACGAAATATTATTTAGTTATTGCAACTAAGGATTGGGTGATTGATAGTAGCGGTTTATTGTCTATTGGAAATATTGCGCCGATGCTTACTTTTAGCTCTACGACACCGCCCTTGCCTAGTCTGTGTATGATAACGCCAAAAATCGGTATGCCGAACATTACTGATGTTAGTTTGTATGGTGAATATTTTGGCAATAAAGTGGCAGGCAAAGTTGAATTCTATAAAAATATTACCGTCGCCGGGTTTAACGACTCGACATGGTTGTATAATAGTGCTGAGAAATTTTATCAAGTCGCAACCAGGACGCCAATTTCGGCTATCAGTGGTCCGGTGACAGTATTACAAGGCGCCAATAAAAGTAATAGCTTAAATTTTGAAGTCGGTTCTTGTTTGGCTGTTGGTGGCACCCAGCAGGACAAGAATATCGCCTGCGGCTCAATCTGTTGTCCGGAAAATAGCAGTATGGCCGGTCAATGCGCGGAGACGATGAATGATTGTTATATGGGTGGCGCAATGACATCGGTTTATGAATGGGATTTTGATACGAGTAAAAAAGGCGCTATTGGGGAGCCTTGCGATGCAGCAACCACAACTGCTGCCTGTGAGGCAGACAATACGAAATGCGCAAGCGGTTTAGTCTGTAAAGCAGAAAAAGACTGTACTTGTCAGCCTGATGTCAGTGCTTGCTCATCTTATGATTTGTTGCAGTGTGTCGATACTATATTTTGCCCGAATTCTCCCGGAAAGTGCTCTCCATATCAGGGCGGAGAAGGCATGCTTGATACAAAAACGGCATGTCCGGCGGTAAATAACAGCGGCTTGATTTATAAGGCTGGTATCAATCGTTATGCTAGCTCTACGCAAAGCTGTTCTCTGGGAGAAAAGACGAAGGACGTGCTAGGTAATGAAGTGCAAACCTACTGCGCGCTTTACAACAAAACGCCGCGTTATCAATTCAAGACTAACATGAGTTGTCCGACAGGCTGGACTATGGCCTTGGGGGGTGTGTGCGTAAACTTAGTTGATAATTGCAGCGTTTGTGCTGACAATTTGAAATGTTACGATGATGGCGGCACTGGTGTCTGTGTCGATGATAGGCCAGTTTGTGCAAGTGATGCAAAGTGCGTCAGTGAAAAATGCGTTAAAGATGATAAGGCTTCATGTGATTGTTGTTGTGAGATAGGCAAGGAAGGAGATTGTTGCGCCGGTTTGACTTGCGGCGGAACTTGCGGCAGCGATACTACTAATGATGGTGCCGGTTTTGGAGAGTGTAGCGGTTGTAATATTGGCGGCGATCAGAGCAAGTCTGATCTAGCTTGTAATTGTAGCGGTACAAATGGAAAATATTGCGATATGACGGCAGCTGATAATAAAGGCGTTTGTCGTGATTGCGCATCATTGCCGGCGGAGGCATGTTCAGATCATAGTTCTACTTGTTGCGTTGATGGTATGAATGGTAATAAGTGCGCGGGTGGATCTGGAAATTTTGCCTTGGATGTCTTTAAAGTTCCAGCCAAGGATGCTTATTGCGCTTATTATGATTGCAATAGTGATGGAACTTGCGGAGTCGCGAGCACGACAGGCCAATATTTTAATGATAGTTCGTGTAATAATGAATGTAAGTTAACGCTGGCGGGCGCGAAGTGTTCAAAAATAGTCTTGAATGCCGCAAAATGTTCTTATGATTTTTGCAAGGAATTATATTGTTTAGATGAGAGTGGAGACGAATTGGCTGGCTGTGATGCCGATGGCAATAACTGCGCTCCCTGCACGGATGGCACCTGTGGCAATTGTTGCTGTGACCCAGCCAAAACCGGAACAGATCCAAGCAATCAAGCGACCTATGACAAATGCAAGACGATTAATTCTGTTTTGGATTGTCGCGCTAATGTCGGTCCGTGCGATGGTGCCGGACGTGGTCTTTGTTGCGGTTGTTCTGACGATGCTAGTTGCGGTGATGGCGGATTAGTTAATGGTTGCAGTACGGACACTTGCTGTCGTGCGCGCCCAAGCGTAGTAGCATCTAGTCCAAGCGATGATGCGACAGCGGTTTGTCGAAATGCCAAGATAGAGGTTACTTTTGATCAGATGATGGATGTTGACAGTTTTTCTAGCAACACCATAGTAGCTGGTGATTACGGATCCGGCCAATGTCCGGCAGACACGCAATATATCGCAATAGCTGGCATGAGCGATAGGCAGAATATTTTTACAAAGATTTATAATAAAGTTATCGGTTTTATCGAGCCAATATTGCCGACCGCGATTGCAAATGCCTTGATGATGCCGACGACTAATAATTATTGTGCTATTCCGGGAACGGTAAGCGGTTATACGACGGCAGGCGAGAAGGGAGTGTTAGAATTCAGTCCTAAAAAATTACTAGATACAAAAAGATTATATTATGTTATAATAAAAGGGGACGAGGATTTGAATAGTAAAACTGGTATAAGG